>Ga0075030_100007033_pt1 | contig 10037 bp, 7 predicted proteins | sample LitLauG_LLR_2012_FD_71393 | JGI IMG/M metagenome (GOLD analysis project Ga0075030, IMG submission 71393) | Freshwater sediment microbial communities from Pennsylvania, USA - Little Laurel Run_MetaG_LLR_2012 | ecosystem: Environmental > Aquatic > Freshwater > Creek > Sediment | place: USA...
CTTCAAACGCCCGGCGAGCAGGAGGTTTCGCGCAGCAGTTGGCGGATTTGCGGCCAATGCTCTTTCCAGAAAATGCCGCGCGTCGGCGTACCTGCTCTGTCGTTCAAGGCAGACCGCCGCATAGTAAGAAACCGAGATGAATGCCGGGGATGTGGAGGGCGCCGTTCGTGCCGCCTGCAGCAATTCATTTAACTCGTCTGGCGTCTCCGTGTTCGCTCGCAGGGCGGCGATGAGCCACGGGAGGGTACTACGCTTTCGCCAGACCTCGTAGGCGTGCCGATCGGTTCTTGATTGAAAAGTGTAGATCCAGTCCGTGACTTCGTCCGTTTCCGCCGCTTTTTCGATCTTCTGCGCCCGCATGTGCCCATCAGGTGAGCCTTCGGCGAAATCGTTGTATATGAATTGATAACTCTGAACAGCCTCCAGCAAATTGAGTTTTGGATCATTGCCGATGGCTCGCCCTGCTTCAGCCAGAAATTGAACGGGATTTTGTGTGGCGCGAATGTGCTGCAGTATGCCTTCCGCGGTTTCACGGTCGGCACGAGAACGGGATTCGATCCGCCAAGCTTCGGCCTCCTGCTTTGCGCGGTCGTAATCGTGATCGCGCAGCAAACAGCGAATGACTAGATACCGAGCGAGTCCACGCCAGTTCGATGTTTCGTCCTTCGAAATCGCGAGGAACGTATTCTCGGCGTCTTTGTATTTGTGGGAATAGAGGAGCGCTGCACCTATCTGATATTGGCGGTCTTGCCTAGCATCTGTCGGCTCATTTGCTCCAAGAGGAGGCGGGATCTCCTCGCCGCTGTCGCAATCGAGGAACACCGTGTCTTGCGCAGCCAGCCAACTTGTGACGCGCAAGGCCCGAGGCCCGAACATCTTAGCCAGTTGCCCCAAGTGATGTCGCGCTGTATCGAAGGCGTCGTTCCAGCAGTTTCTTTCGTGTTGCCACGGCCCGGTCGGTTTGTAACTTGAGAATGTCCGGACGACGCCAGGGAATTTCGCTCGGACGGCTAGCCACTGGTTTAGCCCTCTCTCTTCCTGTGCGTAGAAATGTATGCTCGTCTCGGGTGCCGGGAAGAGCGCATGGCGTTCACCTACAGTTATCGGAAGACCCTGCATGATTCGAAATGCAAGTAATAGGTATCTGCGCTGAAGCTGCGGCTCAACGATGCCCAACTGACCGTTGGCGAAGTTCTCGCCGTTGGATGGTTGTAAACTCCCGGTAAAAACCGGCGATGGCGACACCGGTACGTGGCTTAAGCCCGCTACCGCAATAACGGCCATGAGAAAAAGCGACCGTCTCACCATCTCTGCACCTCCGACAAAGCGGCCCGCAAGGATTCGCTTGTCCAAGGCCGCGGATGAAATAAGAATAGCCGATGCCTTAGTTGTACTTTTCTCAATTCATCAGTTGAAATTCCGACACTGTTCTGGCAGAGCGGCTCACGCAAGGGGATGCCGCGCAATCCTTGCTCGCTACCCATGCGGAAGTACATGGGCACAGCTTCATCCACCGCGAGTCTGTCCAGCCACCGATCACCGATGCACCAGGAGACGAGCGCTGTGATCAAGAGCGGCATGCTGGGCGGAAGCTTGGCGCGAACCGCTTTGACAAGTTCGGCATAGAAGTGGCGTTGCGAAGCCAGTGCGTCGAAATCGATTTGAATGGCCCGCACGCGCGGGAGCCTGGCTGCATCGGCAATAGCGGCCGCCGTTCGGTCCAGCGGTGCTCGGGTGCTCATTCCTACCACTCTCACCACCGCAATCATGCTTGTGCCGCCGGGCACCCGCAGCGGTTGCAATCGCGGCCGAAAGACCGCGCCGTCGTCGTCAATGCGCAAGCTCCCCGCAAAGAAGGCCACGCCCACTTCGTGCGGATCAATCCAACGCAAATCCTCCGGTTCCTCCCATGCCCAGAGCACCACGCGTGGAACATCCGGCAGAGGGTCGCGAATCTTCGGAGCACAGCCAGCGCATACAATGATCCCGAAGGGAATAACCGTTATGAAAACTCGTTTAATACTCGGGATGTGTTTCGCCATCGGGCTGCTCCAGGCTCAAAATAACTTAACTACTACCATGTCGCAGCGCTATTTCGCGGGCATTCGAAAGAACCTGGAAGGCAGCGCCGAGGCGATGCCGGCGGATAAGTACAGCTTTCGCCTCACGGCCGATCAGATGACATTCGGCGGATGGCTGATTCACTCGATAGAACGGAACTATACCGATTGCGCGACGCTGAAGGGCGAGCCAGTACCCGACGCGCAAAAGCAGGCGGCGAGCCTGAAAGAGAAAGCGGAAATCAGCAAGGCATTGAAAGACTCCTTCGCCTATTGCGAAGGCGCATTGGCCACGCTGGACGATGCGAAGGTCACATCAACACCGCAGATGGCATACGCGTTCATGCACATCGCCATCCATAACAACGAGATCTATGGCAACATCGTGGGTTACATGCGAGCGAACGGTATTGTGCCGCCGTCAACGGCAGCGCGCCAGCAGAAGAAGTAGTTAGTGAACGCCGGCGGCGGCCATCTTGGCGCGAAGACCTTTTTCCGCGTCAGTCCCCCAATAGGCGCAGTCTAGCTGCAGGAAGACGGACGTGTAGGGAATGGTCATGTTCGTTTTGATGATTAAAACTTTAAAGGTCCGGCTCACTTCATCGAGCTTTTCGATGATCTTTTCGTGGGGTATGGAATCGACCGTCTTATCCTTGAAAATTTCAGCAAGGTGACCACGATAGGCTTCAACGCCATTTGCCTGCGAATCGTCCAAGTATTGCAACTCTTCGTCCATATGGATTAAGGGTGCGACGTGCTTGGAATTTGCCAGCGCTGCCATTACCGCCTTGAGAACTTGCAATTGATCGGCGTCGGCTACGATGGTTTCGATTCCATCTTTCGCTTGCGCGGGATACGCGGAATCAGCGACCACAATCCAGTTGCGGTGCCCATAGGAGGGCAGGCGGTCAGCCAGGACTTTTTGCCAGTTTGCGTTTGAATCAGCGCCCAAGCACAACATGGTACTAGACAGAGCTACTAAAAGTAATCTTTTCATTGCCTTCTATTAAACAACGTTCGTTGCAAGGTTACTTCTGCGGCTGTGCACTGGCCTCTTCAATTTTGAGCAATTGCTGCTTTAACACGTCGGCGTCTTTCGCAGTGGGCACCTGTGCCAGATAGGTTTTCAGGTAACTGGCGGCGGCTGGGTAGTCTTTGCTAGTCAGCGAAAGTTCCGCAAGCATGCGGTTGACTTCCGGAAAGTGGTGTTGCGTATCAAGCTTGAGTAGCGCGCGACCGCTCTTGAGTGCTTCGGCGTCGTGATTCAGGTTGTAGTTGGCCACTGCGTTGTACCAAAAGGCGCTCGGAAACTCCACCGGATTCAGATCAATCACCTGCTTGCTGTAGCGGGCGGCATCGTCCCATTTGTTGTCATGCGCGGCCAGCAATGCGAGTTCATCGTACGGACTCACATATTTCTTGTCTGCTTCGAGCGCAGCTTGATAGGATTTGCGGGCATCTTCGACGCGGTTCTGCTGCTCTTGCACGCGGCCGAGGGCGAACCAAGCCACCGCATAACTAGGATATTCGGTAGTTGCTGCGACAAAGCGCTTTTCGGCGTCGTCCAGATTGCCTTTCCGCATGGCTTGCACGCCTTTGTCGAAATTCTTCTGGGCGGTTTTGGGTGCCTCTGCGGTGGTGATGCTGATCGTTGTCCCTTGCACTTCACCCAGATGATGAAGAATGATGGTGCCCACATTGGGATCATCCAAGGACCGCCGGCCAGCGAGCGTGATGACGTCGGAACGGTAGCCTGGATAAACGGCGCGCAGTTCGCAACCCCAAAGAGTGGACTCGGTGCTTGGGCGCCGCGAGTTGCCCGTATTGGCGGTGGTCGACATCGAGTCCTGGCTGTTGTTTCCGCCGTAGCCGGGGTTGTTGCCGAACTGAGATTGAGAGGCGTCGGGCATTACGCCCGCAGCGGAGGCGGTGCCACCGATCTGAAACGAGAAATGGCCGCTGTTGTCGACGTTGGCTTCCGTTCGGACGTTGGTGCCACAGACGCGTTCAATGTGGACATCTTTGTTCATGGGCGACCCGTCGTCGAACATCACCTTGCCGGAAAGGAAGATCGGCTGATTGTTGAAGGTGTCGTTGCCGTTCGGATTGTTATTGTTGTTGGTCGGGTTGTTGAGCGTTGGGTTGACAGACGGCGATTTGGTGACGGTGCCGGAAGTGCTGGTCGGGGCCGCACCCCCGCCGCCTGGACCGGCAGACGGAGGCCTTTGCGCGAACGCGAACGAGCAGTTCAACGCAAACCCAACGGCGCATAAGAAAACAAAATGACGGCTGGTCCTCTGAGTCAAGGCCACCCCCTTGGTTCCTACTATAGAACTTATTTTCCCGAGACCGTGCTGAGCTTGGGGGGAACGAGTCTGGGGTTTGGTTTGTAGGCGTGTATCTTGGCCAATAGTTCCGGCAGTTCGGCGCTGACGAGCAAGAGTTCGCGATCGTCGGGTTTAAGAAATTTTTCGTCCATAGCATGCGCGAGGAATTGGAGGAGCAGATCGTAATAACCAGCGACATTCCAAAGCGCGCAGGGTTTGTGATGGATGCCGAGTTGGGCCCAGGTCAAGGCTTCGCACAACTCATCTAATGTGCCCCAGGCTCCGGGCAGAATAATAAAGGCGTCGGCGCGGCGGGTCATCTCGGCCTTGCGTTCGTGCATCGAATGGACGACGTGCAACTCAGAGAGCCCGCGATGGGCAATTTCCGCATCGACCAGCGACTGCGGAATGATGCCGGAAACCCGGCCGCCAGCGGCAAGCGCCGCATCGGCTAGTGCGCCCATGAGGCCACGCCGGCCGCCGCCGTAGATGATCTCGATTTTGCGCGCGGCTAATTCGCGGCCGAGATCTTGGGCAGCTTGCACGAAGACCTCGCGCTTGCCAGGGCTCGACCCGCAATAGACACAGATTCTGTTGATGGTCACTTAACCTATTGTGAATGAGTCCGACCGGTCCGCTTTAGCACCATTGGCCACCGCAACTGTTCTGAGGTATTCTGTAGTGCGATCAACGAACAGAATGGCGATGCCCCTCATAATCGGCAAATCGAGAATTGAAGCGCTCAGCGACGGTGTTTTCGCGATAGCGATGACTTTGTTGGTACTCAAATTGGAAGTGCCTGAGGTCATGCATCATTCTTCCGACGAAGGGATGCTCCATGAGTTGTTTGGCATGACGCCTGTTTTTATGACGTATGTGGTGACATTCTTGATCGCAGGCGGTTTTTGGTTTTTGCACCAACTCACGTTTCACTTCATCCGGCAGGTAGATAGCGTCCTGGTATGGGTCAACCTAATTTTCTTGATGTTGGTTTCCCTGCTGCCTTTCTCCTGTGGATTGATGAGCCACTTATTGGTACATCCGGTCACTCAGCTTTTCTATTACGGCAATCAGCTTGCGATTGCCGTTTTGCTGAATGTTCACTGGCAGTATGCAAAACGCCAGGGCATGGTTCACGGCTCTGAGGCGAAGGATCTGTTCGTTCTTACGTTTCGCGCTGGGCAGACGGTGGCCGTATTTGCAGCGTGTTTGGTGGCGGCGGTTTGGGTGCCGATGTTTAGCTGGGTTCCGATTCCAGTTATACTGCTGGGCGGATTGATTGTGGAGTGGTTAAGACGGGCCAGATAGCGGGCCCGCAGAGGCATGCTTAACCGCGTGCTACCCTTGACGCCGCAAGCGGGACGCCATATGATTCAGCGATTTTTCATGCGCGGATCGAGACGAATCGAAAGTTTCAACGCTCTCTCGGCCTCTTCCCGACGCCCTGCCTTCTGTTCGAGTTGCGAGAGATTGTAATAGAGCATCGCAGAAAGTGGATTCACTTGTAGGCCTTGTTTGAATACGTCTCGCGCTTCGCCGATCTTCTCTTGGTTCAACAACAGTCCGCCGAGATTCAAATAGACCGGAACCAGATCTGGTTCCAACTCATTCGCTTTTCGATAGACTGCCTCCGCTTCAGCCACTTGTCCGCTCGCTTCGAGTGCGACAGCAAGATTGAACCTTGCGCCTGGGTCAGCGGGATCGAGTTGCGTGGCAAGGCGAAGAACTGCCATTGCTCGCTCACTGTTACCCTCCTCCGCGAACGTCACGCCAAGCCATGTCAGCGCTCTTATGAATCTGGGATAGATCCGCAAGCTTGCGAGAAGTTCGTTTTTAGCATCCGCTTTCTTTCCCGTGGCGCGAAGCTCCATGGCCTTGTCGAAATGTCGGGCTGCGGCTATCTTGAAGTTTCGCTCAACACGCTGAATGATGAAATGCTGTCCAGCCCCGCTGATGACATCGCTAGTCTCGCCGCCCTTGAGTCGCACGGCGCTGGCAGCCCAAGCCGGGTTGAGATCTTCGTTCGCCAAATCGCAAAGGAAGCCCCCGCCGGGTGCCGTTTCATCGCTTGAATACTCTGCCGCGACACTGAAAAAGTCGCCCCCAGCGGCTAGCTTAGTGCTGGCTTCACGAGCCTTCTCTCCGTCGGACGTCGCGATCATGCGTAAGTAGAGGCGCTTGGGGGTTACTTCGCTCTTCCAAGCCTGTTGCGACTTATAAATCTTGCCGTCTGGATAGACGCGGATCCAGTGGTCCGATTTCTGAAACCAAGCTTTTGCCCGGCGGGGCATGTGGCACTCTGTGCATCCGGAAACTCGGTTCACCGGGCAAATCGCCGCGTGCTGCCGCCCGGAAGCCGCGTGACACTGCAGGCAAGTTCGAACCGAGTCCGCAACCACCTGGTCGCGGGTACGGTCATCATGTGGATTGTGGCAACTCACGCACGAAAAGTTGCCACCGCTTTGCCGCCAACACTCTGAGTTTTTCAGGGCGTTGGTTTGGTTGGAAATCAGAAGGTCGTCCGGCGTGGGATCGGACATTGGGCTGAAGCCTCGGTGACAGGACTCGCACACTGCCATCTTTCCGGCGGGGGGAAGTCTCTTGGGATTCACTATGCCAAGGTTATGCGTTTCGACGGCACCCCCTGAGCCGACGGCTCTCAAATGTCCTTCGCCTGGACCATGGCAGGATTCGCATTGCACGCCGGTTTCGTGAGTGTTCTCCGCGATAGGTTTGCCATGGCAAGTGAGGCAGTTCGATTCAAATTGTGGGCTGAGGGCCAAGCCCAGTGCCGTTTCCAGATCAGAGGGCTTTTCGCTTGGAAGGCCAGGGCTCAAGGCCAAACCACGAATCAGCGCGGAATGTTGAAAGCGAGTTTGTACCAACGCAGGCCGTGCAATAGGTAGGTTGCCTATCTGCTCGACCCTCACCATGAAACTCACTCCTTGGCGAGTCCCGCCTACTGCCACCGACACCGGTGCGCTGAAATCTCCAAGACCAGGGGCCGTAACGGCGTATTGGATTTCGTCGCCCTCCCGCCTTGCCCGGTACTCAATAGGTGGTGCGGGCCCTTCGCGTTGAGCGCTGCTATAAGGGCGCGGGAGTGCGCTGAACGTCGTCCCCTGCCATGTTTGCGCCATACGCGTTTTGGCTTGCGTCGCGGCAACGTCTTTGTGGCAACGGGCGCAAACGGTACTCCCCAAATAACCGCTTTCGGCCGCCGACGCTACCATCAACGACAGTAAGAACCACAGAAGCAGCCGAACCATCATCACTCTACATATAACAGCCCGGAGGGAACGGTTTGGCCGCCTCCGGGCTGTCTGATCTGAACGCTAACTGCGATTTCAAAATGCTAAGCGAGCACTGAACTGCAATTTTCGCATCGTATAGTTCGAAGCGATAGACGTGATCTGTCCGACGTTTGCATCCGTAATATTGTTATTCGGAATGCCAAGGTTCGTATGGTTGAAGCCGTTCTGGCTGTCGGTTCGCAACGTAAGCTTGTACCGCTCGCCAAAGGCGAAGGTCTTGGCGAGCGATAGGTCGAAGTTAACGAACTTCGGGCCGTAAAGCGAATTGATCGGATAGTTGCCGAAGGCGTTGTTAGCCGGCAAGAGGAAGGCACCACCCAACCCGCCGACGAACCACTTACTGGCGGACTGTCCGCCGCTCACGGCATATGGATTACCTGAGCCCATGTCAGGAGTTGCACTTGGGCCGATATAGGGTCGAATGGCATTAGAGGGCGCGCTGCCGATGCTGGGCGTGAACGGGAGACCGCTGTAGATGGTCATGATTCCGCTCACTTCCCAACCGCCGAAAGCATAGTCCATGCCCTTGTTCAGGCTCGAACCATATTTCTTGCCATGGCCAAAAGGAACGTCGTAGGTCTGCGCCAGAGTGACCTGGTGGTGCGGGATGAAGTCCTGGTTGCCCCAGCCGAGCTTTCTGTTGTAAAGAAAAGACCAGTTTCCATCAAAACCAAAGCCGTCGGATTTGGCCTGTTGGTAGGTATAGCTTCCTTGTCCTGTATAACCCGCCCAGCCCAGAATTTTCATCGTGCTTTGGAACGAGTTGTAATCGCCATTGCTACAGTCGCAATAGAGTTGAATGTCCTGTGTCCAGCCGTATTTGCCGTAGAACGGACGAGCCAAGTCGTGGTTGCTGAGCCCGGGTACGAAGGCGGGCTCGTTGACGTTGATCAACTGCGAATTGCCATTGAAGGCATGCCGCGCTCCATTCCCGACGTAGCCGGCTGCCAGGGAAATGCGCTGCGAAATCTGATGCTCGACTGTGGCGTTATACGAATACACAACCGGCATCACAAGATTAGTCGGGCGAGCCTTACCCACTACACCCGCCGGCAACTGGAACGTTCCATTTGAACCCACTGCAGGGAATGTGGGCGCAGTCGGCCCATTCGATAGTGTAAAGACGTTCGAAAAATCGTTAGTTGAATTGAGCTGTTGGATGGCCAGAACAGGCAAATTCTGTGTCACATTGTGGCCGAATATGCTTCCCCATGTCCCCAAATTATACGACCAGCCGTAGCCTGCCCGGAACACTGTTTTCTTCGTGATCTGGTAAGCCATACCGATACGCGGAGTGAAGTTCGTCCACTTCATGTTCTGGATGCCGTGCGGCCCTACGTTGCCTTCGCCGAAGACATTAATCAGGCCGGTGCGCAAATCCAACTGTCCGCCGTTACCTTTAGCGTTCACGGTTTCCGGGAACACCATTTCCCAGCGTAAGCCGTAGTTCAGAGTCAGCTTTTGAGTAGCGCGCCAGGTGTCTTGGCCATACCAGAACCAGCGCCGCTGACGTTCCGAGGCAGTCGTATTCGGACTAACATAACGTTCAAAGTGCGTAGTCTGCCCCAAAAGGAACGTCGCCATACCGATGCCCTGTTGAGCGCCGGCACCCGGCGAGGGAGCAATGCCCGTATAACCGGGAGCGAACGTCAACTGGCCGGCGCGGTGCGAATCGGACGGCACGCGCAAGTTCAGCGCATACCGAAGGTCCGCTCCGAACTTCAATGTGTGATTCCCCCTGGTCTTGGTGAGATTATCGACAAACTGATATTGCTGTTCAATTTCCGTCAACGGGCAATTGCAGGAATTAATACCGAGGGCATACCCGAGCGCCGTACCCCCGTCACCGGTGATATTGAAGTACGGCATGCCCGACGTATAAAAATTGTCCAGGTTCAAACCGGGGATACCAGCCGCCTGTGCCGGTGAGCTTCCAACCCCGTTCGGAACGTCGTCCACGTGGTAGCGCATGTAACCAAAGCGGAACTCATTCACCAGCGTTGGCGAGATCGTGTTGGTCCAGCCCGCCGATCCGCTCTGATTGAGTACACTCGAGTGACCGGCGAATCCGATGTTGGAAAGCGATTGGCCGCCCGCAAGCCCTCCGAATGCGCCCGGCGCCTGCACCGTAAACCCTGCATAGCTATAGCGGCCGAAAAATGAATTCTTTTCGTTCATCAAGTAATCTTCACGGGTGTCCCACTGATTGGCATCTTGTTTGCCGGAACCGGAAGCCGCATAATTATTGCGGTACGGCGTACTTGGATCGAGAACGTAATTTGAGTGAGGAAAGTAGCTCAATATGGCCGCTGCCTGTTTGCTAATGCTCCCCACCG
>Ga0075030_100007034_pt1 | contig 10037 bp, 11 predicted proteins | sample LitLauG_LLR_2012_FD_71393 | JGI IMG/M metagenome (GOLD analysis project Ga0075030, IMG submission 71393) | Freshwater sediment microbial communities from Pennsylvania, USA - Little Laurel Run_MetaG_LLR_2012 | ecosystem: Environmental > Aquatic > Freshwater > Creek > Sediment | place: USA...
GGCGTGCACGACGGTCGGGGACGACACGCGGTCGGCAATGGCGAGCAGGTGGTCTGCGATGCGCATGGGTGCTCCTCTTTCCTGTGTTCGGTGCGCGGGGCGCACGGATGGGTCCCTGCGTCCGGAGCGCCCGAGGGCGACCGGCCCGGGCACGGCTGGTGCCGACCCGTCTGGTGCAGAGTGGGGGGATGGGCCCCGACGTCGCCACCTTACCCAGTCCTGGCCCGGGCACGCCCGGGCCCGCGTGGCGCCGGTACCGGCGGGTCGCCCTGGTCGTGGTCCTCGGCGTCGTGGCGCCGGCCGTGCTCGGCCTGCGCCGCCTCCGCCGGGTGGAGGTCACGGGCGGATCGATGGCCCCCGCACTGCTGCCCGGTGACCGCCTGCTCGTCCGCAACCGGCCGACCCGGCGCACTTGGTCGCCGGCGGTCGGTGACGTGGTGGCCGTGTGCGACCCCCGGGAGCCGGGACGGATCCTGGTCAAGCGCGTGGCCGCGGTCGACCGTGCGGCGCGCACCCTCGACATCCGGGGCGACGACCCGGGTGCCAGCACCGACAGCCGCCACTTCGGGCCGGTGCCGGTCGCCTCGGTGCTGGGGCGCGCCGTCTACCGCTACGCCCCAGTGGAGCGAACCGGCCCTGGGCCCTGGCGCACGGGGTACGATCGCTCCTGATGCCGAGCACCCTGGACGACCTGAGCCGACTACTCGACCCGAGCTACCTCGCCGACGTCGACGAGCGGTCGCTCGACGACATCCGGCAGATGCGCACCGAGTGCCAGGAGGCGGAGGCGTCGCTCTCCTACCTCCGTCGGCTCATCCAGGGTCGCCTGGACATCGTCCATGCCTACCTGGAGCGCCCGGACGGCTCCGACGCCCCCGACCTGTCCAGCGTGGTCGACAACCTGGCCGGCATCCTCGCCGGCCCCGGCCGCCCTTCGGGCCCCGGCCGCAACCCGGTCCTCCACTCGCCCGACACCGACGACATGGCGGCGCTCACCACCGAGCTCGACGCCGTCCTGGGCGCCGACGACATCGGCCGCCTGGGCGAGCTGTCCGAGGACCAGCTGCAGGACCTGGCCGAGCGGCTGCGCACCCTCGAGAACCGCGTGTCCACCGAGCGACGCGGCCTGCACGAGCGGATCGACTCCCTCCAGGCCGAGCTGGTCGAGCGCCACAAGTCGGGACGCGCCTCGGTGGACGGCCTGCTGTCATGAAGGAGCCGGTCGGCCACGACGGCGACCGGTTCGTCAAGGAGCTGCCGGAGCGCTTCAACGAACTCGGATCCTTCATCCGTGAGCAGCGCAGTTCGGCGCGCCTGTCGCTGCGGCGACTGTCCGAGCTCGCCGGGATCTCGAACCCGTACCTGAGCCAGATCGAGCGGGGCCTGCGGCGTCCGTCCGCCGAGATCCTCCAGCAGATCGCCAAGGCCCTCCGGATCTCGGCCGAGACCCTGTACGTCCAGGCCGGCATCCTGGAGCGGCCGACCGGCGACACCGATCTGTCGCGCTACATCTTCGCCGACCAGCACCTGACCGAGGAGCAGCGCCAGGCGCTCATGCGCATCTACCTGTCGTTCCGCCACGAAAACGAGGACCTGGTGGTACCGGGCACGGACCCCGGGTCCGACCCCGCTCCCGAGGCGGCCGACGAGCCGTCCGACGTGGCCGGTCCGGCCGCGGCAGCGGGCTGAGCGCACCCTCCCGGTAGGATCGGCGGGGCATGAGGCGACTCGCCGTCCTATCCCTGCACACCTCCCCCCTGGCCCAGCCGGGCACCGGGGACGGTGGCGGCATGAACGTCTACGTGCGCGAGCTGTCGTCGGCGCTGGCGCGGGCCGGTGTCGTGTGCGACGTGTTCACCCGGGCCGCCTCCGACGACCTGCCGGCGGTCGTGCAGATCGAGCCCGGGTTCCGGCTCCACCACATCGCCGCCGGACCGCCTGCGCCTCTGGCCAAGGAGGCGCTCATCCACGTGGTCGACGAGTTCGCCGACGGCGTCCTGAAGTCGATGTCCACCGCGGGCGCGGTCGACGGGGACGAGGACCCCCCCTTCGATGCCGTGCACGCCAACTACTGGCTGAGCGGGATCGCCGGGCACACCATCAAGCACCAGCTCGACCTCCCGCTGGTGTCGACGTTCCACACGCTGGACCGGGTCAAGGCCGAGGCCAGCCCCGAGGAGGTCGAAGCCGACTCGAGCCACCTGCGGGCCGAGGCGGAGGCGGCCATCATCCGCTGCTCCGACACGGTGCTGGCGTCGTGCTCGGTGGAGGCCGCCCAGATCTCCGAGCTCTACGGGGCCGACCCGGCACGGATCCGGATCGTCGCCCCCGGCGTCGACCACGCCTTCTTCGGGCCCGGCGACCGTGCCCAGGCACGTCGTGCGCTGGGTCTGCCCGGAGCCGGCCCCCTGCTCCTCTTCGTCGGCCGGATCCAGCCCCTGAAGGGGGCGGCGGTGGCGGTCGCCACGCTCGCGTCGGTGGTCCGTGACCGGCCTGACGCCCACCTGGTGATCGTGGGTGGTCCGAGCGGTCCCCACGGCGACGAGGAGGTCGCCCGGATCGACGCACTGGTCGACGCCCTCGGATTGAGGGACCACGTGGTGTTCGTGCCGCCCCGACCCCACGAGCTCCTCTCCACCTACTACCGGGCGGCCGACGTCTGCCTGGTGCCGAGCCGCTCCGAGTCGTTCGGACTGGTGGCCCTGGAGGCCGCGGCATGTGGGACACCGGTCGTGGCCTCCGACGTCGGCGGCCTGCGCAGCCTGGTCGACCACGGCCGCACCGGCTACCTGGTCGAGGAGCCCGACCCCGAGGCCTACGCGGCCTGGGTCCGCCAGATCCTGGCCGAGCCGCTCCTGGCCGAACGGCTGAGCACCGGATCGGTGCTCCGTGCCCGGCGCTACACGTGGGCCCGTGCCGCCCACCTGCTGGTCGACATCTACGCCGACCTGACCACGGGCCGGCTGGTGGAGTGCCGGTGAGCGACGAGTGGGCGGGTGTCCTCGAGCCCGCCGAGCGTGACGCCGTCTGCGCCCGGATCGACGACTGGGCCGAGCGCGAGCTGGCCTCCGGCGGGGCCCTCGTCGCCGTCGACCGCCAGGTGGGGGGCGACCCGATCACCGGTGCTCCCCGCTGGTACCTGCGGCTCCGGGGGGAGGAGAAGGAGTTCGTCACCGTGTGGCTGACGCTCCGCCAGCGGACCCTGCGCCACGAGGCGCAGTTCATGCCCGCTCCCGAGACGAACGTCGAGGCGACCTGGGAGTACCTGCTCAAGCGCAACGCCGACCTGATCGGCCTGTCGTTCGCCCTCGGTGCCGAGGACGCGGTCTACCTGGTGGGGCGGATCCCGGTGACCCGGGTCGACGACGACGAGCTCGACCGGATCGTGGGCTCCTCGCTCGCCTACACCGACGAGTGCTTCCCGACGGCCATGGCCCTCGGCTACGAGGGGCGCTACCGCCGCCGCCCCCCGGCGGAGCGCTGACGCCGCGGTCCCGCGGCGACCTGTCCGGCGGGGCCGGTCGGACGGGGTCGCGAGACGCGCGCTGGTAGCGTTCGTCCATGACACCCAAGCTCCTCGTGGTCGGCGGCGGAAAGATGGGCTCGGCCCTGGTCACGGGGCTGCTGGCCGCCGGTTGGGCGGCGATCGACGACCTGGTCGTGTCCGAGACGGATGCCGCACAGCGGGCACGGCTCGAATCGCTCCATCCGGGACTGGCCGTGGTGCCGGGACCGGTCGAGGCCACCGACGTGCTGCTGGCGGTGAAGCCCGACGTGGCCGAGCCGGTGCTCCTCACCCTGGCCGCCAACGGCGCCCGGCGGGTCCTGTCCATCGTGGCCGGCATCTCCTCGGCCCGGCTGGAGGCGGTCATGCCCGCCGGATCGGTGGTCGTGCGGGCCATGCCCAACACGCCGGCACTGGTCGGTGCCGGCGTCGCCGGCCTGTCGGGCGGTATGGCCGCCACCTCGGCCGACCTGGACTGGGCCGAGGGGATCCTCGGGGCCGTGGGTACGGTCGTGCGGGTCCCCGAGCGCCAGCTCGACGCGGTCACCGGGGTCTCGGGCTCGGGACCGGCCTACGTCTTCCTGGTGGCCGAGGCCATGATCGAGGGCGGGGTCACGGCCGGCCTCTCCCGTGAGGTCAGCAGCCAGCTCGTGGTGGGCACGCTCCTCGGCTCCGCCCGGATGCTGGCCGAGACGGGACAGGAGCCCGGCGAGCTGCGGGCCGCCGTCACGTCCCCGGGCGGCACGACGGCCGCCGCCGTGCGCACGCTCGAGTTCAAAGCCGTCCGATCGGCGTTCATCGAGGCGGTGGCCGCCGCGGTGGAGCGTTCCCGCCAGCTCGGGCGCTGAGCCGGCTCCGGTACCCCTCCCGCACCTCCGTCGCCCTACGATCCGTCCGTGCCGAGCAACCCTCCGCCCGCCGCCGGGGTACCGGGCCGACGCATCCCCGAGGCCACCGTGGCCCGGCTCCCCGTGTACCAGCGGATCCTGGAGGAGCTGCTGCGGTCGGGCACGTCGACCGTCTCGTCCGACCTGCTGGGTGCCGCCGCCCAGGTCAATGCGGCCAAGGTCCGCAAGGACCTCTCGCTCCTCGGCTCGTTCGGCACCCGCGGTGCGGGCTACGACGTCGCCTTCCTGGTCGAGCAGATCGACCGGCAGCTGGGACTCGACCGGGAGTGGGGGGTCGTCATCGCCGGCATCGGCAACCTGGGGCGCGCCCTGGCCCGCAGCCAGGGGTTCGCGGCGCGCAACTTCACCGTGGCGGCCCTGGTCGACACCGACCCGGCCATCATCGGTGAGCGCATCGACGACGTGGAGGTGCGCCATCCCGACGAGCTCCCGGACATCGTGGCCGGGACCCCCCTGTCCATCGGCGTGATCACCACGCCGGCGCCCGTCGCCCAGCGGGTGGCCGACCTGCTGGTCGACGCCGGTGTGCGGTCGTTGCTCAACTTCGCCCCCCGGGTGCTCGAGGTGCCGCCCGGGATCCTCCTCCGGTACGTCGACCTCAGCATGGAGCTCCAGGTCATGAGCTTCTACCAGGCACGTCAGCTGGCCGACGAGTCGGACGCCCCGATGCCGGTCATCCGCTCGGTCGGGCGCACGCCGTCCGGGCCGGCCGGGGGTGCCGGCTGACCCATCCGGCGGTGCGGCCGCGCCCTCCGGTTCCGGCTGCGACTGGCGGTAGGGCACCGTGGCCGCGATGCTGGAGGGGCACCGCCCGCGGGAACCGGGGGGATCCCGAGGCTCGGTAGGGTGGACGCCGAAGGTGCTGTTCCATCGACCGAGCCGACCGACACTGTGACATCGAGGCTGTGACGAAGTGACCGATCCCGTGAACCAGGCACCGACCGAGGCGGGCTCCCCGTGTCGGTGATCGTCGTCGGACTCGAGCAGAAGCACGCCCCGCTCGAGCTGCTCGACCGCGTCTCGGTGACCGACGCCGACACGGCCAAGGCGCTCGGCCGGCTCCGCGACCAGCCGAACCTGTCCGAGGCCGTCCTGCTCTCCACCTGCCTGCGCACCGAGGTCTACGCGGTGGTCGAGCGCTTCCACGACGGCGTGGCCGAGATCCAGGAGTTCCTGGCCGAGGTGAGCGGCACCTCGGTGGACGCCCTCGGCGAGTACTGCACGATCCGGTTCGACGACGACGTCACGGACCACCTGTTCTCGGTGGCCTCCGGGCTCGACTCCGCCGTCCTCGGCGAGTCCGAGGTACTCGGCCAGGTGCGCCGCGCCTGGGAGCGGGCCCAGGGCGAGCAGGCGTCCGGCCCCGTCCTCGGCGCGCTGTTCCGGCACGCGGTGGAGACCGGCAAGCGGGTCCGGTCCGAGACGGCCATCGCCCGGGGCATCACCTCCCTCTCCCACGGAGCCGTGGCGCTGGCCGCCGACCGCCGTCCGGGCGGTCTGGCCGGGGCGCGCGTGCTCGTGGTGGGCGCCGGCGAGATGGGCGAGGGTGTGGCCCAGGCGCTGGCCGGTCGGGGCGTCGACCACCTGGTGGTGGCCAACCGGACGGCCGAGCGGGCCGAGGCCGTGGTGGCCGCACTGCCTCCCGGCGCCGCCGGGTCCGTCGACTCGGCCGACCTGAGCGGTCTGGGTGCCCTGCTGGGCGATGCCGACGTGATCCTCACCACGGTGGGCACCTCCCACCCCATCATCGACCGATCGGCCCTGTCGGCCACCGTGGCCGCACGTGGCGAACGCGGTGACCTGGTGGTGGTGGACCTCGGCGTGCCCCGCAACGTCCAGCCCGAGGCGTCCGCCCTTCCCGGGATCGTCCTGCTCGACATGGAGGACCTGCGGGCCGCGGTGGCCGAGGCCATCGGCGGCCGCCAGGACGAGGTGGCGGCGGCCTCGGGGATCGTCGACGACGAGGTCGAGCGCTACCGTGCCGCCTCCCGTGCCCGCGACGCCGCCCCCATCGTGTCGGCACTGCGGTCGCGGGTGGAAGACGCCCGGGTCGCCGAGCTGGAGCGGCTGCGGTCGAAGCGGTCCGACCTCGACGACGCACAGTGGGAGCAGGTCGACGCCGTGACACGGTCGCTGGTGGCCAAGTTGCTGCACCAGCCGACGGTCACGCTCAAGGAGGCCGCCGGCACCCCACGCGGCGAGCGCCTCGTCGAGGCGCTGCGCGCCCTCTTCGACCTCTGACCGGTGCACCGGCCCGCCACGTGAGGACTGTGCCCGGTCCGCTCCGTCTCGCCACCCGCGGGTCGCCGCTCGCCCTGTGGCAGGCGCACCGGGTCGTCACCCTCCTGGCCGCCGTCGGAGTCGACGCCGAGCCGGTGATCGTCGACACCGAGGGCGACCGGCGCACCGACGTCCCGCTCTCCCAGCTCGGGGGCCAGGGGGTCTTCGTCAAGGAGGTGCAGGCCGCGGTGGCCCGCGGTGACGCCGACGCCGCCGTGCACTCGGCCAAGGACCTGCCCGCCTCGGACGAGCTCGGCGTGCCCGGCCTCGTGCTCGCCGCCTTTCCGGAGCGGGGCGACCCGCGCGACGTGCTGGTGGGCAGCACCCTCGACGCCCTGGCGACGGGGGCCACGGTCGCCACCGGATCGGCGCGCCGCCGGGTCCAGCTGTCCTACCTCCGTCCCGACCTGACCTTCACCGACCTGCGGGGCAACCTGGCCACGCGTCTGGCCCGGGTGGGCGTGGACGGCGTGGCCGCCGTGGTGGCGGCCCGCGCCGCCCTGGACCGGTTGGAGTGGCGGGCGCCCGACGGTACGGAGGTGGAGACGCTGGAGCCGGGGACGATGCTCCCCCAGGTCGCCCAGGGGGCGCTGGCCGTGGAGTGCCGGACCGACGACGATGCCACCCGGGCGGCACTGGCCGCCATCGACGCCTCCGACGTGCGCACCGTGGTCGAGGCCGAGCGTGCCTTCCTGGCCGAGTTGGGAGGGGGGTGCACCCTGCCGGTGGGCGCCCATGCCGTGGCACTGCGCTCCGGCGACGGTGCCGCCACCGGGCCCCTGCGGCTGACCGGGCTGCTCGCCGGAGCCGACGGGCACGTGGTGCTCCGCCACGAGGCGTCGGGCGACGACGGGCCCACCCTCGGCCGGGCGGTGGCCCGCTACCTCCTCGACGACGCCGGGGGGGCCGACCTCGGCCCGTGGAGCCCGGTCCCGTGACGGTCGCCCTGGTCGGCGCCGGTCCCGGCGATCCCGGCCTGCTCACGCGCAGGGGCGCCGAGCTGCTCGGTGCGGCCGAGGTGGTGGTCTACGACCGGTTGATCGCCACCGAGCTGCTCGACCTGGCCCCCGACCACGCGGTGCGGATCGACGTGGGCAAGGGACCCGGTCAGTCCGCCAGCCAGGCGGACATCAACGAACTGCTCGTGGCCCACGGCCGGTCGGGGCGGCGCGTCGTCCGCCTGAAGGGCGGCGACCCGTTCGTCTTCGGCCGCGGGGGCGAGGAGGCCGAGGCGCTGCGCACCGCCGGGGTCGACGTCGAGGTGGTCCCGGGGATCAGTTCGGCGTTCGCCGCGCCGGCCGCCGCCGGCATCCCGGTGACCCACCGGACGGTGTCGACCTCGGTGACGGTGGTGACGGGGCACGCCGGCGACCCGTCGCTCCCCGGGGTGGACTGGGACCTCCTGGGACGGCTCGAGGGGACCCTCGTGATCCTGATGGGCATGGCCGCCCGCCGTGCCATCGCCGACCGCCTGGTGGCGGCCGGTCGCAGTCCCGACACCCCGGTGGCCGTCGTGCGGTGGGGGACGACCGACCGCCAGGAGGTGGTACGTACGACGCTGGCCGGGCTGCCTGACGTCGCACTCGCCGCACCGGCCGCCATCGTGGTCGGTGCCGTCGCAGGGCTCGACGTGACGGCCGTCGTCGGCGCGGCGGGCGAGGCCTGACCCGGTGCACGGACCGGAGCATGCATCGGGGCACGGGTCGCACCGGGCGCCCGAGGAGCTCCCCCCGTCACCGGCGCCCCTGCCCGTCCCGGCCCCGGGATCGCTGGCCGGCACCCGGGTGGTGGTCACCCGGGCCCGTGCCCAGGCGTCGGGACTGGTGCGGCGCCTGGCCGACCTGGGGGCGACCGTCATCGAGCTGCCGGTGATCGCCATCGAGGACCCGGTGGACGGCGGAGCCGCCCTGGCCGAAGCCGCGGAACGGATCGTCGACGGGGCCTACGAGTGGGTGGTGGTGACCTCGTCCAACGGCGTGGACCGCCTGGTGGGGGCCCTCGCCGGCAGGCCGGCACCTGCCGCTGTGCGCTGGGCCGCGGTCGGGACCTCGACGGCTCGTGCGCTGATGGAGCGGGGGATCGTCCCCGACCTCGTCCCGAACGTGGCGGTGTCGGACGCGCTGGTCGAGGCCTTCCCGGTGGCCGGACCGCCCGGTGCCGCACCCGGACGGGCCGTCACCGGGGGCGCGGCGCTGTTCGTCCGTGCAGAGCGGGTCCGCGACGTGGTGGCTCCCGGTCTGGCCGCCAAGGGATGGCGGGTGGACGAGGCCGTGGCCTACCGGACCGTGGCCGGGGACGTCGACCCGTCATCGGTCGGGGCGGCCCGGGCGGCCGATGCCGTCGCCTTCACCTCGTCGTCGACGGTCGAGCGCACGGTGGAGCTGCTCGGCGTGGCGGGTGTCCCGGGCATCGTCGTCTCCATCGGACCGGTCACCAGCGCGTCGGCCCGGGCGGCCGGCCTCGAGGTCACGGTCGAGGCCGTCGACCACACGCTCGACGGCCTGGTGGCCGCAGTGGCCGTCGCGTTCGCCGGCCACCGGTGACCACGCCGGTCGGAGGCGGACCACCGGTGGTGTGGGCGTAGGCTTGGGCACCGTGCCCGCCTCCTCCTCCGTCCCGGCCTTTCCCGCCCGCCGCCTGCGCAGACTGCGCAGGACCCCGGCGCTCCGGCGGATGGTGGCCGAGACCCGGCTCACCACCGACGACCTGGTGGCACCGCTGTTCGTGGCCGACGGCCTCGACGTCCCCCGGCCCGTCGCGTCGTTGCCCGGGGTGTCCCAGCACACCATCCCGTCGCTGGTCGACGAGGTGCGCCGCCTGGCGGGACTGGGCGTGCCCGGGGTCATCCTCTTCCCGCTGCCCCGCACCGAGGACAAGGACGCCACCGGATCCGCCGCCCTCGACCCGGACGGCATCACCCGCCGGGCCATCGCCTCGGTGCGCGACGCGGTCGGCGACGACGTCGTGGTCATGGCCGACTGCTGCCTCGACGAGTTCACCGACCACGGGCACTGCGGCGTCGTCGATCCGTCGACCGGGGACGTCGACAACGACGCCACGGTCGAGCTCTACGCCGACCTCGCCGTCCTGCAGGCCGCCGCCGGCGCCGACGTGATCGCACCCAGCGGGATGATGGACGGGCAGGTGGCGGCCATCCGGTCCGCGCTCGACGACACCGGCCACCCGGCCACGGCCGTCCTCGCCTACGCGGCCAAGTACGCGTCGGCGCTCTACGGGCCGTTCCGCGAGGCGGCCGACGTGACCATCGTCGGGGGCGGGGACCGGAAGGGGTACCAGCAGGACTGGCACAACGGCCGCGAGGCACTGGCCGAGGTGGCGGCCGA
>Ga0075030_100007035_pt1 | contig 10036 bp, 10 predicted proteins | sample LitLauG_LLR_2012_FD_71393 | JGI IMG/M metagenome (GOLD analysis project Ga0075030, IMG submission 71393) | Freshwater sediment microbial communities from Pennsylvania, USA - Little Laurel Run_MetaG_LLR_2012 | ecosystem: Environmental > Aquatic > Freshwater > Creek > Sediment | place: USA...
CATCAATACCCCGCTCAATCCCAGCGCCAGCGTTATGTCGCGCGACGAGCTTCTTATGCTTGGCGAGCTTTGTCGCCAGCATAACGCCGTTGTGGTGAGCGACGAAGTTTGGGAGCACGTCTTGTTTGACGGCCAGGTTTTCAATTCGATGCTGCACGTGTTGCGCGATCGCACCCTAAAGATCGGCTCGGCTGGAAAAATGTTTTCGCTAACCGGCTGGAAGGTGGGCTTCGCTTGCGGCGCGCCGGCGCTGAGCGAAGCCTTCGCTAAGGCCCATCAATTCCTCACTTTCACCACCGCGCCTAATTTGCAGCGCGCCGTCGCATACGCGCTCGGCAAAGAGCGCGCTTATTTCGATGCCATGCGCAGCTCGCTGGAGCGCTCACGCGATCGCCTGGTCAGCGCCCTCATGGGGGAGGGCTTCAAGTTGCTGCCAGCCCGCGGCGCCTATTTCGTCAGCATCGATCTCGCCGCCTCGGGCATCGGCATGGATGACCAAACTTTCGCGCGCCACGCGATCGAGCATGGTGTGGCGGTCATTCCGTTTTCGGCGTTTTACGCAAGCCCCGGCGCGCCCGCTTTGGTGCGGCTCTGCTTTGCCAAGCGCGATGCGACGCTGGATCGCGGGGTCGAGGCTTTGGCGCGCGCCAGGCGCGCCGCTTCATAGCAATGGCCCGGGCGCGCCCGCCTATGCCCGCGCGAGACCGCTGGTTCCCGGGCTAGGCGACGATTTGGGCGGCTTGGTGAGCTGCGATCACTAGCACTGGCGCGAACACGATCGCGGCAGCGAACAGCGCGTAGAGTTTGGCCATAGTCGTCTCGAGAGGTTTGGCTTTTTGTCTGAGGTTTAGGCGGTGATTTGGGCGGTGATTTGAGCGGCCTGATCGAGGGCCGCCAAGATCATCGGCGAGAACATCAGCGCCGCGAGCGTCAGGCAGAAAAATTTGGTCATCGTCATTGACGCGGTCCTCGTTGGTCGGCGCCCAAAAGCGCGCTCCGACACCCACAAAAGCTAAGCGCGCTTGCGCCTTAACGCTGTGACAGGCGTCACGAACTCGGGGCGCGCGCGTTGGTTAGTCCTTGCTTGGAAAGCACGGACTACCGGGGTCGACGCCAGATTCAATTTGGATCGCGGCCTCGGTCTGCCGCTATGGTGGGCGCAAGTGAGGTCGCCAATGCCAAAGCGTGAAACAGTGGAGGCTTTCATTGCCCAGGTGGTGGGCGGCGATCACGTCGGCGCGATCCGCGACTGGTACACCGAGAACGCCTCGATGCAGGAAAATCAGGCCCCGCCGCGGGTAGGGCGGGCGCTTTTGATGAAGCACGAGGCTGAGGCGCTGGCGCGCTCAGCGCGCGTCGATACCGAAATGTTGGCGCCGCCGGTGATCGACGGCGATCGGGTGGTGATCCACTGGCGTTTCACTTTTCACCCCAAGGCAGGCGCTGGCCTAGCGCGTTTGGAAGAGCTCGCTTGGCAGCTTTGGTCCGGAGATAAGATTGCTGCGGAAACCTTCTTTTTATGACCCTAGCCAAATCCGGCGCTGAAAGCGGGCGCTATCGGCCTTTATAGGATAGTTAGGCCACTACCACCTAACTTGTGCTAATTCTGGTTGAGAACCAGTTTCGCAACGCTGCGATAGGCGTCGGCGGCGATCAAATCCTGCGGCGCGCCCGCAACTTTCGAGCGCAGCTCGCCAGACCATAAGAGATCAAGGGCGGCGTTGAGTTTCTTTGCCGACCAAGCCCGCGCCTGCGCGGCGACCGCTTCGCGCTCCTTCCAAAATACCGGCGGTCGCAAGCGCGCCACCGCATCGCTCGGGCTTGCGCCTTGGTCGATCATGGCGCGCGCCTCGCGCAATTGTTGCAGCCGGCGCAGCAATGCCCGCAGCGCCGAGACCCCAGACAACCCCTCAATGCGGGCCAGCGCCTCCACCGCCTCAGCTGGGCGGCCGTCGGCGGCAGCCAGGCTGGCCGCATCGATAGCGCTTTCATTTTCAGCCGCGAGCAGCTGATCGAGATCGGCGAGGCCAAGCTTTCGCCCCAAGCCGTGGGCGTAAAGCGCAAGCTTTTCGATCTCGCGCGCCGCCAGGCCGCGATCAGCGGGCAGGGCGGCGAGGAATGCATCTTCAGCATCGCGTTCGATCTCGACGCCGAGCTCTCTGGCGCGCGTCTTGGCAAATTGCGCACGCTCTGCCTCGCTCTCCTCGTAAAAGGCGATTGCTGCTGCGGCCTTGGCGGCGTTGAAGGACTTCACCAACTCGCTCGAGCTCGATAGGTCGGCGCCCTCAATGATCAAAGCGCCGCCGGGCTGGCCGCGTTCGATGCCCTCCAGCGCGTCGAGGATGGCGCTGTCGGCGGCTTTGCCGCTGATGCGAACCCATACTATGGTCGGGCCCGCGAGCAGAGATTGAGCAGCCAGCGCATCGGCCAAGCGCGCGCCATCCTTCTTGATCTCATCTTCGCCGAGCTTGGTGACCGCATAGGGATCTTCAGATTGGCCAAGCGCGTGCGCGACCAGACGCTGTGCGGCCTCATGCACGAAGCATTCATTGGGCCCATAGAGCAAGACCGCGCGGGCATTTTTGTCGGGCGCGTCGAGAAAACGTGGAACCGCAGCGCCTGTAAGTTTCACCGTCCGTGCGCCTCGTCGCGTTGCTGGGCCACACGCAGGGCAAGTTCGGCGCGGAAGCGCTCAGCCATGGTTTCTGCGGCCCGTTCGCGCGCGTCGTCTTGGGCCGAGATTTCCCCGAACGCGGCGGTGGGAATGTCATAGGTCACGACCGTTACCACCGACCCGCGAATGGCTGCGCGCTCGTCGCCATTGGCCGGGGTCAGCACGTAATTGGCCGTCAGCTGCAATTGGGCGCGGGTGGCTGATTCGTCGCGCCGAAGGCCCAGGAGGGTGATTTGCTCTTGCAAGGTGATGTCGAGGTGCGCGGCAGGCGCGCCATTGTCCTCGACCGCCAGAATGCGGTCGAGTTCAGTTTCCAAGACATGGCCGCTTTTGCCCTGAATTAGCGAGACTTGCACGGGGCCGATGGCGGGCCCGCCAGCGCTGAGTGGCGCATACATTGGCGAAAACCCGCAAGCAGCGAGGCTGAGCAGCATAAGCGAGAGAAAGAGCGCGCGCATTCTGATCCCCGGGCTCACCCTACTACGATATTCACGATCCTGTCCGGCACCACAATCACCTTGCGAACGGTCTGGCCGGTGAGCAATTGCGCCACACTGGGGTGGGCGAGGGCCCGCTGGCGGACCTCTGCCTCGGGCGCCCCCATTGGGGCTTCAATCTCGCCCCGTTTCTTGCCGTTCACTTGGATGGGCAGGGTGACAGTGGCGCGCGCGACCAGCGCGGGGTCCGGCTGCGGCCATGGCGCAATCGCCGCCAAGCCCGCCATCCCAAGTCTTTCCCAGCACTCTTCGGCCAGGTGCGGCATGAAGGGGGCGATCAGCTGGGTCAGGATGCGCAGCGCCTCGCCGCGCGCGAAGATAGCGCCCTCATCGGCGGTTTTCAGCTTGGCGATGGCGTTGACCAATTCGTAGCTGCGCGCCACCGCGACATTGAAGCGGAAGCCCTCGATGTCGTCGCTTATTGCAGCGATGGTGCGGTGCGACAGCTGACGCAGGGCATACGCTTCCGGCGTCGTCTGCGGCGCTGTTGCGTCCATTTGCGGCGCGGGATGGCCGTAACCGTCGACCAATGACCACACCCGCTGCACGAAGCGCCAGGCGCCCTCGACGCCGGCTGCGGTCCATTCAACGTCGCGTTCTGGGGGCGAATCCGACAACACGAACCAGCGTGCGACATCGGCGCCGAAGTCGGTGACGAACGCGTCGAGGTCGACGACGTTCTTCTTCGACTTTGACATCTTCTCGATGTCGCCGATCTCCACCAGCGTGCCGGTTTTGCGCTCGACGCGGGCGCCGTCGCGCAGCTGGGTCTCCTCTGGCAGCAGCCATTGGCCGGTGCTGGATTTGTAGGTCTCGTGCACGACCATGCCTTGGGTAAAAAGGCTTGCGAACGGCTCGCCATCGCCAAGTCCGTCCAGCAATCCGCAATCGCGCAGGCCTCGGCAGAAGAAGCGCGAGTAAAGCAAGTGCAGCACGGCGTGCTCGATGCCGCCGATATATTGATCGACCGGCATCCAATAGGCGGCCGCTTGCTTGTCGAACGGCGCTTCTTTGTTGTGGGGGTCGGTGAAACGCAGGAAGTACCAGCTTGAATCCACGAACGTATCGAGAGTGTCGGTCTCGCGCGTGGCGCTGGCGCCGCAGCAGGGGCAGGTGGTGTGTTTCCAGGTTGGATGATGCTCGAGGGGGTTGCCGGGGCGGTCGAATGTCACGTCCGGGGGCAATCTCACCGGCAGATCCGTTTCCGGCGCCGGGCAAACGCCACAGCTCGGGCAGTGGATCGCCGGAATTGGGCAACCCCAATAACGCTGGCGCGAAACGCCCCAATCGCGCAGCCGCCATTGCGTTGCAGCTTCGCCTTTTTTCAGCTCAACCAATTTCTCAATGGCGCGCGCCAAGGCTTGCCGGGTCGGCAAACCGTCTAGAAATTGCGAATTATAGGCAACGCCGTCGCCGGCATAGGCCTCGGTGGTGATGGCATGGGCGCCAGGGTCGGCGCCGGGGGGCAGCACCACGGGCTTGAACTTCAACCCATATTTGTTGGCGAAATCTAAGTCGCGCTGATCGCCGGCGGGTGAGCCAAAAATCGCGCCGGTCCCGTAGGTGGAGAGCACGAAGTTCGCCGCCCACACCGGCAGCACCCAGTTTGGGTCAAACGGATGTTTTACGCGCACGCCCAAATCGATGCCGAATTTCGGGGCCTTTTCGATGTCGGCTTCTGATGTGCCGAGCGCTGCGGCCTCGGCGATAAATCGCCCCACCTCGGAATTGTGTTCAGCGATGGCTTTGGTCAAAGGGTGGTCTGGCGCGAGCGCCAGAAAGCTTGCCCCAAAGAGGGTGTCGGGCCGGGTGGTATAGACCTCGATGGGATCGCGGGCGTGGCACGGCTGGCCAGGCGGCGTTTGGATCAACGACGCCGGCGCCTCGGCGATCTCCCACCAGATCTTCGCGCCCTGACTTTTGCCGATCCAGTTCGACTGCATCAGCTTCACTTTGTCGGGCCATTTGTCCAAGCGCTGGGTCGCCTGCAGAAGATCCTCGGCATAGGCGGTGACCTTGAACATCCACTGCTCGAGCTCACGGGTCTCGACCGGGGCGCCCGAGCGCCAGCCTTTGCCGTCAACCACCTGCTCATTGGCGAGCACGGTCATGTCGACGGGATCCCAATTGACCTTCTGTTTCTTGCGGTAAACCAGGCCCTGCTTCCAAAACGCTAGGAAAATGGCCTGTTGATGCTTGTAATAGGCGTCGTCGCAGGTGGCGATCTCGCGCGACCAGTCCAACGCCAAGCCCAGCGATTGCAGTTGATCGCGCATGGCGGCGATATTCTGCCGGGTCCAGCTGCCCGGATGCACGCCGCGCTCCATCGCCGCGTTTTCGGCGGGTAAGCCAAACGCATCCCAACCCATAGGATGCAGCACATTATAGCCGTTGGCGCGCCGAAAGCGGGCGATCACATCGCCCATCGCATAATTGCGCGAATGTCCGACATGGATGCGTCCCGATGGGTAGGGAAACATCTCCAAAACGTAGGCTTTGGGCTTGCCCTTGGCGTCCTCGGGCGAGAGCGCGCGATCGACCCGGGCTTGCGCCCAACGGGCGCGCCACTTTGGCTCGACCTCACGATGATTGTACCGAGACATGATCCATCACGCCTTGTGAGAGGCGCTTGGTGCAGGCAAACGCCGGTTCTGTCTAGTTGTGGATGGTGCTGAGCCGGAGCTCGCGGGCGCGCGTAAGGATCTGGTTTTCGATCTGCACTGCGGTTTGAGGGTCAACGGTTGCGTCTTGCCAGGCGCCGTTCACTTGCGTTTGGCGGAAGATCGAAACATTGAGCGCATCAGCGCGCAGGCGGGTGTCGAGAATATATACCGTCGCCTTGAAGCGCTCTCCTGGGGCTGCGGGATCTGCGTACCAATCGGTGATGATAACGCCTCCGAAAGGATCGGCCGACGCCAGCGGCATGAACCGCAATGTGTCGAGCGAGGCGCGCCACGAGTACGAGTTGACGCCGATGCCTGCGCCCGCGCCAGAACCGCCGCCACCGCCGCTATTTCCACCGCCGCCCAAGAGCGGCGCGCCGCCCGACGGCGCGTCGTGCTCGATGCGAGATTCGCCCGGGCGATGGCTGGTGTCCGGCTTGAATAGGGAGGAACACGCCGAGAGCGTCGCCGCCGCCATTACGCACAGAGCGGCATTTCGTAGCGTGCGCCCAACCGTCATGTATTTCCTCCGCCTTGTTGCTGCCGCCCTATCCCCGAGCGCGGCGCAGCCGCCCATATAACATGCGTCTCGGACGGGGCCAGTGCTCCACTGCGAAGCCGGCATTGTTGTGGCTGCGCTTCCCCTTTCTGGGGTGGCTGTGGAAAGCCCGACCGGTTATGGGTAGGGTAGGCAGGCCAGGATTTGACGAAATATTCGCAAGACCTGTGTCCTAATCTTCACAGCATTAACGGCGCGAGTCGGCTATATTAGGCAGCTAGAGTGTGAGCTCTGAGGGGTAGGTTCGTGGTCAAGGCCTCGGCATGGGTGATCGCAGGAGCGGCCGTCTTGGCGTCCGCCGGCGTCGCGCATGCGCAGCAGCACCCGGCGGCGGCAGCGTCGGTTACCGTACCCTCGACGGTCGCGGACCTCAATGGCGGCGCGGTTCCCTGGTACCAGCATTTCACTACCTCTTCAGGGCTGACGGCGTCGCTCAACGAAGATTCCGAGAATGACCGCTCCATTGGCCCCACCTGGACGCTTAACCCGCATTGGGGCGTGACCGTGGATTTGCGCGAAGCTCAGCGCATCGAGCGTTCGCTGGATGGCGGCCATGGCAACCAGACTTCGGTAGGCGCCTATTACCAATTTACGCCAAGCGTGCGACTGGGCGGCGAGTTGAGCGTTGAGACCTCGCCCCGCCCTGGGACCCCGGAGGCGGCGCTGCAACAAAACCGCGACGTGGCGCGCGCCAACGTGAAGGTTGAGTCGGCGTTCCGCTTCTAAGCTTCCAAGAAAGCATCGATGGCGGCGAGGCCGGCAAAGCCGCGCCCGATGAGGCGCGCTGCGGTGTGGATATTGATCCCGCCTAGCGCGATGACAGGTACGGGCGCGCTTCTCGCCATTTGGCTGGCCGCAAATAGCCCAAGCGCGGTGCGCCCTGCGCTGCTGCGGGTGGGAAAGACCGGGCTCAATATGCAAGCATCCGCTGCGTTTGCGGCAGCGCTTAAGAGATCTCCACGCGTATGAGCCGAGACGGTGACGAGAGCGCCTGCGCGCCGCGCCGGCGCCAGCCGCGCCGGCCAATGGACGCCAGCTTGAAAGCGTCGCGCCAGCTGCGGATCGGCCGAGATCAACAAGAAGAGCCCGCGCACACGACAAATTGTTGCGAGTTGGGCGGCCACCCTGAGGCGGTCGCTGCGCCCGAAATGTCGATAGACTATGGCTGCGCCGCGCGGCAAACGCCCAGCAACCAAGGTTGGATCGGGCGTGCGTTCGGGGTCGGTAAAAAAATAAAGCGAGGGAATGGCTGGCGCGCCTGCGGCGCGATTGAGCCTTTGTGCAAGCGCGGCTAGCACATGCACTGAACCCATGAGCGAGATCTCTCCTTCGTTTGGGCGCGCGGCCGTCTTGGCGCGCATCGCCGCCGCCGCCAAAACCGCTGGCCGCAGCGCCAACGATGTGACGCTGGTGGCGGTCTCAAAGCAACAGCCGGAGGCGCGCATTGAGGCCTTGCTTGACGATGGTCAGCGCGTGTTCGGTGAAAATCGCGTGCAGGAGGCAAAGCTCCGTTGGGCGGCGCGGCGCGCGCCTGGACTGAAGCTGCGCCTCATTGGTCCGCTGCAGACCAACAAAGCCCCCGATGCGGTTGCGTTTTTCGACGCCATAGACAGCCTCGATCGCCCCAACCTTGCCGCAGCCATAGCAGAGGCGGCGCAAAAACAGGGGCTCTGTCCGGAAATCCTCATCCAGGTGAATACGGGCGAAGAGCCGCAGAAGGCAGGCGTTGGGCCCGCCGAGGCCGATAGCTTCATCGCCCAGGCGGTCAAAATTTACGGGCTTCCAGTGGCCGGGCTGATGTGCATCCCTCCGGCCGCTGAAACCCCGGCGATGCATTTTGCGCTGCTCGCAAAGATCGCCGCCCGCAATGGGCTCAAGCAGCTCAGCATGGGCATGAGTAACGATTTCGAGATCGCCATAGGCTTTGGCGCGACAATGGTGCGCATAGGCTCGGCGTTGTTTGGGACCAGGGGCTGAGCGTGATCGGGCGAGGCCAGTTGCAAACAGCGCCTCAGACCGTGATCATGGGCCGAGCCCTATGAACGGACGCGACGCGATAATTCTTATCATCGACGACGACGCTGACTTGCGCGAGGCGTTGGTGGAGCAATTCGCCCATGAGGATGGATTTGCCGCCGAAGCCGCCGCGACTGCGGCAGAGGGATTGGCGGTGGCTGAGCGGGTCAAGCCGGCCGGCATCGTACTTGATGTGAGCTTGCCGGACATGGATGGTTTTGACGCCTGTCGGCGTCTGAGGGAGCAGGGCGTGAAGGCGCCCATCATCATGCTGACGGGCGCGGCCCAAGAGGAAGAACAACAGGTGCAGGGCCTCGATGCCGGCGCCAACGACTACGTCTTGAAGCCGTTCAAATTCTCGGTGCTGCTGGCGCGCATCCGCGCACACTTGCGCAGCCACGAGGCGAGCGAGGATGCAATTTACAAGATTGGTCCTTACGAATTTCGCCCCGCCATGCGGGTGCTGATCGATCCAACCCAAAAGAAAGTGCGTTTGACCGACAAGGAAGCCGCTATCCTTCGCTATCTCTATCGCTCCGGCGAGAAACCTGTTGGGCGCGAAGAATTGCTTCGCGAGGTCTGGGGCTACAACGCCAACGTGACCACCCACACCCTGGAGACCCACATTTATCGGCTGCGCCAGAAAATTGAGCCCGACGTGCAAAGTCCCAAGTTGCTGATCACCGAAACCGGGGGCTATCGTCTGCAGGTGTAAACCGACGCCGGGGATCGGGCGCGCCCTTGCATGTGGACATGCTGACCAATTTGCTCACATGAGCTTAGGGCGCGATGAGCGCGCGCAGCGCGTTCGCTACGCGCGCGAAGGCTGGCGTGGCGGGGGTGATTTCCTCCACGTGCCCAGCGTCTGCAATGATAATGGCTTGCGCGCGATCGCCGGCGGCGCTGGCGCGCGCCGCGTAGCTTTGCGCCATGGCCGGCGGGGAGACCGTGTCGGCTTCGCCGGTGATGGCGATTTGGGGGACCCCGAGAGGCAACAGGTCGCTGGGCGAGGTATCGGCGTAAACATCGCGCCTGGCGGGCGAGGCTTGGCCCAACAATCGCGGCACAGAATTTCCCGCACACCCCTGTGGGGCGGTGTGGAGGTCAGCCAAGCCGCCCGCCATCACCACGCCGCGCAATGGCAGCGGCGCTTCTGAATAGAGCGGGCTCGATGGCGCAATCTTGCGGCGCGCCGCCAGCCAGGCGATCAAATGCCCGCCTGCGGAATGGCCAAAGCCAACAATCCGGTTGAGATCGAGCCGGTAACGCGGGGCAAACGCGACCAAGGCGTCGGCGGCGCGCGCCACGTCCTGGAAAGTGCCGGGATAGCCCCCGCCGACTTCATCGACGCCGCGATATTCGATGTTCCAGACCGCAAAACCTTGTGCGCTGAGCGCGGCGGCGGCGTAATTCATGATGGTGCGGTCAGCGATGTGCTTTTGCCAGCAACCGCCGTGGATCATCAGCACTACCGGAAATGGTCCCTCGCCGCTTGGCAGCCAGAGGTCGCCGGCGAGCGCGCCGGGCACGGCCAATGTGTAGGTCGGCTGCGGCCTGGGTCGATTGAGCAGATCCGGCCAATCCATGAGCCGCGCGGGCGCGGCTGGGGCAGCGCTCGGCGCGATAT
>Ga0075030_100007039_pt1 | contig 10034 bp, 9 predicted proteins | sample LitLauG_LLR_2012_FD_71393 | JGI IMG/M metagenome (GOLD analysis project Ga0075030, IMG submission 71393) | Freshwater sediment microbial communities from Pennsylvania, USA - Little Laurel Run_MetaG_LLR_2012 | ecosystem: Environmental > Aquatic > Freshwater > Creek > Sediment | place: USA...
CGCTAATGTAACAGTGTCTCCATCCGCCCTTCAGCGGGCCACGGTGGCGAGCGTCATCTCCGGATTCCAAGTTTACGAGCAAGCCTCGGGGTTCCAGGTTCTGCCTGCCGATCCGCACCTGCCGGTAATCGGCCTGCCTGTACTTAACGCTTTCTATCCGGTGCAGAACAGCACTTACCCAGGGTCCATTGCCTCGATCTATGGGCTGAACCTGCGCGCGGCGACAGGCACTCCGGCCATAACCGTAGCGGGTAAGAGCGCTCAGATCCTCTACGCTTCGCCCTCGCAGATCAACTTTGTGATTCCGGCCGGAGTGCCTACCGGACCGGCCGTGCTGACTCTCCGCAATGGCACGACCCAGGCGCACCCGATCGTGCTGCAGATCGATCCGCCGCCACCGATCGTCGTGGGCGCGCTTTCGGCCGACGGAGTTGCGTTGGGCGCGTCGCAGACCGCGGCGCCTGGTGACACCATCACGCTAACCGTGAGCGGCATGGATCCGGCGGTGGTGTCGGCCACCAGCCGCGTCGGGGTTGCCGAAGGCGGCGTCAGTATTCCGGTATTCACGATACAACAGGCGCAGGATAGCTCCGGCCACCTGCTGATTCAGTTTGTGCTGGCCGCGTCAGTCACGGGCCAGCAGGTGCCTGTGACGGTCTCGCTTGACGGGGACCTGAGCATGCCCTTTTACATCAATGTAACCGCGCCCGCGGTGAACAGTTCGAACTGAACGCTGTGCCGCTCGCACGTTTGCGTGCAGCCTTAACTAAAGTAACGCGGGGTCGAGGCCGTTGGCCTCCAACGCCACGGGCGCGGCCGGCTCCGTCCGCGACTCGCCCTGCAGAAACTGGAGTAACTGGCGCTGTGAGCTCTCGAAGTACGAATCCAGGAACTCCTTCAGCGCCAAGCGCCGCATCGCGTCGCGCGAAACCGCCGGAGCGTAGACAAACGCGCGGCCGGCTTTGCGGCGCGTGACGATCCCGCGGCGGGCCAGGCGCTCGAGCACCGTCATCACCGTCGTGTAGGCCAGTGGACGGCTGGGGGCGACCAACTCCCGCACCTCCTTCACGCTGCCTTGCCCGAGCGACCAGAGCGCGTTGAGACACAACAACTCCAGCGGCGGCGGGATCTCACGCGGGGCGGCTCTGCGCATCAGGCCTCTCGCTTCGTCTCCACGGGCCGCAGGGCTTGCAGGAGTTTGTCGCCGAAAGGCGAATTGTTCTTGGGCGCTGGCGCGGGCGCCGGTGCGGCCATGGGCTTGGCCGGTGGACTGGCGGGCGCGTTGGGCGGCCCGGCGGCCAGCCCTCCCAGATACCGATCCTTCTTGAGCAGCACGCGCTCGAGACTCGGGCTGTAGCTGGTGAAGTTACCCGCCACCTGGCGGTCCGTCTCGATGAGGTGGCGCATGCACGCCATCTTGGAGTCCATGTCGTCCAGATAGTGGAGCAGCATGGCCTCCGGGAACACCGGCGTCTTGGGCGATCCGAATTCCAGTTGCCCGTGGTGACTGACGATCATGTGCTCGACGAGCGACCGCAGCCGCGGCGGAAACTCGGCGATATCCCGCAGCTTGTCGCCGATCATCCGCAGGGCGATCAGCATATGGCCGAGTAACTGGCCCTCGTCGCTGTAACTAAAGCCGCGCTCGTAGCTCAACTCGTAGATCTTGCCGATGTCGTGCACGATGGCGCCCGTCACCAGCAGGTCGCCGTCGATCATAGGGTAGTGACTGGCCGCCATGCGCGAAAGGTGGCATAGCGACAGGACGTGTTCGATCAAGCCGCCCAGGTAGGCATGATGGATCTGCTTGGCGGCCGGCGCCACGCGATAGCGCCGCGCGACGTCCTCATCGTCCAGGAGCGCGGCCACCAGCTTGTGCAGGTGGCAATTCGCGATCGCGGCTGCGAATCCGCGCAATTCCCGCCACATCTCCTCCGGATCGCGCGTGGAGGCCGGAAAGTAATCGGCAAAATCCACCTCGCGGTCGTCGAGGCGATGGATCGTGTGCAAGGTCAACTGCGGCCGGTTGTGGAAGATTTGGATCAGCCCCTTGACCTTCACGAAGTCGTCGCGCTCGAAGGTCTCCATGACCTCGGCGACGTTGTCCCACATCTTGGCATCCAACTCGCCGGTGCGGTCACCGAGTTGGAGAGACAAATAAGGATCGCCCTTCTTCTTCTGCCGGATCTCTTTGGAGCAAACCAGGAAGCTGCTGGTGATGATCTGATCCGGTTTGAGTTCGTTCACATAGGGCGATTTCATGGCAGCAGCCGCACGCTTACGGCTGAGAGGGCGCCGCGGCTGGTGGTGCAGACGCGGAAGGCGGAGCGGTCGTGGAGGGCGCGGGCTGCGTGGGTTTGCTCGAAGGCTTCTTCACGCCACCGGTCCCGGGAATCGGCACCAGCCAGAGCAGCCGCTTTCGCCGCCTGTGCGACGCCACTTCTTCCTTGGTGACGGTCTGGGGCTTCAACTGCGCGACGTCCCTCCACGCGGTGTCTTTCCCCGGCGCCGCGCCGCTATCCAGGTAGCCGGGCTTGATCTCCAAAAACGCTTCCTGGCGCAACTTGGTCAGATAGGTGCGCACCTTGGCGTTCATCTGCGGCATCATCATTTTCTCGCCGATCTCGGTTTCGACCTCTTCGTACGTGGCCAACCCTTTTTCGTAGCGCTCCACGATGCGCAGGATCAGGAGTCCGTTCTGTCCGCGGATGGGATCGGTGACGTAACCCTTACTCTGCTTGAAGACGATATCTTCGATCTCTTTCAGCAACTGGCCGCGCTTGAAGGGTGGCAATTCACCGCCGTTGCGGGCGGTTTCCAGATCGTCGGAATTGGTGGCCGCCAGGTCCGCGAACTTCTCGCCCTTGCGCGCGCGCGCCACCAGGTCCTTCGCCTTCTTTTCGGCCGCTGCCACCTGATCCGGCGTCTTTCCCTCGGTCGAAATGAGGATCTGTTGCAGGAAGACCTGCTCGTCGCGCACGAAATCGTTCTTGTGTCCTTCGTAGTATTTCCGCTTTTCCGCTTCCGGAATGGCGATCTTGGAGCTGATCTCCTCGCCGATGACCCGCTGGGTCAGGAGCTGATTCTTGACCTGCTGCTTGAAATCCTCGAAGGGCATACCCATCTGCTCGCGGATGAAGTCGTGGAACTTGTCCGGATCGTTGATTTTGCTTTGGACCTGCATGGCGGCCAGGCGCTTGGTGATCTCGGCATCCACGTTGACGTTAAGGTCTTTGGCCTTCTGGACCAGCAGGAGTTGGTCGATCTGGTCGCGCAAGGCGTCCGCGGCTTTCTCCCGGAGGGCTTGTGTCAGCTTGGCGCCGGCCAGACCCTGCTGCCGAAGCTCAGCCGCGATCTCCTGGCTGGTACGCGCTAGCTCGCCCTTCGTGATGATGTCGCTATTCACTTTGGCGACGATCTCTTCGACGATGCGTACGTCGGCCGCCGCAGCCATGGAGAGAGAAGCCGCAAGAAGGAGGAGGAACCTGCGATACATATATGGGACATTCTAACATTGAGCCGGAGTGCTTTAGTACACCGACGGGTTGTGGGCCACGTTGGCACAGGCGTGAGCTAAGTGACACAGGCCTTCGTGCTTCGGGGCTGGGCTTGAGCCCGCACGGGGCTTGAGCCCGCGCGGGGCCTCAGCCCCGCGTTACGATCAATACTGGTCGCACGAAATCCACGAACTTCATGTCCTCCCCCGGTCCCAACCTCATAGTAGTAGCCGGCCCCAACGGCGCCGGCAAGAGCACGGCGGCGGCTGATGTCCTCGTCAACGCTCTGGCCGTGCATGAGTTCGTAAACGCCGACACCATCGCCAAGGGTCTCTCGGCTTTTCAGCCGGAGAGCGTCGCTTTCGATGCCGGCAGAATTATGCTGCAGCGTTTGCACCACCTCACCGCGCAACGCGCCGATGTGGCCTTCGAGACGACGCTCGCGAGCCGGACCTTCGCTCCATGGATCAGATCGTTGGTTGCCACCGGCTATGAATTTCGCCTGCTGTTCTTTTGGCTCCCGTCCGCCGATATGGCCGTCGCTCGCGTGCGGAGACGGGTCCTGGAGGGCGGTCATGACGTGCCGAAAGAGGTCATCCGCCGGCGCTACGACGCAGGTCTGAAAAACTTTTTCCGGATCTATCGTCCGTTGGCCGCAAGCTGGCAATTCTACGACAACTCCGTCCACCGGAAACGGCGCTTGATAGCCGGCGGCGATTGGCATCAAGCTACGATGGTCTTCGACCGGGATTTGTGGAACAATGTGAACAGGGAATGGACATGAATACGGAAAAATCGGAAAAGAAAGATATCGGTCAGATCTTTCGCGATGGCACGGCCATCGAAGAAGCACTGGAACGCGCCTACCGCAAAGCTGTCCGGCAGCACAAGCAAAACGGCGTTCCCATGGTGTTCTGGGAAAACGGAAAAATCGTTGAGGTTCCCGCCGACCAGCTTCCCGATGTTTCCACTGACTGACGATAATTTCAGCACCATTACAGATAGAACTATTCCATAGCCATCCATGCGTGATTCGCGCTAAACTCCGAACTGATGACACCACTTCGCCGTGTAGCCGTGCTGGGAGCAGGCACCATGGGATCGCGCATCGCGGCCCATTTCGCCAATGCGGGCATCCCAGCTTTATTACTCGATATCGTTCTTCCCAATCAGCCCAACCGCAACGCCGCTTCCCTGGGCGGATTGGAAACAGCACTGAAACAGAAGCCTGCCGCTTTCTTTACACCTGAGACTAAGTCACTCGTTACAGCCGGTAACTTCGAAGACGACCTCGCCAAGATACGGGACTGCGATTGGATCGTCGAAGCTGTCACTGAAAACCTGGAGATCAAGCGAACCCTAATCGCGAAGGTACTGAAACATCGTAAGCCAGGCGCCATCTTCTCCACCAATACCAGCGGCATTCCGCTGGCGAGCATCGCCGAAGGATTCCCCACTGAGTTCCGCGAACATTTTCTGGGCACGCACTTCTTCAATCCGCCGCGCTATCTCCACCTTCTCGAAATGATCCCCGGCCCCGAGACTCTCGCCGCGGTGCGCGACCACATCGCCGATTTCTCCGACCGTCACCTGGGCAAAGGCGTGGTGCCGTGCAAGGATACACCCAATTTCATAGCCAATCGCATCGGCAGCTTTCTCGGCGGCACCGTTCAAAACCTGACCGTTGAGATGGGCTTCACGATCGAAGAGGTCGACGCTCTCACCGGCCCATTGATCGGGTTGCCGAAAAGCGCCAGCTATCGTCTCCTCGACATCGTCGGCCTGGATGTTTGGGCGCATGTTACAAAGAACCTCTACGACCTCGTCCCCGGCGACCCCTGGCGCGAGCGCTTCGTGCTGCCGCCCTTCTTCGCCCAGATGATCGAGCGCGGATGGCTCGGCGATAAGCGCGGCCAGGGCTTCTACAAACGCACCGGCAAGGGCGACAAGAAGGAAATCCTCGCCCTCGATTTGAACACGCTCGAATACCAGCCGTCCAAGAAGGCGCGCTTCGCGTCCGTGGAAGCTGTCCGCAATATCGAGGATCTCCCGCAGCGTCTGCGCGCGCTGATGGCGCTCACCGATCGGCCCGGCACGTTCCTCTGGAGGCTCTTCAGCGACCTAGTGCTCTACTCGGCCAGCATGGTGCCCGAGATTTCCGATCGGGTCGTCGAGATCGACCGCGCCATGCGCTGGGGCTACGCCAACTCGCTCGGCCCCTTCGAACTGTGGGACGCGCTGGGTGTCCATGAAACCGTTGCGCGCATGCGCCAGGAACAGCGCCAAATTCCTGAGAACGTCGAGAAGATGCTTTCGACCGGCGCGAACCGTTTCTATGAGGCCCCCGACCACGACCGCCGCCCGCATCACGAATACTTCGATCTGCTCGCCAATTCGTATAAGTGGCTGGTAGACCGCCCTGGCGTTACTGTGCTTAAGGACGTCAAGCACGCGCACGGCGTAGTGAAGAAGAACGGGGGCGCATCGCTCATCGACCTTGGCGACGGCGTGCTGTGCCTCGAGTTCCACAGCAAGATGAACTCGCTGGGTGACGACCAGATCTCTCTCATCCGCGCCGGCATCGAAGAAACCAGTAAGAACTTCGAGGCCATGATCGTCGCCAACCAGGGCGAGAACTTCAGCGTCGGGGCCAACCTGATGCTGGTGCTGCTGGCCGCTCAGGAAGAAGAGTGGGAAGAGTTGGAAGCCGCAATCAATCGCTTTCAGCAAGCCACCATGATGATCAAATACGCGCCCAAGCCGGTGGTGTCCGCGCCGTTCGGTATGACGCTAGGCGGCGGCTGCGAAATCGCCATTCATTCGGCTCGTGTGCAAGCCTCCGCGGAAACCTACATGGGGTTGGTCGAAGTCGGCGTCGGCGTGATTCCCGGCGCGGGCGGCACCAAGGAAATGCTGGTGCGCTTCGGCAGTGCACAAAAGGCATTCGAATTGATCGCCTACGCCAAGGTCTCCACCAGCGCCGCCGAAGCCCGCAGCTTCGGCCTGCTGCGCCCGCAGGACCAAATTTCCATGAACCCGGAACGCCTCATCGACGATGCCAAGGCGCTGGCGGTTTCCATCGCGCCCGGCTACGTCCCCGGCGTGCCGCGCACCGATGTCGAAGTCGGCGGCGCCGAAGATCTCGCGCTGCTCAAAACCGGCATCTATCTGGCGAGGCAAGCCAATTACATTTCGGATTACGATACCGTGGTAGGAGAGAAACTGGCATACGTGTTGAGCGGCGGACGCCTGACCGGCCGTCAGACGGTCTCCGAACAATACCTGCTGGACCTGGAGAGGGAGGCCTTCCTCAGTTTGTGCGGCCAGCGCAAAACGCAAGAGCGCATGCAGCACATGCTGAAGACTGGAAAGCCGTTGAGGAACTAGATCTCATGCAAGAAGCCGTCATCATCGATTGTCTCCGCACCGCCGTCGGCAAGGCGCCGCGCGGAGCGTTGCGCACTTCGCGTCCGGACGATCTCGCCGGCGCGGTCGTCAGCCGCCTTTTGGAGAAACATCCGCAGGTCGCGAAGGACGAGATCGAAGATATCGTCCTCGGATGCGCCATGCCGGAAGCCGAGTCGGGCAATAACATGGCCCGTTGCGTGGCCCTCCGCGCCGGCCTCCCCGACACTGTCACCGGCGTGACAATCAACCGCTTTTGCAGCTCCGGCCTGCAAGCCATCGCCATAGCCGCCGATCGCATCCGTTCCGGCGGCGCCGACATTATCATTGCGGGCGGAGCGGAGACCATGAGTCTGATGCCGCGCGGCGGCCACAAGGTCGCGCCCAGCCCGTGGCTCGTCGATCATCGTCCTGAAATCTACATGAACATGGGGCTCACCGCTGAGTGCGTGCAGCGCAAGTATAACGTATCGCGTGAGGAGGCCGACGCCTTCTCCTACCGCAGCCACCAGAACGCTCTGCGCGCCCAGGCCGAAGGCAAGTTCGCCGAAGAGATCGTGCCCTTCGAAATCGAGTGGGTCACTCCCAACGGCAGGAAACCCAGAGTGACTAAGACGGTTTTCGCTAAGGACGAAGGGCCGCGCGCGGACACCACTGTCGAAGCGCTTGCGAAGCTCAAGCCGGTCTTCCAGGCCAACGGCACAGTAACCGCGGGCAACTCTTCCCAGACCAGCGACGGCGCGGCGGCCGCTCTCGTTATGTCCGACCGCAAGGCGCGCGAGTTGGGTCTGAAGCCCATGGCGCGCTTCGTGAGCTTCTCCGCCGGCGGCGTGCCTCCGGAGATCATGGGCATCGGACCGGTGGTCGCTATTCCCAAGGCCCTCAAGATCGCGGGCCTGACGCTGGACGATATTGGCGTGATCGAACTGAACGAAGCCTTCGGCGTGCAGGCCTTGGCTGTCATTAGGGAAGCCGGACTCGATCCGGAAAAAGTCAACGTAAACGGCGGCGCTATCGCCTTGGGGCATCCGCTGGGGTGCACGGGCGCCAAACTCACCGCGACGATTCTGCGGGAGATGGCCCGCCGCAATGTGAAATATGGCATGGTAACGATGTGTGTGGGCGGCGGCCAGGGCGCCGCTGGCGTCTTCGAGAGGATCGTATAGTCCTTGGCTGGCCTGAATGCAGGAGTACGATGTTGCATTAAAGGAACTTTTGCAGAGCCAAGCCACGCGCACTATCAGCGAGTTGACTGGCACGGCGATCGTTAAGTGGCTGGATGTGGAACTGCCTAAGGTGCAAAACCCTCGGCTCGACCTCCTCGGTGAGACTGTCGACGATCACTTGATCCACCTGGAGTTGCAAAGCGGTAACGACTCCGCGATGCCGCTGCGGATGGCAGAATATTGCTTGGGCGTGTTCCGGCTGTTCGGGCGCTTCCCGCGACAAGTGCTGTTGTACGTAGGAGAGGCGCCTCTGCGGATGGCAACCGAACTTCGTGGCGGTGGGCTTTCGTTTCACTATAAGGCGGTTGACATACGCAGCCTGGACGGTGACCGGCTGCTGGAGAGTGAGGAAGTCGGCGATAATGTAATTGCAGTTCTGGCGCACCTGCGGAACCATAAAAAGGCCGTGCGGAAGATTGTGGCGCGGCTCGCCGGGTTGCCGTCGGCCGAGCGGGCAGTCGCGCTGGAGCAGTTGTTTATCCTAGCGGGTTGAGGCGGCTGGAAGAAACAGTGGAACAGGAGGTTCGGAAGATGCCGGTTTATATCGACATTCTGGAAAACAAGGTCTTAGGGCGGGAATTCAAGAAAGGATTGCAGGAAGGCCGTCAGGAAGGCCGTCAGGAAGGCCGTCAGGAAGGTGAACTGGCCATCCTTCGGAGGCAGATCGAAAGGCGCTTCGGTTCGCTGCCATCCTGGGCCGAGCAGCGCCTGGCGGGCGCATCCACCGAACAACTGGAGGAGTTGGCGACGCGTGTGCTAGACGCCGCAAGCCTCGAAGAGCTGCTGGGCTCGCCGTCGGTGTAAACTGCGCCGCAAGAGACTGGTAATACACGATTCATACGAAACGGGAGCATCAAATGGCAACAGCAACAGCATCGATCTCATTACCTAAAACCAAGGGCGGCGCATTCCTGATCGAAGAGCGCCTGCCAAACGAAATCTTCACGCCTGAAGATCTCACTCCGGAACACCTGGCGATCGCCCGCACGGTGGACGAATTCTGGGCCAAGGAAGTCGGCCCCAACGTGGAAGCCATCCAACACCACGAGCCCGGCGTCGCCTTGGCATGCATGCGCAAGGCGGCCGAACTGGGCCTTACCGGCATCACCATCCCCGAGCAATACGGCGGCATGGAACTCGACATGGCCTCCGCCATGGTCGCGGTGGAGCACATGGCCTGCGATGGTTCCTTCGCCGGCTGGTACGGCGCGCACGTCGGCATCGGCTCGCTACCCATTCTGTATTTCGGCACCGAACAGCAGAAGAAGCATTACCTGCCCAAGCTGGCGAAGATGGAAATGCTCGGCGCATACTGCCTCACCGAGCCGCACGCCGGTTCGGACGCGCTGGCCGCCCGCACGCGCGCCGACCTGAGTCCGGATGGCAAGCACTACATCCTCAACGGCCAGAAGATGTGGATCACTAACGGCGGCGCGGCCGATCTGTTTACGGTCTTCGCCAAAGTTGGTGGCGAAAAGTTCACCGCCTTCCTGGTGGAACGCAAGTTCCCGGGCGTCTCCACCGGCGCAGAAGAAAAGAAGATGGGCATCAAGGGCAGCTCCACCGTGGCCGTGTATCTCGACAATGTGCCCGTGCCCGTGGAAAACCTGCTCGGCGAAATTGGCCGCGGCCATATCATTGCCTTCAACATCCTCAACGTCGGCCGGCTCAAGCTCGGTCCCGGCACGGTGGGCGGCTCCAAGAACGTGCTGGCGGTTTCCCTCAAGTACGCCAAAGAGCGCAAAGCATTCGGCCAATCCATCGCCGAATTCGGCATGATTCAGCATAAGCTCGCCGAGATGGCCATCCGCATCTATGCTGCCGAGTCCATGACCTATCGCGTGGTCGGCTTGATCGAATCGCAACTGGAAGACTTCTCCTGGTCGCAAGCCAACGCCGCGCAAAC
>Ga0075030_100007045_pt1 | contig 10031 bp, 9 predicted proteins | sample LitLauG_LLR_2012_FD_71393 | JGI IMG/M metagenome (GOLD analysis project Ga0075030, IMG submission 71393) | Freshwater sediment microbial communities from Pennsylvania, USA - Little Laurel Run_MetaG_LLR_2012 | ecosystem: Environmental > Aquatic > Freshwater > Creek > Sediment | place: USA...
AGGGCGGCCGGCAGTTCGGCTTCCATCTGGTCACGAGAAAGCTCGATGCCGCACTCTTCAGCCAATTCGCGCAGCGCGGTATGAAGCAGATCTACATCCTGTGGATCTCGCCGGCCGCCCGGAAACGACCAGTGGCCCGACCAGGGATCGTCATCGCGCTCCGAACGCCGGATCAGGAGGATCGACTCGGTGGGTCCTGCGGCCCGCACGATCGCCACTGCCGCATCGGCTTGCGTCATACCCTCTATGATCGCCGAAAGCGCAGTTCCCAACGCCGGCCGCACCAGGCCACCGAAGCGGTGCAGCCGGCCGCCGCAACGAACAGGTAGACCAGGCCGCCGTGTGCTTCGGCGAACGCCAGCGTGAAACCGATCAGCACCTGCGCCGCTCCCAGCCAGGCGCGGCCGCCAGTGAAACGCCAGCGCCGTTGGGGCAGACGCAAAGCCACCGAAGGAAAGTGGCCGATCGACAGAGTGGTCAATCCGAACGTCAATCCGGGCAGTGGACTTAAGGGCAGAACCAGGACCAACAGGATCGCCAGGTACGCGGCGTCTTTGGCAGCCAGGATCTGCCATCCGCGCAGCGGCAACAGCCGGTAGCGCGTGGCGCCGGGACCGCCATCCAGGCTGAACAGGCCTTGCGCGTAAGTGCTGAGGGCCAGCGCCACCAGCATTGCCAGAATCGGATAGGCTGCCGGTTCGGGGTCGCGCGTGAGCAGGCGATAGAGGCAGCCCGCCGCGCCGAGCAGCGCGGCGACGTACACATCCAGGACACATAGCATGGCCCGCAGGTTGTTGCGGACGAGCTGGCCAGCGCGGCCGGGCAGCCGTGGAAGGAATCGGATGGGATTCCAGCGCGGCGTCCGGCGTGCCAGACCGTGGCCGGCTGCCATCGCCACCTGTGCGGCGATGGCCAGCGCCACGAAGGCCGCAGCCAATGCCGGCGCGCTCTTGAGCATCAGAAACACCGTGAGCCACAGCACCGGGCTCAGCGCCGGGCTGACCGCGCGCAGCACCAGCCGCGACGCCGCGCCGAGCGGCCACAATGCCAGCCGGCTGGGTGGAATACGGCTCAACGGATCGGACGATAGGGGAAACAGAAGCAACACTCCGAGCAGAAGCAAGAACGGGTAGGCGCTCCGGGGAGGCAGCCCACTGTTGAGGGCGCCGTACATCAGCGTAGCCACGAAGAAGAAAAAGTTATTGACCTTGAAGGAGCCGAACGTACCCAGGTCGCGCCGGGTGGCTCGGGCCAGGGCTCTGAGGATGGCGAAGACCACGGACCCGGTCAGGCCGAAAAAGGCCAGACCCGTTCGATGGTCTTGCTCAACATCCAGTGCTTATCGTCGTCATTCAGGAACTTCATGTCGTCGCGCACCACGCGCAGCGCGTTGGCGTAGGTGGCGTCCGGGGTTTGTTCCACGATGGGCCAATCGGTGGCCCACATGAGACGCTGCGGCCCGAAAACTGCGTGGAGGCGCTTCACGTGCTCTTGGGAATCCAGATACGGATAAGCCTGGTGGGAGAGCGACCACGTGTGCGACACCTTGACGAAGACCTTGGGATACCGCTCGAGCGCGATCAGTTTTTCCAATTCCCTGGGTTGGTCCACCGGGCAATCGGCCATATGATCGATGACCACGGTGAGGTCGGGGAAGCGCTCGATCAGGGCGCCCACTTCCGGCATGCGCGTGATGGGCGCCAGCACGGTCATGGGCACCTTCAATTCGTTGCAGCGCTTCCATAGGGGCGGCATGAGCGGGCCATGAATCCAGTCGCCGGTGGCATTGCCCGCGGGGCTGAGGCGCACGCCCTTGAATCCCTCGGCGGCCAGGCGGGAGAGGTGGTCGGGCGCCGCGGGGTCGAGCGGGTCCACCCGGCTCACTCCCTGGAAGTATTGCGGATAGCGTTTGAGCACGGCCGCCAGAAAGCGGTTGTCGTACCGGTAATGAATCACCTGGATGATGACGGTCTTGGAGACGCCGTTGGCCTTCATCAGGTCGAGCAGCATCTCGGGAGTTGCGTCGCGCGCGGGCGGTTTGGCCTCTTTGGCAAAGGGGAATTCCGGGTCGTGCTTCCACACGTGGACATGCGGGTCGATGATGCGGTAATCGGCGGCGAAACTGGTCATGGCAACAGCTCCCAGAAAGGCGCGGCGCGAGAGGCCTACCCCACCGACTTGGTTAGACATAGATCGATTCCAGCTTGCTGACCACGTAGGCGCCGCAGCGCTCGTAGCTGGCGCGCGGGCCTTGGCGGGCCGTATCGAGATCGACGCACAGCCAGCCCTTGAACGAAATGGATTTCAGAATGCGGTGGCAGGCGGGAAAATCGATTTCGCCATCGCCCAGGTCGAAAATGTTGTCCTGCAGTTTTTCGCCGACCTTGCGGGCGTCCTTGTAGTCGGCGAGCATGAGGCGGCCCTTGTGCTTCTCCAGGCACTTCACCACATCGATGCCGGCCAGGTGGAGGTGCGCGGTGTCGGGAGAAAAAGAAAAAAGCTTGGGATCGGTCATGGCCATGCAGCGGTCCACTTCCTCGGAGTCCTGCACCATCTGGCCCAGGTGGTTGTGCAGGCCGGCGCGGAAGCCCATCTCGCCGGCCGCCTCACCGATCTGGTTGAAGCATTCGCACATCGCCTTGAAAGCAGCCTCTCCGGTTCCGCTGGAGCGGCTGGGTGAAAAAACCACCAGGCGGTCGGCGCCGAAGTTCTTGAGGAACTCCATGGCCTGGCGCGCGCTGGCCAGTACGTCGGCGCGGCGCGCGGGGTCGTGAGCGGGCCCGTTGAAGGAGATGGTGATCACGTGCAGACCGCGCCTGGAAACCTCCTTTACCATCTGCTCGACGGTGATGTTGTAGGTTTTGAGGATTTGCGGAAACTGGGTCACGCGGAGGCCGATGAAGCCGGTGTCCTTCATGACGTCGAGGATGTCCGTGAACGGGACGCGGGGGAAGTAGTTCCAGAGGTTGGCTCCCAGCGCCCACTTGACGTTCTTGTTCGCCGGCAGGCGCCCGGCGGCGCGGACCATGGAGCTGGCGAGACAGGCTAATGCCGTGCGTCGAGTCATATATTCTCAATCAGTCTACTCTTTTCGGCGCGGCTGCGGGAGCGACTAACCTCGCCCCACAAACGGCATCCTGGTGGCCATCACCGTCATGAACTCCACGTTGGCATCCAAGGGCAGATTGGCCATGTAGAGCACTGCGTCAGCCACGTGGCGCACATCCATGCGCGGCTCCACCATCAAGCTGCCGTTGGCTTGCGGCACTCCCTGGGTCATGCGCTCGGTCATCTCCGTGGCGGCGTTGCCGATGTCGATCTGGCCGCAGGCAATGTTGAACGGCCGGCCATCGAGCGAGATGCTCTTAGTCAGGCCCGTGATGGCGTGCTTGGTGGCGGTGTAGGGCGCCGAGTGGGGCCGCGGCACGTGGGCCGAAATCGAGCCGTTGTTGATGATCCGCCCGCCCTGCGGCGTCTGTGCCTTCATCATCCGGATGGCCTCCTGCGCGCACAGAAACGCCCCCGTCAGGTTCGCGGCCACCACCGCGCTCCACTGCTCGAAGGTGAGGTCCTCCATCGGGATGGCCGGCGTGCCGCGGCCGGCGTTGTTGAACAGCAGGTCGAGCCGGCCGAAGGCTTCCCGGGCGCGGGCGAAGAGAGCCCGCACCGCGTCGGGATCGCCCACGTCGCAGGGCGCCGGCAACATCGTTCCACCGGAAGCGGCGGCCATCGTGGCCGTGCGCTGGAGTTCCGCGGCGCGGCGTCCCGCCAGCACCACCGAATAACCGGCGCGCTGGAGCGCCAGGCTCACGGCGCGGCCGATTCCACTGCCCGCGCCGGTCACCAGCGCAATCTTCCCATTCATGCGTCCGATTGTATCCTGTTAATCTAATTGCGGAGAGTTTGGTAATGATCATCGGCGTTCCCAAAGAGATCAAGGATCACGAAACGCGCGTGGGCCTGGTGCCCAGCGGAGTGATCGCGCTGCGCGAGGCCGGCCATGAAGTGTTGGTGGAGAGCCGCGCCGGCGAAGGCAGTTCGCTCACGGATGGCGAGTATACGGCGGCCGGCGCGGCCATCGTGCCGGACGCCGCGGGAGTCTGGACCAAGGCCGACCTGGTGGTTAAAGTCAAGGAGCCGCAGCCGCCCGAGTACGCCTATTTCCGGCCCGGGCTCATCCTCTTCACGTATCTGCACCTGGCGCCATTGCCGGAGTTGACCGACCGCCTGGTCGCCACGAAGGTGAGCGGCGTGGCCTACGAAACCATCCGGGAAAAGGACGGTTCCCTGCCGCTGCTTACGCCGATGAGCGAGGTGGCCGGACGCATGGCCGTGCAGGTGGGCGCGCAGTATCTGGAACGGCCCGCCGGAGGGCGCGGCATTCTGCTGAGCGGCGTTCCGGGCGTGGCGCCGGGCAATGTGGTGATTCTGGGCGGCGGCATCGTGGGCATCAATGCAGCCAAGATGGCGGTGGGCATGGGAGCGCACGTCACCATCATCGACCGCAACCTCAACCGGCTGCGCGAACTGGACGACATCTTTAACGGACAGGTGGTGACCCTGGCATCGAACGCCTGGACCATCAGCGAGAATCTCAAGACCGCCGACCTGGTGGTGGGCGCCGTGCTGATTCCCGGCGCGTCGGCGCCCCGGCTCGTGCGGCGCGAGATGATCACCAGCATGAAACGCGGCGCGGTGGTGGTGGATGTGGCCATCGACCAGGGCGGCTGCTTCGAAACCTCGCACGCCACCACCCATACCGAACCGATCTATTTCGTGGATGGCGTGCTGCACTACTGCGTTTCGAACATGCCTGCTGCGGTTCCGCACACTTCGACCTTGGCTCTAACCAACGCGACGTTCCCGTATTTGCTGGAACTGGCGAACCAGGGACTGGAGGGCGCCTGCGAACGCCACGCGTCGCTGCGGGAGGGCGTCAACACCTATAACGGGTACGTGACCTACAAGGGCGTGGCGGAATCGCAAGGACGCCAGTGGCGCGCGCTGGCGGCGGTCAGTTAGCCGAGGCCCTTACGCCTTCTCTCGGGGCCGCTCTTTCCTTACGAAATCCATTTCCTGCCGCGGCACGCCATCGCACTCGATGGCAATCGTGGTCACCGGGTCGTCCGGGGCTTTCGCGGGCAAGCCGGTAAGACGGACGCGGAACTGGTCCTGGTCGAACTTGACCTCCTTGCCGGAAACCAGCAGCCTGGCCGCCTTCACCTGGTTCCTCAGGCCGCCCAGGGCCACCGTATCGCCGGGCCAGAAATGGACGTGCATGTACAGCGTGTTGCCCTTGCGCGTGAAACTGGCGATGTTGGACCGGCGCGGCTGGGTGACTTCGGATTGGTAGATCGAAGCACCGTTCTTGTCCATCCACTTGCCAACCGTGGTCATGATTTTGACCGACTCTTCCGGGATTCCACCGTCGGCCTTCGGTCCGATATTCAGGAGGTAGTTGCCAGTGTCGCGGGCGCAGGTGATCAGGTTACGCACGATGGTCTTGGGCGTCTTCCAATCGTCGTCGCCCTGGTTGTAACCCCAGCTATCGTTCATCGTCATGCACGATTCCCAGGCGTAGTTGGCCTCGGCGCGGATGGTCTGCTCGGGGGTCTTGAAATCGCCAGCGAGCTGGTTGCGGTTGTTGACAAGGATCTCCGGCTGGAGCTGGAAGACCATGTCGTTCATCTTTTCCGACTCCCACCCCTTGGCGTCGAGCGGCCAGGCCACGTCGTACCACAGGATGTCGATCTTGCCGTAGTTGGTGAGCAACTCGCGGATCTGCCCGTGGATGTAGGCGACGAAGCGTTGGCGCGCGGCCTCGTCGGTGGCGCAGCGCGCACCATCGGGATGGTGCCAGTCCATCAGGGAGTAGTAGAAGCCCACGCGCATTCCCTCGGCGCGCGCGGCGTCTACATATTCCTTCACCAGGTCGCGGCCGGGGCCCTGCTTGGGCGCGCAGTAATCGGTGAGCTTGGAATTGAAGTGGCAGAAACCCTCGTGATGTTTGGTGGTCATCACCATGTACTTCTGGCCGGCCGCTTTGGCCAGTTTGGCCCAATCGCGGGCGGCGTTGGGCTTCGGTTTGAAGCGCCTGGCGATTTGCTCATACTCGGCGACGGGGATGCCCTCGTTCTCCATCACCCACTCGTGGCGGCCCAGCACGCTGTAGAGGCCCCAGTGAATAAACATGCCGAAGCGGGCCTCGTGCCACCACTTCAAGCGGGCCGCGCGGTCGGCCTCGCCACCCGCGGCCGAGGCGGTCACGGTGGTGGCGGAGGCCGCGGCGCCCGCGGCCATCAGTTGCAGATAATCACGTCGCGTCATGGCGTTGTGCTCCTGATCGAACAGGATATCAGCAAGAGCTAAAGTTTGCGGCCGAGAATGGCGTAGTCCAGGCCGCCGAAAAAAGCCTCGCGGAAATCTTCCGGGAGCGAAGCCAGGGCGGGCATGGACTCCACGGCGGGCGATAGCTTGCGGACCTCGATGTTACCGGCGCCGAACTCTTCCAGATAGAAGGCCAGGAGCGGGTGCGGGACAGGGCGATGGTGGGTGGGGTCGAGATAGAAGTGCGTGGCGAAGATGGCGAGGCACTCGGGGTTCGGAGTCTCGAAGGCGATGATGCCGTTGCGCGTCAGGCGGCTGGTGCACAGCTTGATCATCTCGGGGAGCCGGCCGGGTGGGAGATGTTCCACCACCTGGGCGCAGAAAATGCCGTCGAGCGAGGCCTCGGGAAGATCGGAAAGCCAGGCGAACAGGTCGGCCCTCTCGGCATCGAGTCCCTTGTGACGGCAAATGGCTACCGATTCTTCGCTCAGGTCGACGCCTTTGGCGGGGACTCCGGCGGCGCGCATCATTTCCAGGAACTCACCGCGGCCGCAACCGATATCGAGCACGTTTCGGCAGGCGGCGAAGTAAGGAAGATAGAATTGCTGGCCGGATGTGACGTACTCTTCGGAGCCGCGGAAGCGCTCAGCGAAGCGGCCGTAGTCGAATGGCAAATCCGATGGCCGCCCGGCGGCCTGGGCAGGCGGGCCGGCCGGGAGGCCAACCCCACTGGCGGCCCGCTGGCGGATGGTCTTCAGCTCGGAGAAAATCAGACGCTCGTACTCCAGGCGGATGCGCTCCAGATCGGCCCAGAGCCGCTTCTGAATGTCGATGCCGCTCTGTTCCAACGCCGCCAGGTATGCAGCGTGCTGGCCGCGCAGGGCGTCGCGGTAGTTGGCGTCCATCAGGGTGGCGCGATGCTGGAAGCCGCCCTGCAAGTCGGCCACGCTGCGCAGAAACTGAATCTCATTCTGGGCGAGCTTGCGCTCCCAATCGGCGCGCCACTCGGCCCAGTGGTTGCGGATATCTTTCAACTCCTCGCCCAACTCCTGGGCCGCGGCGAGGCGGCTGCCCAGTTGGCTGAGCGCGCGGTTGGTTTCGGAGAGGGCCTCGATGGCAGCATCCACGCAGGCCACGATCTTGCGGTTGAACTCCACCTGCTCGCGCACGTGCCAGTCGAGCACGCGGGCCACGAAGTGCTTCCAGCCTTGCACCAGGGAGTTGATCGGGCCCCTGGGACGCGGATTGACGGTGCCGATCGCGGCTACCTTGCCGAGCGCGGAATCGCGCGCATGCACCAGCCCGAGCAGGTCGGGCAGGGGAATATCCACGGCCCCGCCGGTGTTTTGCGGGTGGCGCGCGCGCACGCGGTCGCGGACTTCGCGCAGGACGGCGATCAGCTCAGCGCTTTCCACGGGACTTCCTTCGAGGCCGGGACTTCTCACCGGGCCTGCGGCTCCAGGCGGCGGTGACCAGGGTGCTCAGGCCGCCGCGCGGCGTGAAATCGCCGATCACGGTGGCGCTAACGGGGTTGGCGGCCTTGACCACGTCGCGCAGGACGCGGTTGACCACGTTCTCCTGAAAGATGCCCAGTTGGCGGTAGGCAAACAAATACATCTTGTACGACTTGAGTTCCAGGCAGCGCTTATCGGGGATGTAGCGCAGGAGGATTTTGCCGAAATCGGGTAGCCCGGTTTTGGGGCACACCGAAGTGAATTCCGGCATGACGATCTCGATTTCGTAGCCGGGATACTGGTTGGGCCAGGTTTCGATTTCGGGCAACGCCGCGTCCACTCCACTGCGCGCGTGGTCGTCGGTATAAGCGGGTTTCATGCCAGGACTTTCGCCAGAAGGTCCAGGAAGAGACCGACATCGGCCACCACGCCCACGGCCTGTCCGGTGCCGCGGTCGCTGACCTTGGTGGCGACGGCCGGGTTAATGTCGACGCAAACGATGCGCACCCAGCTCGGCAACATGTTACCAGTGGCGATGGAGTGGAGCATGGAACCGAGGCAGAGCACCAGGCCCGCGCCTTTGAGCAGATCGGCGTAGGCATCCTGGGCCTGGTTCATGTCGGTGATGGTGTCGGGCAGCGGCCCATCGTCGCGCAGGCTGCCGGCCAGGATGAAGGGCACGCCGGCGCGGACGCATTCGTAGAGAACCCCGGAGCGGAGGCGGCCCGATTCGACGGCCTGCCGGACCGCGCCGGCGTGGTAGATGGCGTTGATGGCGCGCATGTGGTTGCGGTGGCCGTGCTCCTCCTGGCGGCCATCGGAGAGGCGGATGCCTAGAGAAGTGCCGAACAGCGCGGCCTCCACGTCGTGCACGCCCAGGGCGTTGCCGCTCAGCAGGCCGTGGACGCAGCCGTTGCGGATGAGCGAAGCCAGGCCGGCAACTCCGCCGGTGTGCACCACCACCGGGCCGGCGACCGCCAGCACCTTGAGTTGCTGCTCCATGGCGTGGCGCACCAGGGACGCCGTCTGGCGGACCGCGGTTTCGACCTGGCGTTCCGAGGAGATGCCGTTAGACATGAAGGCGAAGGACAGGCGGTCGCGCTCCTTGGATTCGGGGATCACGCGGATGCCGCGCAGACCGACCACGATCCGGTCGCCCTGGCCGAGGTCGCGCAGCCGGCGGCAAAGCGCGCGGCCATGGTGGACGACGATCATCGCGTCCATGCGCTGGTTCTCGACCTCCAGCCACTTCTGGCCGTGGCGCACGTAAGTCTTGTGGTTGGTGGTGGAGTAGAAGTCCTCCGGCGCGCACCGGTCGCGGTAGACTTCGGCGAGGGCGGCGTCGCCGGTATCGAGCGGGGCACAGCCCAGGGTCAGCAGCTCATGCAGCAGCCGGTCGAGGGAAGAGTCGTCGGGCGTTTCCACTTTCAGGCGGAGATAGGACGGCTCGCTATTGGTGCGGCCAATGCGGAACTGCTGGACTTCGAAACGGCCGTTGTGCTCGACGACCTTGTCGAAGATGTTCTCCATGATATGGGAGTCGATCAGGTGGCCTTCGGCCTCGACCACTTCCTGGAATTGCATAGAAACTCCATTGTAGCCGGGATGGTCGCGGCATCCGTGGTCGGGATAGCGGCGTGGACTGAGGGATTTTTCAACACTGCGAAGGAGATCCCCTCAGAAAGAACAGAAACGGGACACGCATGTCCCGTTTTTTGCCTACCGGGTTATTCAAACCAAAGGAGTTCTGCGAAATACACGGGACAAAAATGTCCCGCGGGCCGGTTTCTTCAAGGGAAGAAGCACCGGAACACAGGCAGGAATGCCCGTGCCACCTATTTCAGGATGACACACGAGGGTGCGGGCAAGCGCGGTGCGGCGGGGGGCGAAGGGCGGTAAACCCTTGATAAATCAGGGAAATTTTCGGGTGAAAAAATATTTGTAAAGGTTGTGACTGCAAAAGGTCTCTTCAGACTGCGGCCTACGACTGCCCGGGAAAAGGACGCGAGCCCTGGGCCGCAGTCTGAAGAGACCGCGCGGTGAACGAAACCGCTCTCCGAGGCCTCCGATGGGGGTTGAATCTCTCAGGTGGTGGGTATCGCAGGGGTACGGGTGTTGGGCTCCCGTGGCTGGTGGGGGAACCGAGGAGAGAAAGGCTGCACCGAGGAGACTCGGTCTGGCTCGCGCGGCGGCTTCGATCGTGTCGACTTTGGCCCGAATACACCTTTCCTCTACACTGCCGCCGCAGCC
>Ga0075030_100007048_pt1 | contig 10028 bp, 8 predicted proteins | sample LitLauG_LLR_2012_FD_71393 | JGI IMG/M metagenome (GOLD analysis project Ga0075030, IMG submission 71393) | Freshwater sediment microbial communities from Pennsylvania, USA - Little Laurel Run_MetaG_LLR_2012 | ecosystem: Environmental > Aquatic > Freshwater > Creek > Sediment | place: USA...
TGCCATCGAGACGAGCCTTACGCAGCTTCCAGAGAAATTGGGTCGCATTGACCACATAACTGACATAGGCCGCCAACGCCAAGATTATCAAGCTGTGTGGGCTGAAGCTGTCAGTCCACAGCGCGACTAGATAGGCCGTATGCAAAGTCAGCACGAGCATGCTGACCATGTCTTCCCAAAAGAACGCGGGTGCAAAGAGATATTGACCGAAAACCGCCTTTTCCCAGATCGAACCGGTGAGCATGATGAGGTACAACACCAGCGTCTTGGCGACGATCGATACCGTTGCCGCGGCGAACCCCTCGCCCGTCAGGACATAACGCAGCACCAGTGTAAGACTTACCGCGAAAACGACGAATTGCGCAGGGGCCAAAATGGCTTGCACCAACGTCCAGACCGATGCATCGCGACGCAAGCGCTGCTCGGGGGTATACAGTGCAGTGCCTGTCTGGACGCTTGACCTCACGCTGGGCATTCCGCCACTCCTCAATCGCACCGAACTGCTCGCCGGCGGCGATGGCATAAGTGAACTTTAGATCAGTGGATCGGAAAATGTCAACTCTAGTTGACGTCCATTATTATGGACAATAATATGCGATAGCGGCAGTCGAGAGGCTTTGGCTGCGCCGACAGTGTGCCAACAGCCCCTGGAGAAATCGCATCTGGCCCGGCCGCCTTTTTCGAACAGGCCCACTGGTGCATCCGCAAGAGCCGTGTTTAACATCGAGGAGAGAGGATGGAACTTGCAACTGCGGGGTGAGCGTTGCGATCGTCGTTGGCTCTTTTCCGCGCAGTGTCAGGCAAATATCCATCCCGGTTGGGAGAATGCTTGAGGAGAGGCGCGCGCGTATCATGGCCGGTCCCAGAGAATTTGAAACGAACCCTCAGCTCATGCCGCTTACAGGCGAACAATCGTTCGCACCTCACGACTATGCGCCTCAAGAGGGTTTGCTGGGCCTAAAGCAGGGCAAAGCTTCCCGCGGCAACCGCGACCTACAGGTGGTCATCGAGAGCGACATCATCCCTCGGCTGATGCTCGTGCATCGCAACGGGATCGTCAAAGGTGACGCCCGGGACACTGAGCGGACCGCAATTGATCCCGTAATTCTGGCCAGGTTCTCGAAACTGGTGCTGGATGCGCCGCTGGATGTGCTTGTCGCCTTCGTCAAGAGGCTTTCAGATGAGGGCTATTGCCTGAGGGCAATCCTGCTTGATCTCTGCGCGCCGGTGGCGCGCTGGCTAGGCGATCAATGGGTCGCGGACGAGTTGGACTTTGTGGCGGTCACGTTGAGCCTATCCCGGCTGCAGCAGCTGGTTCGCGAAATCATCCCGGAATATGGTGTGGCCCAGACAGAAGCGGAGATGAGACATAAACGAGTTTTGATCCTGCCAACGCCAGGGGACCAGCATTCATTCGGTGCCGTTCTGGCCGCCCAGTTGTTTCGCGAGTCCGGCTGGGTCGTCGACGACGGATTGGTGGTGTCGGTCGAAGAGCTCAAGGAACTCATCACAAGCGAAAGGTATGACATCATTGGATTTTCACACGCCACGGACACGTTGGTCGAGAATCTCATCGCTGCCATCCAGATGGTTCGAGTCTCAGCGAGTCAAACTCCTGCGGCAATCATCGTCGGCGGCAGGTTGGCGGCCGAGCGACCGGACTTGTGTCGAGTTGTGGGTGCTGACCTGTTCGTCAAGAATACGAGCGAGGCCGTCGAGTACAGCGACAGACTAATGCGTAGACTTAGCCATGCGTCGCTATAGTAGCAGCCAGACACTGGATCGGCTGATATGCCCGCCGGACCAGACCTACTAAATTTGAGACGAATCCCCCCGTGAGACATTTCAAAAATCCCAGAAAGAACCTCGGCGCCCTTGAAGCCGCAAATGTGGCGACGCTGATCGAGGCGTGCTCGGACATTGCGCTTGTTCTTGATGACAAGGGACTGATTCGAGACATCGCCCACGGCGACCAGTTCAACTTGGCTATGACGGAGGACTGGATCGGGCGCGCTTGGGCCGACACTGTCACTACGGAAAGCCGGTCGAAAATCGCCGATTTGCTTCGCGTCGACGTGGCTAAGAGGCCGTCGCGGTGGCGCCAAGTCAATCATCCTGTGGAGCATGCCGCGGATCTGCCGGTGCGCTACTCCTCGCTACGGATGGAGCAAACGGGTCTGGTGCTAGCCCTCGGCAGGGAACTCAAGGCGACGGCCGAGTTGCAGCAACGCCTGGTGGAAGCTCAAGTTGTCCTCGAGCGGGAGTACGGCAAACTCAAGGGAGCCGAGACGCGCTATAGAGCGTTGTTCCAGATCTCCACCGAGGCCGTGTTGATCATTGATGCGGTGAATATGCGCGTGACCGATTGCAATCCCATGTCGACTAAAATGTTGGGCAATGGGTCCGCGAAGATCATCGGGCGGCAGTTCATCGATCTGTTCGACGCAGCCTCCAGCGACGCCGCGCTTGCACTCGTTGCCGCCGCCCGCACCTCGCCCCGGGCCGATGACATTCAAGTTGGCTTGGCGACCGGCCACAAGCGGATGTGGCTCTCGGCCTCGCTCTTTCGTCAGGACGCAACCTCGCACCTGTTGGTGAAATTACGCCCCGTAGGCGATGCTGGAGCCCAACAGGGTTCAAGCGGACAGCGGGATCGGGTATTCGATATCGTCTCGCTATTGCCCGAAGGCTTTGTTGTAACTGATGCGGAACGGCGGATCATGACCGCTAACGGAGCATTTCTCGAATTGGCGGAACTTGCCAGCGAGGAACAGGTGCGAGGCCAACCGATCGACCGCTGGCTGGGCCGCACCGGTGTCGAGGTGGACGTTCTCATCGCCAATTTGCGCGATCACGGCTCGGTGCGCGACTTCATTATGTTGTTTCGTGGCGAGCACGGCTCGAACGAAGACGTCGCGGTTTCGGCCGTCGCTGTACCACGCGGCGAGATTCCCGGCTTCGGGTTCAGCATTCGCAAGATCGTGCGCAATGATGTCTTTAATCGCGATATCGGACAGCCGCTGCACAACAGCATCGAGCGCCTGACCAAACTGGTCGGCAGGATGCCGTTGAAAGATCTCGTGCGCGAGACAACCGATCTGATCGAACGCATGTGCATAGAGGCGGCGCTGGAGCTGACGGACGACAACCGGGCCTCGGCCGCCGAGATGCTCGGTCTCAGCCGCCAGAGCCTGTATGTCAAACTGCGCCGGCACGGCATGGGCGATCTCGACGGCGACAACAACGCGTGAAGCGCGTGCGCGATTGACTTTGGGTCTCCACCCCGCGTACGAGCCACATTTCGTCAATTGAAACTTACAAAATATTGTGTCACAATTTTCGGACCGTTTGGCGAACCGAGTTCCGGAGGGCGCGTCTTGGCGCTAATATTGCCACAAGCGACCAACCGCAGCCTTCCCGCTTTGCCAGCGGTACTGGAGCTCCTCAAGCCGATCACCTGGTTTCCGCCTATGTGGGCGTATGCCTGCGGAGTAGTCTCTTCGGGTCAGCCACTCGGGTTTCGCATACCGGAAATTCTCGTGGGCGTGCTGCTGGCCGGGCCCCTGGTTTGCGGCACCAGCCAGGCCGTCAATGATTGGTTCGACCGCGCGGTCGATGCCGTCAACGAGCCTAGCCGGCCGATCCCCTCCGGGCGGATACCCGGCTACTGGGGTCTTTACATCGCTATCATCTGTACCGGGATTTCGTTGCTCGTGGCCTTGGCCCTCGGCAAACTCGGATTTGCGGCGGCTGGCGTCGGTCTCGCCTCGGCCTGGGCCTACAGCGCTCCACCGTTGCGGCTCAAGCTGAATGGCTGGTGGGGCAACAGCGCGGTTGCCGGTTGCTACGAGGGGCTGCCCTGGTTCACCGGTGCCGCGCTATCGGCCGGCGCCATGCCGACGTGGCAGAACCTTACGATTGCAGTTCTTTATAGCGTCGGAGCCCATGGCATCATGACGCTCAACGACTTCAAATCGATCGAGGGTGATACGCGCTTCGGTGTCCGCTCCCTTCCCGTACAACTTGGCGCTCCGCGTGCAGCGCTGGTCGCTTGCGGCGTCATGGCGGCGCCGCAAGTGCTCGTCATCTTGCTGTTGTTGGCCTGGGGTGCGACGTGGCATGCAGTTATCGTCAGTTTACTGTTGATCGTCCAACTCGGACTCATGCGGCGCTTACTGACCAATCCTCGTGCACTGGCGCCATGGTACAATGGAACCGGCATAAGCCTCTATGTCATTGGCATGCTGGTTGCCGCGTTCGCGATGCGGGGCTTGTAGTGGTGAGACCAGTAGACCGTTCGTTCGGTCGGCAGTCGAACATCCGGGGAAGGCTGGTCCCAGCGGCGACGACTCGCATCCCTTCACTGTTGTCGGGAGGCAACTTCTGAAGCTTTACGGGTGAACCCCATGGAGACGTTCGACACGGTTGTTGTGGGCGGCGGCCCTTCCGGCGCAACGGCCGCGCACAGCCTGGCGCAGGCCGGGCGTAATGTCCTTTTGCTTGACCGCGAGGGCAGGATCAAACCCTGCGGCGGAGCGATCCCACCCCGTCTCGTTCGCGATTTTGACATTCCCGACCATCTGCTGACCGCAAAAATCAAGGCGGCCCGCATGGTGGCCCCGTCGCGGCGCGAGGTCGACATGCCGATCGACGGCGGCTTCGTCGGCATGGTTGACCGCGATGCCTTTGATGAATGGCTGCGCGCCCGCGCCAACCGGGCGGGCGCGACACGCCGCGCGGGCGCGTTCGTCGCATTCGAACGCCAGCGCGACGGTACGGCCGTGATCACCTACCGGCCAAAGTCAGGCGCCAGCGATGGTGAACGCCAATCGGTTCGCGCGCGAACGGTGATCGGCGCCGACGGCGCCAACTCGAGCATGGCCCGTCAGGCTTTTCCCAAGGCCGAACACCTCCCGTTCGTCTTTGCCTATCACGAAATCATTGAGGCACCGGCCAACGGTGTGGGCACCTACGCCGCGGAGCGCTGCGACGTCCACTATCAAGGCAATATCTCCCCGGACTTCTATGGGTGGATATTCCCCCATGGCCCGGTGGCGAGCGTCGGTGTGGGCAGCGCCCACAAGGGCTTTGCCCTGCGCACCGCCGTCGAGCATTTGCGTGCCCAAACAAACCTCGTGGACTGCAAGACGCTGCGGCGCGAAGGGGCTCCCATTCCGCTGAAATTGCGCAAACGCTGGGACGACGGCAGCACGGTGGTCCTCGCCGGCGACGCGGCAGGTGTCGTTGCCCCCGCATCGGGCGAGGGCATCTACTATGCCATGCTTGGCGGCCAGCTTGCGGCCGAGGCGGTCGATGCGCGACTTGCGGGCGATGTCCGCGCCCTCGCCACGGCCCGCAAGCGGTTCATGGCCGACCACGGCCGGACTTTCTGGGTGCTGGGACTCCTGCAGCAGGTGTTCTATCGCAATGACAAGCGGCGCGAGCGCTTTGTCAGCATGTGCCGCGACAAGGATGTGCAGAGGCTGACGTGGGATGGCTACATGAACAAGCAGCTGGTGCGCGCGCAGCCGGCCGCGCATCTGCGGGTGCTTATGAAGGATATCGCGCACCTGACCGGTCTCTCCTGGGCGGTGCGATGACGAGTAGCCGGTCGGTGTGGAAACCGGTTCTCGTCGCCTTCCTTGCCGCTGCGCTGGTCGCCGGGCTGGGGGTAAGCGTTACGGATCTTGGGCCTTGGTATCAGGGTTTGAACAAACCGCCCTGGCAGCCGCCCGATTGGCTGTTCGGCCCGGCCTGGACCTTGATATTCGCCTGCGCCGCCCTATCGGCGGCAACCGCCTGGGTCGCCGCACAGTCGCGTGCGGATCGTGATTGGCTCATCATCCTGTTTTGCCTCAACGGCGTCCTCAATGTCGTTTGGAGCCTGCTTTTTTTTCGATTGCACTGGATCGGCTGGGCCGGGCTCGAGGTTGTCGCGCTTTGGTTCTCCATCCTGGCGTTGATCCTCCTAACACGCCGTACATCGGCCCTCGCGGCCTGGCTGCTGGCGCCGTATCTCGCCTGGGTGGGGTTTGCCGGCGTGCTGAACTGGGCTGTGGTTCGGCTCAACTAGCTCTGGATACTCAAATGCAAGATCTTCTGACCTCGGGATGGATTGTCGATGCGATCCTGGTGCTGATGGCTGCCGAGGCCACACTGCTGCTTGCACTTTGGTTGATCGCCGGACGCGGCATTCGACCGATTCCGCTGCTCGCCAATTTGGCGGCTGGAGGATCGCTGCTGCTGGCCTTGCGGTCGGCTCTGACTGGTGGTTCGAGCAGTACGTTGGCTGTCTTCCTGCTGTTGTCGCTCGCGGCCCACGTGCTCGACCTCATCTGCCGATGGGCCGTAAGGCTGCGCGCGCCGCTCTGAAATCTGAGCACGCACAACAGCCATGTCCGGGTTCGTGCACGTGCGCTCGCTATTCGGCCGCAGCTTGATAGGGCCGGCTGCGCGTGATCCCTCTCAAACGAAGCTGATCGCCGATACGGGCCGTTATTGCTTCCCCATCCAGTCCCGCGCGCGCCAACTGCGATGCAGGCGTATCGTGGTCGAGGAAAAAATCTGGCAGGTGCATCGGCAGCAGCCGCGACAGATATCGATCAAGCTTCTGCCGCACCAGGCTGTCGACAACCTGGGTGGCAAAGCCGCCGATTGCTCCCTCTTCCACTATTGCCAGCAACGGGTGATCGCGGGCAAGTTCGGCGATTAGACGATCATCGATCGGTTTTGCAAAGCGAGCGTCCGCCACGGTAACCGAGACGCCGAGGCCCTCGAGCGAGCACGCCGCAGCAAGTGCCGCCGATAGCCGCGCGCCAAAGGACAAAATGGCGATCCCGCCGCCCGGTTTGACGATCCGTCCGCGGCCGATATCGAATGGTTGTCGCTCAGCCGGAATATCCACCCCGACGCCCTCGCCTCGTGGAAACCGCAAGGCACTCGGCCGGTCGTCGATTTCCACGGCCGTCGCCACCATGTGCGCGAGTTCGGCCTCATCACTTGGCGCCATCAACACAAATCGCGGCAGACACGCGAGCATGGTGATGTCGTACGACCCCTGATGCGTGACACCGTCCTGGCCAACGACCCCCGCCCGGTCGATGGCAAACCGGACAGGTAGGCTCTGGATCGCCACGTCGTGGACAATTTGATCGTAGGCACGCTGCAGAAAGGTCGAATAGATCGCGGCGAACGGCTTCATGCCACTGCTGGCAAGGCCGGCGCAGAACGTGACAGCGTGCTGTTCAGCGATTCCGACATCAAAGCAGCGGTCGGGGAAGGCCTCGGCGAAGGCGTCAAGGCCTGTACCCGTCGGCATCGCCGCACCAACCGCAACGATCCGCTCGTCGCGGGCAGCGGCTTGGATGAGCGCTTCGGCGAAAACGCTGGTGTAGCTGCGGGCGCCACTCTTGGATTTAAGCTGCCTACCCGTTGGCACGTCGAACGGGCTGACACTGTGATAACGATCGGCCGCGCTTACGGCGGGCGAGTAGCCGTGGCCCTTTTCAGTGACCACGTGGAGCAGTATGGGACCTACCGCCGCGTCGCGCGCTTGCGACAGCACGGTGACCATCTCGTCCACATCGTGGCCGTCGAACGGCCCGGCATAGTGGATGCCAAAGGCCTCGAACAGCGTCGAGCCGGCGACGAAACGAGGAAGCTGGTGCTCACCAAGCGCCTTGCGACGCTTCTCGACTTCTGGCATCTGCTCACGCAATAACCTCAGGTGCTCGGCCAGCGCGCCCGTCGGCTCGGCGATCGACATATTGTTATCATTGAGCACGATGATCAGGCGTCGCTTGTGGGCGCCCGCGTTGTTAAGTCCCTCCATCGCCAGACCACCCGACATGGCGCTGTCGCCGACAACGGCGACCACGTGGTGCGTATCGCCGCTCAAGTCGCGCGCTGTCGCAAGTCCGAGTGACGCCGAGATCGCCGTCGAACTGTGCGCGGCGCCGAAGGGATCGAATGGACTCTCCTGCCGGCAGGTGAACCCGGACGGGCCGCCTCGTTGCCGCAAGCGTTGCATGCCTGACCGGCGTCCCGTCAGTATCTTATGCGGATAACATTGATGGCTGACGTCCCAGACAAGCTTGTCTGTGGGCGTATCGAACACATAATGCAGCGCCACGGTGAGTTCGACAACGCCGAGGCCGGCGCCCAGGTGCCCTCCCGTCCGTGAAACGCTGGCAATCAGCTCGCCCCGAACCTCGCTCGCAATGGCGGTCAAATCCAAGCGCGACAATCGCCGCAAGTCGGACGGCGAACCTATCCGGTCGAGCAGGCTCGGGCGAACCGCATCGTCGACCTCCGACCGCTGATATTGCGTTTCGATGCGACAATTGTCCATGCTGCGAGCCCCTCCCAGGCTCCACTCCCGTTCTGGAAGCGCATCATTTTGGACCTCTTCGTGACCTTCCGACGCTGGCACCCGCCGCTAGCGGATGGGAGTCCTAAGGCCGCAAGCATCAACCAAAAGCCAGTAGACCCTGCGACCGGCTGTTTGTAAAGTCTAGTTTACGTCAACTTTGATTTACGATAGGTTCTGCCCGGTGCCAAATCCGTGAGATCCGTGCCGATGTGGAAATCAATGGACACGAAACCGGCGTTGCCCTCCGAGCCTCCGCAAGAACCCATCGGGGATGGCGATCTTGTGGAGTACAGCCGGTTGTTGATAGCGCGCGGCTCCAAAAGTTTTGCTGGCGCGGCCAAACTGTTCGACTCATCGACTCGGGCCAACGTCTACCTTCTCTATGCTTGGTGCCGGTATTGCGATGACGTCATCGACGGCCAGGAGCTTGGGTTTGGCGGGCGGAACACCCCCGCGACGTCTAACGAAAGGCGCGCAAGGCTGCATGCGTTGGAATTGGAGACGAGCCGCTGCCTCGAGGGCCGGTCGCGTGAACCGGTCTTCCGCGGGCTCGCCCGTGTCATCACCGACAATGGTATCGATCCGCGCTTTCCCAAGGATCTGCTGGCCGGCTTCAAGATGGACGTGGAGGGGCGTCAATACGCAACGCTTCATGATTTGCTGGAATACTGCTACTGCGTCGCAGGAACCGTCGGCATCATGATGGCTACGATCATGGGTGTACGCACGCTCTCCCATTTGCGGTGTGCCTGCGATCTTGGCATCGCTTTTCAGCTGACAAATATCGCGCGCGATATCATCGACGATCACAATGCCGGCCGCGTTTATTTGCCCAGCACCTGGCTCACCGAATTTGGCTTGACGCCCGCAACGTTGGCTGAGCGAAACGCGCGGGCGAATCTCGCTCGGACCGCCAATCGGCTACTCGATGTAGCCGACAGCTACTATAGATCGGCGGATCACGGAGTGTCAGCGCTTACGGTTCGCTCGGCATGGGCAGTCGCCACGGCCAGATCCGTGTACAGTGCGATTGGCGACGAGATTCGCGTAGCCGGCGCATCGGCGTGGGACCGGCGGGTCTCGGTGAGCAGTGTGCGGAAGCTTCAAGGTGTTGGCGAAGGCCTGGTCGCCGGACTGTTCTCCGTCACCCGGCGCGGCCAAGACCTCTCGCGATCCAGGGAAGGTCTGTGGACCCCACCCGCGCTCGCTGGCTCCGCGACGCCTGCAGAAGTGATCGCCACAGTTCCCTCGTGGCGGCAAGCACACGTATCCGTTCCGCCCAGCGGCCTGTCATGACTAAACATCGGACTTTGGCATACCCCGAGACTACCGATCTCGATACGAGTCCACGGCGCGCGGCGACCGAGCTCCAAACCGCGCTTATCAGGCAACGAAAGGACGAGCATCTCGATATAGTCCTCTCACGGGATGTCGATTGCGGCCCGACAACCACCGGGTTTGAGGCCGTCCGGTTTGTGCACCAGGCGCTGCCAGAGTTGGCGCTCAGCGATATCGATCTGTCGACGGCGTTCCTCGGCCGCAAGGTTCGGGCGCCGGTCCTTATCAGCTCCATGACCGGGGGTCCCTCGCGCGCTGCTGCCATCAACGAAAATATCGCCACGGTGGCGCAATCTCTGGGGCTGGCCTTCGGGGTCGG
>Ga0075030_100007049_pt1 | contig 10027 bp, 13 predicted proteins | sample LitLauG_LLR_2012_FD_71393 | JGI IMG/M metagenome (GOLD analysis project Ga0075030, IMG submission 71393) | Freshwater sediment microbial communities from Pennsylvania, USA - Little Laurel Run_MetaG_LLR_2012 | ecosystem: Environmental > Aquatic > Freshwater > Creek > Sediment | place: USA...
GGCCGACGTGCCCACACGGCCCGTCCCTTCGTCGGGCGCAACGCCATCCACCGCCTCGCCCCGATCTTGACCGCGGTGGCCAGCTTCGAGGTGCGCCGGCCTGTCATCGACGGGTGCGAGTATGCCGAACAGCTCCAGGCGGTGTCGGTGGAGGGCGGAGTGGCGAACAACGTGGTGCCCGACCACGCCACTGTGGTGCTCAACCACCGCTTCGCCCCCGACCGGTCGGTCGAGCAGGCCGAATCGGCGGTGCGGGAGCTGCTCGCCCCCCATCTCGAGCCGGGCGACCACTGGGAGCTGGTCGAGGCAGCGGCCGGCGCCCCACCGTCGCTCGACCATCCGGTGCTCGGCGCGCTGGTGGCGGCCACCGGCGCCGCACCCCGGGCCAAGGTCGGATGGACCGATGTGGCATCGTTCTGGGCCCACGGTGTACCTGCCGCCAACTTCGGCCCGGGGGACCCGCTGTTGTCCCACACCCCCGGCGAGCACGTGAGCGAGGACGAGCTCGTGCCCGTGGCTACGGCCCTCGACAGGCTGTTGCGTGGCGATGGGTAGGGTCGCACCATGACCCTCTCCACCCGCAGGCTGGGCCGGTCCGGACCCGTTGTCTCGTCACAGGGGCTCGGCTGCATGGGCATGAGCGAGTTCTACGGCGCGGGCGACGAGGCCGAGTCGGTGGCCACCATCCACCGGGCCCTCGACCTCGGCGTGACCCTGCTCGACACCGCGGACATGTACGGACCGTTCACCAACGAGGAGCTGGTCGGTCGGGCGATCGTCGGGCGACGCGATGAGGTGGTGCTCGCCACCAAGTTCGGGATCGTCCGCACCGCCGACCCGCTCGTGCGTTCGATCCGCGGTGACGCGGCATACGTGCGAGAGGCGTGCGAGGCGTCGTTGCGCCGGCTGGGCGTCGACCACATCGACCTCTACTACCAGCACCGCACGGATGGCGGCGTCCCCATCGAGGAGACCGTCGGGGCCATGTCCGAACTCGTGGCGGCGGGAAAGGTCCGCTACCTCGGCCTGTCGGAGGCGGCACCAGACACACTGCGCCGAGCGAGCGCCGTGCACCCCATCGCCGCGCTGCAGAGTGAGTGGTCGTTGTGGAGCCGGGACATCGAGTCCGACGTGGTTCCGACCGCCCGCCAGCTCGGGATCGGCATCGTGGCCTACAGCCCGCTCGGCCGGGGCTTCCTGACCGGCGCGATCACCTCGCCCGACGACTTCCCCGAAGGCGACTTCCGCAAGTTCCTCCCGAGGTTCACCGGAGAGAACTTCGCCCACAACATCGCCCTGGTCGACCGGGTCCGGGAGTTGGCGACGTCCAAGGGTTGCACGGCCGGCCAGCTGGCCCTCGCCTGGGTGCTGTCGCGTGGTGACGACGTCGTCCCCATTCCGGGGACGAAACGCCGGACCTACCTCGAAGAGAACGTGGCGGCCGACGACCTGGAGCTCGGGCGGGACGAACTGGCCGTCATCGACGAGGTATTCCCCCTGGACGCCTCGGCCGGCCTCCGGTACCCGGACATGGCGCCGATCGGGGTCACGACCCCGGACGCCTGAGCGCCGGCCCGCCTGCCGACGGGTTCCAGGACCGTCAGAGCCGGCGCAGGACGGTGACGACCTTGCCGAAGACCGTGACCTCGGAAGGCTCGAACACCATCGGGGAGAGGCGGGAGTTGGCCGGGGTCAGCACCACCTTTCCGTCCTTCGTCGAGAACGACTTCACCGTGGCCTCCTCGTCGGGGATGCCCGCGACCACGATGTCACCCTGCTGGGCCTCGGGCTGCTGGCGCACCACGACGAAGTCGCCCTCGTGGATGCCGGCGTCGATCATGGAGTCACCCTTCACCCTGAGCATGAAGAGGGAGCCGGTGCCGGTGAAGTCCTCGGGGAGCGGGTAGAGCTCCTCGATGTTCTCCTGAGCCAGCACGCCGGTACCGGCGGCCACCTCGCCGACCAGGGGAACGTGGCGGATAGGCCGTGCGTCCATGATGACCTTGGACGACGGGTCGTAGCAGACCTCGATGGCCCGCGGCTTGGTCGGGTCCCGGCGCAGGTACCCCTCGCGCTGGAGCACGGCCAGATGGGCGTGGACCGTCGAGGAGGAGGTCAGGCCGACCACCTCGCCGATCTCCCGCACCGAGGGCGGATAGCCCCGGTCGCGGACCGACTCGGAGATGCAGTCGAGGATCTGCTTCCGCTTGGTGCTGAGTACCTGGGCCATGGGGTCCCTCCGCTGTCCGGTCGGCTGCCGTGTCACAACCTCGTGCGAACGTCTGTTTGCATGAAGCTAGCCCCGGTGGACGACGAAAGCAAACATCTGTTCGACAAAATCATTGACAACGAACAGGTGTTCGTGGTGGGATGGCGCCATGGCGAACAGAGGTTCGATGGACGACCCCCGGTGGACGGGCTCTGCGGGGTTGTCACACCCGCCCCGTACAACGTCTTCAGCACCGATGCACGGACCGACGACCGGGACCCCGACGGGAAGGATCTTCCGATGACTGCGCTTCTCACAGCACCCCTCCCGGAGCTCCTCGACGACGGCTCGCCGCACCCGGGGCGACCTCAGCTCCGACTGGTCGAGGCACCCGGTCGGCGTGGTGTCCGCGACCGTCCCACCGGCGAGGCCGACGGCCGGGGACCGGCCCCGGCACTCCTCCCGCGCCGACGGGCGTCCTTCGAGGTCCGGCGCCGCCGGACCCTGCTCGCGATGATGGGTCTGGCGCTGACCCTCCTCGCACTTCCGCTGGGCGGATTCGGTGGTGACTCCCACATCTCCGAATCCGCCTCGGCGGTCCAACTCCACGCCGGCACATACGTCGTCCGGCCGGGCGACTCGCTCTGGTCGATCGCCCAGAGGGTGGACCCGACGGGCGACCCGCGGCCCATCGTGTCCCAATTGGCCTCCGAACTCGGCACCTACAGCGTGGTGCCCGGCGAGCAGGTCACCATCCCCTGAACGCAGGCGCGGCGAAACGCGGTGATCCGGTGACGGCGGCACCGGAGGACGAGCCCGTGGGAGCTAGCCTCCTCTTCGTGCGTTGTCCCTGGTGTCTGGCCGACGACGATCGGGTGGTCGATTCGCGGGTTGCCGAGGACGGGGCCGCCATCCGGCGGCGTCGGGAGTGCTCGGGATGCGGCCATCGGTACACCACATTCGAACGGATCGACGAGATCCCGATGATCGTGATCAAACGCTCCGGAATCCGTCAGCCCTTCGACCGGTCCAAGTTGATCGTGGGCCTGCGCTCCGCCACGAAGAACCGGCCGGTGACCGAGGCCCAGCTCGAGGTGGTGGCCCGCGAGGTGGAGGATGAGCTGCGCGAAGAGGGGTGGGAGGCAACTTCGGAACAGGTGGGTCTGGCCGTCCTCGAACATCTCCGGGTGGTCGACGAAGTGGCCTACCTGCGGTTCGCCAGTGTGTACAAGGGATTCGAGGACGTCGACGACTTCCGACGCGAGGTCGGGCTGCTGACGAAGACCACCGCCCCGAAGCGCCCGGGAGGCTGACCGGTGGCCGAGCTGCTCGACGACGTGCCGGGCCGCGCTTTGGCCATCTACGCCCATCCCGACGACCCCGACGTCTCGTGTGGCGGCACCTTGGCGGCCTGGTCGATGGCCGGATGCGAAGTCCACACCGTGATCTGCACCGACGGCGGGAAGGGGACCTCGGACCCGTCGACGGATCCGGCCGCACTGACGCGTGCCCGGAAAGACGAGGCGGCGGCTGCGGCCGAGGTACTCGGCTTGGCCGGCCAGGAGCTCTGGGGCCTGCCCGATGGCGAGCTGGTCGATGACGCGTCGTTCCGCGGCGCCCTGGTCGCCGTGGTGCGCCGGATCCGTCCGGACACGATCCTGTGCCCCGACCCGACGGCGGTCTTCTTCGGTCAGGACTACTTCAACCACCGGGACCACCGGATCACGGGGTTCGCGGTGCTCGACGCGGTCGCCCCGGCTGCCGCCATGCCTCTCTACTTCCCGGAGGCCGGTCCGGCCCACCAGGTGGCCACGGTGCTGCTGTCGGGCACCCTCGAGCCCGACGTGTGGGTCGACATCTCGGCGACCGTCGATCGCAAGGGCGAGGCCGTGGGCTGCCACCGGAGCCAGTTCCCCGACGAGGAGGAGTGGCCCGCCACCGCGGTCCGGCTGGCCGCCGAGGACGCCGGTCGACGCGCCGGGGTGCCGTGCGCCGAGGGGTTCCGGAGACTGCGCCTCGGGGGGTGACCGGCATGTCCCCGTCGGAGACCGCAGGGACGCCCTGGACACCGGGGGTGGGCCCGCCGACCGGCCCGGTCGACCGGGTGATCCTGCATGTCGACATGGACTCGTTCTTCGCGTCCGTCGAAGTCCGTGACGACCCGAACCTGGCCGGCCGGCCGGTCATCGTCGGGGGGAGTGGCGGAAGGGGCGTCGTGGCGGCCTGCACCTACGAGGCCCGGATGTTCGGCGTGCACTCGGCCATGCCGTCATCGGTGGCCCGACGGCTGTGCCCCGATGCCGTCTTCCTCGACGGCCGGTTCCATCGGTACGTCGAGGAGAGCCGCCGTCTCCACGACATTCTCCAGGCCTACACACCGCTGGTGGAGGGCATCTCCCTCGACGAGGCGTTCCTCGACGTGTCGGGTGCGGTGCACATCTTCGGGAGCGGGCCGACCATGGGACACGCCATCCGGTCACGGGTGCACGACGAGATGCAGCTCGAGTGCTCGGTGGGTGTGGGACGGTCCAAGTTCATCGCCAAGCTGGCGTCCAAGGTGGCCAAGCCGCGAGCCTCGAGGTCGGGGATCGAACCTGGCCCCGGAGTGGTCGAGGTGGTCGCGGAGGAGGAACTCGCGTTCCTCCACCCGCTGCCCGTCCGGGCCCTGTGGGGTATCGGTCCCGCCACCGAGAAGCGCCTCCTGGCCCTGGGGGTGACCACGGTCGGCGAGTTGGCGGCGATGCCGCCAGATTCGTTGGAGCGCTACCTCGGGACGGCGGCGGGCCGGCACCTGTCGGAACTCTCCCGGGCGATCGACGACCGACCGGTGGTACCCGACCAGGCGGCCAAGTCCATCGGCCACGAGGAGACCTTCAGTTCGGACATCTGGGATCCTGACGAACTCCGTCGGCGTCTGCAGCGGATGGTCGACGCCTCGGGCACGGCGCTGCGCCGGGCCGAGCGGGCCGCCCGCACGATCACGGTGAAGCTGCGCTTCGGCGACTTCACCCAGATCACCCGCTCCCATACCCTCGACGGCCCTATCGATGCGACCCCGGCCATCGCCGCGGTGGCGACCGCGCTCCTCGACAGCGTCGACCTTGCCCGGGGGATCCGCCTGCTCGGGGTCAGTCTGTCGGGACTGGTCGAGCCGGGGGGCAGCACCCAACTGCGCCTGGACCTCGGACCGGCCGGAGACGGGGCCGGAGACGCAGGCGGTGAGCGTGGGGCAGCGGATGCCTCAGCTGGCACCGGGCTTCCGTCCGGGGTGCTCCAGGGTGCCGGGCGGGAAGCGGAGCGCCTGCAGGAGTCCTGGGGCTCGGTGACCGACGCCGTCGACGCCATTCGGGCCCGGTATGGGGGCGAGGCCGTCGGGCCGGCCTCGCTCGTCACGCCGGACGGCATCCGGGTCCGCAGGCGGGGCGAGGCCCAGTGGGGCCCCAGCCGACCGGACGGTCCCGCCGCCTCGGACGACGACCCAGGCGGAGGAGGCGGAGGAGGCGGACCAGGCTGAGCAGGCCGGAACTGCTCCGGAGGCTCTGGAGGTTACCGAGGCTCTGGAATTGTGCCGGCAGCCTGTAACATGTGGCCGGTGGTTGTACGACCTCGAATTCCCGTGGCTCCTGGGTATCAGGGCGCCGTGCGTTCCCATGCAGGTTGCGCGAGTATGGGAGAGGTGGTCACGGCCGAGGCTGAGCATACGTGGAGGGGACGAGACGGTGCCGCTCTCTGAGCACGAACAACGGATTCTGCACGAGCTGGAGCAGTCCCTCTATCAGGAGGACCCCGACTTCGCGGAGCGGGTCCGCTCGGAAACGGTGTATCGGCATGCCGGTCGCTACTGCATCTGGTCCGCCCTCGTGTTCGTCGCCGCCCTCGTCTTCATGTTCTTCACCTTCGCCTCGAACCTGGCGCTCGGCTTCGTCGGCGTCGTGATCATGTTCCTCTCCGGCGTGGTCTTCGCCAACAATGCCCGCCGCATGGGCAAGGCAGGGATCGACGACATCTCGCGGTCGCTCCACACACGAAGCATCAGCAATCCGGTCCACGATCCCCGTGACTGGATCCGTGGGCGTTTTCACCGCGACGACTGACCCCCCGGCAGGCGACGTCGGCCCGACTGCGGCTGATGGCCTGCCGTCCCGTGGCCCGGTGCCGCCCGAGCCCGACCTCCCGTCCCCAGCCGGCAGCACGATCCTGGCCGTCGATATCGGAGGGACCAAACTGGAGGCCGGCATCGTCGCCTCCGACGGCCGCATCCTCGAGCGGAACCGGACGGCGACGCCGGCATCGGCCGACCCGGAGGAGATCTTCGCCGCTCTCGCCGGAATCGTGGCCGGTGTCCTCGACCGGGCATCGATCCGACCGGGGATGTGCGGAGTCGGGTGCGGCGGTCCGATGGAGTACGGCGGTGCCACGGTGAGCCCGCTCAACATCCACGGCTGGCGCCGGTTCCCCTTGAGGGAACGGCTGTCCGACCTGACCGGCATGCCGGTGGAGGTCGACAACGACGCCAAGGCGTTGGCCCTCGGCGAAGGGTGGCGGGGGGCCGCACGCGGCAGAGCCGACTATCTCGCCATGGTGGTCTCGACGGGAATCGGCGGGGGCATCGTGCTGGACGGGCGCCTGCTCGACGGCACCGGTGGCAATGCCGGGCACATCGGGCACGTCGTGGTCGAGCCCGACGGGCGACCTTGCGCATGCGGAGGACGGGGATGCCTGGAGGCCGAGGTGTCCGGTACGGCCATCGCCGCAATCACCGGTCGGCCTGCCGCCGATGCCGATGCCGCCATGCGTCGCCGATGCGGGACCCTGGTCGGGAGAGCGGTGGCTTCGGTGGCCAACTTATTGGACCTGCAACTGGCCGTCGTGGCCGGCTCGGTCGCCTTCGGCTTCGGTGAGGAGTTCTTCGACGCGGCCCAGGACGAGGTTGCCCTTCGTTGCGGGCTCGACTTCGCTCGACCCACCCGCATCGAGCCCGCTGGCCTCGGTCCCGACGGTCCTCTGGTGGGGGCCGCCGCCGTCGCCCGCCATCGGCGTGCCCATGTGGCGGTTCGGAGATGACGGCCCCGACCTCGGGATCCCGCTACTCGGGCGGTGAGCTCTCCACCGTCGTGTCAGCGATCGCCCGCCGTCCCGACCTCTGGTGGACCGCTGTCCGTGAACTCCGGAACCTCGCACCGCGGCTGTGGTGGCGGTCACCGCCCCACCTGCCCGTGCCGGACCGTCGACTCTGGGAGTTCCGGATGGTCACCGCCTACGGCCGGCCCGACGCCGCCCCGGACCGGGCCGATGTGGTCTCCTTCTTGGAGTGGTGCCGGGCCACCACCGTCTCCCGCTCCCCGCGACCGGGTGGAACCAGGTAGCTGGGTAGCGATGGACCGCGCTGCCTCCCGCTCCCGATCGACGGTCGCCGTCGGCACGAACGTCGTGGTCGGCGCCCCGCCCGTGCGATCTCCCATGTCGCCCACCCGGCGGGCTCTCGTGCTCAATGCCACGTTCGAGCCGCTCGGCATCGTGTCCTCGCGGAGGGCCGTCCTCCTGGTGCTCGACACCAAGGCCGAACTGATCCACGCCACCGAGCGGGTGTTCCGGGCCGAACGAGTGAGTGTGCCCGAACCGTCGGTCGTCCGGCTCGTGCGCTATGTGAAGGTGCCGTACAACTACCGGGTGGCCGTGAACCGGCGCACGGTGTTCGCCCGCGACGGGGGGAAGTGCCAGTACTGCGGTGCGTCGGCCGAGAACCTCGACCATGTCATCCCCCGCAGCAAAGGCGGACCCCACACCTGGGAGAACGTGGTTGCCGCATGCCGACCGTGCAACACCCGGAAGGAGGACCGGCTGCCCCACGAGGCGGGCATGATCCTCCGCTCCACGCCGGTGGCTCCCCGGCACCGTGTGCAGCTGCTGGCCCTGTGCGGCAACACGAGCGATGACTGGATCGACTACCTCGGCCCGGACGCGCCGATGCGGCGCCGGATGACGGCCTGAGCCACGGGTCGGCCCGGAGAGGCCGGTCCGGACGGTGCGGCGCCGGACCGGGCGATGCCAGACTGGCGGGGTGCCCGAGGTGTGGCAGGTCGAGGAGCGCACGGCTGCCGCGTCCGTGCTGCACGAGTCGTGGCCGGCCGCTGAATCGCGCCCGGTCGGGCGACGGATAGCGGTCTGTCGTCCCACCGGTGACGCGGTCGTCCTCGGCTCGACCCAGTCACCCGCCGTGGTCGACGCCAAAGCAGCTGCGTCGGCCGGATTGGCGGTGCTGCGGCGGCGGTCGGGCGGTGGCGCGGTGCTGGTCACCCCGGAGGACCCGGTGTGGATCGACCTCTGGGTGCCCGTGGGCGACGCGCGGTGGAGTGCCGACGTGGCCGTCGCGTTCGACTGGCTCGGCGCGACCTGGGCCCGGGCGCTCGGTCGCCTCGGTCTCGACCCCGTCGAGGTCCAGGGACCTGCTCCCGGACTCTGCACCCGATGGGCGTCGTTGGTCTGCTTCGGTGGTGTCGGCGCAGGCGAGGTCTCGTTGGCGGGACGCAAGGTGGTCGGCCTGGCGCAACGACGGAACCGGAACGGGGCCTGGTTCCACACCGCGTGTGTGCGCCATTGGGATCCGAGCCCACTGCTCGACCTGCTCGACCTCTCGCCCGGGGAGCGGGCGGCGGCGTACGACGGACTCGGTGCTGCTGCCACCGGCGTCGCCGATGCCCTCGGCAATTCGGCGCCGCCAGGAGGCACGACAGCGGACGCCGTGACCGCCGCACTCCTCGACGAGCTGGCTTCGTCGTAGCGGGCGCCCACCCGCCCCTCCACTTCCCTCCACCGACTCCGATCCAGCTCGGCGACCTCAGCGGGGCCCGGGCCCAGCGGGAGACCTGCCGCACCGACTGTCGTCCGAGAGGTCCGATCGACTCCCTCCGGCCATGTTCGGCCCCGGACGTCCAGGTGGCCGTCGACCTGGGAATTGCGTGGAGGAAGTTGGTGCACGGTAGTTGACGAGTGGGGGCTAGGGGTTTAGGGTGGAGCGAAGTGGTGTGAAAGGGAGGGGCTCGAAGCAGTCGGGTGCCGGGCACTACGGGGAGCGTTGTGGGAGCAAAGTCCAGTGGCACGGTTCTTCGGCAGACACGAGCACTCGCTCGACGACAAGGGAAGGGTCATCCTGCCGGCAAAGTTCCGTACCCACTTCGAGCACGGCGGGTACTTGGCACCCGAGCAGGACGGTTGCCTGTCGCTGTGGACCCCGGACCAGTTCGAGGTGCAGATGGACGCCATGATGGAGCGAGCCTCGACCAGCCGCAGCGACCGGAACCTGGTCCGTCTGTGGGCTTCCACCTCTCACGAATTGGAGGTCGACCGACAGGGACGGATGGCCATCCCGGCGAGGCTTCGGGAATACGCCCACCTCGAGGGCGAAGTGCTGGTACTCGGGGCGATCGACCGGGTGGAGCTGTGGGACCGGCAGACCTGGGACGAGAAGGTCCTCCCCGAGGAAGCCCGTCTGACAATGGGCGACGATGGCTGAGTGACGCGATGCGCCTCCACCTCGTCCGCCACGGCACGCCCGATCCCGAACGCCCCGCCTCCGGGACCCGTCGCCCGCGGCGTGGCATCGGCGTACTCATGGCAGTGGCCGACCCCGTGTCGGACGACTCCGTGTCGGACGACTCCGGGGAGCTGCCGGCCACCGGCGGCGCGCCGGGCTCCGTCGACCCCGACAGCCGGTCGGGAAGCGACGTCATCGCCGTGCGCCGGATCACCACATCTTCGCTCAACCTGTCAGCTGCGGCGCTGGCCGAGCGCGTCGGCCAGCGCCGCAGCTGACAGGTT
>Ga0075030_100007050_pt1 | contig 10025 bp, 5 predicted proteins | sample LitLauG_LLR_2012_FD_71393 | JGI IMG/M metagenome (GOLD analysis project Ga0075030, IMG submission 71393) | Freshwater sediment microbial communities from Pennsylvania, USA - Little Laurel Run_MetaG_LLR_2012 | ecosystem: Environmental > Aquatic > Freshwater > Creek > Sediment | place: USA...
GATCAGAAGAAGACACAACTCTATCTGCGCAAGTTGACTGATTTCGAAAGCAAGCCCATACCGGGCACGGAGGGAGGCCGCGGCCCATTTTTCTCGCCGAGCGGCGATTGGTTGGCTTTTATATCCGCAGACGCCAAGCTGAAAAAGATACTTCTGCGGGGTGGAGGAGCCGTCGTGGTCGCGGACCAGGCGGTCTTCGGCGGCACTTGGTCGGACGACGACACCATCTACTATCTCCAGGGGTTCACTTCGGGAATTTACGCTGTCCCGGCGAATGGCGGCCAGCCTAGGCAGGTCACGCACACGGGCACAGCCCCGGATGATCGAGCCCACATATGGCCTGACGTGCTCCCCGGCAACACCGGCTTGATCTTTACCGTTTGGGCCGGGCGGTCGTTCAACGACGCGCGTATCGAAGCTTTGTCATTCAGGTCAGGGAAACGGAAAGTTCTGATTGAGGGCGGCACGGGTGCGCGCTATCTTTCCAACGGCAGCCTCGCCTACACTCGCAATGGCACGCTGTTCGTCGTGGCCTTCGATCCGAAACAGCTGGAAATAAAGGGCATACCGGCGCCGGTGATCGAAGGTGTCATGACCGGAGCCTCCAACGGCAACGCTGATCTTGCGGTTTCAAAGAATGGCACGCTGATATTCCAACCCGGAACATTCGCTGCTTCATCACGAAACCTGGTGTGGATGGATCGCAGAGGCATGACCACCAATATCAGCAAGGATGTAAAGCCGTACGCCGACCCAGCCCTTTCGCCTGACGGCAAACGGATTGCTCTGGTTTTGCAGGGCAGTTCGTTTGACGTCTGGGTCTATGACCTGGAGCGCGAGACATTTACCCGAGCCAGCTTTGGGGGAGACGACTATCGGCCGTATTGGTCGCCAGATGGCAAGATGTTGGCCTATGACACCTCAAAGTCCGGCCATCAGCAGGTGTGGATCAAACATGGTGTCACCCAAGGTGACGAAGTCGCGGTGACTGATGGCCCAGAGTTCAAGGAATTGGACGGTTGGACCCCTGACGGCCGTGAAATCATTTTCAACCGGCAAACCAAGGACACTGATTGGGATATCTACGCCGCTGCAGTCGAAGGAGACCACAAGGTCCGCCCCTTGGTTGTCGCGCCATTCAAACAAGGCCTTGCGCAAGTCTCGCCCGACGGGAAGTGGCTGGCTTATGTTTCGGACGAATCCGGCCAGGGAGAAGTGTTTGTGCAAGCCATGAACGACCCCGGTACTCGTGCACAGGTCTCGTCTGAGGGAGGCACGCAGTCGCGATGGGCGCGCTCCGGCAACGAGTTATTTTTTCTGAACAAACATAAGCTCATGTCGGTGAAGCTTGCTCCGGGGAACGCGCTGAATCCCGGCAAGCCGACGCTGCTGTTTGAAGACAAAAAAGACTGGACCGGCTACGATGTCGCCCCGGACGGCCGCCTGGTGGTGGCACGTGACTCTGACACCAACCCCGCCGAAAACCAGATCAACGTCGTCCTGCACTGGTTCGACGAACTGAAACAGGAAGGCCAAAAGTAGGAATCCCGGACAAAGTCTTTGTAAACTTCTGCTCTGCAAAACCTTTCCGCTACATTCCTCAAATCCGCGTGTTCCTACCGTCATGGGCTCGTAAAGCCTGGGTCCAGGGCCTACCGGTCCCTTCCAGTAAAGCTAGCCAAATTACGAGGATGCTCTTTATGTTCTTCCGCTTGCCGCTCGTTTCCGTTGCTCTGCTAGCCAGCATCTTTCAGCTTTCGTTCGGAGTTGTCACCGCCCAGACCATCACTCCCGTCTGCCATCCCACGGTAACGGCCCCGATCATCGTCGTTACCCATGACCAGGTCGTCGAGGCCGGCAAAAAGGCTGAACCTCCACTGATCGATACCAAAGGTTTTGGCTTCGCCTGGCCCGACACGCAGATGGGCGTGATCAAGACAGCAGACGGCTACGAATGGTTCACCAGCGATGGTGCCTTTCACCCGCGACAGATTTGGCAGGGACAATGGGTCGGCAACAACAATTACGGGTCAGTCACAACCACTCAGGGTACGCTCGACAACCCGCTCGGCACAGGTGCCCCGCAGGATGTGACCATCTCTCCGAATCCTGACCCCGCCGTGAACCCGAATTATCCCGCGTACACCTACATCGGTGGAGGCCCCGTCTACCAGGTTCCCGCGGGCAAGACCGGCGCGGGCAACCTGCTGGTCGGCTATCACGCGGAGCTTCCGAGTGACACGCTCTATGCAGTGCACGGCCTGGCTGCTTCCTGGGACAACGGCCAACACTGGACCGACCTCGGCGAAGTCGTTCGCCCGAATCAGTCTTTTAAATTCAAACTCGCCCCCGGCTTCGACGAAATCGGTGATGGCCCGCTCGTAGAGTCGCCCGACGGGAAGTATTTTTTACTTTTATTTTCCCGATTGGGCCGCCTCAACCACGACCACCACCCATGTCTCAGTGGCTCGTGCGCTGGTGGACGCCTTATTGCAAGCCGCGTTTGGAGACAAGCGCCCGCACGCAGTTCCCTTCGAGAAGTTTTATGAGGGCAACTGGCACCTGCAACCGGGCATTTCGGGAGCGTCCACCGACCTCAACCCGAACTGGGAGCCCCAACAGGGCGGATACCTAGATATCCACTTCAACAACGCCATCCAGCGCTACGTGTTGATTATGGACAACGACACGACCTTCTATTATGCAGAATCCAAGGATGGCCTCACCTGGACCGATCCCATCACGCTCGGCGAATTCGCCGATGGCGTCAACACGCTCGCGCCCTATCCCAGAGCAGTCGGGTTAGGCGAAAACCCGCACATATTGGGGAAGAGCTTCTACGTTTACTACACGTTCTTGCACGAAGAGAACGGCGGGCTGCCCAGGCACGGCGACTCGGTGCGGCGGATTACGCTGACCTGCCCGTGATGTCGTTCACTTGTTCGACCCTGCTAACCTCGCACTCCCACATCCGTCTGTAGTATCGTGTTGAGTCGTGCCGAGGTGTGTTCCTCGCCTCACCGGGCTGTCGTTGCCCACTCCAAGTTCATGATTCCTCAAAGAGGTCCAATGTCCATCCCCAGGTTTTCTTCTGCAATCTTGTTGTGTGTAGCCTTGTCCGTGGCCGCGTCGGCCCAGACCGCCGGTCTTGCTCCAGTTAGCGGCGCTGCCGACACCAAAGACGCTCCCAAGCTCGAGCGCTTCGATCCCAATCTCGCCGATCGCTCGCTCGATGCCTGCGATGATTTCTACAAGTACTCCTGCAGCAAATGGCTCGCTGCTAACCCTATTCCCGCCGACCAGGTCTACTGGAGCACGGGCAGCGGACTGCAATTGTGGAACGAGAACATCCTGCGCGAGACCATGGAGGCCGCTGCCGCCAATGACCCCAAGCGAAGCCCCGTCCAGCAGAAGATCGGCGACTACTGGACCGCTTGCATGGACGAAGCCGGCATCGAATCCGCTGGCGCCAAGCCGCTTCAGCCTGAACTGCAGCGCATCGACGCGCTCAAATCCAAGGCCGAGCTCACCGGCGAAATCGCACGTCTCCACCATCTCTACGGCGGCGCCTGGCAACAGGGCGACAACGAAAGCAACTCTCCCTTCTTCGGCTTCACCGGACAGCAGGATTACGACGACGCGTCCAAGGTCGTCGCCCAGATTGACCAGGCGGGTCTGAGTCTTCCCAACCGCGACTACTACCTCAAGACCGACGACAAAACCAAAGAAACTCTGGCAAAGTACAAGCAGCATATCCAGAAGATGTTCGCGCTTGCCGGAGAGACCGACGCACAGGCCTCCGCCGACGCGGCCGTGGTCCTCGTGATGGAAACCGCGCTGGCCAACGCGCAGATGGACAACATCCAGCGCCGCGATCCCAAGAACATCAACAACAAGATGAGCCTCGTGGAGGTGCGCAAGCTCACTCCCTCCATCAACTGGGACGAATACCTAAAAGATGTCAACGCTCCCGTCAGCGATCACTACATCGTGACCTCGCCGGCCTTCTTCCGTTCCCTCGAACAGCTCATCAATCAGCATCCGCTCGAGCATTGGAAGGTTTATCTGCGCTGGCAGGCCATCCATCGCTCTGCGCCTTACTTGAGCAAGGCACTTGTGGATGAGAATTTCGATTTCTTCGCACGCACCCTGGCTGGAGCGAAAGAGCAGCAACCGCGCTGGCGCCGTTGCGTCCGTGCCGCTGATCGCGACATTGGCGAAGCTCTCGGCCAGGCCTACGTCGAACGCGCCTTCCCACCCCAGAGCAAGAACCAGGTCATCGCAATGGTGCATGCCATCGAGCAGGCCCTCGAAACCGATATTCACACGCAGGAGTGGATGTCCTCCGCCACCAAAGCTCAGGCCGTGATCAAGCTGAAAGGCATCGAGGACAAAATCGGCTATCCCTCGCACTGGCTCGACTACTCTAAAGTCAAGATCGTGCGCGACAGCTATCTCCTCAACGCCTCGCAGGCTGCATCTTTTGAGTTCGAGCGCTGGGTCGCCAAAGTAGGCAAGCCGGTGGACCGCGCCGAGTGGACCATGACTCCGCCCACCATCAACGCCTATTACGATCCTCAGTTGAACACCATCAACTTCCCTGCCGGAATCCTGCAGCCACCATTCTTCGATCCCACGCAGGATGACGCCGTGAACTTGGGCGCCATCGGCATGGTCATCGGCCACGAAATCATTCATGGTTTTGACGACCAGGGCCGCAAGTTCGATGCCCAGGGCAACCTCCGCGACTGGTGGACCGAAGAAGACGGCAAGCAGTATGACCAACGCGGCAAGTGCATCTCCGACGAGTACACCCAGGACGTTCCCCAGGCCGGCCCCGGCGTCAAGCAGAACGGCTTGCTCACCCAGGGTGAAGATACCGCCGATAATGGCGGCATCCATCTGGCTCTGCTGGCGCTGGAAAACTCCCTCCGCAAACAGGGCAAAACGCTCGACGACAAAGGTGCCGACGGCTGGACCTACCGTCAGCGCTTCTTTCTGTCGTTCGCATACTCGTGGTGCTCTGACGTGCGGCCGCAGTTGGTCCGCATGCTGGTGCTCTCCAATCCCCACTCCCTGCCCGTGTTTCGGGTAAACAATGTGGTCTCCAATATGCCGGAATTCTCCAATGCGTTTGGTTGCAAAGCTGGACAAAAAATGGTCCGCGCCAACGCCTGCCGCATCTGGTAGGTGGAGTGGGGGGTATTAGGTAGTTAAGCGAGTGCCCCATTTTTCGCGTCGTTGCGAGAAGTGGGGCTTTTTCTTCGCGGAGTTTCTTTTCGCCTTCGCTGATAAAAGCTTCTCCGGTAATCCTCCCTATTTCTCCCTTTCAGAGTCATCCCGAAGTCCCGCGTTTTCACCAGCGAGACGAGGGATCTCCGTGCACACAACGCCGCCCTTTTCAAAATTGAAGCCGTACCAAGCTTTCAACCCCACTTGACAACTTTCCTTGCCGGCCGCATAATTCATTAGGCGAATAAAAAGCGAATATCGCTGCCGGCTCCCTCCGGCGCTCCCTGAAATCATTCGAGGCTTCCTCCATGCCCGCTATCACTTCCGCGGCGGCTTCCCGCCGCCATTTTGCCTTTCCCTCCGATGCTGAACCCGGGGGCCAAGGCACTCCGCCCCAGCGCATCGGTCCATCCACAGATCGCCTTAGCGATCCTCGCCTGGCCGAGGTCGTTCCCGCTTCCCGTTTGCAGTCTCGCCAGCCTGCCACCATGGCTCCCACCGGCATCGCCGAGCTCGACCGTTCTACTGGAGGATTGCCCCGTGGCTGTCTCACCGAAATCTATGGCCCGGCTTCCTCTGGCCGCACCAGCCTGCTGCTGGCCGCTCTGGCCAGCGCAACCCGCCGCGGAGAATTCTGCGCCCTGGTGGATGCAGGCGATACCTTCGATCCCCCATCGGCCGCAGACGCCGGGGTTTTGTTCCAGCGATTGCTCTGGATCCGCTGCGGTAAGGCGTCTTCCAAATCAGCCCAGCCAAATCTTCGCGGAAATCCCAGCGCCCGCACAAAAAACAAAAGCTATCACCATCTCGACCAGGCCCTGCGCACGCTTGATTTACTGCTCTCCAGCGGCGGCTATGGACTCATCGCCTTCGACCTCGCCGGAGTTTGCCTCGCCCGCCAAGTCCCACTCACCACCTGGTTTCGTTTTCGCCGCGCCGTTGAAGCCACTCCCACCATTCTTCTCGCCATTGAAGACCAGCCTCTCGCCGGGAGCTGCTCGTCCCTGTTGCTGCATCTCTCCGCCGGCCGCATCGAACCGCAGGCTTCTGCTCCGGTCCACGCCCGGCTTTTTCTCGGCATCCACGTGCGCGTGCAATCCGAGCGCTCTCGTCTGCAACGCAAGCCCGCTTCGCCGGCTGCTCTTCATACCAGTTTTTTTCAAACCAGCTTTTTTCAAACCAGGACTGCGTGGGCGGGGTGACTTCCTATGCTATTCGGCTGCATTTTCGTTCCCAACTTTCCCGTGGCCGCAGTGCTGCGCGCTGAGCCCCAACTGCGTCATCAGCCGCTGGCCATTCTTCACGGCAAGCCGCCTCTGGAAAAAATTCTCGCCGTCAATCTGCTCGCGGAATCTTCCGGCATTGCTCCCGGTATGACTCGTGCGCAGGCGGAAATCTGTTCCGGGCTCATCCTGCGCCCACGCTCCACACTGCGCGAAACCACCACCCACGCTGCCCTGCTCGACGCTGCCCAATCGTTTTCGCCTCTTGTTGAAGACGCCGCACGCGATACCATTCTGCTCGATCTCACTGGCTCGGAATCCTTGTTCGGGCCGCCACAGATTTTCGCCGGCAAGATCGCGAACCTGCTCACGCAATTTTCCCTGGAAGCTCGCATCGCTCTCGCCTCCAATCCCGACGCGGCCCTGCTCGCCGCCCGCGGCTTCCCCGGCATCACCGTCATTCCTCCCGGAAAAGAAGCCGATTGTCTGGGCTCGCTGCCGGTGGAAGTTTTATTTGTCCGCACGCTGGAGGATGCAAACAAAAACTCTGCCCACGAAAATTCCCTGCTCGACATCCTCGATCGTTGGGGCGTGCGCACGTTGCGCTCCCTCGCCGCTTTGCCCGAGATTTCTTTAAGCGAACGCCTCGGCCAGCAGGGACTTTCCTTGCGCCGCCTCGCCCGTGGCCTTTCCCATCGTACCCTCGCTCTTTTCGAGCCTCCGTTGCATTTTGAAGAAGCCATCGAGCTTGAGCATCCCGTCGTCTTGCTGGAGCCGCTGTCGTTTTTGTTGAACCGTATGCTCGATCAGTTGTGCGAGCGCATGGCGGCCCGCGCGCGCGCGGCACAGGAATTACGCCTCACCTTGGAACTGGAAAGCCATTCGCCGCACAATCAGCAATCAATCAACAATCCACAATATTTTCGCCGCACTCTCCGCCTGCCGCTGCCCATTCTCGACGCCAAACTTTTTCTCAAACTCCTGCAGCTCGACTTGAATGCCCATCCTCCCGGCGCTCCCATTGTCAAAATATTTCTGGCCGCCGACCCGGCTCCTCCGCGTCCCGCGCAGGGCAGCCTGTTTCAACTTCCCGCGCCGGAACCGGAAAAACTTGAACTCACGCTCTCCCGCATCCGCGGCCTGGTTGGCGAACAACAGGCTGGCTCTCCACGTCTGCTCGATACCCATCGCGACGGAACTTTCCAGATGCAGCCGTTTGAAATTTCAGAATCTGCGACGGCACGAAAAACTTCCGCGCAACTTTCTCCGGATTCCAGCCCGGATCGCATAGCTCCGTTCCCCATGACCGCGCTGCGCCGCTTCCGTCCTCCGGTCGGCGCCGGGGTCACGCTCGAACAAGGTCAGCCAGTCCGTCTGATTTGCCCCGCGCTCAATTCCGCCGCCGGCGGACAACCCTGCCAGGTCCTCTGGAAGGCCGGCCCCTGGCGCTCTTCCGGCGACTGGTGGGAACACGACGCCTGGGCCCGCGACGAATGGGACATCGCTCTGCAAAACGAAACCCGCATCGCCCTCTACCGCCTGGTACACGACCTGCTCGACGGCGGCTGGTTCGTGGAAGGAGTGTATGACTAGCAGTGGCCAGTGATCAGTGATGTTCATCGAACTCCACGCCCGCTCCGCCTTCAGTTTTCTCGAAGGCTCTTCTCTGCCCGAAGATCTCATCTCCGCCTGCGCCGCGCTGGAAATGCCCGCCATGGCGCTGCTCGATCGCGACGGCCTTTACGGCATGCCGCGCTTTCACATGGCCGCAACAAAAACCGGCATCAAAGCCCACGTTGGCGCCGAACTCACCGCTGCTTTCTCACCACGTCACAGAGACACGGAGAAGAACCATTCGCAATCAGCAATCAATAATCGGAAATTAAAGAATTCCTCCGTGCCTCCGTGTCTCCGTGGTGAATTCCGTCTCCCCCTCCTCGTCTCCTCCCGCGCCGGATACCAAAGCCTCTGCCAGCTCATCACCCGCATGAAGCTTCGCGCTCCCAAAGGAGAAGGCTGCGCACAGGAAGGGGACTTCGAAGAATTTTCCGCCGGCCTCATCTGCCTCACCGGCAGCGCGGACGGCCCTCTAGCCGCGGCTCTTCGCGAAGGCGGACTCGAAGCGGCACGTCGCCAAGTCGAGCGCCTCATGCATATCTTCGGCCCCGGCAACGTTTATGTAGAACTGCAGCGGCACTTCCATCGTGAAGAAGTTGCCCGCAATCGCGCCGCCGTCGAACTCGCCGCATCTCTGCATCTCCCGCTGCTCGCCACCAACGGCGTCAGCTATGCCCAGCCAAAAGACCGCGAACTCTGCGACGCGCTCACCGCCATCCGCCACCATCGCACCCTCGTCACCGCCGGACGCCTGCTCGCCCGCAACGCCGAGCGCCATCTCAAATCGCCCCGCGAAATGCTTGAGCTGTTCCCCGATCATCCCGAAGCTCTCGCCAACACGCTCGAACTTTCTTCCCGCCTCCAATTCACACTCAACCATCTCGGCTACGAATTTCCCCGTTATCCCGTCCCTGACGGCGAAACCATGGATTCCTTTCTGCGTGACCGCACCTGGGAGGGATTTCATCAGCGTTACGGCCGGGCCGCGCGCGACCTGCAAACCCGCGCCCGCCGCCAGATCGAGCGCGAACTCACGCTCATCGCAAAGCTAAAACTCGCCGGATATTTCCTCATCGTCTGGGACCTGGTCCGCTACTGCCGCGAGCAGAACATCCTTGCCCAAGGCCGCGGATCGGCTGCCAACAGCGCCGTCTGCTATTCGCTCGGCATCACCGCTGTCGATCCCATCGGCATGGAACTTCTGTTCGAACGTTTTCTTTCCGAGGAACGCGGCGAATGGCCCGACATTGATCTCGACCTGCCCAGCGGCGACGAGCGCGAGAAAGTCATCCAGTACGTCTACCGGCGCTACGGCGAGCGCGGCGCCGCCATGACCGCCAACGTCATCACTTACCGCAACCGCATGGCCGCGCGCGAAATGGGCAAGGCGCTCGGCTTCGACGAAGACATGCTGCGCAAAATCTCCTCCGCCGTCGCCACTTGGGAGTTCCGCGACCACAACGACGCGCTCGACCGCCGCCTCACCGACGCCGGACTCGACCTAAGCCATCCCCGCCTGCGCAAATATCACGAGCTCTGTGTCGCTGTGCAGGACATCCCGCGCCATCTCGGTCAGCATTCCGGCGGCATGGTCATCTGCCAGGGCCAACTCGATACCGTCGTTCCCCTCGAACCTGCGTCCATGCCCGGCCGCGTCGTCGTGCAATGGGACAAGGAAGATTGCGCCGACATGGGCATCATCAAAGTCGACCTGCTCGGCCTCGGCATGATGGCCGCGCTCAAAGATTCCCTCGAACTCATTCGCGATCACTACCACGAGGAAGTCAGCCTCGCCCACCTCCCCGCCGACGATCCCACGGTTTATTCCGCACTGCAAACCGCGGACACCATCGGCATGTTTCAAATCGAAAGCCGAGCCCAGATGTCGTCGCTCCCCCGCCTCATGCCCCGCCGCTTTTACGACATCGTGGTGCAGGTCGCCATCATTCGTCC
>Ga0075030_100007055_pt1 | contig 10022 bp, 7 predicted proteins | sample LitLauG_LLR_2012_FD_71393 | JGI IMG/M metagenome (GOLD analysis project Ga0075030, IMG submission 71393) | Freshwater sediment microbial communities from Pennsylvania, USA - Little Laurel Run_MetaG_LLR_2012 | ecosystem: Environmental > Aquatic > Freshwater > Creek > Sediment | place: USA...
GGCATAGAGCGGAACTCTGGCGATGAACGAGCGCGGCACTCCCGTCTGGTAGAGCTTCCCGCGAATCTGATAGCCCTTTTCGGTATGGTGAACCGTGAATTCCACGCGGTAATGGGGAATGCCGGTCCCACGCACCCACTCTTCGAAAAACCATTCCATGGAGCGCCCGCCTTCGAGGTCCATGCCCGGGGTCATGACGGCTTCGACTTCGTGCCGCAAGTCATCGGTGGAGAGGGCGCGGTAGGCGTACTTGGTGACCAGCGTTTGCAATAGTGCGGTGAACCTTGCATCGGGGTTCCGGGCGTTGGGCTGGCGCAACATTTCCCGCAGCATGTGAATGATCCAGGTGCCCTTGCTGTAGACGGTTTCTTCGTAGGCAGAGGGAGACTTCGAGGAATTGAGACGCGAGCCGAGGGTGACGGCGCCGATATCTACCGCGGCTTCGGTGGCTCCCGGCAATTTTTCAGCGAGTTGTTGGCGATAGCGCGTAAGCCAGACGTGCAGGGTGTGATCCGGGTTCTTTTTGGTATCAGCGAAAAGCACGGCGAGATAATTGGCAATGGCTTCGTCGATCCACTGGTCCCGGTAGCTCGACCAGGCTACGACGTTACCCCACCATTGATGCGCGACTTCGTGGTAAGGAACCAGTTCGGTGAAGTGCTCCTGGTTGGCTACGCTCAACCCCGCGCGCTCCTGGGCTTCCGGACGCAAAAAGGAATAGGTTGAAACGTAGAGGAGGCCGGGCCAGCCCTGGCCAAAGGTCCCGGGAATCTGCGAAACGCTCAGGTTGTGGAAAGGGAAGGGGCCGTTAAATCTTTCGTAAAATTCGATGGAAGACTCGATTTCCTTTCCGAGTTGCTTGAGCGCGTCGGCGGGACTGGGAGACTGGGTGGGTGGAGGCATTCCACGGCCCGTCGCGGCAGATCCGAATTGCCTGGAGGCAAAGAAGAGGGCCTCCGCGTCTTGCGATGCCAGGCGTCTCCGAAGATCCTCCTCGAGTTCACGATTGGCGTAGACGTCAATGGAATGAGCCGCAGAGGCGACGGTGACCGAGGCATACTCCCCAAGATTGAAGCCCGCGATGGAAATCGGTTTCTCAGACTTCCAATGTCCAACGCGGAAATCACCATCCTCGTGCTCTTCGAGTTTGGAGCCGGTGGCGACCAAGCGCAGCTTGCGCGGCCAGCGCATGAGAAAATCATAGGAAGAAAACTCCGTGCTATCTCCCAGGTGGGGATACCAACTTTCCCTGGAGCCGACAAACAGCACGCCGTTTCCCGCGTCCTGGATGACGTTGCCACGGTAATGAAAATGAAGCGTAAATTCCTGTTTTTGCGCGGGAGCTTGCGGAAGAATGACATCCAGAGCGTCGCTGCCGCGTGCGTCGCGCTCCTGAGTGGTCATTCCCTCATTTTGAAAAAAGGCCAGGGATTCGCCTTGCTCGCCGGTGACGCTGTCGATGCTCAGAGCCCGGGAAAGCTGGAAAGCGAGAATGCGCTCCGTTCCCGTTTCCGCGCGCAAGAGTACGGTAGCGGTGGCATCCAGAGAGTTATTGGAGGAAATCGTGGTTTCGATGGAATAGTGCAGTGCGTGAAAGGCCACCGGAAGAGGCAGAGAGTCTGGAAGGCGATGAGAAGTCCAGACATCGTAAAAGGTTTTGCCACCCACTTTGTGAAGCTGGCCAAGTACGAACGGTTCGTCGCGCTGCGTGTCGAGGATTACATCGAAGGTGCCGGTGGCCACGCCTTCCAGCCCGGCATAAAAGCAGGACTTCGGATGGGAGGAAAGCCGGTCAAAGAGAATACGCAGGGTGTAACCGGGATTTAATCCAGCTAAAGCGGATTCCCACTGCGCTCCAACGGAGGCATCCGTCTGAGGCGCAAGATGCGCAGCGCGGAACTGGCCAAGAAGCTCGTCTGCGGTATCGTCCGTGAAGCGAAGATAAGCGGTGATGATTTCCTGGTCGAGTACCGGAGCGCCGAGAAAACGCCCCATCTGCTGTTTTTCAACGGGATCGCGCGGAACCGCCAGAATGTGGCCGCGGCCGGAGAAGACCGCGCCGGAAATCTGGCCATCCAGCGGGGAGAAAAAAGTGAGTGTTCCCTCTTCAAAAGAGAGCACGGCGTCGCCGCGCCGCAATTGGATGTGATTGGCGGGGGCGATTCGATACACGTTGGTGGGATCGACGCGCAACGCTTTGAGGGCATCGTACAATTCATGCGGCGTTCTTTCCTCTGCCGAAAAGACTGGTGGTGCCAATAGAAACCCGAGCGCCAAAAGAATTGCCCCAACCCTCATACGAGAAGTGTAGTCACTTTCGGCATGAGGGAACAAGGCGGCGGGCGTCCGCGGGCCTCCGCGGATTAGAATGAAAAGATACGGCAAATGAACTTTTCTCACTTAATTCGCACTGTCTTGCTGTGTTTCGCACTCCTCTGCGTGGGAGGCGCGGCAGCGGCGGATACGATTGTATTGAAAAACGGCCGGCGCATCAGCGCGCTCAGCGCGGTCGAAGAGGGCGACAAGGTGAAGTATCTGACCTACGCCGGCGAACTGAGCCTGCCGAAATCCATCGTTGATCATATTGAGAAGGGCGGCGCGGTCCCGATGGCTGGCGGGCCGGGAGCGGATGCCGCCAATTTGGCGATCGCACCTCCAGCGGCGCAGTCCATCGGCGGGGACAGCGATGCGATCGATCGGGCTGTGGTGCACGACGGGGCGATCGACCGTCCGTATATTGCCAAGCTCGAAAGTGACGCGCGCGGGGGATCGAAGCAAGCCAACTTCAATGCTGCGATGGGGCATCACGCGGCGGCAACGTTTGAAATATCACACGGCGATATGGAACATGCTCTCGCCGACGAGCGCACCGCGCTGATCTACGATCCCGACGAACCGGTGCTGCTGATGAATGTGGCATACACCCATCTTCGGCGCAGCGAATACAAACAGTCGCTGGAATATTTGGAACGCGCGCGGCGGGTGGCTCCTGACAATCCGGATGTGGCAAAACTGGCGGGCTGGGCGTACTACGGATTGAACAAGCTGGATCAGGCCGTCGCGGAATGGAAGAAAGCGCTGGCGTTGCGGCCGGATGCGGAGGTGCAAGCGGCGCTGGACAAGGCGCAGCGAGACAAGAGGGAAGAAGAAAACTACAAGGAAAACGAGAGCAGCCATTTTACGTTGCGGTATAGCGGAGCGGCTGCGCCGGCACTGGCGCGTGATGTCCTGCGCACATTAGAGATGCACTTTTCCGCCATCGAATCGGAACTGAACTATTCGCCGCCGGATTCCATCGGCGTGATTCTGTACACCCAGGAAGCTTTTGCAGACATCACCAAGGCGCCGGGATGGGTGGGCGCACTGAATGACGGGCGCATCCGCGTGCCGGTACAGGGACTAACCGGAGTGGACCAGGAATTGTCGCGGGTGCTGAAGCATGAATTGACGCACAGTTTTGTCGGGCAGAAGACCCACGGGCATGCGCCTACGTGGATCCAGGAAGGATTGGCGCAATGGATGGAAGGGCAGCGCAGCGGAGAGAACGCAGCGGTTCTGGCGCAGATCTACACCGATGGGCACGCGGCTCCGCTTGGCAAGCTGGAAGGTTCGTGGATGGGCATGGGCGGAGACGGGGCGCGCTATGCCTATGCGTGGGCGCTGGCGAACGTCGAATACATCATCCAGTCCAATGGGATGGGCGATATTGAGCGAATTCTCGACCGCATCGGCGCAGGAATGTCCACCGAACAAGCCCTGAAGGAAGTGCTGCGCAGCGATTACAACGACGTCTCGCAATCCACGGCGGAGTATTTGCGCAAGACTTACGGCCGTTGATTTCGGGCGAGCGATGGGAGTATTGATGAAAACGGTTTTACTCGTAACGATTTCCTTTTTCACAATCGGTCTGAGCTGTTGGGGGCAAGAGACAACATCACACAAGGCTAGCGTAACTGTGCTGCTCGCGAAGCTTCATTCGACGAAAGAGCCAGAGAGGGAGGAAGCTTTCGAGAAGCTTCGCACCAATCCGGCAAGCCTGCAGAGCCCCAAAGTACGCACGGCCCTGTTAGAACTTCTCGAGCGCGAAAATCATGAAAATGATTCACAACTTGCCGAGGCACAAAAGAAGGGTTATCCGGACGAAGGTGACAACGAAGGATATGCAGAATACTACGGTGATCTTCTCGGGATCGTCGATTCGTTTGCCGACTGGAATGACTCGCGGCAAGCCTGCATCTTAGCCGAGGGAGCCTACAACGACGATTCGGCTTTCGCCGCGAAAATTGTTGCTCACGCAAAAGTTACGGTGCCCTGTCTCTTGAAAAAATCGCAAAGCCCCATAAGTATGAATCGTGCTGTGACCGTTCCGGTGTTGGTTAGGGTCCTAGGAGAAGCAAAAGGCAGTCTCGATCCCACAACGGCCCTGGCGGCAAGGCAGATCGTTTTAAGAGCTCTCCAAGATCCGGACGAAGCTGTCAGGGCCTTTACCGTGGTTGCCCTGGGCACGTACGGTGCAGAAGATATGATTCCAGCCCTAAGGAAGGTCGCCAAAGAAGATCCGGCCCCAGGAGAGGACGGGCGGTCAATTAGTACGTCGGCGGTCGAAGCGATTGCCGCGATTGAGAAACGCAGTAGTAAGGGACGTGAGCCCGGAAGCCATCCCCAGAATTGAACTGCGTGTTTTAGGTCCTTTCAAACAGTCAACAATAAGGTGGCGAGCAGAGCGGCGCGGGCGGGCATGGTGTTGGTGAGGACGTGCTCGTGGGTGGAGTGCGCGCCGTCGCCGACGGCGCCGAGGCCGTCGAGCGTGGGGATGCCGAGCGCGGCGGTGAAATTTCCGTCGGAGCCGCCGCCGACGGTGCATTCGCCCAGGGCGAGGTTCATCTGCTTGGCAAGCACGCGAGCGCGTTCGAAGAGCGCTGCGCTCATTTTACTTTCGAGCGGAGGGCGGTCGAAGCCGCCGGTGATTTCCAGCCGTGCGCCCGATTGCAGGGGGCGCAGCTCGTGCAGGCGCTCTTCGAGGCTGCGCATGTCGGAAACGCGAAGAGCGCGCAGATCGAGAACAGCCCGAGCACGTTCAGGGATAACGTTGGCGCGCGTGCCGCCTTCGATGATGCCGGCGTTGACGGTGACGCCGCGGCGAAAATCGCTCCATTTTTCGATGCGCGTCAGTTGCCGCGCCAGTTCATGGATGGCGTTGATGCCTTCCTGCGGCGCCAAGCCCGCGTGAGAGGCGCGGCCGTGCACGATCAATTCGGCTTCGCCGACCCCCTTGCGAGCCGTCTTCAGCAGGCCTCGCGGGCCAAAGGAGGGCTCGAGGACGAAGACCGCATCGCTGCGGCGCGCTTCGGCCTCGAAAAATTTGCGCGAAGCCTCGCTGCCAATCTCCTCGTCGGAAGTCCAGAGGAAGACGAGGCGCTTGCGAAGCGGCGTTTCCGCTTGCTGAAGCGCTTGCAGCGCAAAGAGTGCTTGAACAATTCCGGCCTTCATGTCGAAGGTTCCCGGACCGTAAGCTTTGCCGCCCCTTACGCGATAAGGCATCCTGGCAATCGTTCCATTGGAGTAAACCGTATCGTAGTGGCCCAGAACGAGAAGCTGGCCCGAAGCGCGAGATTTACCCGACGCATGGGTGATACGGAGAAGATCGCCGCGATGCTTCTGCGTGATTCGTTCGACGCGCGCGCCCTGTTTACCCCATGCTTCCGCGATGATGCCACAGCAACGATCCGCAGCTGCTTTTTCCAAGCTGGGCGATTCCGCAGTTACAAACCGGCGCAGCGTCGCGACCATTTGCGGTAGGCGCGACTTCAGAGAGCGCAAGAGTTCTTTGGGCAGATTTTTATCAGGCATGGCGCGGACATGCTATCAATGCAACGCGATCAGAGCAATCAGGTAAAAGTCATCGCGGTGGGCAAAGGTTCGCATATAATTAGAAGTTTGTGGGGAAGACCCAGGCGCCGCTGAATGTGTGTGCGGCGACGGAGAGTGCGAATGGTACTGGACATCGTTGAAATTCAGAAGCTGCTGCCGCATCGCTATCCATTTCTCATGGTGGATTCGATTATCGAAGTAGAGCGGCTAAAGCGCATCGTGGGCATCAAGAACGTCACGATGAACGAATATTATTTCCAGGGACATTTCCCCGGGAAGCCGGTCATGCCGGCGGTGCTGATTATCGAAGCGATGGCGCAGACGGGCGGGCTTTTGCTGCTGCTGGATATTCCGGATCGCGCCAACAAGCTGCTCTTTTTTGTGGCCGTCGATGGCGCGCGGTTCCGGCGTCCGGTGGTGCCCGGCGATCAGCTGCGCATCGAATGCAATGTGCTCAACTGGCGCGGCGACTTCGTCAAGCTGGAAGGCAAGGCGACGGTGAACGGGCAATTGGCGGCGGAAGGCATCGTGATGTGCAAGATGATCGATCGTGAGCCGCCGGCCCCGGCTGAAGAACCCGCGAAATGACGAAGCGCGAGATTCATCCGCAAGCCGTGGTGGCGGCGAGCGCAAAACTTGGCGAGGGCGTCAAGGTCGGCGCGTATGCGGTGGTCGGCGAAGAAGTGGAATTGGGCGATGGCTGCGTCCTCCACCCATATGCGACGGTTGGCGGCCCTTCGAAGTTCGGCAAGAACAATGTGTTTTATGCGTTCAGCGCGATCGGAGGAGACCCGCAGGACTATACGTATCGTGGCGAACGCACCGAACTAGTTGCCGGCGAGAACAACATTTTCCGCGAATACGTGACGGTCAGCCGTGGCACGCAAAAGGGTGGCGCCAAGACGACATTGGGTGACGGGAATTTCTTCCTGGCGTACTCACACGTTGGGCACGACTGCGTCATCGGCAGCAACACCCTGTTTGTCAACGGCGCGACGCTGGCGGGACACGTCACTGTGGAAGATTTCGTGACGATTGGCGCGTTTTGCCCGGTGCACCAGTTTTGCCGGATTGGCCGTTACGCTTACATCGGCGCATCGACGGTGATTACGCAGGATGTGCCGCCTTTTTCGAAAATTGTTACCGAACGCGAGACGAAAAGTTTTGGCATTAACACGATTGGCCTGGAGCGCAAGGGGTTCTCGCCCGAGCGGCTACAGGCGCTAAAGCGAGCGTACCGTTTGCTGCTGCGGTCGAAATTGAATACTTCGCAAGCCGTTGCCGAAATGCGGAAAACGCTGGGCGATTTCGCCGACGTGCAAGAACTGATCAAATTCATCGAGAGCGCCGAACGCGGCATCGTGAAGTAACTCCTGACTGCAGATTTCATGCCGGACGCGAACACCAATTCGACAGGATGGGGACTTATCGCCGGGAATGGGCGCTTTCCGTTTCTGGTGCTGGAGGGCGCACGCAGCCAGGGAATTGACATGGCGATTATTGCGCTGAAGGAAGAAGCGTCGCCGGAACTGGAGAAGATTTCCAAGAGGGTGCACTGGGTAAGCCTCGGCGAATTGAGCAAAACCATCGACTTGATGCATCAGGAAGGCGTGAAGCAGGCGGTGATGGCCGGCCAGGTGAAACACAACAAAATATTCAGCGCCATCCGGCCGGACTGGAAACTGGCCAAGCTGTTGTTTTCGCTTCCGCGCAAGAATACGGATTCGCTGATCGGCGCCGTCGCGCGCGTTCTAGAAGAGGAAGGAATTCGTCTGGTGGATTCGACGATGTTTCTGAAGCCGTTGGTGCCAGATCCAGGAGTGCTGACGAAGCGCGCTCCGAGTGAACACGAAGCGGAAGACATGGCGTATGGGCTCGGCGTAGCGCGACAAATCGCCAGCATGGATATCGGACAAACCGTGGTCATCGCCGATCGCGCTTGCGTAGCCGTGGAAGCCATGGAAGGCACCGACGAAACCATTGCGCGCGCGTCTCGCATTACCGGCGGCAAGCCGCTGGTTGTCGTGAAAGTCAGCAAACCGGGCCAGGATATGCGCTTTGATGTACCCGTGGTCGGTTTGCCCACCATCGAACAGATGAGGGGTGCGGGCGCGACTGCGCTTGCGGTGGATGCTGGGCGGACGCTTCTTTTTGACCGGGCAAAATTGATCGAATTGGCAGATGCGGCGGGAATCGCCATTCAGGCTTTTCCTCCGATTGCCGTTACGGAACCAAATGCCGTTTCGAAGGGAATGAACAAAGAATGAGCGCGGCGGGAGAGTCGAAGAGGATTCGCGTCGCTGTCGTGGGTACAGGCGAATTTGGACGAAACCACGCGCGAGTCTACAGGGAACTCGAAGGCGCGGAACTCGTTGGGGTTTACGACGAAAGCGCAGAACGTGCCGGCGTTGTGGCGCAAGAATTCCAGACGACATCGTTCCATAGTTTGGACGAATTACGGGGACGCGCGGATGCCGTCAGCGTGGCCGTCCCGACGGTTGCTCACGCAGCCGTGGGTTGCCGCCTTCTGGAAATGGGACTCGACGTTCTCGTCGAAAAGCCCATGGCGGTGAATCTGGCCGAGGCGGATGAGCTGCTTCACGCGGCGAAGAAAAACGGACGGATCTTGCAGGTCGGCCACGTCGAGCGATTTAATCCTGCGGTGATTGCGGTGGAGCCCATCCTGAATCGGCCGCTCTTTTTCGAGGTTCACCGGTTGGGTGTCTTTACGCCGCGGAGCCTCGATGTGGACGTAATCTACGATTTAATGATTCACGATCTGGACATTTTGCTGGCGCTGGTCAACGAGCCTGTGGTGGAAGTCAAAGCGGTCGGGATTCCTGTGTTGACGGAAAAAGTGGATATCGCGCATGCGCGGCTCGAATTTGCCGGAGGAGCGGTAGCCAATATCACCGCCAGCCGGGTTTCCACCGAACGCGTGCGCAAGATGCGCTTCTTCCAGCAGCACGAGTACATTTCGCTGGATTATGCGCGTCGCGACGCGTTGCGCATCGGCGTAAAGAAACCCGGCCCGCAGCCGGAATTTGGATTTGAAAAGCTTAATGCTCCCGCGGTCGAGCCGTTGCACGCGGAGCTGGAAGCGTTCGTCGATGCCGCGCGCTCGCGAAAGGAACCACGCACCAACGGGGCCGCGGGCCGCGCGGCACTCGAATTGGCCACCCGCGTGATGGCAAGCATCCAAGAGCATGCGGCACGCGTCCAAATAGGCACGTTCGCCACACAAGATAAAACAAGATGATTCCACGGATTCTGGTTCCGAAAGATGCTCGTCCCACCGCGGCGTTGGATGTACCGACGCAACGGCGCCGCCCCACCACCATGGATGAGCGCACGCTGGTGCCGGGCATGCTGCCCATCGTGCAGTTGGACGGACACTCGACGATCCCTACCAACTTGCCGCTCGAGTCCATTGCCACGCGCGTCGTTGTGCCGCGCGATGTGAATCGCGAAGCTTACAACGTCATCGAAGATCATTCGACGCCGGTGCAACCAACGGACATGGACGAGCGCATCGTCCTACCGGTTGGCGCCGCTGCACCGGAGATGAGCTCGTATCCATTGCATGTTCCGGAAGACCTGGTCGATCCGGACATCTTCAGCACCGGGGAAGTGCAACTGATTGCTCCCGAGCAAGGCGAAAAGCAGACCAAGTGGCAGGTCATTACACGGCTTTCTTCCATCGCCTTTCATATCCTGCTGTTTGTCTTTCTGCTGTTCCAGTCAAAACTGTTTCCGCCGCATGAGCCGTCCCAGGCCGATATGGAACTCGCGCGAAGGCAAATGGTCACGCTGCTTCCGCCGGGGACTTTGGAATCACTTAAGCCTTCGCCTCGTCCTGCCGGGCCGCCGCCGCGTGTCCATGTCGATCCGCGCGTGTTGCGTGAAGTTGCCCCGCCCGTCATTCCAAACCCGGTACCGGCGCCTCCACCGGAGCGTCCGGTGAAAGAATTGCCGAGCGCACCAATTCCAAAGCAGAACGTTGTGCCGCCGGATACGCAAATCTCTCCAAAGATTGAAGCGCCAAAGCCCGTGCTAACACTCGAAAGACCGGATACGCCGCAGCCAAATGCCAAATTGACGCTGCCGACCGATCGTTCACCAGGGCAAAGCCTCCAAGACATCTTGAAAGG
>Ga0075030_100007057_pt1 | contig 10022 bp, 9 predicted proteins | sample LitLauG_LLR_2012_FD_71393 | JGI IMG/M metagenome (GOLD analysis project Ga0075030, IMG submission 71393) | Freshwater sediment microbial communities from Pennsylvania, USA - Little Laurel Run_MetaG_LLR_2012 | ecosystem: Environmental > Aquatic > Freshwater > Creek > Sediment | place: USA...
GGAAACGCAAAATCGAGCGAGCAGCGGGAAGAGATCAGGAAGCGCGCTGATCTGAGGATTCCCGCGCTGGGCTCCGGATCAGACTTCACGGGGTTCCTCCAACACGATGGAATTGCATCGCTGAATATCGGATTCGGCGGTGAAGACGGCGGCGGCATCTACCACTCCATTTATGATGACTTCTACTGGTATACGCATTTCGCAGACACGGATTTCGTCTACGGACGCGCGTTGGCGCAAGCAGGCGGTACGGCCGTGATGCGGTTGGCGGATGCGGATTTGCTTCCGTTCGAGTTCGGCAATTTCGCGGACACCGTGCAGACTTACCTCAAGGAGCTGAAAGCGCTCTCGCAGAAATCGATCGATGATATTCGCGAGCGCAACAAGGAAATCGAGGAAGGCGTATTCAAGGCTACAAATGATCCCAAGCGGCCGCTGGTTCCACCAGCCCTGGAGGCGGTACCCCCGCATTTGAACTTTGCGCCTATGGAAAATGCGGTGGATGTTTTGAACCGGAGTGCGGGGGAATATCGAAAGGCTTTAGATCAGGCAAGTGCAAATGGCGGCGCGGCGCTGGCTTCTGCTTCGCTTGCGGAAGTGAACAAACTGCTGATCGAGAGCGAACGCAAGCTGACCAATTCTGAGGGGTTGCCCAACCGGCCGTGGTTCAAGCACCAGCTCTACGCACCTGGATTCTACACGGGCTATGCGGTGAAGACAGTGCCGGCGGTACGCGAAGCGATTGAATCAAAGCAGTGGAAACTGGCTGACGACTCGATTGTTATCGTCTCGCGATTGCTCGAGGATGAAGCTGCTCTGATCTCTTCTGCGGCGAAAAAGCTGGCGGCTGCGAAGTAGGAGTTAGCCACCTAACGCGCGGTTGTTACACGATTAGCCCGCCCGCGTGCCGTTTGGAACCGGCCGCTCCGGAACGGCGAGGACCGGCGTGACGCCGTCCACATACCCAATATCAAAAAGCATGCCTTCTGAGATTTCTCCGGCCATATTACGGGGTTCCATGTTGACGACGAAAAGTGCCTGAAGGCCTTCAATTTCCATTGGATTAGCACGTTCTTTTCTAATTCCAGCGAGAATAGTCCGCTTGTGGTCGCCGAAGTTCACGGTGAGCTTCATTAATTTGTCAGAATTGGGGACCGGGGCGACAACCTCGATCGTTCCGACGCGAATATCGAGTGCGTCCAAAGCGTTTATGCCAACACGGGGCTTGACCGGGGCAGGAGTGCGGTTGTCCATGAATCACCGGACGAATTTGGAGAGATAAGCTGGAAGTTGAATGGATTCGGGACAACGCTCGTCACGGATTGGCGCTCCGGGCGTGAGTTTCAGCGGAATGACGCCGGCCCAGACCGAAAGCGCATAGTCGGGTTCATCATCCTCCGCTCCGCCAATGCGAACCTTTGCGGAGGCTTCTTCGAGCGGCAGCCGGAGGATGCTGGTCGATTTCAGCTCTTTTTCATTCGGTTGGCGCGCGTCATTCCAGCGGCCAGTCAATATTTTTTCAGTAAACGCGCGGAGGGCGTTCCATTTTTCCTCGGGATCATCCACCAGGACTGCGTTGCCAAGAGCAACCACCGAACGGTAATTCATCGAATGATTGAAAACAGACCTGGCGAGAACCAGCCCATCGGCGAGAGTAACCGTGAGGCAAACCGGAATTCCGCTGCTCACGTTGCGAAGCGTGCGGCTGGCAGCAGAACCGTGGAAATAGACGTCACCACCGATGCGGGCGAACATCGTGGGGATCACATACGGCTGGCCTTCGGTCGAAAACCCGAGGTGACAAACCAAGGCCTCATCGAGAATTTTATAGATGGCTTCGCGGTCGTAGACGCCGCGCTGCGGCTCGCGAATCACACGCGTGCGCTCTGTGGGAGTGATGGGTTCCGGCACGAAACACCTCATAGAGAAGCGTGGCGCGGAGTTGATAGCCGGCGCCAAAGCGGCATGAGTGAGGAGCTACTCGAGACATGTTATCACGCCCCGCGTGGAGGGGCAGTTCTGGCGGGTCACAAGAATCGCCCCGAAACATTCACCGCCCCAGTTCCAGAACCAGTCCCTATCGCCCTACTTCCTTGGTGCCCGCGGCTTCAGCTCGCCCGAGTGGATAAGAACGGACCCGTCTGTCTCCGTGTCGCCGACAGCGTACTTCTGTTGCACGCCCTGCTCAATAGCCGCCCGGTTTTCCCGGAACACTTCGACTTTGTCGCGGTCGTCTCCCCGGGAATCGTCGTCCAGGGCTTCTCTGCTGATGGCGCACCGCACCCGGCTGTCTCCATCATGCCCGAAGAAGAAAACGACCTCACGTTCAAAGTCAAATTTCTCTTCCTGTTCGGGAAATTTCAGCTCGTGTTTCTCCAGGACCCAGCGCACCCGTTGCGCTATGAGCGTCGTGAACGGCTTGATGTCCATGTCGATGCTCGCACGATCCAGTGCGGCTAGATAGGCATTGCGGTCCCTCGTCCGAATGACCGTCCACGGATAGCCGCCGGACGCCAGCATCACGTTCATCAGGAACCGGGCCATGCGGCCGTTTCCGTCAGGGTACGGATGAATGTAGCCGAAAAGCCAGTGCCCGAGCACGACGCGAGCTGACGGGTCGGTTTCTTTTTCCAAGAGATCAAAGAACGCCGGCATGGCATCGCGCACCGCTTCCCACCGCGGCGGCGCATAACGCGACGTTCGCAAGTAAACGGCATTGCTCCGGTATCCGGCTAGATCGCCCGCGCGAAGCAGGCCTGCCGTCACGCAGGGCTGAAACAATTCCCCGTACCACTCCTTGTGTTCCGCGCGCGCGCGCGCGCCGGGATTTTTCGCGGCGAGAACCTTGCTCACCGATTCTTTCACGACCTTGAATGCCTGCCAGTAGCCGCGCGCCGCCAGCGCGTCGCGGCTCTTGCGGTCCGCTTCATCGTTGCCCGGGTTCCAGTTTCCTTGCCGGACTCTTTCGATGACTTCTGGCGTGACCGAGTAGCCTTCGATCGACAGCGAGTGGTAGGCGTCGCTCAGGTAGATTTCATCGACCTTCCGCAGATATGCGCCGCTGTCTTTCGGCAGCCCGGGCGCCTTCGGGAAATTCTTGATGACGGTGTCGCGCGTTGCCTGCCACATCATCTCCAGGCGGCCCACGATCGGCGCCGCTCCCGACCGCGGCCTGCCAAACGGCTGACCGGCTTCGAACGGATCGCTTTCACGCACGTCATATCCGGCGCGCTTCATCGCGCGCACAATCTCCTCGGCCAGTTCGGCGCGCCCGATGCGCCGGAATGCGCCGGCTAGATAACCCGCCTTTGTCGAGTTGCCGCCGTCTAGCAGGAGTCGCAGCAGGTCCGATGCGTCGGCGAGGCTTGCCAGCACCACCTGAGATTCGACAGGATTCCGCGCGAAAAAAGTCTCTCCCACTCCTACCAGCGAAGCCGCCGGCGAGAACAGATGCAAGCTGTCTCTCATCGCGAGATTTCCAGCCGCTGGCATTTCCGGCACTTTCAGGTCGTAGAGCGAGGTTCCGAACAGAAGCTCGACCTTATTGTTCGTTCCCTTCGGGCTGTTCACCACCACCTGGTCCGGAATAACGGTTCTTTCACCCTGCAGCCAGAGCGACTGTTCCGAGGAAAGGTGCCATTCCCTGCCGAAACGCTCGTCGCAGTAGCGTGCGCAGAATTCCCAGAACGATGCGTACCACAGCGTACTGTCGCCCGCGCGCGCACCTGGGCTCGAAGAGATTACCCAGCCTTTTATCACTTCTTGCAGGAAACCGTTCTCGATCAGCCGCTCACGATGAACGCGGGTTAATTCGTCTGAGCGGAAGACACGTCTCCCGCCCCCCTGAAGCGCTTTGAGCACATCGAGGGATTCCGCCAGTTTCTCACTCGGCGCTGCCATAGGCTTCCTTTCCGGGTGAACACAAGTATATTATGCCGCATCATCACAAGTCAATTGTGCCGTGTCATTGCAAGTCTATTCTGTCATAAACTAAACAAACCATGATAAAACAATAGCTTATGGCACAGCGCGACCCTGTACACTTCCATGAAGGATTTTGGGTTCAAGCGGCAAACATCGGGCGGACCAGGCCGTGTCGGGGAAATGCCAGCAGCACCGTCGTCAACAGGCGGCATCGAGCCAGCCATACAGTATCGCTCCCTCACGTGCGAAAATTCATGAGCAGCTGCGGGCTAATTTTCTTCATCGACCACGGCCCAGAAACCCGGGTCTTTATCAAACTGCTTCTGATTCTACCCTTTCGGTGAATCCCTTCTTGGGGCCACGCTTGAAGATGCGATAACCTCGTATCTGGGCCAGATGCCTTGAACTGATTTTTCACTTGACAATAACAGGTAGGGTGCCTGATATTTAATGAAGAACGCGCATTCGACGCTTCAGGTCGCTAAACTTCTCGGTGTAACGTCGGACACCTTGCACCGATGGATTCGCGAACGTCGGATTGAAGCTCCACCACTTCAGTCATTAGGCGGAATGAAGGTTCGGCTATGGTCAGAGGAATTTATCGAAAAGGTCAAAAAATACAAGGCTACGCAATATAGAAAGAAACCTCGCCGAAAGAAAAGAGATTGACCATGCGGGACGAGCCAGTGCGCTAACACTGGCCGCGTCCCTAACCAAGGTGCACGTATGAGGTGCGACGATGGCTGCAACAGAAGTTATCCATTTTTCGATTAGCGTGCAACCCAACCTGAGGCGAGCCCTCCCGGCAGGAGCCTCTCTTAGATCCCCTTTGACTCCTCCTTGTCAGTCACCTCCAGTCGGCCCTTCGCGCGTTGGCGATAAGCGTATTTCTCCCGCATCAGCGGCTGGAGGGTACGGAGTATGAAACTCCAGCTCTTTCAGCAAATCGTTGAACTAAACCAATCATTCGACCAGCTAATTGCGGGCCTAGCGAAACTGGAGTCTGTTCCATTCTTTCAACGTGATCTCATTCAGCACGCTCGCTCGGATGTCGAGATCGCGCGCGTGTACGCCAACCGCGAATTCTTCGACAGCTTTGAAGAAATCGTAGAGAACGACGCCAAGTGGGCTTACCGGTTTCAGCGTGCCTTTGACGAGAAGCTGAAAGACCGGGATGACATCTATCTCGAAGTCCGCGAGTCGGAAGAAAGGCGAAAGAGGAAAGAGCTTCCGCCTCGCGTCGTCATTCTGCCTGGTTGGGATATGGACGACGAGGATCATCTTGACGAAAGGCGCGCGCGTCAGAAAAAGAGTTCTGCGTCGAAAAGGGCGCGTACGGCTCGAACGCACTCCAAGGAATCGCGCCCGCGAACCAAAGTGTCTCCTTCTCTCCGAATGCCGAAAAGGGAGGGCCGTCGCTCATGAAGAAGAAAAAGCCAACGATCTCCTTGCCTCGCCAGTTCGTGCCGGGTCGCCAGTATCGCGGACTACAGGGGAAAGTTGTCGAATGGGTTGAGCACAGATTCGAAGAAGGCCTCCTGTACATCCACGTACGGTTTGCGGACAAGACAGAACTCTGCTGGCGGATTGCCACTCGCATGACGATTCAGGAAGGTGACCTTAGCGACTGGAAATCAGGCGACTTCGAGCAGCTTCGAGTCTTCGTCCGGAACCAACGAGACAGGAGCGTATGATGCACCGAAATATCGCTCGCGCCTACGATTGCCTTCAGCACGAACATGATCGCATCCGCGCTGCCTGTATCAAAATCCTGGCCCAGAGGGACAAAGGCCTCGAACGCGAACTGCTGAGGGCAAATCTCGACAGCCTACGGCATCACGACGAAATGCTTCTTTACGAGGAGCGCCTTTCTCGACCCGAGCGGCGACGTGTTCTTGACCTCAATCGCTATGGAAGGAAACTCGAACGCATCATGGACGCGCTCTTGCGTCTATAGCCACTTGTGCTTCCCCGATGCCAATATCACTCACGAAACACGCCAAGGACCCTAAGACCAGAGCTCCACTCGGTCAAACCTCTTTGTTTTCAGATAGAAGGATTGGTAGGGGCAATTGGAGTCGAGCTTAGGGGGGGTCAGCATGCTGCGCACTTACAACACAAGCGTCACGTGTGAGAAACTAGCGAGCTTGAGATCGGAGTCCTTCGTGCCAGGGAAAGAGATGATGAGTGCACTCGTGATGCAAAGTGCAGAGGCGAAAGCATTCGATATCGGGTGGGTTCGAGAACAGTTTCCTTCCCTGAAGTTGCGAGTGGGCGCTCATGCTGCTGCATTTCTGGACGGCCCAGCAGGGACTCAAGTTCCAAAACACGTGATCGAGTCCATTGAGAAATACTTTGTCGAGGCGAATGCAAATACCTACGGCGCTTTCCTGACGAGCCAGCGGACGAACCAGATGCTTACGGCTGCGCGAGCGGCAATGGCGGATTTTTTTAATTGTGCGGCGGAAGAAGTCGTGTTCGGCCAGAACATGACGACGATCACCTTTGCACTTTCTCGTGCGATTGGAAGGGAATTGAAGGCCGGCGACGAAATTGTTGTGACCACACTGGACCATGATGCGAATGTGGCGCCCTGGCGAGGGCTGGAAGAAAAAGGAGTAATCATTCGGCAAGTGGATATCCGGGAAGAGGATTGCACGCTGGATCTCGAAGACTTGAAGCGAAAGATTACGAGTAAAACGAAGTTGGTGGCGGTTGGTTATGCCTCGAACATGGTGGGAACGATCAATCCTGTGGCGGAGATTACAAAATGGACGCATGCCGCTGGGGCGTTACTGTTCGTTGACGCGGTGCATTACGCGCCGCACGGCTTGATTGATGTGAAACAGCTCGATTGCGATTTCCTGATCTGCTCGCCGTATAAATTCTTTGGGCCGCATATGGGCACGCTTTTCGGTAGGCGTGAACATCTCGAGCGCTTCAAGCCGTACAAAGTTCGTCCTGCAACCGATACTTCGCCTGAATGCTGGGAGACGGGAACCCAGGTGCAGGAGTTGATTGCAGGAATCACCGCTGCCGTGGACTACATCGCGGAGGTCGGGCGACACTGCAATCCCGCTGTGAAGACTCGGCGAGAAGCGTTACAGGCTGCTTACCAATCAACAGTACCGTACGAGCGAAAGCTGCTGATTCGCTTGATCGAAGGACTGGGGTCAATTCCGGGAGTGAAGATTTACGGTATTACCGATCCGACGCGATTTGATGAACGATGCTCCACGATTTCGATCCGAATTGGCGAGCATCACCCGACGAAAATTGCGACGTTTCTGGGTGAACGAGGCTTCTTTAGTTGGGACGGAAATTTCTACGCCGTGAACCTTTCAGAGCGGCTGGGAGTGGAACCCAAAGGCGGCGTCCTTCGCATTGGGCTGGTCCATTATAATGCGATGGAGGAAGTGGAGCGGCTACTCGCCGCACTCCGCGAATTTGCTGCTGCGTAGTCATGTATCAGTCTTGAACTCTTGGAGAATCGACATGAGGCCGGTGAAGCGGCGCAAAGTTGGCAAAGCATGGCTGCCGTTCAGCTTGAGGGCGCGCAAGAAATACCCCTTTCGCACGCCGATCCCGCCTTGTTCGGTTGTCCGGGTCATCAAGTCTCCTTCAAGGGCTTGGAAGAAAAATATTGGACGGCGATTCCGCACCAGATACTACGGCTGGGCGGACGGTTTGGACTGTATTTGGCTCGTCAACGAAAAAGGAAAGTACGAGCAGACGATTGACCACGAGTTCCTGAAAATGTATTTCGAAGTTGAATCAATCTCCAAAGAGCGAAGCCTCTACGGGCGCAATCGTCCGCAATTTGAATCGATGGAATAAGCGATCATTGAGTTTGTGCGTTATTTCCGGGGAGCTATGAGCAATAGACCGAAACCGATTGTGTTGACGGTGCTAGATGGATGGGGATACCGCGCGGAGACGCTGGGAAATGCGATCGCACTGGCTCGCAAGCCGGCCTACGACGAATTGATCCGCAAATTTCCGAACACCTTGATTCAGACTTCTGGCCCTTTTGTGGGATTACCGGAAGGGCAGATGGGCAACAGCGAAGTGGGCCACATGAACATGGGAGCGGGAAGAATCGTCCACATGGACATTACGCGCATCGAGCTGCTGATTGCGAACAAGCAGTTGCAGAACGTTTCCTTGATTCAGCAAGCCATGGAGCGCGGCCGCTCGCGCCAGCTTCATTTTATCGGGCTGCTTAGCGATGGCGGAGTGCATTCGCACATCGAACACTTGTTTGCTTTTCTGGAGATGGCCAAGCAGCAGAAAGTTTCCAAAGTGTTTGTTCATTGCTTCATGGATGGACGCGATACGCCGCCAAACAGCGGGCGCGAGTTCGTGCGGAAGTTGCAGCAGAAGATGCGCGAACTGGGCGTGGGTGAAATCGCGACGCTCGTGGGGCGTTACTACGCAATGGACCGCGACAATCGCTGGGAGCGCGTGGACCTGGCCTATCGCGCGCTAGTCCATGGCGAAGCAGAGACGCAGACGGGCGATCCTGTTGCCGCGCTTCAGAAGAGCTATGAAGCCGATGTCACGGACGAGTTCATCAAGCCAATCGTGGTGACCAGGGGGAGCGGCGCCTCGGCCGTTCCCGCTGGGTTGATCCGCGATGAAGACGCCGTGATTTTCTTTAACTTCAGGGCCGACAGGGCCCGGCAAATGACCTACGCACTTGCCGCGCCGGACTTCAGCAAATTTGTTGACGCGAAACGCCCGAAGGATCTTTTTTATGTGGGGATGACGCAGTACGACAAGAATTGGGCGTGGCTGAAGTTCGTGATCGCGCCTGAAAAGTTGGAACACATCCTCGCGCAAGTCTTTGCGGAGTTGCAGTACAAGAATCTGCGAACGGCGGAGACGGAGAAATACGCGCACGTCACGTATTTTTTCAATGGCGGCGTGGAAAAGCCATTTGCCGGCGAGGAACGAATCCTTGTGCCTTCACCCAAGGTGGCTACTTACGATCTGAAGCCAGAGATGTCGGCCGCAGGCATAACCGATACAGTAGTGAGCGCCATTGAAAAAAACGAATTTGACGCGATCATCATGAATTATGCGAATGCGGACATGGTGGGACATTCTGGAAAGCTCGAAGCGGCGATCAAGGCGGTGGAAGCCGTGGACGTTGGCCTTGGGCGGATTTATCAAGCGCTGAAACCGCGTGGAGGAGTATGGATTATTACTGCGGATCACGGAAATGCGGAAACGATGATCGATCCAAACACCGGCGGGCCGCATACCTACCACACCACGAATCCGGTGCCGTTCATCCTTTTGAGCGATGACGAAAAGCAGCAGTTGAAACCCGGCGGATCGCTTCGTGATATTGCGCCCACGATGCTCGGCGCTCTTGGCCAGCCGTGGCCGCCAGACATGACCGGAACCGATTTGCGGATCGTTCGATAGCGAATCATGAATCGCGCCAAGCCAGCAGAAACAAAACTCGTGATTTGTGTATGGCACCCCTTCACGGAGTGGCGTCCAAAGCCAATCCTTTCAGAATCCATCCGAAATCGCTGGCCAGAGATGCTGGTGCAGCATTTGCAGAACTACGACCAGCTTCCCCCGGAACTCCCGGACACGGACATTTTTGTTGGCTACTCCCTTCGAGCCGATCAACTGAAGGATGCTAAGAAGCTGAAGTGGATTCACTCGACAGCAGCCGGCGTGAAACAGCTGATGTATCCCGAATTGTGGAATTCAGGAATTGTGGTCACAAATCCAAGTGGGATATTTTCAGTGCCGATGGCGGAACACACCATCGGGCTCATACTGGCGCTGGCGCGAAACTTTCCGGATTCGGTTCGTCAGCAGGATCGCTCGAACTGGTCCCAGCAGGAGCTTTGGGACAAGCCGCAGCATTTGACGGAGCTGAATGGACAGACGCTGCTCATCGTCGGATATGGTTCGATCGGGCAGGAAGTCGCCAAGCGAGCGAAAGCATTCGATCTGCGCGTTTTAGGCGTGACCAGGTCCGGCGAGGCCGATCGAACCTATTTGGATCAAGCGTTTCCCGTCGCGAAGCTTGAGGAAGTATTGCCTCAGGCGGATTTCGTTGTTCTTTGTGCTCC
>Ga0075030_100007059_pt1 | contig 10021 bp, 9 predicted proteins | sample LitLauG_LLR_2012_FD_71393 | JGI IMG/M metagenome (GOLD analysis project Ga0075030, IMG submission 71393) | Freshwater sediment microbial communities from Pennsylvania, USA - Little Laurel Run_MetaG_LLR_2012 | ecosystem: Environmental > Aquatic > Freshwater > Creek > Sediment | place: USA...
GCCGGCTGGTGTTCTCCGACCCAGCGGCCCTACGGCGCCTGGAGGCCATCGTGCACCCACTGGTCCGGGCACGCGCGGGGGAGCTGATCGCGGCTGCGCCGCAGGACGCGATCGTCGTCTACGACGTGCCCCTGCTGGTGGAGTACGGGTCGGAAAGCTCCTACGACCGGGTCGTGGTCGTCGACGCCGACCAGCAGACCCGTCTGGACAGGTTGGCGGCCCGCGGTCTCGGCCCGGACGACGCCCTCGCCCGGATGGCCGCCCAGGCCGACCGTGGGCGCAGGCTGGCCGTGGCCGACTATGTCGTCGACAACGACGGGACCCTCGCGGACCTGGACGCGGCCGTCGCCGACCTGTGGGACCAGCTGGTGGCCTGGGCCAACCGCCCCGACTGACGCCACCGCGGGGCCCGGCAGGGCTGTGGCGCCCAGGACCTGTGACCGGTGACTCAAATGACCGCCGCCTCACCCCGTCTTCATCGAATTCTCACAATGCGCCTGCACGATGTGCAGGTCAGACACGGCAGCAGACCTCGGATCGAGCTCGGCACCGGCGGCGCGATCGGCGACCCACCCAGGGCCTGCCTCGCCTCGTCCGAGTCGGTCACGGGCCCACGGCCGCTGCCCGACCGGTGCCGCACCGACACTGCCCTGTTGACTCGATCCGCGCTCGACTGAGGACCCTCATGCACACACCGACCCTTGCGCCGCCCGGCTGGTACGAAGATGCCAGCCGGCCCGGGCAGCCACGCTTCTGGGACGGCTACCAGTTCCCCGACGAGCACGTCACCATCTGCCCGGCCGGTCACCAAGCACCCATGTCGGCCATGTTCTGCCCGCAGTGCGGACAGGTCCCAGGGCCCACCCGAGTGACCACGCTGACCGGACAGGACCGCCGGCCCGAAGGTAGAGCCGCTGCCGCTGCCGCCGCCGGGGCTGGCCGGCCCGGCGCGACGAGGTCACCCACCCGTGGACAGGCACCCACCGGCAGCGCCATGCCCGGCAGGGTGCGGCGCAGGTGGACAGCGACCCTCAGACTCGTCACTGACGCGCTCACCAGGAACGCCCCCGCGGCAGCATCGTCTCCGGCGCCCACCGCGAGCGGACCTGGACAGCGCACGCCCCTGGCGTGGGAGCGCCGCGACGAGACCGGGACCGCCAGACGGGACGTAGCGTGGGGCGGGCGCCTTGAGCGGGTCGAAGCCCCGCTCAAGGATGCGGCTGGTGACGCTGGTCAGGGACCCGGTGACATGAACGATCGTCGCGGCGTGCAGGTGCCGGCGCAGCGGGAACACCCGGAGCCCGCCGAGCGCAACGGCCAGGTGAGCCTGCAGCACGACAGCGACGGTGTGCCCGACCCGTCGGCTGAGGGTCCGCTGTGCGCTCACGTCCGCCACGCGCACTTCGCCGGGGCACGACACGGACTGGCCGCCGCGGACGACCCCGACCACGACGAGTCGTGGCAGCCATGCCCCAGGGCAACGTCGGACCAGCGCGACGACGGCCGACGCTGACTGGCAGACAACCCACGCTGACCGGCGAATAGGCGGCGAAGCGCTAGGCGCGGGTCAAGGCCGCAGCCCCGGCGCCCGGGGCCGGCCGGACGTCGAGCGACCGGTCAGCCGACCGGTCAGCGCAGCGGGGTGACGGCGGTGGAGGTGACCATGTCGGTGACCAGCAGCGCCGCGGCGACCACGAGCAGGATGGCCACTGCCAGACCGGTCGGGATCATCAGCCGGCTGATCGGGAAACCGGCCCGATGCCGCCCCCGCCCACGTCCCCGCGAGCGCCGGTGGCGCGCGCGGGCTGCGGGGTCAGACACGGCGCCAGCATCCCACGGCGTCGCGCTGGCGTCCTGCGGCCACCAGTGTCGGCCGTGGACCGTAACGTAGAGGGATGCGACCGACCACTGACCTGCAGCGCACGGTGGCCCCGTTCGAGGTGATCAGCGACTTCGTGCCCTCCGGGGACCAGCCGCAGGCGATCGAGGAGCTTGAGCGTCGGGTCAGGGACGGCGAGACCAACGTCGTGCTGCTGGGCGCCACCGGGACCGGCAAGTCGGCGACGACGGCGTGGCTCGTGGAACGGCTGCAGCGGCCGACACTGGTGATGGCACCCAACAAGACGCTGGCGGCCCAGCTGGCCACCGAGTTCCGGGAGCTGCTTCCCAACAACGCGGTCGAGTACTTCGTCTCCTACTACGACTACTACCAGCCCGAGGCGTACATCCCGCAGTCGGACACCTACATCGAGAAGGACTCCTCGATCAACGACGAGGTAGAGCGGCTGCGGCACTCGGCGACCAACAGCCTGCTCACCCGCCGCGATGTCATCGTCGTGGCATCGGTGTCGTGCATCTACGGCCTCGGCACCCCCCAGGAGTACGTCGACCGGATGGTGTCGCTGAAGATCGGCGACACCATCGAGCGGGACCAGCTGCTGCGGCGGTTCGTCGACATCCAGTACACCCGCAACGACCTCGCGTTCACCCGGGGCACCTTCCGGGTCCGCGGCGATACCATCGAGATCTTCCCCGTCTACGAGGAGCTCGCGGTCCGGATCGAGATGTTCGGCGACGAGATCGAGCGGCTGATGACGTTGCACCCGCTGACCGGCGAGGTGGTGACCGAGGACGAGTCGCTGTACGTGTTCCCCGCGACCCACTACGTCGCCGGCCCCGAACGGATGGCCAAAGCGGTCGCCGGGATCGAGGTCGAGCTCGCTGACCGGCTGGCCGAGCTCGAACGGCAGGGCAGCCTGCTCGAGGCCCAACGGCTGCGGATGCGGACCACCTACGACCTGGAGATGATGCGGCAGGTCGGGTCATGCTCGGGGATCGAGAACTACAGCCGGCACATCGACGGACGCGAGGCCGGGTCGGCGCCCAACACCCTCCTGGACTACTTCCCCGAGGACTTCCTGCTGGTGATCGACGAGTCCCACGTCACCGTCCCGCAGATCGGCGCCATGTACGAGGGAGACATGTCCCGCAAACGCACCCTCGTCGAGCACGGCTTCCGCCTCCCCAGTGCGATGGACAACCGTCCCTTGAAGTGGGAGGAGTTCGTCGACCGGATCGGGCAGACGGTGTACCTGTCGGCCACCCCAGGCCCGTACGAGCTGTCCCGTGGCAGCGGGGTCGTGGAACAGATCATTCGCCCCACCGGGCTGGTGGACCCCCAGGTGGTGGTCAAGCCCACCAAGGGGCAGATCGACGACCTGGTGCACGAGATCCGGGCGCGGGCCGAACGCCACGAACGCGTGCTGGTGACGACGCTGACCAAGAAGATGTCCGAGGACCTGACCGACTACCTGCTCGAGCTGGGAGTCCGGGTTCGCTACCTGCACTCCGAGGTAGACACCCTTCGCCGGGTCGAGCTGCTCCGCGAGCTGCGGATGGGCGAGTTCGACGTCCTGGTGGGCATCAACCTGCTGCGGGAAGGCCTGGACCTTCCCGAGGTGTCGCTGGTGTCGATCCTGGACGCCGACAAGGAAGGTTTCCTGCGCTCGTCCACCTCCCTGATCCAGACGATCGGGCGGGCTGCCAGGAACGTGTCCGGTGAAGTCCACATGTACGCCGACAAGATCACCCCGTCGATGGCGCAGGCCATCGACGAGACCAACCGGCGCCGAGCCAAGCAGGTCGCCTACAACGTCGAGCGCGGCCTGGACCCGCAGCCGCTTCGCAAGCGGATCAGTGACATCACCGAGCTGATCGCCCGAGAGGACGCGGACACCGAGCAGCTGATCGCCGGATCGATCGGGTCGGGGCGGCAGCAGAGCCGCGGAAAGGCACCGGTGCCGGGGTTCACCTCCCGAACCGGCGACCGCGGCCCGCTGGGCCGTGCAGCAGCTAGCCAGCTGCCTCGGGCGCAGCTCGCCGACCTGATCCAGCAGCTCAACGACCAGATGCGTGCCGCCGCCGCCGAGCTGCAGTTCGAGCTTGCGGCCCGCCTGCGCGACGAGGTGTCCGACCTGAAGAAAGAGCTGCGCGGGATGGACGCCGCCGGGGTGCGCTGACCATGCTCGGCCGGGACGAGCTGATCGCCAACGCCCTGGCCATGCCTGGCGCCTGGCTGGACGAGCCGTGGGAGGCCGGCAACCCGGTGGTCAAGGTCGGCCCACGGATCTTCTTGTTCTGCGGCGCAGCAGACACCGACCAGCCCGCGGTCACGCTCCGCTGCCACCCCGACCAGGTCGACCTGTGGCGCGGGCGGTACCCAGGCAGCATCGGTCGCGCCCCCTACCTGGGCGGCAAGCCGTGGAACCTGGTTCGCCTGGACGGGTCGGTCCCGGACGAGGACGTGCTGGCCCTGCTGGAGGACTCCTACGACTCGGTGGTGGCGCGGCTGCCGAGGAGCCAGCGTCCAGCGCACGACAGCGAAGGCTAGACATCTGCCCAAAGGACTCACGGCGAGTGTGTCGCTGTCGTTGACTGCCCCCACGCAGGCGACCTAGAGTACTAGGAACCTAGATAGCTGGGGTCGGTGTGATCGAGTTCCACCTGGACGGCAGCTCGGGGGTTGCTCCCTACCTGCAGCTGGTCCACCAGGTCCGTCAGGCCATGAGGCTCGGGCTGCTTTCGGCGGGGGACCAGCTCCCCACGGTCAAGGACGTCGTTGGCAGGGTCGCGATCAACCCCAACACCGTTCTGAAGGCCTACCGCGAGCTCGAGTACGAGGGCCTGGTCGCGCCACGACCAGGGGTGGGCACCTTCGTCGCCCGCACCCTGACCGACTCGTCACTGGCGGCGCACGGCCAGCTCCGCGAGGAGCTGAGCGGCTGGCTCGCAAGGGCGAGCGCGGCCGGTCTGGACACCGACAGCATCGAAGCACTGTTCCTGAGCACGTTCCGCGCCCAGGTTGAGCAGACCGTATGAGCAGCCCCGTGCTGCACGCCGAAGGCCTGTCCAAGCGCTACGGACGACGCCTAGCGCTGTCCGACTGCACCCTGACCATCCCGCCGGGCCGCGTGGTGGGGCTCGTAGGTCCCAACGGTGCCGGCAAGACGACCCTGCTGCAGATTGCTGTCGGGCTGCTGCCGCCGACCTCCGGGACGATCGAAGTCCTCGGCGGGCGCCCGGCCAGCGGCCCGGGGCAGCTGGCGGCGGTGGGTTTCGTCGCGCAGGACACACCCACATACCCGAACCTGTCCATCGCTGACCACCTGAGCTTCGGGGCCCACACCAACCCGGGCTGGGACCAGGCGCTGGCCGACGACCGGCTCGCGAAGCTGGGACTGGACCCGTCGCAGAGGGCCGGCCGGCTCTCCGGCGGTCAACGCGCCCAGCTCGCCCTGACGTTGGCCATCGCCAAACGACCGGACCTGCTGGTGCTGGACGAGCCGGTCGCCAGCCTCGACCCGTTGGCCAGGCGTGAGTTCCTGCAGACCCTGATGGCCTTCGTCGCCGAGCACGGGGCCAGCGTCATCCTGTCCTCACACCTGATCTCAGACCTCGAGCGGGTCTGCGACTACCTGGTGGTCCTGGTCGACTCCAGGGTCAGGCTGGCCGGAGACGTCGAAGACCTGCTGGGCACCCACTACCGGCTGACCGGGCCCCGCCGCGACCCGCGGGACACTCCGCCGAATGTGGAGGTCGTCGAGGACAGCCACACCGACAGGCAGTCCACCCAGATTGTTCGCAGCTCCATCCCGATCAACGACCCGCTGCTCTCGGTCGACCAGGTCAGCCTCGAGGACCTGGTGCTCGCCTACCTGTCTCAGGCAGCCGGCGCACCCCGACCGGCACTGGAGATGACGTCATGACCTGGTTCGCCTGGCGGCAGTTCCGCACCCCGGCCAGGGTCACCGCGGCCGGCCTGGCCGCCGTGGCGGCCCTGCTCGCCTGGACCGGCCGCATACTCGCCGACCAGTGGGCCTCCAGCGGCGCGGCGACCTGCCACCTGCAGTGCGGCACCGCCTACGACAACTTCATCCAGCAGGTCACCTCGAGCGTCAACGACCACACGTACCAGTACCTGCTCTTCCTGGTCTACGTGGTGCCGCCGCTGATCGGCATCTTCTGGGGGGCGCCGCTGATCGCCCGCGAGCTCGAAGCAGGCACCCACCGGCTCACCTGGACGCAGTCGGTCACCCGCACCCGCTGGATCGCGACCAAGCTCGCCGTCGTCGGCGGCACCACCGCCGCCGCCGTCGGGCTGCTCAGCTGGGGGGCCACCACCTGGTCCCAGCACATCGACACCCTGAAGTACTCCCGGGTCACGCCGCTGATCTACGGCGCCCGCGGCATCGTCCCGGTCGGCTACGCACTGTTCGCGTTCACCCTCGGCGTCACCACAGGCATGCTCATCCGCCGAACCGTCCCCGCGATGGCAACAACCCTGGCCATCTACATTGGCGCAGTCCTCGCCATGCCGCTGGCGGTCCGCTCCCACCTGGCGCCCCTCGCGCACGCCACCCCGCCACTGGACATCAGCACCATCCAAGGCTTCGAGATCCAAGGCGCAGGCGTCATGTCCGTGGTCGGCGGCGCCAGCCCAGCCAACGGCTGGGTGCTGTCCAACGCCACCATCACACCCGCCGGCAACGTCTTCGTAGGGCCGGTCAACCCCACCTACTGCAGCCCCACCGTGGGACCCCAAACCTGCCTGCACTGGATCGGCACCCTAGGCCTTCGCCAGGACATCACCTACCAGCCCACCAGCCACTTCTGGACTATGCAGTGGGCCGAAACTGGGATCTTCGTCGTTGCGGCCGCACTGCTGGCCTCCTTCTGCTTCTGGTTCACCCGCAGCCGCCTCACCTAGCAGCGACCTCGACCACCCGGCGCAGCGCGCCGCCCACCACGGCAACTAGCCGGACACGTCGGCAGCACAACGTCCGGTTCCCCGGCGCGCTCTCTCCCACAGTCGAAGGCCGACCAGCAGACGTCGTCGCGCAGCCTGGTCGTCGAGGACGAGCTCGGCGGTGGCCTCGGGAGGTGGTCGCGACGCCACCGGCCTTCGACTTGCCTCGCCGTCTCGCCGTCTCTCCGTCTCGCGCTGTCCGCGCGGCGCGGCTTCACGTGCAGCTGTGACCGCGTACGCGGCCGCCGAGCTCGTACGCGGCGAGGTCTGCCACCGGCGCAGCCCGACCGAGCACCGATCATGGCCGGCCAGATGTCCGACGTGCGGCTGCACACAAGCAGCGCGGTTTCGGTTCTACGCCGCGTCCCGTCGGAATCCACCAGCCACCCCTGCGGGCCCACGAGAACCTCACCCTGAACCCGAGCGGGAACGCCGGCCCGCTGTCCGTCATCAACGGCCACGGCTGCATCGTCCCCGCCGGCTACGGACCCAGCGCTGCCCAGTCCCTGGGTCGGTGATCGGTAGGACCGGTGCTGCCCGCCCGCCCCACAAGACCTCGCCTTGTGGCCAGCCCCCGCTCCCAAACCGGCTGCTTGCGCCAAGTCTGCCCAAGTCGCTCACGTGGCCCGGGCTGCCGGCCCACCATGGGGGGATGACCGACAACGTTCCTCCGGTGTCAAGCGACAGTCGTCCCTTGTCGGGACCGGTGCCGGAGAGCTACCTGTGGCCTTTGGTCGCTCTGGTATTGGTGATCCTTCCGCAGGTTTTGGTGCCAGCCAGATTGCGAGAGGGACCGCCGCTGATCGTGCCCCTCATCGAGGGTGTCGTGGTGCTTGTTCTGCTGGGGGTGGCGGCTAAGCCCGGGCCGGTTCCACGGTCGGCCCGGCCGTTGATCTTGTCGCTGTTCGCTGTCTTGATCGTGGCTAACACGGCGGCGGCTACCCGGTTGGTCGTGCTTGTCCTAAGAAGGACCCCCGAGGGTCAGACCGCACCCACGGTGACTCAGCTCCTGGTGGGGGCGGCCATCGTTTTGGCCACCAACATCGTCACTTTCGGTCTGCTGTACTGGCAGGTCGACGGTGGGGGGCCCAGCGGCCGGCTGGTCCACGCCGAGGGCTACCCCGATTTTCAGTTCCCGCAGACCGTCACTGCCGGACTAGCGCCCGCGACCTGGCAGCCACGATTTCAGGACCACCTGTACGTGGCCTACACCAACGTGGTCGCGTTCAGCCCGACCGACACGATGCCACTGACCCACCGCATCAAGGGGCTGATGGCGATCCAGTCGTTGATCTCCCTGGCCGTGCTGGTCGTGGTCATCTCCCGGGTCATCAACATCCTGCCGTCGTGATCAGCCCACCGGACTTGCGGCCACCGCCAGGACAACGGGCAGGCCGAGTCTTCCGGGGGGCCGGCACGCCCACCTGTCCCAGCGTGAGGTAACCACCATCGGGGCGGCGTACGGGGTGATCGCGCTAGGGTCGGGCCAGCCCAGTCCGGCAGGGCCGGGCCTGGGCCTGTCAGCTCTTCTCGCAGGAGGGTGACCGTATGGACAGCGCATCGGCGTCAGCGAGCAAGCCGCGCATTGGTGCATTCAAGCGGCGCGTCGAATCCGAGGCCGAGGACCTGGAGCGGGCCTTGGAGGACTTCTCCGACCCCTCGCAGGAGTGGCGCCGACTGTTCTCCGAGCTGCTCGGCACGTTCTTCTTGGTCCTGGTGGCCGCCGGTGGCGGGATGATGGGGCAGGCCTTCCCGCACACGATCAGCCGCACTGCGGCGGTGGTCGCCCCGGCGCTGATGGTGCTGGGGGTCATCCTGTTCATGGGCAAAGTGTCCGGGGCGCACCTGAACCCGGCGGTCTCGGTCGCGTTCTCGCTGCGTGGGGACTTTCCCTGGCGCCGCGTCCCGGGGTACATCTTGGCCCAGCTGGCGGGTGCGTGTCTGGCTGCGTGGTTCTTGCAGGCCACCGTGCACGTTTCGTCGTCGTTCGGGTCGAACTATCCCGCCACCGGCTTCAGCGCGGGCAACGCGTTCGTGATGGAGACGGTGCTCACCTTCGGTCTGGTGAGCGTCATCTTGGGGACTGCGTCCGGCGCCCAGAACCTCGGTGTCATCGGGGCCATCGGCGTGGGTGGCTACATCGCGCTGGCCGGGCTGTGGGGCAGCCCGATCTCCGGTGCGTCGATGAACCCAGCGCGCACCTTCGGACCCGACGCGATCAGCGCAAATTTCGGGTCGTACTGGGTCTACGTCGCAGGTCCACTGCTAGGAGCAGTGATTGCGGTCGGGGTGGCCTTCGTCCTGCGGGGCGCAGGTGGCGGACGGTCCGGATCGGGTGCAGCACAAGGTGCTCTGCACACCGAGGCAGCCCGACCCGAGCAAGCCTAGACGCGGCCGGAAACGGCCCGTTCAGCTCCCTGCGACCTCGGCCGGCTCTCCCTAGCCCGTTGTGGTCGACGTGAGCGGCGCCGTGCTTCGATCCGGAAAGTGGCCCAGCCATGCTCACGACGGAGCAGGCCGCCTTCGCACGCTGACTCACCTGGGCCTTGTGTCGGAGACTACCCGGCGTCCCTGCACCGCTCCCATTCACCGCCCAGTCCGGGTAGGCATACCTGGCGCAGCTGTTGACCGCACAAGACCCCGCCAAAGTTCCCCCGGTCTTTGCGCGCTGCCACAAGCGACCCGAAGTCCATCGCCCGGCGTACAGCACGTCGACAGGGCGGGGCTCGTGCGCCGCGGTGACGCAGCTCGGACTGGGTCCAGCACGAACCCCCACCGGCAACTTCCGGGGTGAGCTGGCGGGGGTCCGTGTACAGAAAACGCTAAGGGCCGAGACTGAGCGTCTGCTGAGACTGGGACCTGGCTTCGTGTACCCGTTGGGCTTGATCGTTCACGTGAACGCCATCGCGAGACACGGATCCCCGCCAGCAACTTCCGGGGAGAGGGCGGCGAGGATCCGTGCCAGCCCAGATTAGGAACGGAAACTGAGCGTCCCCTAAGAGCCAAGAGCTCTGGGGTTACCAGCCGCGAGCCTGCCATTCGGCCAAGTGGGGCCGTTCGGCGCCGATGGTGGTGTCGTCCCCGTGGCCCGGATACACCGACGTTTCATCTGAGAGCCGGCCGAAGAGCTTCGTCGACACCCCCTCGAAGAGCGAGGCGAAGTCCGCCGGGTTTGTTGCCCGTCCTACACCACCCGGGAAAAGGCAGTCCCCGGTG
>Ga0075030_100007060_pt1 | contig 10021 bp, 8 predicted proteins | sample LitLauG_LLR_2012_FD_71393 | JGI IMG/M metagenome (GOLD analysis project Ga0075030, IMG submission 71393) | Freshwater sediment microbial communities from Pennsylvania, USA - Little Laurel Run_MetaG_LLR_2012 | ecosystem: Environmental > Aquatic > Freshwater > Creek > Sediment | place: USA...
CCTTGGGATAGTCAAGTTGCTTGTGGAAAGAACGGCCGTCTGTCGTATCGATATGCACGATCACCCTCTGGAGTGCTGGAAATACCTTCTCAATCTCCGGATCCGCGACCACTTCGACCTTCTGCAGTTGCGCGCGGATCGTCGGGTCCATGATCTTCTCCATCGTGAACTGAACAGGAGTGACCTGGCGCTCGACCAGTGCGGCCGCGATCACGTATGGAAGGGAGTGGTCCGCAGTTTCTTTTGTGTGCGGATCGTACTTGCTCGGGTCGGACAGGATGTCGGCGGCCCGCGCCAGGGAACGAATCTGAATCTTCTCCACTCGGTCGGGATGCAGATCGTTGCTCTTGACCAGATCGAGTACGGCGGAGATCGGCGCGTGCGTCAAGGCCTCTGTGGGAAAGAACTTCATGCCACATTGCGTGATGCGCCATGAATCTCCCAGGCCATCGGTCAGCAAGTCGAGTTTCCAGTCCGGCTTGAAGACGTGGGTCAGCCCTTCCTTGCCGTCGATCACGTGTTCCGGCCCCGAGTATCCTTTCTCCGCGAGGAGCGCGGCAAAGACGCCACTCTGGGTGGCCATGGGATCGACGGTGTTCTTCATCATGGTCAGCTTCCCGGCGGTCACCGCGCCCAGCGTGCAGTGGTGGCTGGCCGAAATTCCGATGGCGTGCTGGATTTGATCCCAGGGCAGGTGCAAAGCTCGACCGGCTACGATGGGCGACACGAAGGCGGTCAGGGTGGCATGATGCCAGCCGCGTTCGCGGATTCCCGGGAACGCCGCTTCACACAGTCGCATCTCGAACTCGTGGCCGAGCACCAGACCGACAATCAATTCTTTGCCGCCGCTGCCCGCCCGCTCGCAACACGCGATCGCCGCCGGAAAAATGTCCGACGGGTGCGAAGGGTCCTGCTTCCAATAGATGTCGTTGTAGTCCATGCAACGGATCATGAGCGCGTTGGCGAGCGATGCGGAGACCGGATCGATTCGCTGGCCGGTTCCGATCACAGTGGCGGGACCGGGGCCAGCAACTTCGGCTAGAACTTCCAGGGCAATCTTTACGTCATGCTGCTGGAAGCCGCCGAGAGCGCAGCCGACAGAATCCAACAGAAAGCGCTTGGCCTGGTAGATCGCATCCTTGGAGAGGTCCTTGTATTCGAGGCTGGCGGCCCAGCGTGACATCTTGGCGGTAACAGTCTCTTTCGCGGGCGGAATCTGGTTGGACGGGGGCAAAGGATTCTCCTTACGGTTTCACCTTGGTGTTCTTCGGATTTTTGAACGGCAGAAAGGCCATAAAATCGGCATGATGGACGATGAAAGCCTCGGTTGTTCGTTTGACCAGGTCGCCTTCGGCGGCGTGGGCGGCAATGATGTGGCACACGGAGTCGGGCACCCCACATTCTAGCGCCAGAGCGACCCCGGTGAACGGATGCCGTAGGGCCTCTCCGCGCTCGCTCTGCCGGCTCTTGCCGTCGGGGCCGAGTTCATACTCCAGCAGTTTGCCCACGTCGGCCAGAATCGCCCCGGCGATTACCGTGTCCAGATCGATGGGCAAGGCGCGTCCCATGAAATCCTGCATGGCCCGAGCGCTGTCGCGTGCGATGTGAACGACACACCGCTTATGCTCCATAAAGGAGATCGGGCAGTTCGGGACCAGCAGCGTGAAAGGGATCTGCTTCAGGTCGTCGGCTTTGAGGGGACTGCGCTCGATCGCCTTGATCCAGGTCTCGGTAACTTGTTCACGTAATTGGAGATCGCCAATCCACTCGATCTCCGGCCAGAGCTGTTTGATGGTTTCGCGCATCCTGACCGTCCCAGTGCAAACAGTTCAGGCTAGCTCCGGCGCTGCAGCGGGGACGACGATTAGGATCACAGAGGCCAGTGATTTGAACACGTCATGGCAGCTAAGTTCGCCGATCTGAGATACCCGGAAGTCCCACTAAGGATCTGTAAGTCCATAAACGTCAGGTAGATGGACAATCAGGGGCGAGCCACTTCGTCGAGCACCTGGCCGTTGGGATTAAGAAGCTGAATGCGCAGTTCCATCTGCCCAAGCGCGTGCGTGGAGCAGCTCAGGCAGGGATCGTAGCAGCGGATCACGGCCTCGACGCGGTTGAGCATACCCGGAGTCAGGCGATTGCCGTGCACGAAGTGCTTGGCCACCTGAAGGACGCTGCGGTTCATAGCCAGATTGTTGTGTCCGGTGGCGATGACGAGATTCACCCAGCGGATCAATCCCTGCTCGTCGATTCTGTAGTGATGGAAGAGCGTGCCACGGGGCGCTTCGCAGGCGCCCACACCTTCGAGAGCGTTCGGCCGGGCCACGGCGCGGACGTGCTTCGAGAGGATCTCCGGATCGTTCAGCAGTTGCTCCATGCGTTCGATGCAGTAGAGGATCTCGATGAGGCGTGCGTGGTGGTAGTGGAATGAACTTAGAACAGCCGTGCGCTGCAGTTCGTGAAACTCCGCAAGTTCCTGATCGGCACGCGGTGTCCCGCAGCGGTCGGCAACGTTCAGCCGGGCCAGGGGGCCGACGCGGTAGACGCCGTCGGGGAATCCCTTGGGCTTGTAGTAAGTGGATTTCAGGTAGCTCCAAGGCTCGACCTTTTCCCCGATGTAGTCGGAGTACTTCGTAGGGTCGAGATCGTCAGCGACCACGTGCCCGGAGGCGTCGACGATGCGCAACTTGCCGTCGTAGAAGGTGAGGCCGTTGTCCTTTTTCACGATGCCCATGAACATCGTGGGGAAGTTGCCGAAGACAGAAATCTCTTCCCGGAAGCGTTCGGTCGTACTCTTAAACCATTCCAGAGTGCGCTCCGCGATGGCCAGCGCATCGGGAAGGGCCCACAAAATGGCATCCCGGTTGGCCTCGGTGAGCGGTTCGCTCACGCCGCCCGGAACGATCCACGCCGGATGGATGCGCTTCCCTCCCAGCCGCTCAATGATCTTTTGGCCGAACTGGCGCAGGCGGATGCCATCGAGTGCGAGTTCGGGATTCGCTTCCGCAACTCCGAATATGTTGCTCTTGGTTGGGTCCGCATCCATGCCGAACAGCAGATCGGGAGAGGAAAGATGAAAGAGGCTGAGGGCGTGCGACTGGGTGACCTGGGCGAGACCGAAGATGCGGCGCAGTTTGTCGGCCGTCGGCGGAATTCTTACCGCGAGCAGCGAATCGCACGCTTTGGCGGAAGCGATCAGATGGCTGACCGGGCAAATGCCGCAGATGCGCGCCATCAGGGACGGCATTTCGTAAAACGGGCGCCCTTCACACAGCTTCTCGAAACCGCGAAACTGGGTCACGTGAAAGCGAGCTTCCTCGACGCGGCCGTCTTCGTCCAAGTGGAGAGTGATCTTGGAATGACCTTCGATGCGCGTAACCGGATCGATAACGATGCTGTCCTGCTTCACGACGTCTCCTCAAATCCAGAACGGTTGGCGACCCTCGATTTGCGAACTAAGATCCGAAACGCGTGTTCGCTCCAACGTCCGGCTGGCGCCCTTCCAACAATTCGGACACAACGTAATAAATCGTGTCGGCCGACGGCGGACAGCCCGGCACGAACACATCGACGTTGACGAATTCGTGCACCGGCCGCGAATTGGGCAACAGCGGGGGCACGACCTGGTTCGGAATGCCCGGGTCGAAGGTCACATTTTCGCGATACGCCCGATCATACACCGCCCTCGTGCCGAAGGGATTCCGCATCCCCGGCACATTGGCCGTGATCGCGCAGTCGCCCAGCGAGACCAGCGTCTTGGTTCGCTCGCGGATGATTTTTATCTTGTGCAGGTCGTCTTCGGTGCTGACGGCGCCTTCGACCAGCGTCACATCGACGTTTTCGGGAAATTCCTTGGCGTCGACGAGCGGGCTGTAGACCAACTCAGCCAGGCCGGCCACGGTTAGCAACCGTTCGTCCATGTCGAGAAACGACATGTGGCAGCCGGAGCAGCCGTCGAGCCATACGGTGGCGATGCGCTTCTTACTCATTAAGCCCACTCATTCAACCCACTCATTCGATCCGCTCATTCGTTTTCTTTCCGCATCAAGGTCAGGTACGGCAGGAACTGCCGGCGCTTGAGCATCTCGGCGACCGAGCGTCCTTTTTCAAACAGGGCGCCCGTTGGACACACATGCACGCACTTGCCGCAACTGGTGCAGGTTTCTGAAGTACCCCACGGTTCGTTCAAATCGGTGATGACCTTGGCGTCGATGCCGCGGCCCATGATGTCCCAGGTATGCGCCCCCTCGATTTCGTCGCAAACCCGCACGCAGCGGATGCACAGGATGCAGCGATTGTGGTCGATCACGAAGCGGTCGTGCGAGGCGTCGACGTCTTCCTTGGGAAAGCGGTACGGGAAGTGGACGTGCGTGATGCCGAGGCGCTGGGCCAGCATCTGCAACTCGCAGTGACCATTGGAGACGCAGACCGAGCAAACGTGATTGCGCTCGGTGAAAAGCAACTCCAGGATCATTCGGCGGTAGCCCTGCAGGCGCTCGGAGTCGGTGGTGACTTCCATTCCCTCTTCGACGGCCGTGACGCAAGCCGGGAGCAGTTTGTTCTGCCCTTTGATCTCGACCAGGCACATGCGGCAGGCGCCGACGTCGGTGAGGCCATCCATCTCACATAGGCGAGGGATGAAGATGCCGTTCTGGCGGGCTACGTCGAGAATGGTCTCTTCCTGGCGTCCGCTCAAATCACGGCCATCGATTTTCAGAGTTTTGACGGGTGCGGGCTGCCTCATGCGGTTTCTCCCACAGGCTGGGCGCCACAAACCCCTGCCGGGCACTTGTGTTCTTCGATGTGCGCCCGGTACTCGTCGGCGAACGAGCGGAGGGTGCTGACCACCGGATTCGGAGCCGACTGTCCTAATCCGCACAGGCTGGTGTGCTTGAGCAGATCGCAGAGTTCCTCGAGCATCTTCATGTCCTGCGGCGTCGCCGTCATGTTGCCGATGGCAGTCAGAATGCGGTGCATCTGATAGGTGCCGACGCGGCAAGGAATGCACTTGCCGCACGATTCAGTCATACAGAAATCCATGAAGTACTTGGCCACGTCGACCATGCACGAACCTTCGTCCATCACGATCATGCCGCCGGAGCCCATGATCGATCCGGCGCGCGCCAGCGATTCGTAGTCGACCGGCATGTCCAGACATTCTGTGGGGAGACAGCCGCCGGAGGGCCCCCCGGTCTGCACGGCCTTGAACTTACGGTTGTCGGGAATTCCGCCGCCGATTTCAAACACCATCTCGCGCAAGGAAATGCCCATGGGAACTTCGACCAGACCGGTATTCTGCACGCGACCGGCGAGTGCGAAGACCTTCGTCCCCTTGCTCTTCTCCGTTCCGATGGCCGCATACCATTCGCCGCCGTTGCGGATGATGGGCGCAATGTTGGCGAACGTCTCCACGTTGTTTATGAGGGTGGGCTCGCCGAAAAGGCCTTCCATGGCGGGATACGGGGGGCGCGGACGCGGAGTGCCGCGCTTGCCTTCCACTGAGGCGATTAGAGCGGTTTCCTCTCCGCAGACGAAGGCTCCGGCGCCCAGGCGCACATCGACACGAAAACTGAAGCGGGTGCCGCAGATGCTCGACCCGAGCAGGCCCACTCTTTCGGCCTGCCGAATCGCGTTGCGCAGGCGCTTGATGGCCAGCGGGTATTCGGCGCGCACGTAGATGTAGCCTTCCGACGCGCCCACGGCGTAGGCGGCGATGAGCATCCCTTCGAGTACTCGGTGCGGATCGCTCTCCAGCACGCTGCGATCCATGAATGCGCCGGGGTCACCTTCATCCGCGTTGCAGATGACATATTTCTGCGTGCTCACGGACTTCGACACCGTGCTCCACTTCAAGCCCGTGGGATAGCCTGCGCCGCCACGGCCGCGCAGGCCGCTCTTCGTAACCTGCTCGACGACTTCGCGCGAGGACATCTCAGTGAGCGCCTTGATTAGAGCGCTGTAGCCATTTGCGGCAACGTAGTCTTCGAGGCGATCGGGATCGATCACACCGGAGTTCTCCAGGACAATCTTTTTCTGGCGCTGAAAGAATGGGACGTCGGTGGGACAGACCAGTCGCGACACGGGCGCGCCGTCCAGACTGTCGAGGATGGCGGCGCCATCCGCGGCTTCCACCTTCTTATATAAGACTCCCGCGCTGGTCGACACTAGCGGGCCTTCGGAACAAAGCCCCATGCAACCCACGCCCTTAACCTGGCAATGGTCTTTGGTGCCGCGGCGAGTGACTTCCTGGTCGAGCGCATCTTTCACCGACTGGCTTTGACACGAGAGACATCCGGCGGCGACGCACACATTCACACGCTTAGTGAACTGGCTCTGCGCCTCGCGTTCGGTTTCCGCGATCTGGTCGAGTTCCTCAGGCGTCATGGTGTGCCCATTTCTTCAGGTGCTCGCGCATGGCCGCGGTCCCGACCTTGCCGGCGACCTCCTGGTCGTAGACCACGGCGGGAGCCAGTCCGCAGGAACCCAGACAACGCGCCGTGAGCAGCGAGACCTTCTTGTCGGCCGTGGTTTCTCCGGGGGCGATACCGAGATCATGCTGGACCGCATCGAGCAACTGCTGCGCGCCTTTGATATAGCACGCCGTGCCCATGCAGATGACGCACGTGTGCTCGCCCGCAGGCTTTAGCGTAAAGAAATGGTAGAAGGTGGCGACGCCGTAGGCCCGGCTCAGCGGCACGCGCAACGACATGGCGACGTAGCGCAGAGCTTGGGCGTCTAAATATCCAAACGCTTCTTGGACCGTGTGCAGCGTCTCAATCAAGCCGCGCTGTTGCTGGCCCTGACGCCGGATGGTGGCATCGACCAGTTTCCAACGCTTGTCCTGATTGGGAGGAGTGGGTTTTGCAACATATGAGGGCATATCTTGTGGTGCTCGCGAATGAAATCGACACGAACGTTATGAATGCGTAGTGGTTGCAAAAGGAACCCATTATTATAGTCCTCCACGGCGCGCTGTGGCGATGTTGATTGTGGAAATTTTGTGCTCTGGTTTCACTTTGGGTCTAGTACCTTGGCGTTGGACACTTCTGAGGGTGGGCAGCGAGGGTTCGCTCGGGGCTGAGGTCGCTGCACGTCAATCGGTTGAACGCACTCTCGGTCCCGACGGGTCTCTAGACTGAGTATTGGACGTCATCGACATCGTCGTCCGCCGCGGTTTGGGAGAGCGCGTTGCCCGTCGCGACCACGGAAGAGACTTTGCTTCCCCGGCGCATGGCGACGATGCCGGTGCGTACCATCTCCAGTACACCGTAAGGCCGGAGCACTTCCAGCAGCCCATCAATTTTGTCTTCGTCGCCGGTGATTTCGATAATGAGGGATTCCGGGGCAACGTCCACCACGCGCCCGCGGAAAACGCTGGCCAGCTCCAACACGTGGGAACGTGCCTCGTGAGTGGCCGCTACTTTGATCATCGCCAGGTCGCGCACGATGGCCGGCTCGGCCGTAATGTTCTCGACCAGCAACACATTCACAAGCTTGTACAGGTTGGCTTCGATGCGGCGCGCCTGGTCGCGGTCGGCGTCCACCGTAATGGTCATGCGCGACAATTCCGGCTTCTCCGTACGCCCCACGGTGAGCGAGTCAATATTGAAGGCGCGGCGGCGAAACAGCGATGCCACTCGGGTCAGCACGCCCGGCTTATTTTCGACATACACCACAAATGTGTTGAGCATAGGGATTACTCGTCTTCGGCGGTCTCCACAATTGAACTCGGCCGCCGGATCATCTCGTGCAAAGCCGCCCCGGCCGCAACCATGGGATAGACCGTATCTTCCTGCTCCACCTGGAAATTGATCAGCACCGGACCATCGTGTTGCCGGGCCGATTGCACCGCGGGCACAACTTCAGACCGCAGCGTCACTGTGGCATTCTTAATTCCATACGCCTCCGCCAGCTTTCCGAAATCCGGGTTCAGCAGCGGCGTTGCCTGGTAATTGCTCTCATAGAAGAATTCCTGCCACTGGCGAACCATCCCCAGATAGCCGTTATTAATAATGGCTATGTTGATCTTCAGATTCTCCTGCACGATGGTGGCGAGTTCGGCCATGGTCATCTGGAATCCGCCGTCCCCTACTACCACCCAAACTTCCGTGTCTGGGCGCGCGACCTTCGCCCCGATCGCTGCGGGCAAAGCAAATCCCATCGTGCCCAGACCGCCGGAGGTAATCAGAGAACGCGGCTCCTCGTGCTTGTAGTACTGAGCCTCCCACATCTGGTGCTGGCCCACGTCGGTCACTACCGTAGTGTTGCTCCCACGCGTCTCCCGCCAAAGATCGTTGATGACATGCGCCGCATAGAGATGGCCGCTATCCGGCAGGTTCTGAATATCGCGCACTGCCGAGTCGCCCTTCATCCGGTCGATGAAATCCAACCACTCGTGGCGATCGATGGACTCGATCTTCGGCAACATTTCTCTTATTACGTCGCGCAGATCGCCCACCAGCGCCACATCTACCTTGACATTCTTGTTGATCTCCGCGGGATCGATCTCCACATGAATTTTCTTCGCATTCGGCGCGTAGGTCTTGAGGTTCCCAGTCACGCGGTCATCAAAGCGCATGCCCAGTGCGATTAATAAATCGGCTTCCTGGATGGTGTGGTTGACCCAGGCCTCCCCGTGCATCCCCATCATTCCAAGATTGAGTGGATGCGAAGCGGGCAACGCGCCCAAGCCGAGCAGAGTGAGCGCCACCGGAATACCGGAGCGCTCGACCAGATCACGCACTTCGCGCATCGCGCCCGAGATGAGCGCACCATGTCCGAGCAGGATCACCGGCCGCTTGGCCTTGTGGATCAACTCGAGTGCCTGTTCATATTCCTTAGGCGCCGGAGAAAGATCGGGGCGATAACCCGGCAGTTGCGGCTTGGCAGCATCCCAATCGAAGTCGCATGTTGACTGCTGGGCATCCTTGGTAATGTCCACCAACACCGGGCCCGGGCGGCCCGAGCGCGCGACATAGAAAGCTTCGCGGAGTGTGCGAGCCAAATCACCGGCCCGCGTTACCAGGTAATTGTGCTTGGTGATGGGGAGAGTGATGCCGGTGATATCGGTCTCCTGAAACGCGTCGGAGCCGATCAGCTTGCTGCCCACCTGACCGGTAATGCAAACAATGGGAGAGGAGTCCAGCATGGCGGTGGCAATGCCGGTCACCAGGTTGGTCGCCCCGGGCCCGGAGGTCGCCACGGCGACGCCGACCTGGCCGCTGGCGCGAGCGTATCCGTCGGCCATGTGAGCAGCGCCCTGCTCGTGACGCACCAGCACATGATGAATGCGAGTGTGCTTTAGGGCATCATAGGCAGGCAGGATCGCTCCCCCCGGATATCCGAAGACGGTGGTTACACCCTCGCGCTCCAAGCACTGCCAAAGAACTTCCGCACCGGTCTTCATCATCGGATCCAAACTCCTCTGCTTCTACTCTTTTGAATTTACTGGGAGCATACCCACAACGGCTCGGCCAGATCGGCTTAGGGGCGGATGCCTCCGTACTTTCGTGTCTGAAATCATACTCCCCAAAGATAATCTTCCTGTTGCTCGCTTTCGAATTTGTACATCCCTCTTGCGGTTGCAGCCCCGAATTCGCTTTCGTATGTTTTCGAGGGAATCGACATTGGGCCCGGACCAGCGATGTCGGCAGACGAGTCCCTACGGCGAATCTGCCCAATGATTTCGAGGATGTAACTGTCATCTACGGTTTTGGTGTTATCCACCAGCGCCAAGAACTGACGGTACACCAGGTCGAGTTCTCTGCGGTCCAGCCGGAAGCCCAGTTCCTCGCAGTGCTGGCCGAGTGCGTGGCGGCCAGAGTGCTTCCCAAGAACGAAGCTGGTGCCCGGCACTCCCACCGATTGCGGAGTCATAATCTCATAGGTCAACGGATTCTTGATCATGCCATCCTGGTGGATACCTGCCTCGTGCGCGAAGGCGTTACGGCCAACGATCGCCTTGTTAGGCTGCACTGGAACCCCGATGATTTCACTCAACAACTGACTCGCGGGGAAAAGG
>Ga0075030_100007061_pt1 | contig 10021 bp, 7 predicted proteins | sample LitLauG_LLR_2012_FD_71393 | JGI IMG/M metagenome (GOLD analysis project Ga0075030, IMG submission 71393) | Freshwater sediment microbial communities from Pennsylvania, USA - Little Laurel Run_MetaG_LLR_2012 | ecosystem: Environmental > Aquatic > Freshwater > Creek > Sediment | place: USA...
GGGAGCTCCGCCGCCGTGCAGGGCGCCGCAAGGGAACTGGTCTCGAACGGTCACATCACCGACCTGGTGGTGACGGCCAACGGCCGCACACTGGCGAGCGTCGGGCCGCCCGCGCTCGCCCCGATACGCGGCAAGATAACGGACAGCTCCGGCCGGCCGATAGCGGCCTACACGACGAGCGTGTGGGCGGACAGCGGGTTTCTCTCGGAGGCGAGCGGGCTGACGGGAGGGATCGTCGCGATCCGCTCCGGCGGCCGCTCGCTCGGAGGCTCGGCGCCGATCAGGCATGCGATGGCGCCGACCGGAACCCTGACCCTCGGAGGCGTCCTCTACGAGTACGGCTCGTTCCCGGCCGAAACGTATCCCTCGGGCGCCGCGCGCATCTACCTGCTGCGCCCCGTCAGCGCGAGCTGGCCGCTGTGCGGCGCGAGCACGACCGACACCGTCGTGAACACGCTGCGCCACGTTGCACGCGCGGTCTACACCGCCGAGGAAGGCTCGAAAGTACTGACGCAGATCCAGCGCGTCGAGTCCGACCCCGCGCTCAGCAGTGCGGTCGCCGCCGGCGAACCCGCCGCGACGACGGCGGCCGTCAGGGCGCTGCTGAACCAGCACATCGTGCGGCTGAGGGTGATCTCGCGGGGCCGCCTGCTCGCGGATGTCGGCGGCCCGTTCGTGCTCGCGCCCGTCACCGGCGTGCTCAGGAGGCACGGGCGTGAGATCGGCCGCTTCGTGCTCTCGATTCAGGACGACGAGGGATTCAAGCGGCTCGCGGGGCGCCTGGCCGGCGTGAGGGTGCTGATGTACATGGAAGGCCACCTCGTCAAGAACAGCCTCGGGCCCGAACCGGGCAGCGTGCCCGCGAGCGGCCCCTACGAATACCGCGGCAACACATACCGCGTGTTCACGCTGCACCTGCACGCGTTCCCGTCGGGGCCGCTGCTGGTGAGGGCGCTCGTGCCGATCCCGTACTCGTGAGCGGCGCTCAGGCGGCGGCGAGCGCGGAGCGCTTGTCGCGCAGCGAGGAGAGCAGCTCGTCGAAGGAGCCGGAGAATTTTTCGACTCCCTCGCGCTCGAGCGTCTCCGTCACATCGTCGTAGTCGACGCCGGCCGCCGCGAGGTCCGCGAGCAGCTGGCGTGCCTCATCGACGCCCGTCGTGAGCCGCGGCTCGGGGGAGCCGTGGTCCTGGTAGGCCAGGATCGTCTCCTCGGGCATCGTGTTGACGGTGTCCGCGCCGATCAGCTCCTCGACATAGACGATGTCCGCATAATCCGGGTTCTTCGTGGAGGTCGAGGCCCACAGGACCCGCTGCGGCACCGCGCCCTTGCCGGCCAGGTACTCCCAGCGCGGGCCCGCGAACGTCTCCAGGTAGTGCTCGTACGCGAGCCGGGCGTTCGCGATCGCGAGCTTGCCGCGCAGCCCCGGGGGGCCCGAGGCCTCGTCGATCCTGCGGTCGGCCTCGGTGTCGATTCGCGAGACGAAGAAGCTCGCGACCGAAGCGACCTTGCTCGGGTCGCCGCCCTCGGCGACCAGGCGCTCGAGGCCGCGTATGTAGGACTCGGCGACCTCGGCGTAGCGCGCGAGCGAGAAGATCAGCGTGACGTTGATCGAGTGGCCCTTGGCGATCACGTCCTCGATCGCGGCGAGGCCGGGGCGCGTCGCCGGGATCTTCACCATCAGGTTCGGGCGGTCGACCTCGGCGTGCAGCCTGATCGCCTCGCTGAACGTCTCGAGCGTGTCGTACGCCAGGCGCGGATCCACCTCGAGCGAGACGTAGCCGTCGCGGTGGCCCGTCGACTCCCATACCCCTCTGAAGAGGTCGCACGCTTCGCCGATGTCCTGCTGAGCGAGCGCCCAGAACGTCTCGGCGTCGTCTGCGCCCGCGGCCGCGAGCTCCCGGAGCTGTTCGTCATAGGCCGTGCCGGCGCTCATCGCCTTCTCGAAGATCGTCGGGTTGGAGGTCGCGCCGACGACCGAGCAGGTGTCGATCAGCTCCTGGAGGTGGCCGCCGCGGATGGAGTCGCGGGACAGGAAGTCCACCCACACGCTCTGGCCGAGCGCGGAGAGGCGCTCAAGGGGGGTAGCGGACATCGTTTCTCCTTAGCTTGTCGTGTGGAGCAGCGCGCTCGCTCGCGCGGCGATGTTCTCGGCCGAGAAGCCGAACTCTCTAAGGACAGTAGCGCCGGGCGCGGAGGCCCCGAAGTGGTCCACGCCGAGCACGTCGCCGTCCATGCCGACCCACTTCCACCAGCTCATGCTGGCCCCGGGCTCGACGGCGAGCCGCGCGCGCACCGAGCGCGGGAGCACCTCCTCGCGGTAGGCCTCGGGCTGCGCTTCGAAGATCTCCATGCACGGCATCGAGACGACCCTCACGGCGGCGCCCCCGTCGGCGAGCGCCCGAGCGGCCTCCAGCGTGGGCGCGACCTCCGCGCCCGTCGCGATCAGGATGATCTCGGGTGCCGCCGCCGAGTCCCACAGCACGTAGGCGCCGCGCGTGAGGCCCTCGGCGGGAGCGAGCACCGAGCGGTCGAGCACCGGCAGGTTCTGCCGGGACAGCAGCAGAGCAACGGGACCGTCCTCGCGCTCGAGCGCCGCGGCCCACGCCTCGGTCACCTCGTTCGCGTCGGCGGGCCGGACCACCCAGAGCCCAGGGATGGCGCGCAGGGCGGCGTAATGCTCGATCGGCTGGTGGGTCGGCCCGTCCTCACCGACCGCGACGGAGTCGTGCGTCCAGACCCACACGACGGGCAGGCTCATCAATGCGGACAGCCTGACGGCGCCCCGCATGTAGTCGGAGAAGATCAGGAACGTCGAGCCGTAGGGCTTGACGATGCCGCCGTGTGCACCCGCTCCGTTGACGATCGCTCCCATCGCGTGCTCGCGGATGCCGAAGGGGACGTTTCGCCCCGCGTGCACGCGGGAGAACTCGCCGGCGCCCTCGAAGACGGTCTTCGTCGACTCGACGAGGTCCGCCGCCCCGCCGATCATCGTCGGTGCGAACGGGGAGAAGGCCGCCATCACCTTCTGACCCGCGGATCTCCCCGCGATCTGCTCGCCCGCGGCGAACACGGGCAGCGACTCGCGCCAGCCCTCGCGCAGGCGCCCTTCCCACGCGAGGTCCCAATCTCCGGCGAGCTCCGGGTGCGCGGCACGCCAGGCTCCCATGCGCTGCTGCCACTCCGACTGTGAGGCGGAGCCCTGTTCGGCGAGCGACATGTGCGCGCTCACGCTGTCGTCGACCCAGAAGCTGCGCTCGGGGTCGAACCCCATGACCTCCTTGGTGGCGCGGACCTCCGCCTCGCCGAGCGGCGCCCCGTGGGACTTGGATGTGTCGACCGCGTTCGGTGCGGGATAGGCGATGTGCGAACGGATCGCGATGAATGACGGGCGCTCCGTTTCCCGGCGGGCCGCGGCGATCGCCTGCTCGAGCGCGTCGAGGTCCTCGGAGTCGGCGACATGCTGGACGTGCCAGCCGTTCGCCTGCATGCGCGCAGCGTGGTCCTCGCCGTCGAAGGAAAGCGCTGTGCTGCCGTCGATCGTGATGTGGTTTTCGTCGTAGCAGACGACGAGCTTGCCGAGCCCGAAATGACCGGCCACCGAAGCCGCTTCCTGGCTTATCCCCTCCATCATGTCCCCGTCGGAGCAGATCGTGTAGACGTGGTGGTCGACGATCGTGTGGCCGGGGCGATTGAAGCGCTCCGCGAGAAAGCGCTCGGCCATAGCCATCCCGACCGCGTTGGCGAGGCCCTGCCCGAGCGGGCCGGTCGTGACCTCGATCCCGGGCGTGTGGCCACGCTCGGGATGCCCGGGTGTGAGCGACCCCCACTGGCGGAATTCCTGGAGGTCCTTCAGGGCGACGTCGTATCCGGTCAGGTGCAGCAGCGAGTACTGCAGGATGCACGCGTGCCCCGCGCTCAGCACGAAGCGGTCCCGGTCCTGCCAGTGCGGGTCAGCCGGGTTGGCGCGGAGGAATCGCTTGAACAGCACGTAGCCAAGCGGCGCGAGCGCCATCGCCGTGCCGGGATGCCCGGCGTTCGCCTTCTGCACGGCGTCCATCGCGAGGCCCCTGATCGTGTTGATCGAGAGCGCACGGATCGCCTGCTCCTCCGGTTCCCCGCCGATCGCGTCGGCGCCGTTCGGTCGGGGGTCGGAGGCCATCAGGACCGATCCTACAGTCGCGGGGCGATAGAGTCGGGGATCGTGCCTGAGCAGTTCTGCGATGTCGGGAGGGGAATAACCCTCTGCTACGAGACCTTCGGCGACCCAGCCGACCCGACCGTGCTCCTGGTCATGGGCCTGGCGACGCAGATGATCGCCTGGCACGAGGACTTCTGCAACGAGCTGGCCGGCCGCGGGTTCCAGGTCATACGGTTCGACAACCGCGACATCGGGCGCTCCACCCACCTGCAGGGACGGCCGCCGACGATCCCCCAGCTGCTGGTCCGCTCCAAGCGGCCCGCCGGATACACGCTCGCCCACATGGCCGCCGACACGGCCGGGCTGCTGCGCACGCTCGACGTCAGCCCCGCGCACGTCGTCGGCGCCTCGATGGGCGGCATGATCGCCCAGACGCTCGCGGCATTTCATCCGGAGCACGTCAGCTCGCTGGTGTCGATCATGTCCAACACGGGCAGCCGTCGCAGCGGGCAGCCGTCGCTGCGCGTGTTCCCCGCGTTCCTGCGCCGCCCCCCGCACGACCGCGAGGAGTACATCGCTCACGTCCAGCGGCTGTTCGAAGCGATCGGCTCCTCGGGGTTGCCGCGCGACTCGGACGAGATCCGCGCGATGGCCGAAGCGAGCTTCGAGCGAAACCACGACCCTGAGGGCCCGGGCCGCCAGCTCGCGGCGATCATCGCCTCGGGGGACCGCACGGCCGAGCTGCGGGCGATCGACGTGCCGACGCTCGTGATCCACGGCACCGCCGACCCGCTCGTGTCTCCGTCCGGTGCCCGCGCGACGGCGAGGGCCATCCCGGGCGCGCAGCTGATGATGATCGACGGCATGGGCCACGACCTGCCACGGGTGATCTGGCCTCAGATCATCGACGGCATAGTGGACACCGCTTCGCGCGCCGAAGCGCCGCACGAAGCCCCACAGGCTCGCCCCTCCGCGCCGGCGAGCCTGCAGGGCTAGGCGCCCGCTCCCGCTCCCGTCACCTCGCCCAAGGTCGCCGCACGAGCGGGCGCAGACCGAGGCGCGCATGAACGCGCCCGGCCGCGCACCGTGGCTCACCCGGGCGCCATCCCCCTCTTTCGCCCGGGTCGCCGCAGCAGGCCCGCCTCGCGGGCCTGCCCAGAAGCGGTGCGCACCGGCTGCGCCGCGCGTGGCATGCGAGCTCCCTCATGCTCGCTCGCCCACGATCAACGTCGCGCGCCGTGCGCTTCCCGCGTGATCCCTCTTCCCGCCGATCAGAAAGCCGACTTCCTTGGCCACTGTTGCCTTTCCCCTGTTCATCCCTGAGGCAATTCCGCAGGTGCCGGGAGTCATTCCCGACCACACATATAAATCACGTCGCGGCGAGATTGTCAACGCGCGACCCTGCCGGTCGTGGACCCCGAGGGCCGGTGCCGGCATCTGTTGCAGTGCGCCCGGAGGGAATCGAACCCTCGGCCTGCGGCTTGAAAGACCGCTGCTCTTTGGCTCCCCGAAGAGAACCGTTGACCACTGAGCTACGGGCGCTCGATATGTGAACTCGGCTGACGCCGAGAGCCTATTCTAAGCAGGCCCGGCGCGAGCGCGCTGCGCCCACCGGCCGTGCCGGTCAGCGCCGCGCCTTGTGCGCCCTGGGCTGATGCGGGTAGATGATGATCGCGTTCGCGGGCACCGCCGAGCGAGGCACCCCGATCCCGCCGCAGCCCGAGCCCTTGCACTGCGTGTAGACGGGCGGGAACCCGAGCAGTTCGGGAATCGTCACGATCCGGTAGCCGCGGGCGTGCAGCGCGTGGATGATCCCCGGGTAGGCGGCGAGCGTCTCCCCGCGCGGACCGCCGCCGTCGTGGGAGAGGATGATCGAGCCGGGCCTGACCTGTGCGAGGACTCGCGACTGGATCGCGGCCGTGCCGGGCGTCGCCCAGTCCGTGGGGTCCACGTTCCAGAGCACCGTCGCCAGCCCGAGCGAGCGAGCGGTCGCGACAACCGACCCGTTGTAGGCGCCGTAGGGCGGCCGGAACACGCATGGCGTGTAGCCGCTTATGCGCCGGATCACCGACATCGTGGAGGACAGCTGGCCGCGCACGTCGCCCGTCCGGGTCAGTTGCGGGTGCGACCATGTGTGGTCGCCCAGCACGTCGCCGTCGCCGAGCTCCCGTCGCAGCATCGAGGCGTAGGACCAGTTGACCTGGCGTCCGATCATGAAGAACGTCGCCCGGACGTGGTTGCGCTCGAGCATCGATAGGAACGCCGGGGTATCCGACCATGGGCCATCGTCGAACCCGATCGCGACCTCCCGCCGCGCCGGGCCGTGCAGGAACGCGGAGCTGCCGTGGCTGAGGCATCCGGTCAGCCGGTAGCGCAGCGCCGCGAGCGGGTCGGCCTTCGGGCGCGCCGGGACGGAGGGCGGCGGCGCAGGCGCGGTCGGTGTCACGGCGGTCGCGGCGTGAGCGGCTCCGCCGCTGCCTCCTCCGCCGGGCGAGATCGCCATCACGCCCAGGGCCAGCAGCGTCGGGATCAGGAGCGATAGAGCGCGGGGCACCTCGATTCACCATACACCCGCCCGGCCGGGCCGGGCGGCGGGTGCGGACGCCCGTTTCCGAAGCGGATCTGTGAGCTTCCCGGAGCCGTGAAGGCGCCTATGCCGGCGCCCGCGCGCGCGGATCCACGGAGCTGGTCGAGTCTAGTATGCGCCGATGCAGCGCTACATCGCAGCGATCGACCAGGGGACGACCAGCACCCGCTTGATCCTGTTCGACAGGGCGGGTGCGATCGCCGCCCTGCAGCAGCGCGAGCACACCCAGATCCACCCGCACGCCGGCTGGGTGGAGCACGACCCGCTCGAGGTATGGCGGCGCACGCGCGAGGTGATCGACGGCGCCCTCGCATCGATCGGCGCCGGAGCGCGGGATGTCGCCGCGGTTGGAATCACGAACCAGCGCGAGACCACCGTGGTGTGGGACCGGCGCACCGGCGAGCCGATCCACAATGCGATCGTCTGGCAGGACACGCGCACGGGCGCGCTCGTGCGTGAGCTCGCGGGCGACGCGGGCGCGGACCGGCTGCGCGACAGCGTCGGGCTGCCGCTGTCGACGTACTTCTCCGGGCCGAAGATCACATGGCTGCTCGACCGAGTCGAGGGCGCCAGGGAGCGCGCGGAGGCGGGAGAGCTCGCGTTCGGGACGATGGACAGCTGGATCCTGTGGAACCTCACCGGCGGACCCGACGGGGGCGTCCACGCGACCGACGTCACGAACGCCAGCCGCACGATGCTGATGGACCTGCGCACGCTGGACTGGCACCAGCCAAGCCTCGACCTGATGGGCGTGCCCAGGGCGATGCTTCCCGAGATCCACTCCTCGAGCGCTCCGCACGGTCACGCGGGCCCCGGCGGTCTGCAGGGCTGCCCGGTGACGGGCATCGCCGGGGACCAGCAGGCGGCCCTCTTCGGGCAGGCCTGTTTCGAGCCCGGCGAGGCGAAGTGCACATACGGCACGGGCTCGTTCCTACTGCTGAACACGGGAGGTGAGATCGTGCGCTCGCAGAAGCTGCTGACGAGCGTCGCGGCCCGCGTCGGCGAGGAGCCGGCGAACTACGTCCTTGAGGGTTCTGTCGCCGTCACCGGCGCCGCGGTCCAGTGGCTGCGCGACCGGCTCGGCCTGATCAGCTCGGCGAGCGAGGTCGAGACGCTCGCGCGCAGCGTGCAGGACAACGGGGGTGTCTATTTCGTGCCCGCCTTCTCCGGCCTGTTCGCGCCGCACTGGCGCGAGGATGCGCGCGGGGTGATCGTCGGCCTCACGGCCTACGCCCGCTCGGGGCATCTCGCGCGCGCCGTGCTGGAGGCGACGGCGTGGCAGATCCGCGAGGTCGTCGACGCCGCGCTCGAGGTGACAGGCACGCCGCTCGCCGAGCTTCGCGTCGACGGCGGGATGACCGCCGATGAGCTGCTGATGCAGGTCCAGGCGGACGTGCTCGGCGTGCCCGTCGCAAGGCCCGTGATCACGGAGACGACGGCGCTCGGCGCGGCGTTCGCCGCCGGCCTGGAGGCCGGGTTCTGGGACGGCAGGGCCGAGCTTCGCGAGCAGGTCGCCGTCGATCGCCGCTGGCAGCCGCAGATGCAGGCGGCCGACCGCGAACGCGAGTACCGGCAGTGGCGCAAGGCCGTCGAGCGCTCGCTCGGCTGGGTCGACTAGCTCAGGGCGTGAGGACGATCTTGAGCGCCTCGCGGCGGTCGTAGACCGCGTACGCCTCGGGCGCCTGCTCCAGCGTCATGTGGTGCGTCACCAGCGCGCTCGGGTCGAGCACGCCCTCCGCCATCATCGCGAGCACGCGGTCGACGTGCGCGAGCACGTTCGCGTGGCCGCCGCGGAGCGTGAGCGCCTTCAGCCAGAGCAGCCCCATGTGCACCTCGGCGCGCTCGGCGTAGACGCCGATGCACTGGATGCTCCCGCACGAGCGGGTCAGGCGGATGGCGCTCTCGAGCACGCGAGGGTCACCGACCGCGTCGATGCTCACGTCGACCCCGCGGCCTTCGGTGCCGCCGCGGACTATTCCCTTGACGTCCTGCTCCCCGATGTGGACGGGCTCGGCGCCGAATGACTCGGCCACCGCGAGGCGGTCGGGCACGGAGTCGATCGCGTAGACGTGCGCCGCGCCGGCGGCCCGTGCGGCCTGCACCGCGCACAGCCCGACCGGGCCGAGGCCCATCACCGCGGCGACGTCGCCCGGGCGCAGGCCGCTCGCGTCGACGGCGTGAAAACCGGTGCCCATCACGTCTCCCGCGAACAGCGCGACGTCCTCGCTCATGCCGGCGGGCACGCGCCGCAGGACGAGGTCGGCGTTGGGCACCAGCGCCATGTCGGCTTGGGTTCCCTGCAGCGATCCGAGCGTCGAGCCGTGGCCGAACGTCCGCGTGTGCTCGCAGCGGTGGAACATGCCGCGCCGGCAGAACCAGCAGCTTCCGCAGGCCGTCTGGAAGCATCCGAGCACGCGGTCCCCGACGTCGATCTGCTTCACGCCGTCGCCGACGGCGAGGACCGTGCCGACGTACTCGTGCCCGATCGTGAAGCCCTGCTCGATCTGAACGCGGCCGTGGTAGATGTGCAGGTCCGAGCCGCACACGCCGGTCGCGGTGACGCGGACGACCGCGTCGGTCGGGTCGATCAGCTCGGGCTCCGGGCGCTCCTCCACGGCGACGACACCGGGAGCCTGGAAGGTCACAGCTCTCATCGCCCGGGAGCCTACCGGTGATCCGCGGGCTGCACCTCGCGGAGCGCGCCTGTCTCCGGGTCGAAGACGAAGCCCCGGATGTGATCGCGCGCGATCAGCTCGCGCGCGGAATGCAGGCGCGAGAGACTGTGACTGAGCGTCGCCTCGACGTCCTCGAACGCGCCCAGCCTCCAGTGGGGCATCGCGCCGTCCGCGGCGAGCGCCTGCGTGTAGTCGTCCTCCGACGCCCCGCACAGTCCGCAGCCGTCGTGCATCACGACGACGATCTCCTCGGTGCCGAGCAGCCGCTGTGAGGCGCTCAGCGAGCGGAGCGCGTCGTCGGTCACGAGTCCGCCGGCGTTGCGGATGATGTGCGCATCTCCGCGCTCGAGGCCGAGCATCGGGAACAGGTCGATCCGCGTGTCCATGCACGAGAGGACCGCGACCTTGCGGCGCGGCCGCGGGCTGAGACCGGGCGCGGCCAGCTCCCGCGTGCGGGAGGCGGCGACGCCGATCATGTCATCGGCGTGAGGCATCGGGTGATGGTAGGACAGTCGAGCGCGGAACCCGTCGCGCGGGATCGAACGCGCTCGCATAGAGTTCGCTCATGGACCTGGCCGGGAGGCATGTCGTTGTCACGGGGGGAGCGGGCGGGATCGGGCG
>Ga0075030_100007062_pt1 | contig 10020 bp, 8 predicted proteins | sample LitLauG_LLR_2012_FD_71393 | JGI IMG/M metagenome (GOLD analysis project Ga0075030, IMG submission 71393) | Freshwater sediment microbial communities from Pennsylvania, USA - Little Laurel Run_MetaG_LLR_2012 | ecosystem: Environmental > Aquatic > Freshwater > Creek > Sediment | place: USA...
GCGGACAGCGATTGAACAGCCCATAAAAGTCGTCGCCAATGCGGAATATCCCGATCTCGCGGCCATTTACCGTCACGATCTTCCGGGACCCCGGCGGGATTTCCCCCACACTGGCGACAACATGACGCGTCATCAGTGTCAGTCCAGACGATACAACGCACGCGCATTGTCCCGGTAGATCTTCCGCTTCCAATCATCCGGCAGCGCAACCTTGAAGGCATAGCGCGGATCATCCTGATCCCAATGCGGATAGTCGGTGGAGAACATTACCCGGTCCGGCCCGATCCATTCCAGAATAGACAGCATATCCTGCGGCCGCTCCGGTTCCTCGATCGGCTGCGTCGTCACCCAGACATGCTCATGCACATACTCGGATGGAGATCGTTTCAGATCCGGCACTTCGGCCTTCAGACGCTTCCAATGCTTGTCCAGACGCCAGCACAATGCGGGCAACCAGGCGAAACCGCCCTCCACCAGCACGATCTTCAAATTGGGAATCCGTTCGAATACCCCCTCGCACACCAAACTCGTCACCAGCGTCTGCATCGTCTGCACGTAGGACGGATGTTCCTCGTGATAAAACGACGGCCAGCCGCCGCCGGTGGAGGCGTGACCGCTGGTCCCACCAAGATGGAGCGACACCGGAAACCCGTTCGCCGCGCACGCTTCCAGGATCGGCCAATACCGCCGGCGCCCCAGTGGTTCCAACCCACGCGGCGGAATGTTCACCTGCGCGAAGCGGCGATCCCCCGCCCGCTTTTCAATCTCGGCGATCGCGGCTTCGGTATGTTCGATATTGACCTGCACGGCGCCCAACAACCGAGGATCAGGATCGCACCAATGCGCCAACTGCCATTCGTTGACCGCGACCGCCATGGCCGAACCGAACTCGACATTCCGCTCTCCGCCCGCGCCGCCAACCAACGGCGCCAGCAATCCATAGGCAACGTCGAACAGATCGAGAAGCTGCTCCCGCATCATCGGCAAATCCGACCCCGGATGGCCGCCGCTCTTGGGCCAGCTATCCATCCGCATCCCGGCGCCCGGCGACATCCGAGGGTACATCGAGGTCTTTGCCAATCCCTGCCGCGTGCGCCCGCCGATGGTCTGCTTGTGCTCCAGCCACCGTTTCGACAGGAACGGATCGAAATCGTTCGGCCCCTTCACATAGGGATGCACGTCGCAATCGATGAAACCCAAATGACTCTGGGCGGAACGATCAGGTGTGCGATCCAGGACGGTCACGTTCATCACGGTGTCTCCCTCAGTCGAGGATAGGTTTGCAGCGGGTTCTCAACACATATCTTGCGGATCAGGTCCGCTGACAGTCCAGCCGGCAACGCGTCGTCGCCGTCAAAGTGCCAATGCGGATAGTCCGACGAAAACAGCAGCATCTCATCGGAGCCAAGTTGCTCCAACAGCGTATTCACCTGCGGCTCGGTTGGCGGCGTATCGAACGGCTGCAACGTCAGACGCACATGCCGGCGCACCGTCTCGGTCGGCTGTTGTTCCAACCACGGGACTTCCGCCCGCACGCCGCGCCAGGTCTTATCCAGCCGCCACAGCGAGGCCGGCAGCCAGGTGACACCGGACTCGATCAGCACCACCTTAAGGTCGGGGAATTTGACGAACACCCCCTCGCTGACCAGGCTGTTCAACGCGGCCTGGAAACCTTGCGCCTGAGAAACATAGTCCTCCAGGTAATACGACGGCCAGCCCAACGCGCTCGGTGGATGCCGGAAACTGCTGCCGGCGTGAATCCCGATCGGCAGGCCATGCGCTGCCGCCGCCTTGTAAATCGGCCAGTTTTGCCGGCGCCCGAGCGGCAGTTCGGTCATGGCCAGTAGCAGGACTTGAACGAAACGGTGGTCAGGCGCCAGCCGCTCGATTTCCTCCGCCGCCAGTTCGGCGCTGTGCGGCGGCACCATGATCGAAGCGCGCAACCGAGGATCGCGATCCAGCCACTCCGCCCTGATCCAGTTGTTGATGGCGCGGCAAAAGGCAGCCGAGAGATCCTCGCTCAGCATCACCTGCGCGCCATGAATCACATTACAAATCGCTCGGCTGGCTTGCAGGCGGTCGAGCAGATGCGTTTGCATCGCCGCCAAACTGCTGCCGGGCGGACCCGAGGGCAGGTGCCAATCGGGCCGGCCGTTGATGGCGGCGTTGACCGGGTAGCTGCTGGGTTCGAAGTTCTCACGCTCCAACCCTCGGCGCAAAACATGCTCCCGCCAGTAGTCGTCGAAGTACGGCAGCAGCGCGCGCGTATTCGGAACGGCGGGATGGACGTCGCAGTCGATGGCGCCTGTGAGATAGTCCGAGGCGGGACGCGTCATGGGCGGTGCTTTCGCCTTCGCTTGATATTCCGAACGCTAGGGGAAGCCGGGGCCGATGTAAACGTTGTCGGTGCGGCGTGATCCATCGCGCTTGACAGGATGTGTCCGTCCATCATAAGGTTCCTAACGAACGTTCGTTAGGAATAGCCCATGCTCGACACGTCAAAGGACCGCATCAAACACGAAGCCATGCGCCTGTTCGTTGAGCATGGCGTCGATGCCGTCTCGATGCGCGACATCGCCGACGCGGTCGGCATGAAGGCCCCCAGTCTCTACGCCCATTTTCGAAGCCGGGAAGACCTGATCGCCGATCTGTTCTATCCTGGCTACGCCGAATACGGTCGCCTGCTGGCCGAGGCCGCCGCCACCCAAGGCGGATTCCACCAACAGTTGGAAGCGATGATCCGCGTGATTTGTGCCCTGCACGCCCGAGACGAACTGCTGTTCAACTTCCTGCTGCTCACCCAGCACGGTTTCCTGCGCCAGGTCCCTCCCACAGGTCACAACCCGGTCGAAATCATCTGCCGCCACGTCGCCGCCGCCATGCAGGCCGGCGAGATCCCAGCCGGCAACGCCACGCTGATCGCCGGCGCCATCATCGGCGTCATCGTGCAGGCCGCCACCTTCAAACTCTACGGACGATTGAGCCAGGGACTAGAAGAACTAACGGACGACATCGTCGCGCTATGCCGCAGGATCGTATCATGACCGAATCCACCCCGCGCCAAAAGGTCAGTGCTATGTCGTTATTGATGTCGCGCCGCCTGGGCCCGCTTTGCCTGACGCAGACCTGCGGGGCATTCAACGACAATTTGGTCAAAAATGCCATGATCGTCCTCGCGATCTTCAAGCTGGGTTCGGGAGGCACCGGATTGGCGGCCCTCGCCGGTGCGCTGTTCATCGCCCCCTACGCCCTGTTGTCGGCGACCGCCGGGCAACTGGCGGATCGTTTCGACAAGTCACGCCTGATCCAGATTACCAAGGCCGCCGAGGTCTTGCTGATGGGCGCCGCCGCCTATGGCTTTCTCACCAACAGCGTCCCTGCCCTGCTGGCCGTCCTGTTCGGCCTTGGCGTACAAGCAACGATGTTCGGCCCGCTGAAATACGGCATCCTTCCCGATCACCTTCGCGACGACGAACTGATCGCGGGCAACGGCTTGATCGAGGCCTCCACCTTCCTCGCCATTCTCGCCGGCACCGTCGCGGGCGGCGCGCTTGCCCTGTTGGACTCCGGCCCCCTCATCGTCGCCGCCGCCGGCCTGACCGTCTCCCTGCTTGGTTTCGCCGCCGCGTTTGGAATTCCCAGGGCGCAGGCGGCAGACAGTGCATTGCGGATTGGCTGGAACATCTTCCGCGAGACCACGTCGATCATCCGCCAGGCAACCTCGAAACGGTCGGTTTGGCTGTCGATCCTAGGCCTGAGCTGGTTCTGGGCGATCGGTGCCACCCTGCTGTCCGAATTCCCCTCGGTCGCCCGCGACGCGCTGGGTGCCGACGGTCATGTCGTTACGCTATTGCTAACCATGTTCGCGGTCGGTGTCGGCATCGGATCCATGCTGTGCTCCCGGCTATTACACGGCGACGTCAGTGCCCGCCACGTCCCGTTCGCCGCGATCGGCATCACCGTGTTCACCTGGGATTTCGGCGCGGCGGTGATCACGGGCAGTAGCCTGCATCTGACCACCGTCGCCGCGGTGCTGCATGCGCCGACCGGTTGGCGCATGTTGATCGACCTGTTGCTGTTGGCGGCGTGCGGCGGCCTCTATTCAGTCCCGCTGTACGCCATCGTGCAGGAGCAGTCAGAGCCGTCGCACCGTGCCCGCACGATCGCCGCCAACAATGTGGTCAACGCGGTGACGATGGTGCTGGGCGCCGGTTTCGTCGCCGTGTTCGCGGCCCTCGATGTGCCGGCGCCGCGCGTGCTGCAAATCGCCGCGATCGCGAATTTCGCCGTCGCGCTCTGGATCATTCGCCTGCTGCCGCAAACGGTGTTTCGCGCGCTATTCCAATGGTATTTTCGCCTGTTCCACAAAACCCGGATCGAGGGGTTGCAGAACATCGATCTGGCCGGGGAACGGTCCATCGTGGTGATCAACCACCTCTCGTTCCTGGATGGTTGCCTCGTGGCGGCCTTCCTGCCGGGCGACCTGGTGTTCGCGATCGACACCGAACAAGCGCGCCGGTTTTGGTTTCTTAAGTATATTCTTGATGTTTTTCCAGTCGACCCGACCAATCCGATGGCAATCCGAGCGATGGTGAAAGCGGTGCGCGATGGGCGCCGACTGGCGATTTTTCCGGAAGGCCGCATAACCCTGACCGGCGCACTGATGAAAATCTATGACGGTCCCGGTATGATCGCCGACAAGGCCGACGCCGCGATCATTCCGGTTCGCATCGACGGTTTGCAGTTCCACAAGACCTCACGCATGCAGGGCAAGCTGAGGCTGCGCTGGTTCCCTCCGCTGAGCCTGACCGTGCTGCCGCCGGTGTGCCTCGATGTCCCGGAGGCCCTGGTGGGACGCGCTCGCCGCGCGGTTCTGGGACAGATCATGCAGGATATCATGGTCAACGCGTCGTTCCAGCCCGACCGCGTGCGGCAGTCGCTGTTCGCCGCGCTGCTGAGTGCGCGCCGGCTGTATGACCGGGGCCTGCCGGTGCTCGTCGATATCATTCCCAACGAAACCGGCGGCACGACGATCACCGAACTCAACTATCGCCGCCTGATCCTCGGCAGTATCGTGCTGGGACGGAAACTGGCGGCGATAACACGGCCCGGCGAGCATGTCGGCGTGATGCTGCCCAGCGCCGTGGGCACCGTTGTAACGTTCTTCGCCCTGCAATCCCAGGCACGCGTGCCGGCAATGCTGAACTTCACCAGCGGCGCCGACGGCATGCTGTCGTGCTGCGCCACGGCTGGAATCCGCACCATCCTGACGTCGCGCCAGGCGGTGCGGCGGGGCAAGCTGGACCGTTTGGTAGAGGCGGTCAGCACGAAAATCCGTTTCGTCTATCTGGAGGATGTGCGCGCCTCGATCGGCTTGCTGGACAAGCTGCGCGGGATGCTCGCCGGCCCTCAACCCGGCGCTGATCTGGACCCAGAATCGCCCGCCCTGGTGCTGTTCACGTCAGGATCCGAGGGCACCCCGAAGGGCGTCGTCCACAGCCACCGCAGCCTGCTCGGCAACTGCGCCCAGTTGCGGTCTGTCGTCGATTTCAGCCCGACGGACCGCGTGTTCAACGCGCTGCCGATGTTTCATTCGTTCGGCATGACCGCCACGCTGCTGCCGCTGCTGTATGGCGTGCGCACGTTCCTGTATCCGTCGCCGTTGCATTATCGGATTGTCCCAGAAATGGTCTATGCCGACCAATCCACCATCATGTTCGGGACCGATACGTTTCTAACGGGCTACGCGCGCCGGGGCAATCCGCTGGACTTCCAGTCGTTGCGTTACATTTTCGCCGGCGCCGAGAAAGTGCGGCCGGAAACGCGGGCGACCTATATGTCGCTGTTCAAGAAGCCCATCTTCGAAGGCTACGGCGCGACCGAAACCGCCCCGGTCCTCGCGCTAAGCACCTGGGCGCACTCCAAGGAGGGCTCCGTCGGCCGCCTGCTGCCCGGCATCGAGGCGCGACTGGACCCGGTCCCCGGCATCGACGAAGGCGGCCGGCTTTGGGTGCGCGGTCCGAACGTTATGCTGGGGTACCTGCGCGCGGAAAAGCCCGGGGTGCTCGAACCTCCGCCGGGCGGTTGGTACGACACCGGGGATATCGTTGCGATCGACGATACCGGTTTTGTGATAATCAAAGGCCGCGCCAAACGCTTTGCCAAGATCGGCGGTGAAATGGTTTCCCTGGCCGCCGCCGAGGCATTGGCGGAAGCGGTCTGGAAGGACGCCGCCCACGCCGTCATTGCCATTCCAGACTCAAGAAAGGGCGAAAAACTGTTACTGGTGACGACGCAAAAAGACCCTCAGGTCCGAACTTTGCTGACGGCGGCGCGGGAAAAAGGCGTGATCGAAATACAGGTGCCGCGGGACGTGATGGTGGTGGATAAGATGCCGATGCTGGGGACCGGGAAAATCGACTATCCCGCCGTGCAACATTTGGTCGCCATGCGGGCGGCACGTCCCGAGGCCGTCGCATGATCGCACCCCCCCCTCAACCTCGGCCCTCATTGATCTTTCCAATCCGCCTCAATCCTGTCTAAGCTTTGCGCAGAGCGCGCCCCAGAGAGCAGCGCCAGCACAGGAGGGCTTGATGGGACAGACGACCGCTTCGGCCACCGGATGGACTTGGGTGCGCGATATCACCCGTTATCAATGGATGGTTTTCCTGATCGCCTGGCTGGGCTGGTCGCTGGACAACACCGACTTCAACCTGTTCGCGCTAGTGCTGCGGCCGGCGGTAACGGAACTTTTGGGGGGTAATCCGACCGCCGCCGATATCGGCCGGGTCGGTGGCTTCCTCAGCATGACCGGCCTTCTCGGTTGGGCATTCGGCGGCTTCGCCTTCGGCATCGTCGGCGATTATTTCGGCCGGGTGCGAACCCTGATGTTGAGCGTCGCGTTGGTCGGCGTCTGCACCGCGCTGCAAGGTTTCACCCACAGCACCATAACGTTCGGCATTTGCCGTTTCTTCACCGGCGTCGGCACCGGCGCCGAGGTGGTCCTGGGCATCCCGCTGGTGGCCGAGGCGTTCGCCGATATCCACCGCGCGAAAGTGCTGGGAGTCATGATGACCGGCGGTGGCTTCGGCAGTCTGATCGGCGGCCAACTCTATGCGTTTGTCGGGCCTTATGGCTGGCGCTACGTCATGTTCGCCGGCGTGCTGCCGGCGCTGATCCTGATCGCCCTCCGTCGCGGCCTGGATGAACCAGAACATTTCCAGGTCGTCCATGCGCGGCGCCAGGCGATCCGGGCACAGCGGGAACGATCGCAGGAGGACAAGGATTATATGCGGTTCGCTCCGGCGCAGTTGTTCACGCCAGCATTGCGCTACAGCACGTTTATCGGCGTGCTGTTCTGCGTCGGAACGCTGCTGTCGATCTGGACCAGCGCGATCTGGCTGCCGACGATCCAGGGGCAGTTGCTGGCGCTGAAAGGCATCACCGGGCCGGCCGCGGCCCCGTTCATCGGACACGGCATGACGTTGTGGGGGCTCGGCGGGATCGTCGGATACGCAACGTTCGGCTTCATCGCCGATGTCGTGGGACGGCGGGGGACGATCATCTTCTACAACGTCGGGGCCATCGTCTCGGGGCTGTATATGTATCTGTGGCTCGATACCTACGACCTGTATCCGTATCTGCTGCCGGTGTTCGGGTATTTCGTGTTCGGCGTGTTCTCGGGTCACGCGGTATATCTGCCGGAGCTGTTCCCGACCCATGTGCGGGCGACCGCGGTGTCGTTCTGCAATGGCTCCGGCCGCGTCATCACCAGCTTCGGGCCGCTGGTCGCGGGGCTGCTGGCTGGCTCGCTGAACGGCGCGTTCAACCAGGCGACGGCGGTAATGACGTGCTTCGCCGGACTGAGCATCGTGGCGGCGCTATTGGGGCGAGAAACCAGGGACGATGCGCTCCCCGATTGATCTGTCGGACAACAACACCGCTCGGTGCGATAAGGCCTGCACCGGGCGGTGACAGTTTGCAGTGTTAACATCGGCTCAGGTTAGTCTTTCAGAAACGCCTCGAACGCATCCTTGTAGTCTGGGTGCCAGCGCGACAGCGGCGGCCGGTTCTCGGTGATGTCCTGAACCGCCCAGAGCATCCGCTTGTTGTCGATCGCTCGCGTCACATCGTTATCCGGGCAGATGATGTAGAAATCGCCCTGGTTCATCCCGCCGACCAGCATGTCCACCACCTGATCCGGCGTCCACGCGCCCGGCGGCTTCTCGGTGCGCGCCCCGCGGGTCATGGCGGTGAAGGTCGAGCCTGGCACCAACAAATGGGCCGAGATGCGGGCGCCATCCTCGTTACGCAGGCTGTGCGCGAGCGCTTCGGTCAGCACCTTCACGCCGGCCTTGCTGATGTTATAGGCGGTGTCGCCGGGCGGGCAGGTGATCCCTTGTTTCGACCCAGTATTCACGATCGCGCAGTTGGTTACCTGCGCGAGCATGGAGGGCGTGAACGTCTGCACGCCATTGATGACGCCCCAGAGATTGACCTCCAGCACCCGACGCCAACGATCGATGTGGTCATACGGACCGCCGCCGGGTGACGTGCCCGCGTTGTTCATCAGCAGGGCCACCTCGCCAAACCGAGCGTAGGCGGCGTCGCGGAGGGCCTGGACGGAGTCCAGGCGGCTGACATCCGTCGGCACCGTCAACACGGCATCACGCCCGGACGGGGAAACGGCGGAGACCGTTTCGGCCGCGCGCTCCAGCGCCTCGGGCGACAAATCGGCAAGGCAAACACGCAGGCCCATCGCACCGAAACGTTGGGCGGCGGCCAGTCCGATACCGCTGGCCGCACCGGTGATAACCGCGACGCGACCAGCGCGAAGGGCTGGGTGCTGACTCATGAAGCTGGCCCCTCAATCCGCCACGAAGTTCATCGCGATGCCGTTGATGCAGTACCGCAGATGCGTCGGCGGCGGGCCGTCGGGGAACACATGCCCCAAATGGCTGCCGCAGGTGGCGCAATGCACTTCCGTGCGGATCATGCCGTGGCTGCGATCCACCGTCTCCTCGACCGCCCCCTCGATCGGATCGTTGAAGCTCGGCCAACCCGTGCCGCTTTCGAATTTCAGTTTGCCTTCGAACAGAGCGGTCTCGCACCCGACGCAGGTAAACCGGCCGGGCCGCTTTTCCGCCAGCAGCGCACAGCTTCCCGGCGCTTCGGTGCCGTGCGAGCGCATCACGTAGTACTGCTCCCGCGTCAGCATCGCGCGCCACTCGGCATCGGTGCGGCTGACCTTGTATTCTTTCACCGTCATTTCATGCTCCTACTGTGTGGTGACCGCTGCCACGGCAGTACGGTCCGGTTTCAGATCGATCAACCTTGTGCCATCCAGGCAATCCAGGCCACGCACCCGCAACGTGCCGCCGTCGATTCCCACCAGCGCCACGACCGAGGACGCGATCGGGTTTGGCCGCACCGGCGATCGCAGCGCGAACGTGCCGGTGGTCCTGCCCGTGCGGAACGGCGTCTGCAACACCAGATCGCGGCGCGCCTCGTGCATCCAATACAGCACCTGAAGGCGCGGGTGTTGGCCGATATCGGTCAGCCCCTGACGCCACCGCTCATCGACAACGATGGAACAGACCGGACCATCCAGGCTGCCCCGCTTCGGACAGTCGGCGCGCGTCTTCCAGGGCGTGTGGATCGTCCCGATAAAATACACGCCGGCATCGGTCGCCGCCGGCAGCGGCACCGCCACCTCGCCTTGTCGCACAGCGGTCACGTCGGGTTCACCTGTCATGGTCCAACGGTGCCACCGCTCGCCGATCCGAGTCCAGATGCGGCGCGATTTTGACCGTTGTATCTTCGCCTCTATACCGTTCCCATGTCGATGTTGTCGCCGGAGGAATGGGAGGCGGTGTGGCTGACGCTGGCCGTCGCCGCGCGCGCGGTCGGTTATGGCCTGCCGCTGGCCGTGCTGATGGCCTGGGTGCTGACACGCTACCGGTTTCCCGGCCGAACCCTGCTGAATGCCCTGGTGCATCTGCCGATGGTGCTGCCGCCCGT
>Ga0075030_100007063_pt1 | contig 10017 bp, 10 predicted proteins | sample LitLauG_LLR_2012_FD_71393 | JGI IMG/M metagenome (GOLD analysis project Ga0075030, IMG submission 71393) | Freshwater sediment microbial communities from Pennsylvania, USA - Little Laurel Run_MetaG_LLR_2012 | ecosystem: Environmental > Aquatic > Freshwater > Creek > Sediment | place: USA...
ATCTGCTGCGCCACGCGTACTTCTTCGGTGCGATCGCCGCCGGGAGCGGGTGTGAGCGAGACGCGAATCGTGTCGCCAATGCCTTCCTGCAGCAGCACCGCCATGGCGGCACTCGAAGCAACCACGCCCTTAGCGCCCATGCCGGCTTCCGTCAGTCCCAGGTGCAGCGGATACTCGCAACGCGCCGCCAGCCGCCGGTAGACGTCAATCAGATCCTGCACGCCGCTGACCTTTGCGCTCAGGATGATCTGGTCCGCGCGTAGCCCGGATTGCTCCGCCAGCTTCGCCGAGTTCAGCGCGCTCACCACCATCGCCTCCATGGTCACTTCGCGCGCGTCTTTCGGTTCTGGCAGGCGCGAGTTCTCGTCCATCATCTTCGTCAGCAGCGACTGATCGAGCGACCCCCAATTCACGCCAATGCGCACCGGCCGCTGGTATTTCACGGCCACTTCGATCATGGTGCGGAAATTGTCGTCATTCTTGCGCCCCACGCTCACGTTGCCGGGATTGATGCGGTACTTGGCCAGGCCTTCGGCGCAGCCCGGATACTTGGTCAGCAGGAGGTGTCCGTTGTAGTGGAAGTCGCCGACGATCGGCACGCGCAGGCCCTGCTTGTCGAGCTGTTCGACGATGTAGGGAACGGCCTTAGCCGCGTCGTCGTTGTTCACGGTGACCCGGACCACTTCGCTTCCGGCGCGGGCCAGGGCCGCCACCTGCTGTACGGTTCCGGGGATGTCGGCGGTGTCGGTGTTAGTCATGGACTGCACCATGACTGGTGCAGCGCTGCCGACTCGGACGGCGCCAATGGTGGTGGTTACAGTTTTTCTGCGCTGAATTTCTGCCATAGGGAATGTCTAGTTTATCAGGTCACCACGACGTGGGTCACCGTGACTGCCGGAGAACTTGCCCAACCCTCGGTTCGCCAGCGAACGGCATGTAACCCACGAAAAGACAGCGAGTTAGCGATGAATCTCTAGCTACTGAAGAATCCCGGTTCATTCCATCTCAAAATCGATGTACTGCAACTGCCCGAGGCGCTCGATCTGGAGCACCACCGGATCGCCTGGTTTCAGGCCGCGCAGCGCGGACCGCAATTGATCCGCCGATTGCACGGAGACCCGGTTGATAGTGTGAATGATGTCCCCCGCGCGCAGGCTGCTGGTGAGTGCGTTCAAATCAAGAGACTGCCCAAGCACAACGACTCCGGAGGGAATCCGGACCTCGGACGACATGGCCGAGCGAAGCCGGTCGTCCAGGTCCATGACGTAAACTCCGAGGCGGCCAATCCGGTTATTCGGATTGATGAAGTCCGCCAGTTGGTCCTCTTTCTCGTGATGTTCGAACGCGGGCACGTAGAGAGTGAGCTTGTCATTGCCGCGCAGAATTTCTATGTGTACCGCCTCGTCCGCCGGGTGCAGGTACAGGGCTGCGGTCAGCGCGGGGAGACCTAGAATTGGACGGCCGTCAATCGCGACCACAACGTCTTGCACTTTCACTCCGGCCACGTCGGCGGGCCCCTTGGGAATCACGTCGGAAATGACGACGCCCCAGCTCTGCGCCAGACCGAGCCCAGCCGCCAAGGTTGGCGTCACAGTCTGCGCGCTGACTTGGATTTCGGTCCGGTGCACGTGCCCGTACTTGCGGAGGTTCCCATAGACAAACCCCACGATCCTCGCCGGGATCGCGAAACCCAGTCCTTCACTGCCTCCGCCTTCACTGAGGATAAAAGTATTCAGTCCGATGACGTAGCCGTCGAGATCGACGAGCGGCCCACCGCTATTTCCCGGATTGATGGGTGCATCGGTTTGGATGTAAACCATCGGCTGGTCGGGATCCGGTTGCCGCCACACTGAACTGACGACTCCCATGGTGACCGAACTCTGCAGACCCTCAGGACTGCCGATGGCGAGCACCATTTCTCCGGTATGAACCGGCCGCCGAATTCCCAGGGGAAGAGAAGGGAGATTGTGGCCGTCGATTTTTAACAGCGCCAGATCCGTGTCCTTGTGCAGGCCCACCAGCTTGGCGTCCAGGACCTGCCTTTGACCGACCGGAGTGGCGTCGAGAGGCGACTCGCTGGGCGGCACGGGTAAAACGACGCGAATCCGCTGTGCGCCTTCCACCACGTGCGCATTCGTCATGATGTAGCCGTCAGGATCGACAATCACTCCCGATCCAATCGCGCGCTGGCGCGCGATCAGCGCGACGCCGCCTTTTCCGCTGCCGGCGAGTGGTCCAACTCCGGTCACCTGAATCTGTACCACCGCGGGCGAGACCTTGGCGACCAGCGCCTCGAGTGAGCCGTTGAACTGCCGGAGCAAGTCCGGAGTCCGTGACTCCGCAGCAGAAGCGGGCGGCTGGGTCGCTTGGGCCAGGAGCAGACCGGGCGCCATCAGCGCGAAGTAAACGACAAGGAAAGTGCGCAATGGTAAAGACGGCATCACCAGTCGCCTCCAGATTCTTTGCGGTAGGGACGTTAGTCGGAGAAGCGCCCATCGCGCAAGAGTCAACAAGCGTGCGCTGGAGCAACTTCCCAGGACATGCTTACATTAGATGCGATTGGATGTGAATGGGAGCTTTGAGTTGGCTACGAGCGTGGTGCCGCAATCTTCCCCTAGCCAAACAGCTCACTGTGTGAACCAAGCCGGACAAGCTGCAACACTTCTGCATCCGGTTTGCGATAGATCAAAAGCAGATCAGGTTTGAGGTGGCACTCGCGATAATCCTGCCACTCGCCGCCCAACGCATGGTCGTGATTCCTCGCGGGCAGCGGTTGGTCCTCAGCTAGCAGCGCGACAAAGAACGGGATCAGTGTTTCCAGATCGCGGCGATGCTGTCCCCGCCGCACGCGCTTGAAGTCGCGGCGGAAAGCGTTCGTGCGCTCAATCCTCCGCATTCAAGTCAGTCATCAGGTCTCGGACGCTATCGAACGAGCGCAGCCCCCCTTTTCGGGCCTCCTGCATCGCCGCCGTCGTCTCAGCATTCGGGACCTTCACTTCAAAAGGCAGCGCCTTCTCCGCCGCCACGCGGGTCAGCAGAACCCGGACCGCGTCAGACACGGATAGGCCCATAGCCGCGAGCGTCTTGGCGGCCTGCGCCTTGACCCGCTTGTCAATTCGAACGTGGACCATCTCGGTCGCAGCCACAAAGCTCTCCTGAGATACAATGTATCTCATCCGGAGCGTGCCGTCAAATCGCGATCACCACTGGGTTACGACGGGAAGGTACACGGCTCGTAGCCCGAGCCGAATGAATCGCTTAAGAGCCAAGAGCTATGAGCTGTCCCTACGGCAACCTCTGCGCCAGTCCCGGCACGGTCTTCACGATGTCGTTGAAGATCACCATCACCGCGAACAGCACGATGAAGACAAAAGCCGCCTGGTAGATGCGTTCCTTCACCGGCAGGCTGATGTCTCTCTGCATCAGGCTTTCAATGAACAGCAGCATAATTACGCCGCCATCCAGGATGGGAATCGGTAGCAGGTTGAAGATCCCCAGGTTCAAGCTGATGGCCGCCGTGATGCCCAGGAGCGGAGTCCATCCGTCCTCTCGCACGGCGCGTCCCACGGCAGTGCCGATTCCGATCGGCCCTTCCACCGTGCGCATCGAAACCTTGCGCTGAATCATCTTCTGCAACAACTCAAGAATCAGGAAGGAACTGCGCTTGTTATCGTCGAGCGACTTGTTCAGCGCCAGCGGGAATGAGAGCCGCGTCGTGACGCTGGGTTCCGACTGGAAGCCAACGCGGTAGCGTGGTTCGGCCAAGCCTTCGATCTTCGTAGCCACGGGTTGCATCTTGAACTGCAATTGCTGCCCGCTGCGCTGCACCGTGAGCTCGATCGGCGCCTCCTTCGTCTTCTGCAGCATGCTGATCATTTGCGCGATTGCCCGGATCGGTTGGCCATTGACGGCGACAATGATGTCGCCTTTTTTCAATCCGGCCTTTTCGGCGGGCATGCCCGCTTCAAGTTCGGTAATCTCATTGGGTTGATCCGGCACCCAGCCGAGCGAACCGTACTGCTCGACGCCCGTCGCTTCTGGGATGACGGTTTTTTCCAGCGCCTGCCCCCCGCGCAAAACCGTGACTTGGATTGGCTGGTTGGGGCTCAGGGCGATTTTCGGATACACCTGTTCCCAGGTGGGATTCTCGATCCCATCCAAGCGGATGATGCGATCGCCGTCCTGAAGCCCGGCCTTCGACGCTACCGAATTGGGAAGCACCCATCCGATCACGGCCGGCTTGTCGTCGTAAATCGGGCGCTCGTAGCGCACCATGTAAACCACGGTCAGCAGACCGATCGCCAGCGCGATATTCATCGCCGGCCCAGCCAGCGCAACCACGAAGCGCTGCCAGCGCGGATGCGACAGGAATTCGCCCGCATCTCCCGTGCGCTCGTCCATCGGATTCTCGCCCGACATCTTGACATAGCCGCCCAGCGGAATCGCGCTAATGCGGTAGTCGGTCTCCCCCCGGCGAAAGCCGAAGAGCCGCTTGCCAAAACCGATGGAGAAAACTTCGACTCGGACTTTGAAGAACTTGGCGGCCGCATAGTGGCCGAATTCGTGGATCAGAATCATGAAACCGAGGACGACAGCCACGGCCACGATCGTGCTTAAGTGAGGCATAAATTCCAGATTACTCCCGTTTCATGATTAAGGAATGGCACGCACGGGTGAGGCCGAACGACTCCGCTGGTTCACCATTTCACCTGCTAAGCCGCGCGCTTCCCCATCCAACTGCAATACCTTCTTGACGGATTCCAATTTCCCGACTGGCGTTGCAGCCATCACATCCGCAGTGATCCGCGGGATATCTTCGAAACCGATCTGCTCTGCCAAGAACGCCGCGACCGTCACTTCGTCAGCCGCGTTTAGGGCAATCGTTTTCGCTCCCCCTGCTTCCGCTGCCTCGTACGCCAACCCCAGACAAGGGAATTTACTCATATCGGGCGGACAGAAATCGAGATGCCGCAGGTCCATGACCGAGAAGTGCAGGTTCGAAGGTACACGTTCCGGATACGTCAACGCATAAAGAATGGGCAGACGCATGTCGGTCACAGAGAATTGAGCAAGTATGCTGCCATCCACGAATTCGACCATGGAATGAATCGTAGACTGCGGATGCACAAGGACTTGCACCTGACTGGGCGGCAGATTGAACAGGCGGCACGCCTCAATCACCTCGAACCCCTTATTCATCAACGTGGCAGAGTCAATTGTGATGCGTTTCCCCATCTTCCAGGTTGGGTGATTTAGCGCTTGCTGCACCGTAATTGAGGCAAATTCAGACTTCGGCGTCCTCAGGAAAGGTCCACCAGAGGCGGTCAGCCAGATGCGCTCGACTTCCTCCATCCGCCCGCCGCGCAGGCACTGGTGCACGGCGTTGTGCTCACTGTCGATGGGCAGCAAGGGCTTGCCTTGGCGGCGAGCCTCGGCGGTGATCAGTTCGCCGGCCACCACCAGGCACTCTTTGTTCGCCAGTCCGACCGATTTCCCGGCCCGCACCGCTTCGTAGGTCGCCTCCAGGCCGGAGACACCCACAATCGCGCTAACCACGAAATCGACGTCAGGATGGGTGGCGACGCAGACCATGCCCGCGGCGCCGTGGACCACTTCGATGTCGGCTAAACCGGCGTTCCGGAGCTTCGTGCTCACCGCCTGCGCGTCGGCTTCTTTAGCGACCGAGACCACGCGCGGTCTCCAGCGCACGGTCTGTTCGAAAACTGCGTCGGCGTTATTTCCGGCGGCGAGCGTTGCAACCTGGAATCGGCCGGGATAGCTCCCGACCACGTTTAGAGTGCTTTGTCCGATCGAACCGGTCGAGCCCAGGATGGCAATGCGTTTCATGCGGGAGTATGGAAGTAACTCTATTGTACGGGATCGGACCGTGTAGCGCGGACACTCTTGTCCGCGAGAGGTTCGCCCGGAGAACACGGCCCATTAGATTTCGAAATGCGCGGACAAGAGTGTCCGCGCTACACGACCTACAGCATCAATTGCCAGGCCCGATAAGCCCACACCACCGGCACCGCGAACAGCATGGCATCAATGCGATCGAGCATCCCTCCGTGACCCGGCAGGATCGATCCCGAATCCTTCACACCCGCTCCGCGCTTGATGAGCGATTCCACCAGATCCCCTAATTGCGCCGTCAGATTGACAACCGCCGAAAGCACAATGATCGGCCACAGTTGCGGCTGCTCCAGTCCGAAGATGCCGTCGCGCCGCCCGATCAGTCCGACGCGCAGCAGGGCCGCGCTGATTCCCGGCGCGTGCTGAAACCACAACGTCCCGATGATCACGCTCGCCAGCACGGATGCGACCGCCCCTTCCCAGGTCTTCTTCGGACTGATCTCCGGTGACATGCGATGACGGCCCAGCGCCTTGCCCACAAAGTAAGCGAAGATATCTCCTGCCCACACCGCCAGCAGCGTGTAGATCACCCAGATCGCACCTGCCGCTTGCTGCCGGATCTCCACCAGCAGCGCCATCGGAATGGCCACATACGCGAAGGCGAAAACCGACGCCGCTGCAGCCGGGTAGCCAGTCGCGAGATCCGTGCGGCGCATGGCAATCGTCAGAAACAAGAAAGGCGCCAGCGCCGTAGCCAGCGCCAGGCCATAAATCACGGCCGTCGATACCACCAGCGGCGTGTGGTTCGTGGACACGACGATGACGAACAAAAAGAAGAGCGCGACGAAAGCATAGGTCGGCCGCCCGATCGGCTGCACTCCGTAATGCGTTACCAGTTTCAGGAATTCACCCACCGCCAGCAACGCGACCGCACCCGCGACCAATGCCAGCACGTAGAGCGGCGCTTTCAGCACGAGAAAGAGAACAAGGGGAATCAGGACGACGGCGGTCGCGATGCGCTTGATCATTGGGGACTGGGCAGTCGGTGAGTGGTCAACGCTTCGCCTCAGCGTGAGGGCGCGAGGTCGCGTGTTCGGGGGCGTGTCCGGGATCTTTGCCCAGCCCGCCGTAGCGGCGTTCGCGGCTCTGATACTCTTCGATTCCCTCCAGCAACTGCACGCCGCGGAAATCCGGCCACAGCGTCTGCGTGACGTAGATTTCGGCATAGGCCAGTTGCCACAGCAGGAAGTTACTCAGCCGCATTTCGCCGCTGGTGCGAATGACTAAGTCGGGATCGGGTAAGTGGCGGGTGTAGAGATGATCGCTGATGAGTTGCTCATCCACCTGGAAGTGACCGAGGCCGCCGTTGCGCGCCGCCGCTTCCGCGAGCGACCGAAACGCATCGACAATCTCGCTGCGTGCGCTGTAATTCAAAGCGAGCGTCAGCACCATGCCAGTATTGGCACAGGTGGCGTCGCGGGCCTCCTCCATCTCCCGCTGCACCGACTCCGGCAATTCCTGTTTCCGGCCAATGTACTCCAGGCGAATGTTGTTCTCGTTGAGCCTCTTGATTTCCACCTTCAAATAGCGGCACAGCAGACGCATCAGGAAGTCTACTTCCGAGCGCGGCCGCTTCTTCCAGTTTTCTTCCGAGAACGCGTACAGGGTCAGTGCGGGAATGCCGATGCGCGCCGCCGTTTCTACCGTCGAGCGCACCGACGCGACCCCGGCGCGATGTCCCGCTACGCGCGGCATGTGCCGGCGGCGGGCCCAACGGCCGTTCCCGTCCATGATGATGGCGATATGTTTGGGAAGACGCGCCGGATCGAGCCGCAGGTAAACTTCGCTCTCCTTGCGGTCCATCCCAGCCGGAACCGTGTGTCGCAAGCGGACCTCTGCAAGTCGAAGCTAACACACGAATTCCTGTGCGTGCAATGTGATAGAGCCCCAACCACCAAGGACACGAAGGTACACGAAGGTACACGAAGGTAGACTAGTCCATTGTGGACTGTTCCTTCGTGAACCTTCGTGTCCTTTGTGGTTGGCGCTTTTTTTCGTAGTGATTACTGAGCTTCTTGCGGAACAATGGCGAGCGTCAGCCGTTCCGTGTGCCTGATGACGGTGAGCACGCACCGCGCACCCACCTGAGCGTCCGTCAGCAATCGATGCAGATCATCCACGCCCGCCACCGACTTGTCATCGAGCGCCACAATTATGTCGCCCTCGCGCAGCCCCGCCGTCCGAGCCGGACTCCGCTCCTCGACTCCCACCACGACCACGCCCGTCTCCTGGGGGAGGCCGTAGAAACGCACCACCCTTCGGTGAATGGGAATGGTCTGCGCGGACACCCCGATCCAACTGCGGCGGATGCGGCCATCGCGCAGCAGTCGGCTGGCGACGAATTTGGCCGTGTTGATCCCGATCGCAAAGCAGATGCCCTGCGCCGGCAAAATCGTTGCCGTGTTGACGCCGATGACGCGCCCCAGCGAATCGACCAGCGGCCCACCCGAGTTTCCCGGATTCAACGCTGCATCAGTCTGAATCACATCCTCAATCAGCCGCCCCGAGTAAGAGCGCAGGGAACGGCCAAGAGCGCTGATCACGCCCGCCGTAACGGTCGACTGAAACCCGTACGGGTCGCCAATCGCAATTGCCATCTGCCCTGGACGCAACTGCTGCGAATCGCCAAGTTCAACTGGCTGCAAGCCGCCCGCATCGATCCGGATCACCGCCAGATCGGTAGCCGGATCGTCGCCAACGGTATGCGCCGGAACGTGCCGCCCGTCCGAGAGCGTGATCTCGATGCGAGTAGCATCGTGGACCACATGGCTGTTGGTAAGAATCAGCCCATCAGGCGTGAAGACAAAACCAGACCCTCCCCCGCGCCGCTCCCGAGGCTCGCCCGAGCGCGTGCGGCCAGCAGCCTGATGCACTTCGACATTGACCACCGAAGGGCTAACCTTTTCAACAGCGGCGATCACTGCGCGAGAGTAGGCGTCGAGCAGGGAGGAGTCGGAGCGACCCGCGCCCGCGCGATCCACCGAATCAGGAGCCGATCCACCAGCCAGGTTTTGGGAAGAAGAAGAAACAAATTCCGCAGCAAAGTTCATGCTGCATAGATGAGAGGAGAGATGTTTAAGATTCGCCCAGCGTCACGTAGGGACAGCCGCCCCCGGCTGTCCAGCCGAGCTAGTGGGAGCGACGGGCGCTCTCGCCCGTCCATGGCAGTGCCTCGCCTGGATCAGTCACGGCTTGATTTCAATCGGAGTGCCAACGCGAACCAGTCTCCAGATTTCGTCCATCTCTTCATTCGTGACCGCGATGCACCCGTCTGTCCGATCATGCAGCACCCGCCCATGCATACTCCTTCGGAAGTCCGTGCAGCATGATGTCGCCTCCCGGACTGCGACCTAGCTTTTTGGCTGCTGCGACATCTTTCGAATTTGGATATGAGATGTGAAAAGCTTTGTAAAAACGACTGTTCGGGTTTCGCGAATCAAGCGTGTAAAGTCCCTCTGGCGTCCGGTGGTCGCCTTGTCGAACTTTCGGCCCCACCGGCTCGCTTCCCAGAGCGACCTTGTACGACCGAAGTTCTTTTCCACCCGTCAAAAGAACTAGCTTTCGCTCATGCTTGTACCCGACGAGGTGGTCTACGCCGACGCTTGCGTTCTGCGCCAACTGAAAGAGACCGGGTGTGGAGAGGATCACGACCGCTAGTATTAGCCGCATTGGATTATCTTGGTTGTCCCTGGGGCCTCCCGGTCACGCCAGCAGCGAATAGCCCCCGCCCGCATCCTCCACCTCCACCATCTCCCGCAGCTCCGGATAGCTCTTCACCAGCGTCTCAGGCGCCGGCACTTTCTTCCCGCTCAGCAGATGCCGCAACTCCAACGCATTGACCGCCGCCTTCGCCTGAAAGTGATTGTTCGCCACAACAAACGTCGTCTGTGCCTTCTGCGCGATTTTCTCTACCTTCTCTTTCCACTTTTCCATCTCCGCTGGCTTGTAGAGATAGTTGTAGCGGTCGTCGCGGCTATCGCTGTCGAACCACTGCTCGTAGTTGCGCCCATGCAGCCGCACGTACCCGATACCCGACGTCACGTGCTCGGTCGGCGCCAGCGAGCGGCCCAGCAGCGGCTGATCGATATTGCAGAAGCCCACATT
>Ga0075030_100007068_pt1 | contig 10016 bp, 9 predicted proteins | sample LitLauG_LLR_2012_FD_71393 | JGI IMG/M metagenome (GOLD analysis project Ga0075030, IMG submission 71393) | Freshwater sediment microbial communities from Pennsylvania, USA - Little Laurel Run_MetaG_LLR_2012 | ecosystem: Environmental > Aquatic > Freshwater > Creek > Sediment | place: USA...
TTCTCTCTTGAACACTCGGTGCCTGTGAAAGCCGACAGCACGCACCAGCGTCTCGCGTGGAAGGGTGCCGATGATTTGTCCACCGTCGTTGGCAAGCCCGTGCGGTTCCGGTTTCATCTCACCAACGGTCAGCTTTATTCATTCTGGGTCAGCGCAAACGAAAGTGGCGCAAGCAACGGATACGTGGCCGCAGGAGGGCCGGGATTTACCGGAGCACGCGATACGTCGGGGAAGTGAAACTCAAGTCGTCCCGTTGATCCCGGACAATCCGGACGCCTGTTTGCCACTACTGGCTGCAGAATCATGAGCCTGTGGCGCTGCTGTCGAATGGATTTGGCTGGAAGGCAATCCGTTGTGTGGGCATCCTCAATCCCATGGACTCCGCGATTCAGTCTCCCCCGAGTTTCTGCCAGTATGCAAATGGGCCATGCGAACTAATTCCGGTCTTCTTAACATCGCCAGTTTCTTTCTCGATGATTTCGTAGCCATGCTGTGGTTTGATGCTAGCATCCAAATTTCCATGAACTGACGTCTCTGCGGCTTCCTTCACGCTTGCTTCAACATACTGCCTAGCTGTCATTCCTTCTGGAGATTTTGATCTCAGATTGCATCTTTGCCCTCAGCGGCAGCCCATATCATTCTCCCGCCCCGCCTTTGCTTTCCAATCGCGGATGTCACCGGCAGTTCATGCAAAACTGCCTGTGACAATGAGGAAGCGCTGGGTGGATGCGAAAGCCGGGAAGGGGCATTTGCCTGACGCTCGCGGGAAGAAGTGGGTGGCGGCCCTGTGACTCCCGGCATTTTATTCCGGGCTTTTTCCGGAACGCCTTGCCCTGCCCGTGAAGAACCCGCATTGTGCCGGATGAATCGAAATGACCTGGCTTTCTGGATGACTTCAGTTGGAACCGTCTGCTGGGGCGCGTGTTTTTGGTGGATGCATTTGATCTCGAAGAAGCAGAATTTTCTTTTGGATCAGCTTCGGGAACAGGGCAGGCGAATTGAAAAGGTCTCCAAGCTTGAACATGATCTCATCAAGGAAGTGCATCCGCAGGTTGGGGAAATCAGGGAAGGGATGGACGCTGTGGTCGCCGCCGTGAAGGAGAACACAGAACAGAATTCCCAAGTCTCCAGGGCGAAAACGAGTTTGCATTTGTGATTGCCTGCAAGGGAACAATGTTCTTTCCCACGATCCCCGCCCTGACCCCGCGTGGCATTTGCGCCGGCTGGAGCCGGCGCTGAAGAAGCTCAAGGTTTCAATTGTGGAGGTGTTTGGGGAAAAGAAGGAGCATCAGGCTGGACAGGCATTGAGGCCGTCAGCGGCTGCACTTTGGTGATGTTGGGGGGCCGGGACTTTCCGAATTGAAAAATACGGGGGCTGTGTTTCCATTGCGTCAGCCATGAACTTCCACGCACGATTGATCTGTGTAATTTCTGCGCTGTCACTTTCGCTTTCGGTGCAGGAAACCGGTGCATCGCCACCCCAGCAACCCACTGCATCCAAAGCACCTCCGGAACCTCCTGAGTTCAAAATTGCCCAAACAGAGGCGTCCACTGTCTTGAAGTCTGACTTGCCGGACGGAGTAAAGGACACCATTGGGGATCAATTCAAATCGCTGTCCAGGGATTTTGAAAATGCCTGGGCTCCGTATCTGGGACTGTTTTCAAGCCGTCTCAGGGAGATTGGGGAAATCCAGGGCGAAGAAGAGACGCTGCACAAGGAGGAAATCATTATTGAATCCCACCGTCCTGATCCAAAAAACGCCGCAGCTGTGGGCAATTTCAACATCGAAGTGAAGAATTTCAATTTGAAATTGAAAGCTCTCGAACTCAAGGATGCCACCGCAGCCGAAGAATACCTGCGCAAGGAAAAAGCGCTCAGAACTCAGGTTTCCGAGTGTCAGACATCGCTCAATCAATTCAATCTGACCGTTGCAAAGCTTCTGACCGGGAAAGTCAGCCTTGGAAAGGGTCTTGCATGGCGGCAACTGGTTGAAGCTGCGAAAGCTCCTGAAAACGCCGCGGCAGTATTTGATGGCAACTCCATCGGCAAGACTGCCTCTCCAGATACAGTGGATGCACGGGGTGAAGCACTTTTGACACCCGAAGAACGCAAAAAAATGCAGGAACTGCCAACCGCTCAGAGACCGAGAGGCTTTCGGGCTACATCCAATGGAGAGCCACCGCCGCCTGCAAAACAGTGACAGGACTGTGCACATGATTCCCCTGACGCCAGCGCGTTGGGGTTCGCCGGGAGATGCGGCCCGGCAAGTGGTGCTTGGGGGAATCAAGCCCATGGCCCGAAACAGTGATTGGATACGCCCCCGCTTTGCTGCCCCGCCTGTTATTCACCCATCCCGTCATTTATGAGCCTTGTTAAAACCGCCCTTTCCGCATTCGCCTTGCTTGCATCGTTTCAGGCCATTGGCTTTTGCAATGACAAAAACCATGATGAAACCGATAAGGCAATCGCCTCGTATTCGCGCAGCATCCAGTTGAATCCAAAGGATGCGAAGGCGCGCAATAACCGGGGAACAATGTATGCGGTCAAAGGGTTGTTGAAGGATGCCCTGCAGGATTTTTCGGATGCCATCGCTTCCGATCCCAGTTACGGTGACGCCTATTACAACCGGGCAAAGTTGGAGGAGGAATTTGGCAAGCTTGACGAGGCGCTTGCCGATTACTCCAAATCCATAGGCCTTGATCCCCTGAATTCCTCGGCATTTTACAACAGGGGACTGCTGAGAAAGGCGAAGGGATTGACAGAGGATGCCATCACCGACTTCTCCATGGTCACCAATCTCGAACCCAAATCGCCGGAAGCATTTTACAACCTTGGGGAGCTAAAATACTCGAAAGGCGATGCCGAAGGCGCAATGGCCGCTTTCACACGGGCTGTCCAGGCAAACCCGAAATTTGCAGATGCCTACCGTGCGAGATCAAGGGTGAAGTTGGAAAAGGGGGATGCAACTGGAGCCAATGAGGACGCAACCCGTGCCGTTCTGCTGGAAAAGGGACTCGACAGGGATTCCCTTGTGCGGGGTGACTATGGAAGGCCATTCAAGATGCCGGCGATTGATTTGACCATCAAGCCGCCAAAAATTGAGGATTTCGGTCCACCGCCCTCACAGCAGAAAACCCAGCGGCTCAATAATGCACTTACCGACTTTTTGAAGAATTCGAAGTGAAAAACGGCGTGCCGTTCGGTTTGTTGGTCAAGTTTGCCCCGGATGCCCTTTTCCCCGCATTGCAGTCCCCGCCTGTCACGGAAAACGAAGTCCAACGATCCGATGGAACCCGCAGGTCAAAGGCTTGTGACACGGTTTGACCGCAATGGTCAGCCGCAGGAAGAGCTTCGTGTTGCTGCCGATGGGGACGCTGAAGGTGTGCTGCGGGGCGGTGCCGGTGTCGGGAACTGGCTGCCATTCGTTTTGCAAGGTCGCGCTCCAATCCTCACCGTAGGTCACGCCGCTCACCTGCGGCCGGGTGTCGTTGCGCTGCCTACTTTTCAGGCTCGATCCACATCAGGCAGCTGCGGTTCAGGTCGGATTCTGTGCCGTCGAGATCAAGGGCGGGGCCGATTTCCTTGATGCGCTTGAGCGCTTCGCCGGGCTTGCCCCAGGCCTGCCAGGTGCCGTCGGCAGCCTGGGCGGCGCAGAAGTCTCTGCCCGCGCGGACGCGGATTGCGGGAGGCAGGCTCGCGGGCGGAGCGAAGTCGGCATCGGTTTCCACCTTCTGTGTGCTGGTGACGAAGACCTTGCCGGCCAGATTTCGCATGATGAGGAGGGCTTGGTCTTTTGCTGCTCCTTGAATGCAGCCTTTGAACCGCTCCGGGAAAGTAAAGGCGCTGCCTTTGCCTTCGGCTAAGATCCATGTGACGGGTGGACGATCAGTGAAGAAGCCGACAGGCCCTAAGCCTCCTGCGGTGAACGCGACGGCGCCCTTGAAGAAATCCTTTGGGGGTGATGGCTGCAGCTTGTTGTGCCAATACGAACCCCATTTGACGAGGATTCCGTCGCGGTCAAAAGCGGCCCTGCTTACAGCCCAAGCGACTGGAAAGAAGAACCGGCGTGAGATGTAGTCGCCCGGCGGTTTCTTTCCTTCATGATCGAGGTCTTTCAGCTCCCCAGCTCGCGTGAGGCAGACAACGTCTTGTCCCATAGTCACGCTTCTCACGTTGTGTTCGTTGAACGGTTTCCACTTTCCCGATAGGCAGCAATCAGCAACCAAATCGCCATTGGCTCTGCGGGCCATCCATCCATCATAGCCGCTGACATAGACCTCGACGAAATCATGGAATGGATTGGCCGCGGTCAGATCGATCGGGACGTGATGGTCACCGAAGAAGAACCCCACGCCCTTCAGCACGCCGCCCTTCTTTTTCTTCTCATCGAAGGCCAGTGTCGGCTTCACGTCGCCCTTGAGCACCGGGGCTTCCTCCTCCTTGGGCAGGTCGCCGCCGGCGTGTTTCGCGGCGGCATCCTCGCGGGCGGTCTTCACGAGCACGGCGTCCTCGATGCGGCCCTGCTTTGTGAGGGCGGTCTCGTATTCCGCGAGTGTCTTGTCGTAGCGGAGGTAGGAGGGTTTGATGAGCTTTTCCCGGTCGTCCGCATTCTTCGCCGCAGACTTGCGATAGGAATCCCGCAGGGTCTTGAGGCTGGCGGGGGTGTCATTGTCGTCGTCGGGCGGGACGCGCTTGCCGTCCTCGATGTTTTTCTTCTCGGTGCGGAGCTTGAGGACTTCATCCAGCTTTCCTTTCTTGATGGCGGTGGCGATGGCGCGGTCGAGGGCTTCGTCATAGCTCTTGTTCAATGCGAGCATGGCCTGCAAATGGACTGCCGCCGCCGCCTGCTCAGCCTTTTGCAAGCCTGCCGCAAGTTCTGCCAGCCTGCCAGGAACCTCGCCCTGCGGCGGAGTGGCTCCCTGGGGATATGCGGAGGCAACGAAGAAGAGGAAAACGAGAAAACGCACCATCTTGGTTAACAGCTTCAACATGATGTTCGATGCTGGCGGATGTTGGACGGTTCAGGAAGCCGAAAATGAAACCGTTCACCCGCTTCACCGCTACCGCGTCCGCCTTGCACCCGACTGTGGCCTGCGGGCTGCCATTTCACGGTGCCGGATGGCGCGAATGGTGCGTGGCGGGATGCCGCGACGGGGGCTGTCTGTGCGCAGTCAATTCCGCAGGAGCGCCGGGTGCGTCCATCGCCATTCGGAACAAAACCGGCCCCGGCTTCCTGCAAAGGCATTCCGCCGCCGAAACAACCTCAACTTGAGTTTGCACCCAAGAACCACCAGTGCCTACACTGCCCGGCAATGGCAACCCCGAGTATTCTGGCGGAATTATCGAAGCACACCAGCAAAGCCGTTCGCTTTTATTGGGAAACGCGCTCCAGGCAGTTGCAGAAACAGCGCGACGCAGGCGGCTCTGATCAAGGCTCCCGCAGTGCTGTCACTGGTGGCGCACAGATGGATGGCTTCATCGAACTGCTGACAAAGCTCGTGATCGAAGCAGGCATTGATCGCGCCCACATCCACTGCGATCAGTCGCTCGAATTGCCCGGATATTTCCGTCCCAATAAAAAGTGGGACTTCATTGTCGTGTCAAAGGGCCGGCTCGTGGCTGCGTTGGAGGCGAAGTCACAGGTCGGTCCGTCTTTCGGCAACAACTTCAATAATCGCACCGAGGAAGCGATGGGGAGCGCACTCGACTTGTGGACCGCATTTCGCGAGAATGCCTTCGGGTCGGCCACACGACCGTGGATTGGCTATGTGTTTCTCTTGGAAGACTGCCCTCGCTCGACAAAACCAGTCTCGGTGAAGGAACCGCACTTCAAAGTTTTTCCAGAGTTCCAAGGCTCGTCCTATGCCAAGCGCTATGAGTTGTTCTGCCGCCGTCTCGTTCTTGAGAAGCATTACGACAAATCGGCCTTCCTCATGTCAAATCCAGAAAATGGATTGAAAGGACACTACTCAGAGCCGGCATCGGACCTGACGTTTCAAGTGTTCGCTAATTCCCTCGTCGCACACGTGGCGGCGTTCTCCGGCCGGATCAAGGAACTATGAAATTTGCAGGCGCAGAACAGCATTTGATCGACGCCATCCCCACCCTGCACCGGCTTATACAGGGCGACGCACGCCATATGTCCTTCATTACGGACGAGTCCGTTCACCTTGTGGTCACTTCGCCACCGTATTGGACGCTCAAGCGCTACAATGATTTGCCGGGGCAGATGGGGCACATCAGGGAATACGACGAGTTTCTGGCCCAGCTAAACCTCGTGTGGAGTGAAGTGCTCCGCGTTTTGGTACCCGGCGGGCGCCTTGTTTGTGTCGTGGGTGATGTCTGCCTGTCCCGGCGTGACAACAATGGCCGCCACACCGTCGTGCCGCTCCATGCGGACATCTGCGTGCAATGCCGCAAGCTGGGCTTCGACAACCTCAATCCGATCATCTGGCACAAGATTTCCAATGCCAGTTACGAAGTGAGCAACGGTTCAAAGTTCCTCGGAAAACCCTACGAGCCAAATGCCATCATCAAGAACGACATCGAATTCATCCTCATGCAGCGCAAGCCGGGCGGCTATCGCAAGCCTACCGAGGAACAGCGCCGTCTGAGCATGATTCCGAAGGAAAAGTTCGACAAATGGTTCCAGCAGTTCTGGACCATCACTGGCGCTTCGACCAAGGAACACCCTGCACCTTATCCGCTCGAACTAGCCGCCCGTCTCGTTCAGATGTTCTCATTCACAGGCGACACCGTGCTCGATCCATTCTGCGGCACCGCGACGACAATGGTGGCTGCCCTCGAACATGGGCGCAACAGCATCGGGGTGGAACTGGACACGGACTATTGCAGGATGGCGGCTTCCCGCCTGATGAATGACAACAGCTCCCTCTTCGGCCAAGCCCGATTTCAGATTGAGCTAAAGCCCTACGCTGCCACGGAAGCCCCTGCATCCTCTTGCGAAGACTCGCCCGCCTCCGAATCTCCAATTCGCAAGAAATTGGGCAAGGGCCGCAAATAGCCTTTTCAAGCTCTATTCCTAATCCCGCGCCGCACTCCGGCTGCGCGGGCGAACGGGTGGCATTCAATTCGGCGGCTGCTGCTACTGCTCCGTGACCCTCAGCCGCAGGAAGAGCTTCGTGTTGCTGCCGATGGGGACGCTGAAGGTGTGCTGCGGGGCGGTGCCGGTGTCGGCGATGGGCGTCCAGCTTCCCGACAATAGTGTCGCGCTCCACTCCGCGCCGTAGGTTACGCCGCTCACGCCGGGGGGCTCGGTAAAGCTGTAGAGGTAATTTCCGCCGCTCATTTGCGGCTTGGGAAGCTGGGCGATGCTGGCCGTGGCGGGATTCTGGTTCGGGCCGGAGAATGCGAAGACCGGGAGGTTTGCGATGCCCTTGGAATAGGGGTCCGCGGTGTCCGTTGCATTGCCAGTGTTAAAAATACCGCTGTAATATTGGTAACGCCAGCTTTGCAGAGGCGTCAGGATGCTGACGGGGGTGAGGAGGAGACCGACGTATTGGTCGCCGAGCAATCCCTCGGCTGCAATCTGGCCGCGGTTGTTGATGGCATAGCCTGTTGAAACGGTCACGCCAGAGCCGGGTGCTATCAGGCTGTTCAGGTTATAGATTGTCCCGCCGGCGTAGAGAAAGCCATCGCCATTGCTAAACTGACCTACCACTTCACCCGCATTATTGATGCCGTAGGCTGAACTGCCTGCGGGGCCAAGGATGGTTGGAGTCGTCCCATTCCATTCCACAGCATGACCTTCATCACCCGTGGTGTAGGAATCGCCTACGAGCACTCCCGCGTCGTTGATGGCACGAACGTTGCTGTCGCCGAGATCGCCGAGTAAGGTCGGGATCGTTCCATTCCACACGACTGGCCCACCCGCGATTCCCGCAACCTGACCGGAGGCGTTGATAGCACTCGCTTCTCCAGTATACCCTCCCCGGACGTTCGCGAGGGCGGTCGGGGTCGTTCCATTCCAAATGACGGCTGTGTTGCTGCCGAGCAGGGTTCCCACTATCTGTCCCGAGGCGTTGATGCCAAAGGCAAAGGCCCCTTCGCCACCGAGAACAGTCGATGTTGTGCCGTTCCACACCACCGCTTCGTCGCCGAGAACAGTCGGTGTTGTGCCGTTCCACACCACCCCTTCAACAGCGCCCCCAGCCGTGTAGGCCGCGCCCACCACTTGGCCGGAGGCGTTGACGGCCCAGCCGTAGGTGATGTTGAAGCCCCCGGCGGGGGCGTCGAGAAAAGTGGGCGTCGCCTCATTCCACACGACCGCATGGTTACCGATGCTTCCCGCGACCTGCCCGGCGTCGTTGATGGCAAGTGGCTCACCATCGTTGGAACCGCCACCGAGGATGGTGACGACGTATTGCGGCGGGGGGGTGAGAACGGGCGTGAGGAGGAGGGCGACCGATTGATTGTTGTAAATGCCGACTCCGGCGATCTGCCCGCGGCTGTTGATGCCATAGGCCCGTTCGACCGTGACGCCAGGGCCGGGCATGAGCAGGCTGGTCAGGTCATATATCGTCCCGCCGGTGTAGAGAAAACCGTGGCGGTTTTCACCGCTGTCTGTTGCATAGCCTACTATTTGTCGGGCATTGTTGATGCCTAATGCTTGGCTTTCCATTCCGCCCAAGGTTCCGAGGTCCGTTGGCGTCGTCCCATTCCATACCACGGCATGGTCTAAATTGCCCGGAAGGAATGAATCACCTACGGCAACTCCCGCGTCGTTGATGGCCCGCGCCGTGCTTCCACCCACTCCGAGTCCACCGAGTGGGGTCGGCGTCGTCCTATTCCAAATCACAGCATACCCTCCGCTTGAGCCGGCGACCTGCCCGGAGGAATTGATGCCGTATGCCCAGTCGCCCCCACTTCCTGCGAAAGAGGCGAGCATTGTCGGTGTCGTCCCATTCCACACTACGGCGGTGTTGCTGCCGAGGATGTCGCCCGCGATCTTTCCAGTGGCGTTGATGCCGATGGCCCACGCCTGTGATCCGCTGCTGACAACTGTTGCGGTCGTTCCGTTCCAAAGCACGGCCTCCGTAGAGCCACCATTATCGCTGGCAGTGCCCACGACCTGCCCCAAAGCGTTAATGGCGTGACCATAGGTGGAGTTGAAGCCTCCGCCGGGCGAGTCGAGAAAAGTCGGCGTCCCTGCATTCCATACGACCGCTTGGCCGCTGATGTTGCCCGTGACTTGCCCGGCATCGTTGATAGCTATTGCCTCACCATCGGGACTGAGAATGGTGACGCTGTATTGCGGAGGCGAAGCGTGGACGTGTGCGGGCGGCGCGTTCAGCGCAAGCAGCGCGAGGAGAACGGTTCCGCTTAGGTTCGTTTTCATAGCCGTGAGCTTGGCCATTATCCGCGGAAATCCGCCGTGGCAATCCTATCGTCAGGCTTTCCGCCCCGCTCGGGTCACGGCTCCAGCACAGGGCTTTCCGCCCAAGCACAGACGACAGGGGTGTGTCTGGCCCCTTGAAACACGCGACGTCCGCTTCTGCCTTCGTTTGGCACACTCCATGCGGATGCAAGGGGCGCGGGCAGCGCGCATGGTTTGCGGGAAGAACACGCACCGGGAGATAGACACTCTATGAAACACGCGCCGCCCTCCCTGCGCTGGCGGTGCCAAACGGCGGCAGCCGCGCTGCACGGAGCCCGCCAAAGGGCGTCAGCGCGTCGCCCGTCGCGCTCAAGCGTACCGCCCCGCCGTAGCTCGGAAACACAAAATCAGCTTCACCCGCACGGTGAAGCCCCGGCGTTCGCCTGGTCTTCATCCCTGGTAGTGGCTCCATTTGAACTACGAAGGGCACGAAGGGCACAAAGGCAGAGGCATAGGAAAACGAATGTCCCCGATGTTTGCCTTCGTGTCCTTTGTGCCCTTTGCAGTGAAATCCAATCTGAGCCACTGCCTCGTCCCTCACCCCTTGCAGCGACCGCGCTCCTCTCGCCAGGCTCCCTTCCATGCTGCGGAAACTGGGTTTGTTCGACCGCGATGGGA
>Ga0075030_100007076_pt1 | contig 10009 bp, 13 predicted proteins | sample LitLauG_LLR_2012_FD_71393 | JGI IMG/M metagenome (GOLD analysis project Ga0075030, IMG submission 71393) | Freshwater sediment microbial communities from Pennsylvania, USA - Little Laurel Run_MetaG_LLR_2012 | ecosystem: Environmental > Aquatic > Freshwater > Creek > Sediment | place: USA...
GCCCGATCTCTATCCTCATGTGGATGACGAAGCCACGATCATTCTCACCTATCCGAAAGCCCAGGCCATTCTCCAGGCTTCCTGGAACTGGCCCTTCAGCCGCAAGGATTCCGAAGTCTATGGGCGCACCGGTTACGCGATCACCGTCGAACGCGATCATTTGAGAGTCCGTCGCGCCGGCGAAAAGCAGGAACAATTCGTAGCGGCCACGGAAATCCCGTCCCCTTACGACGATTCCCTCAAATACCTCCGCGCCATCATCCTCGATGGTGCAAAGCCAGACGGCCTCTCTTCCCTCGAAACCAATGTCATCGTCACCGAAATTCTGGTCGCGGCCCGCCAATCCGCCGCAACCAAAAAGACCGTAATCCTCAAGCCCTAAATCTCTTTAGAGACTGTCCGGGAATCAACTTGTGGAGTAAGTGCGTTTTACTGCGCCTTGCTCTTCCCATCCTTTCGTCCGCCCTCGCAGTTGGGGTACACTGCTCTCGCTCCAACCGGCAATTCCTCTGGGTGACCTCCATGGATAAACGCATCCCCTCCGCCGATGCAGCCCTTGCCAACCTGAAAGACGGCGCCACCATCCTCATGGGTGGCTTCGGACTCTGCGGCATCCCTGAAAACCTGATTGCCGCCCTGCGCCGCAAAGGCACTCGCGATCTGACCGTCGTGAGCAACAACGCCGGCGTGGACGATTTCGGCATCGGACTGCTCCTTCAGAATCGCCAGGTCAAGAAAATGATCTCTACCTACGTCGGCGAAAATAAACTGTTCGAGAAACTCGTCCTCAGCGGGGAATTGCAGGTCGAGCTGAATCCGCAGGGAACGCTCAGCGAACGCCTGCGCGCCGGCGGCGCGGGCATCCCCGCGTTTTACACGCCCACGGGATTCGGCACCATGGTTGCCGAAGGAAAAGAAACGCGCGAATTTGGCGGCCGCAGCTACGTTCTCGAACTCGGCCTTCGTGGGGATTTTGCGTTCATCAAAGCGTGGAAAGGCGACCGCTGGGGGAATCTGATTTATCGCAAGACTTCGCGCAACTTCAATCCCATGATGGCCACAGCCGCGGACTTCGTAATCGCGGAAGTCGAAGCACTCGTCGATCTCGGCCAGCTCAATCCCGATCAAGTCCACACGCCCGGCATCTACGTGGACGCCATTTTCCAAGGCGCCAGTTATGAAAAACGCATCGAGCGCCGCACGCTAAGGAGGGAACCAGCGTGATCCGCGCAGTATCCGTCGGCCTCCCGTGCTTGCTCATCATTACGATCTTTATCTGGCAAATCGTGGGTCAGCTGCGTTCGGGGAAAATGCGACCTCGTGGCTCGGAAGTTTACAAGACGCGCAAGGACAATCCATTGTGGTATTGGTCCAGCATCGCCACGCAAATCATGGTGGTTTTGATCACTCTTTATTTTTTCTCGCTGGCTATTTTGAAAGCTACTAGTCGAGTGAACTTATAACTATCGCCATGCTGACCGAAGACCAAAAACGCGACCACATTGCACGGCGGATCGCGCTGGAATTGCGCGATGGCTACTACGTCAATCTCGGGATCGGTATGCCGACGCTCGTTGCTAACTACGTTCCCAAGGGAATGGACGTGATTCTGCAATCCGAGAACGGAATGCTCGGCGTCGGCCCGTATCCGCTCGAATCTGAAGTCGATCCCGACCTCATCAACGCTGGAAAAGAAACCGTCACGGAACTCCCAGGCACGGCGTATTTTTCTTCCGCTGATTCTTTCGCCATGATTCGCGGCGGCCATGTGGACTTGACCGTTCTCGGCGCTTTGCAAGTGGACGAAAAGGGAACCCTCGCCAATTGGGCCATCCCGGGGAAAATGCTCAAAGGCATGGGCGGTGCGATGGACCTGGTTGCAGGAGCCAAACGCGTCTTCATCGCCATGGAGCACGCCACGCGTGACAACAAGCCAAAAATTCTTAAAAAATGCACGCTGCCCCTCACCGGAGTCGAAGTTGTGGATCACATCGTCACCGAACTTGCGCTGATTGACGTCACACCAAACGGTCTAGTGCTCCGCGAGCTCGCGCCCGACGCTACGCTCGACCTTGTGCAATCTCTCACCGAGCCCCAACTCTTACTTCCTCCCGGCGGTCCAAAGAGGATGCCCACTTAGAAGTGTGAGAGGATTTTACGTAAGGGGAGGGGCTTGCCCCTCCCGTGCTTCCAAGAATTTCAGCGGGGAAAGAGTTGGTGAATGGGCAGAGGATGAGATGTTGAAATCAAAAAAGCGGAAGCCGAAAAGAACGACGAAAGCGCGGAAAGCAAAGCGTCCGCGGCCGAGGATGCCGCGAATTTCAGAGGAGATGAAACAGTGGTCGGCGATGCTAGGCCACGAACTGAGCGAACTGCCGCAAGTCAGTTCGCGGCCAATGTTCGGGCTTCGCGGGTTTTATCGGGGCAAGAAGATTTTTGCGGCCCTGCCGGTCACGCGGGCGATCGGAGCGGCGAATGCCTTTATTTTCAGGTTTGAACCGCTACCTGCGGAATTGCTGGAACTGGCAAAGAAAGAACCGCGCATCAGCGCCGAAAGAGTGCTTCCCGGAGCACGCTGGCTTTCGTTTGAACTGAATTCAGAAGAGGATTTCCGCGACGCGCTCTGGTGGTTGAATCATGCGTACGAACACGCGCATCACTGACTCGCTAGCCGCGGCATTTGCGCTACTCTGGAGTCAGAAACAGGAACAACAGATGGAACCCCATTCGATCGTCATCGTAAGTCTGCATACGCCGAAGGAAAAAGTCTGGGGCGAACTTGTGGTCATCAATCCTTCCGGAATCACGATGCGCGGAATCGATTTGAACTCTTTTGATCACCTGATTCGCCAGATGAATGAACCGGACGGCGAGCGCGTCGGCTTCCCGACGGTCTTTTTTCCAATGTACCGGGTGGAACGGGTTTCCCTCGACGAGCCTACCGGCTCCATTCCTTCAATGGACGAGCTTTTCGCGCGGAAGCTCGGCCGATCGCTGAAGGATTATCTCGCCCAGTTCGCTTGATTCTTCGCGCCGGTCGTGGCACGTGAAAATTCTAGTTTGCTTGACGCCGTCTTCGATTCCATAAGATTGAAGGCGCGTGCTTCAAATTCGCAGATTTAACTTTTATCTTTTAACGTTCGACGTTATCCTCTGTACAAATGCAAGGCCGCATCTGGACGGTACCAAATCAAATTACTTTTCTTAGGCTCGGCTTTCTGCCGTTCTTCCTGATTCTGATTTCGTACGAGCATTTTCGCTGGGCTTTGCTGGTGTTGGTGATTGCCGCAATGTCGGACGGAGTGGACGGAGTGCTGGCGCGCAGGCTGAACCAGAAATCCGCGCTCGGAGCCTACCTCGATCCGATCGCAGACAAACTGCTGCTCTCTTCGTCGTTCGTAATTCTTGCGTTCAAGAAACATCTGGCGTGGTGGCTGACGATTCTGGTGCTGAGCCGTGACGTTTTAATTCTGATTGTGGCCGTGGTGATCATTCTAGTTTTTGGTTACCGGCCGTTCCCGCCAAGTTTTCTGGGCAAGCTGACGACGGCGGTGGAAATCATCCTGGTGTTCATCATCGTGTTTACGGCGGCTTTTCCATCCGCGCATCTGACAGCGCTCATTCGTCCGCTAATTTTTTGCGTGGCAGGATTGGCAATTGCTTCAGGGTTTCAGTATTCGGTCGTGACGGCGCGGCGACTCAGTACGCACACTTAAACTCTCACGGTAAAAAGTTCATGGAAAAGCGTTGCGGTGAATTTATCGCGGACAATCGCTTGGAAAAAGCGCGACTGAAATTATTGCGAAAAAGGCGTTGGATCGTTGAAGTGAATAATCATCAGAATGAAACTGGCGACGACGGCGAGGCCGGCGATCCACCCCAGCGCGTAAGCGCGGTTGCGTTCTTTGGAATTCATCGGTTCGCGATCGGCGAATAATTTTCCAAGAGCAAATCCAGCCGCCAGCCCGCCGATGTGAGCGTAATTGTCGATTCGGAAGCTCCCCCAGAGTCCCAGGATAACGATAAAGCTGACAGAGCTCAGCAATTGATTGCGGAGGCTTTGCATGAAAGCACCGCCGCGCTTGGTGGTGATCGCAAGCATCGCTCCAACCAAACCGAGAAGCGCGCCACTGGCTCCGAGCGAGAAGTGACCCGTGAAAACGCTGACCAGATATCCAAATGCACCTGTGAAGACGTAAATAAACAGGAAGCGGCCGGAGCCGTAAAGTTCCTCCAGCGCTGGCGCAAGCTGCAGGAGAGAGGCCATATTCATGCCGAGGTGGATCAGGCCCCCGTGAAGAAACATGGCCGTGAACAGCCGCCACCACTGGTGCTCGTAGAAAAACGGGTAAGGGTGACTGGCTCCGAGTTGGTAAGATCCCATCCCGCTCATTCCCCAGAGGATGTTGAGGCCACCGCCGCCGCCTTCTTTTAAGGTGATGAGGTAGCTGACGCCGAACATCAAAATGTTTGCGACGAGCAGAATTGAGGAGACGGAAGTTTCGACGCCGATCATTTCAGAAAGGGTCTTGCTCAGCGCAGCGATGGAAAAGCGGAGGCTGGCGCCGCATTCATGGCAGCGAGTGGCGCTGATACCGACTAGGGAGCCACAAGACGGACAGAGTTTGGGGCGCGGCTGCTGCTCGCTGAAGCCGAAAAATCCAGCGAGCGAGTTCTTCCATCGTTCAAACCGCCGCTGCCAGCGATAGGGTAGGGGCAAATCTCCTCCTTGCGAGGCTTGTGGTGCGTTCCTATAATACCCAAGTTGAGGCGGCAGTTCTGCGCTATGGTTGTAGATTGCAGCTTTGATGGAACCGGCGGATGGCCGCGAAATGAATCGGTAGAGACGCGGAAGCTGGAGGCACAGGTGCATGGACAAATTTGAAGAGTTCGGCCGGCGACTGGACGAGGAGTTGAGCCGTCTGAAGAAGTTTGTGGAGGAGGAAGTAGCTCCCGAAACAGAGCGCCGCACCGCAGAATTCTTGCGGGAAGTGAGCGAAAAGCTGACGCAGGCCGCGTCAAAACTCGAAGCCCGGTACGCAGCCAGGAACTCGCAGAACTCGCAAGATCCTTCCCGTTCATGAAGTTATAAAAGCCTTGAAAAACACACTCACCGTCAAAGGACGCCATGGGAGAGCGATCAGAAGCTGTGCGGTGCCGGCTTCGGAGAGCGGCGAACCATTCACGACTATAGGTTTGGTTTTCTTGTGCGCGATTTTCGCGTTGAGCGCTTATTCGTGGGGATGCGGCGGCAGAAAGCCGATTGTTGCCCAGCCGCCGCCCACAGGACCCTCCGCGGCTCCGCCGGATGTTGCGGAGAACGCGAAGCGGTCAACCGATGTACCGGAACCGCCCGGAGCATCGAAGCCTAATTCACCGCCAAAACGAGCGGATCCAGCGGCAGTGCCGGTTGCCGCGGGCTACACGGAAGAGGGAAACGCTTCGTGGTATGGCCAACCGTTTCACGGGCGGCGCGCGTCGAATGGCGAAACATATGACATGTACAAATTGACGGCAGCGCACCGGACCTTACCGTTTGAAACGATGGTGCTGGTGACGAATCTGAGTAATGGAAAGAGCACGACGGTGCGGATCACCGATCGAGGGCCATTTGTGGAAAACAGGATCATTGACTTGTCTCTGGCTGCGGCGAGAGAGATTGAACTGGTGGGGCCGGGCGTGGGGCGGGTGCGGATTGAGGCTTTGGGAGGCGTTGATCTGACGGCGGGATATTTCACGGTGCAGGTAGGTGCGTTCCGGGATCGAGCGAACGCAGAACGTTTAAGAAGGAAGTTGAGTGCTGCCTATTCGCCGGTCTTTGTTCTTCAGTCAGATTCTCCCGATGGCGTGTTATTTCGCGTCCGCGTGGGCAAAATCAGCGGGGAAGAAGCGACGCAAAAACTCAGCGAGCAACTTCGCGACCGCGAAGGTCTCGCTCCGATCGTGATCCGATTGGACGAGGGGACGCCGGCCGGAGGAATCCGATGAGCGCTGATTGCTTGTTCTGCAAGATTGCGGCAAAGAAGATACCGTCCAAGATCGTCTATGAGGATGCGGATCTGTTTGCATTTGAAGACATCAGCCCGCAAGCGCCGACGCATGTTTTGATTTGTCCACGAAAGCATTTTGCATCGCTCGATGAAGCGGTGGCGGAGGACCAAGCGGTGCTGGGCAAGCTGCAACTGGTGGCGGCACAAATTGCGCGGGATCGGAATTTGCTGGAGGGGTATCGCACGGTGCTGAATAACGGGAGCGGAGCGGGACAGTCCGTATTTCATTTGCATTTGCACTTGCTAGGCGGGAGAGTGTTCCGGTGGCCGCCGGGATAGCAGAGAGACGCTACAAACGTTCGATATCAGTGCGGATTTCGTTTGCTAAGAATTGGCGCAGGTCAAATTAATTCGACAAAGTCACGCTGACGCTGTGGCAGCAGCGCCAAAACACCCTGGTCCATTGTCGCGAGTTTGCCTTTCTTGTAAATGGCCAACCCCAATAGATAAGCATCGGTCACTTGTTGGTGTCCCGCCAATCGGGGATAGAAGGGTTCAAGCGCTTGGATGAGGCTGAGCTCATCAGGCCAGAACTTGTGCGCGGGATGGCCAAGGTTGGCTTTTAGAAGAGCTAGCGCATGGGCTGGCGTGAGTGCGTTAGCAGAGAAAGCAGGGTTGGAGAGTATGCGGACAAAGCCAGCCTGCGTCAGAGGGCATGTTGCCCACCCTTCGCGTGCGTGGCGCACAAGCCATTCCTGGACTCTGTCATGCGCGCTGTGGGTAGGCCAAGCCACGGCGATCAGGACATTTACGTCCAGCAAGAAGCCGGGTTTCACTCCAATTCGTCCTGAAGTTTTTTAACGTCCTCGGTGCTTACGAGCGGGGAGCCGGGCGGAAGTTCGACAACGTGGAAACCGTTGACGACACGAGTTTGCAAAGGCGCGTGCAGTCCGCGCCGGATCAGGTCTGATACAGCTTTGCCGATAGCGACATCGCGCCGCTTTGCATATGTTTTTACTTCCTGGAAAACATCATCATCCAGGGAAAGAGTGGTTCTCATCTCTTAATGATGCGCCTTATCCAATATGATGTCAACGAAGATTATGTGCATCACGGCGCTTGGTTGACGCAAGTTTGAAATATTAAGACCACACACCTTCGGGTTACCGTGACCGTCGCGTGACGCGCGCGGGACTGAACCAGGGTCGCCGCTCCTAGCGGGTGCACGAGAGGGTCGATCGCGTGGCGTTTCATTGTGGCCTATTATTGTGCGGAGACTCAGGGAGGATCGAGAGGGTCGAATGAGCGCTGAGCTGAGTTCTAGAAGAGATTTTCTGAAAATTGCCGGCACGATTGCAGGAACGAGCCTGGCCAACCCCTTCTCCTTGTTAACCCGTGGTCCTTGCGATTTAGCCCAAGGGGCAGCAGTACCCGAAACAGGCCTAGCGGACTACACTTTGCGGATTGGGGCGGCTGCGATCGAAATCGGGAGAAACCGCATAGTTTCAGCGATCGTCTACAACGGTCAATTTCCGGGACCGCTCTTGCGATTCAAGGAGGGGCAAGAGGCTGTGGTGGAAGTGCACAACGATACGGACACCCCGGAACAACTGCATTGGCACGGGCAGTTCCTGCCGACAGAAGTGGACGGAGCTGCGGAGGAAGGGACTCCCTTTATTCCCGCGCACGGAATGCGACGCATGGAGTTCACGCCGCGACCCCCGGGGTTTCGCTTCTACCACACGCACAATCGAGCAGGGGCGGATCTGCACGCGGGCCAGTACAGCGGCCAAGTGGGACCCTTGTATATCGAACCGAAGCACGACTCAGGCGGCTACGACCGGGAAGTGTTTCTGGTCTTGAAAGAATTTGAACCGTTTCTTAGCCACGGTGGCGATATGGCGATGGATTTTCTTTTTCCCGCTACCCGCGTGAAGACGCTGGAGGAAGCCGGCGAATCCGCAATGAAAGCGTCGCTCGGTAAAGGCATGCCGCTTGGGTATGAGGTTGGCTATCGCTACTTCACGATCAACGGACGGATGCTCGGGCACGGAGAACCGATCCGAGTGAGGGCCGGCGAGCGCGTACTGTTTCATGTGCTCAACGGGAGTGCGACAGAGATTCGGAGTCTGGTGCTGCCGGGGCATACCTTCAAAGTGGTCGCCCTGGACGGCAATCCGGTGCCGAAAGCCGTAGAAGTTCCGGTTCTCTGGCTGGGGACGGGTGAGCGAATCTCCGCCATTGTAGAGATGAAGAGTCCAGGCGTTTGGACGATGGGGGATCTTGCGGACGACGATCGCTTGCACGGAATGGGAATCGTTGTCGAATATGCGGGCCGAGGCGGTAAGCCGGAATGGATAAAGCCAAAACCGTTTCATTGGAACTATGCGCGATTTGGTGATGCGGGCGCCCCCGCTCAGAATCCGGATGAAACAATCGAGATGATTTTCGCTAAGCGCAACGCCGCAAGCAACGGATTCAATGAGTGGACGATTAACGACAAGACGTTCTCGATGGAGGATGCAAGGGCCACCTATCACTTGAAAGAGGGCCGCCGCTACCGGCTGCGAATGCGCAATGCCAGCGACGACATACATCCTATTCACCTGCATCGGCATAGTTTTGAATTGTCCAAGCTTGCAGGTGTGGCGATTTCCGGAGTGAATAAGGATGTAGTAATGGTAGGAGGCTACCAGGAAGTCGAAGTAGATTTTACCGCCGACAATGCTGGAAAGACTCTGTTCCATTGCCACCAGCAGTTGCACATGGACTTCGGATTTATGAAACTGTTCGACTATTCTTAAGCAGTCTTGAGCAGCGGACCCCCATCCGCAGAGCTTCAGAAGTTTTGTTCTTCCCGGCACCCAGATTAGACTAGCATCCGTTTCCAGGAGGAGTTCATGACTTTGAATCGCCGTTTTGCTTTCAGGCAAGTCTTGCTCGCAGCCTTGGCATTTTCGGTATCCTTCGCGCCTTCTGTAGCGGCTCAAACCAGCGGAGGGGGACCGAAGGAGCTTACCGTGGATCGGATTTACTCGCCGCCGAGCTTGAGCGGAAGGCTGACGCGGGGGCTGGCTTGGACGCCGGATGGGAAGCGGTTGAGTTTTTTTGAGAGCAAAGGATCCGGGAAAGAGGCGAAAGCGGAGTTGTGGACGATGGATGCAGCGACGGGCGAGAAGAGACTATTGATCTCCGCAGAAAAGCTGGAAGCGCTGATGCCGGTAGATAAATCCAAGCCTACGCAAGCGACGGGTTTGGGAAGGGGAGCGCCTTCAGAGTACCAGTGGGCCCCGGACGGAGACGGAATACTTTTTCAGGGACCAACCTCTCTTGCGTGGCTGGATTTGAAATCGCAGACAACGCGCGCGCTGGTAAGTGGCGAAGCGGGCATCGCGGATCCGAAAATTTCGCCGGACCGGAGATGGGTGAGTTTTGTGAGGGAGCACAACGTTTGGGTAGTGCGAGTTGCGGATGGGGCGGAGCACACAGTGACGCAAGGTGGGACCGAGGAAGTTCGGAAGGGCGAGCTGGACTGGGTTTATCCAGAAGAGTTGAGTGCAAAGACCGCGTATTGGTGGGCGCCGGACTCTTCGGCCATTGCGTACATGGAGATGGACGAGAAGAAAGTCTCGCAGTACCCGATGGTGGATTTTGCATCGCCGAGCGGAGGAGCCGACTTGGAACGGTACCCCGTGGCCGGTGGAGCGAATCCGATGGTGCGGATTTTTGTGGCGCCTTTGAGCGGCGGAGCGGCACGCCTGATGGATACTGGCAGCGAGGCTGATATTTATTTACCACGGGTGAGCTGGCTGCGGGATTCAAAGCGCGTGGCGGTACAGAGATTGAACAGGGAACAGACAAAGCTCGAGCTGCTGATCGCCGAGAGCGAATCGGGGAACAGTCATGTGGTGTTGACCGAAAGCGATCCCAATTGGGTGAATATCAGCGACGATCTTTATTTCTTCAAGGATGGAAAGCGGTTTTTGTGGTCGAGCGAGAAGACTGGATTCAGGCATTTG
>Ga0075030_100007077_pt1 | contig 10008 bp, 7 predicted proteins | sample LitLauG_LLR_2012_FD_71393 | JGI IMG/M metagenome (GOLD analysis project Ga0075030, IMG submission 71393) | Freshwater sediment microbial communities from Pennsylvania, USA - Little Laurel Run_MetaG_LLR_2012 | ecosystem: Environmental > Aquatic > Freshwater > Creek > Sediment | place: USA...
TGGTTCGCCGACCCTCAGTACGGCCACTTCCGCAACGACCGGTCGCTGCCGCAAACGGATATCGACACTCTCGTGGCCTGGGTGGATTCCGGCGCCCCCGAGGGCGATCCCAAGGATCTGCCGCAGCCCGCGCAGTTTGTCGATGGGTGGAACATTGGCCGGCCCGACGTGATCTACGAAATGCCCGAGCCGTTTCAGGTTCCTGCCTCCGGCACCATCGAGTATCAGTATGTTGTCCTGCCGTATCAGTTCCCCGAAGATCGGTGGGTGCAGATGGCCGAAGTGCGGCCCGGCAATCGCGCCGTGGTGCACCACGTGATCGCGTACATCCGCGACGGCAGTTCCAAATGGATGCGCGACAAGAAGCCGGGAGAGATTTTCGTCCCGGAAGCCGATGCCAAAGGGAACCGCCCGGCCTTGAACGGCGATCTGCTCACCGGCTTCGCACCTGGCTTGCCGCCCAGCATCCTGGAGCCGGGCCAAGGCCGGCTTATCAAGGCAGGCTCGGATATTATCCTGCAACTTCACTACACCGCCAACGGCACGGCCGGGCAGGACCGAACGAAGGTCGGCGTGGTGTTTGCCAAGGAGCCGCCTCAGCAGCGGGTCATGACGCTGGCGGCCGCGAACAATAAATTCACGATTCCGCCGGGCGACTCCAATTACCAGGTGGATGCCGATTTCGAACTGGGGCACGAAGCGAAATTAAGCGCGCTGCTGCCCCACATGCATCTGCGCGGCAAGGATTTCGAATACCGCGTGATCTACCCGACCGGCGAGACCCAAACCATCCTGCGTGTGCCCCACTACGACTTCGGTTGGCAGCTCTGGTACCGGCCGGTTTCCGATATCCTGCTGCCGAAGGGCTCGAAAATTTCGACCACTGCGCACTTCGATAATTCGCCCAACAACCGCAACAATCCGGACCCCAGCAAGGCCGTGAAATGGGGCGATCAGAGTTGGGAAGAGATGATGATCGGATTCTTCGATGTCACATTCCCGGCCGACCTTGACCCCAAGTACCTGTTCCCGGAACGGAAGAAGGCGCCAGCCACGGGCGGCTCGGCGGAATAACTTGTGGGCAGGCCTTCTGGCCTGTCCGGGATTGGACCGGCCCACAACGGGCGATGAAAAGACGTCCAATCCCCAGGAACTTCGCGTTACTGGGCCCAGTCCCCGCCGGGCAAAAGCCCGGCAGATCCCGTTTGAAAACCGGAGCCACTGGCTGAAAGCAAACCAGAACCGAATCGCCGGCGGCGGGGGAAGCGGCGCGCCCCACGATTGGCAGGCGGAAGCGCTTGGCGGAAGCCTGCCCCACCGCCGGCCCCGCGTCTCAGAAGATAAACCGGCCCGCAATTTGGAACGCCCTTGCCCCGGCGGAGCCGAAAGTCTGGGTGGCCCGGTTTGTGGGTTGGCCGAACGTGAATGTCTGCGCCGCGCTGCTGGCCGCCTTGGTGTCGAGCGTGAACGCATAGCCGGTCAGATTCGAAATGTTGAACGCGTTGAACACCTGGCCGGTTAGCTGAAGCTGATAGCGCTCCTTGTAACGGAACGTCTTCTGAAGAGAGAAGTCCTGCGTGATGGTCGGGTCGCCGAGCTGGTAGTCGGTCGGAAGAACCACCTGAGGAATCGCAGCCCCCGTGGCGTTCTTCGTTCCGGCGATGTTGGTATTGAAACTGTTGACGGCGTTGGCAAGATCCGACTTGTTGCACGTGACGCCGAAGCAGTTATAAGGCAGGCCGGGAAGCGGCTCGCTGCCGGAGGTGCTTTGTGGGGCGGTGCCGGGCAGAAACAGGCTGGAAACGATCACGTTTTGCGGGAGCCGGCTGATATACGACATATTCATACTTAGCTTAAAGCCCCATGGCAGTTGCACCGAGCCGGCGACGTTGAGAGTGTGGCGCGGTATGGTCTGACCGTACCCGGAGAAGTAGTTCAGAAGATCCCAGGGGCTCGTGTCGGCTCTCTGTTGCGCCAACTGATAAGACGCCGTAAACTGCGTGCGGCCGGATAAACGCTTGCTCAGTTTCATGAGCAATCCGTTATACCGGGCGCGGCCCTGGGGTGTCCAGAAAGTTATGGGACCGGTGGAGCATTCCTGTCCCACCACGAAGAGCTGGGCCGGCGCGCACGCAGGAATCACGGGAGTGCGCACGCCATTGATGAAGCGGGAATTCAAGTTCCAATCCAATTCGCTCTGGCTGACGTTCTCGGCCTGGCGCATGGCATAGTCGGCGGTAAGGACCATGTTGTGGCCGAGGTCGCGCTGTACGCCGACATTGAGCTGATAGCTACGCGCAATCGGGAATTGGGGAGGGAAGATCTCGATGCCCGACTTCGCGACATCGATACCGGTGACGGTGTACGGGCCGCTAGAGGGAGGAGTTGGGGACAGCTTCGCCGTAATGGCGCCGATCTGCTGCTGATAAATCTGATCGAACTGGCGCAGCGTCATGGTCGTCAACGCCCCGACCGGAATGGGCGCGCCCACCGGAAGCGGTTGTTGGGTGCCTAAATTGAAAATTCCCGGAAAAATGTTGGTAAACGCCTGGGTGCTGAGCGTGGCGCGCCCGTCGCCGACGGGACCGTTCGAGGCATAGGTCCGGTTGTGGTAGTAGCCCGGAGGGCTATCCCAATAGATGCCGCCGCCGGCGCGGATCACGGTCTTCTTGCTGCTGCCGGGACTCCAGGCGAGTCCCACAATGGGCTGGAACTCTTTATACGCGTTGGGTGTTACACCGAGGTTATTGGCGCCCAAAATCGGCGCCAGGAAGGGCGACTGGTTCAGGGGGGTAAAGTAACCCTTTTGCGCATTCCAGGCCAAGCCGTAGTTCAGCGTCAAACTCGGCTTCACCTTCCATGTGTCCTGGATGTAAAGCCGGTACTGGCTTTCGGTGACGATGTCGCCGTGGCGATAAGCCGGCGGTTGTTGGGAATTGCCGACGCCAATGCCGGTGAAAATGCCGGTGCTCAAACTCAGGAATGGAGAATTCCAGAAGTCGTTCGTGGTGGCAAGCGTTTTCGGGAAACCGAAGGCTCCGTTCAGAGTCGCCGGGCCAAAGATCCCTTCGCAGTAAGGAGTACAGAAGCCCCACTGGCCGACACTCGGGATGCGCATGATCTGGCCGCCAAACTTCAACCGGTGGGAACCCTTAATCCAGTTCACACTATCGTTGAATTCGTAGCGGCGCGTGTTGCGCGTCTGCGGCGCGTTGGCGTTCACACCCACTTCGGCGGCGCCAAAGCCGACGTTCGTGCCCAACACCGCCAGAAGCCCGGGCAGCCCGCCGCCAAGGCACGCAGGCTCCACGCAATCCGAGGGAAGACTCAGGAGGTTGTGGTTGCTCCAATACGAGTACTGAATTCGCGCGTCGTTGACAATATTTGTCGTCAGGCTGCTGGTCAACCCGATGATGCTTTGTTCGGCCCAGTTAATATTCCGTACCCAGTTCGAGGGATTGGACTGCGGGGAAAACACCTGCCCAAAGCCGGAGTTGCCGTCGTGGGTGTAGCGGGCGAACAGGGAATGCTTGGCCGAAATGTGATAGTCGACTCTGGCGCTGATCTGCGTGCCCGAATATGGACTGTTGTAAACCCCGGCCACGGCTTGGGCCAGCGGGGTGTTGGGCTGCGTGAGGATGGCCTGGACCTGGTTGGTGTGCTCGATGTTGAAAAAGAAAAATAGCTTGTCCTTCAGGATTGGGCCGCCAAGCGTAGCTCCCGGGTTCCGGCGCGCAAAAAACGGGTTAGGCGCCAGCGACTGGCGCTGTAAACCGGGATACGCCGACATATTATGGTCGCGGTAATACATGTAGCCGCTGCCATGGAACTGATTGGTGCCGGAGCGGGTGACAATATTAATCGCGCCGCCTGAGCTAATGTCCGTAGAAATATCGAAATTGACCGAGGAGAGCTGGAATTCCTCAACCACGTCCTGCGGGAGATTCAGCGAGGCAGTGCCACCGCCGGTGTCGATGCTATCGGAGATGTTGCCGCCATCCACGGTATAAGAGGTCCGGTTGCCGCCGCCGAGCACGCTGACGGTGAACAGCGCATTGAACTGCGCCGTCGATCCGCTGGCGATGGTGACTCCCGGTTCCAGCACGGCCAGTTGCATGAAGCTTCGGCCGTTGAGGGGTAGATCTTTCACGGCATCCTGATCGATCACCCCCTGTACCGCATTCGTCTCGTAGTTAATCTGTGTAGACGCCGCTTCCACCTCCACCACTTCCCTCGTCGTGCCCAGGGACATCGGCAGGTTGACCGTGAAGGTTCCGCCCGCTTGCACGGTCGCTTCACGCACCACCGTGCGAAAGCCTTCCAACACCGCCCTGACTTCATAGTCGCCGACGGGCAGCGCCGGGGTGCTGTATAGTCCAGAGGCGCTCGTGATGGCGGTTCGGGCGGCTCCCGTACCCTTGTCCGTCACCGTTACCGATACGTTGGCTATCGCCGCGCCCGATTCGTCGGTGACGCTTCCGGTAATGGTCCCTGTGGGCGCCTGAGCGTAAACCGGCAAGCTCAGCGCGAACAACGCGAATACCGCTAGTAACGACTTGGACGTCATGTACCGCATGGTCCTCTCCCCTCCGAAGCACGCATTGGCGTTCCTAACCAACCGAGCGATTGGTAGGCGGAGTACAAATATCAAAGTTTGGCGTGGTTGTCAATGCAGCGCAGCCGTGCAGAGCCCGGCAGAAGCCCTGCAGCGCAGCCCTGGGTGTTCTCAATTGACGGTAAGAAGACCCGATAATCTATAACGCCTCGGCCGATTTGCGGCGGCGCACGTTAGGGATCCGTCCTCAGAACTCGCGAGAGTGCGTGCCCGGGAATCGCTCTCTCGATTTAGTGGCGTATTTTCAATAGCTTATATGGACCGGCCCGCCAATGGTACAATGAATATGGTTCTCCTCGACAACTTGTGGCTATGAACGAACGGAAATTCTGGCCTTTCGACTGTGACCCCGAAGGCGAGATCTACGAAAATCTCTCTTGGGACCTGCCCGGTTATCGCCTCCGGCAGAAATTGCGTCATTGGCGTGGGAGAGGAGCCAAAGCCCGCCGCCATCGGCCGTAGAAATCACATTCGGCTGGTAAACATTACATTCCCGTTTTCCAGACGGCGCTCCCGGCGGTCTTTTATTCGATAGAAGATGCGGAATTTAACCAGAATGGTTCCCCGATTGCTAACTGAAGGAAGTGAGGTCTTTACCATGCAAGGATTCCTAGCCACTGCTTGTCTCGCCACAGGGGCTCTGCTGGCCGCCGGATGCGCTACCCACAAGTACGTCCGCAGCGCCACCGCTCCGATTCAAGCAAAAGTAGATCAAGTGGGCGAACAGGCCAGCCGCAACAGCCAGGCGATTGAAGACACCAGGAACCAGCTAAAACAAGTCGACGAGAAGGCGCAGAGCGGTATCGGCGCCGCCCAGGAGAAGGCTTCGGCCGCGGATCAGCATGCCATGATGGCCGATCAGCACGCTGGCGACGCGCTGAATAAAGCCAACCAAGCCGGCCAGGCCGCTACACAGGCCGGCCAAACCGCGAGCCAGGCGGCGCAGAGCGCGGACCAAGCCAACCGCGGATTGGGCGGCCTCCGCCAGATGGTCGCGAATCTCGATGACTATAAGCTGCAGGCATCCGCAACCGTGCCCTTCAAGTTCAACCAATATGTGCTAACGCCCGACGCCCAGGACGACCTGGATAAGCTCGCCCACGGCCTCAAGGCGAACCGCCGTTTCTTCGTCGCGGTTGAAGGTTACACCGACGATGTGGGCAGCAAACAGTACAACGAAGTACTGAGTCGCCGGCGCGCCGATAGCGTCGCCGAATACTTGGTTGCCAAACACGACATTCCGATCTACCGCATTCATATGATCGGGCTGGGTGAAGAGAAGCCCGCGGAAGAAGGGCACAGTCGCGCCGCGCGTGCCCGGAATCGCCGCGTCGAAGTCAAAGTGTTTACCGCGGATCAAGTCACGGCGTCGCTCGACGAGCCCGCGGCCGCGGGTTCGGCCAGCCGCGTGGCCGCCGCGCCCAATCGGTAACTGACAGGTGCCGGGGGTCGCGAAGCTGTCGCGACCCCAGTTTCATCCCGTTCGCGTGGTAGAGGTCGCCACGGCGGACGCCGTCATGGGAACGGGTCGGCGCAGCGCCTGCCACCAAATCCACATCCCCGCCAGATTCGTGAGCATGCCAACCAAATCGCCTGGCGACAGGAACCAAGGGAAGAGATGTCGCAAGGATTGGCCGATAGCCTCCCCCGCAAACTGAATCCCCAGCCCGCCACTCAAGAGGAGCAATTGGTTGTCCTTGTGACGGGAAGCCAGCAGCAATGTCCACAGGCCTAAGTCCAGAACGGCTGCGGCGAAATCGATATCCCGCACCCACGGCGTCATCCACCTGCTAGGGCCAGGCTGCCCGTCGTAATGGACCAGGAACGAAACGCCGGCCACGAGTACGGCTCCGGTAATGATAGCGGCGCGCACCAAGCGGCGCGAACTCAAATTGCTGGTCGCCAGGTACGTGAGGCTGATCACCACTGCGAAAATCAGGGCTTGGCGGACCGTTTCATCAATCCAATAGTAGGCTATGGGCGAGTGCGCCCAAAACATTCCAGAAAAATAGGTCTGGTTAACCGAAATTTCTATTACGGTTGTTAAGAATAAGGCAACACTGTAGAGTAGGAGGAACGGAAAGCGCCGGTAGGGACCGCGCAATAGCGCGCCAATAATCAACAGCTCGATCGGAAGCCCAATTAACCAACCAGCGTATTGTAATAACGCGCGCATTCAATCTTCATCTTAAGCCACAGCGGCGCGGCTTTTTCCTTAACAAAGCTCAGATCACGCGCACGCCTTCACGGGTGATGCAGCCGCCATCCACCGGGCATGGCGGCGGCATGGTCGGCCCGAGGGCAACCGCTTCTGCGGCGACGCAGCCGCCATCCACCGGGCATGGCGGTGGCATGGTTGGCCCCAGGGCAACCACTTCCGTGGTGATGCAGCCGCCATCCACCGGGCATGGCGGTGGCATGGTTGGCCCCAGGGCAACCACTTCCGTGGTGATGCAGCCGCCATCCACCGGGCATGGCGGTGGCATGGTTGGCCCGAGGGCAACCGCTTCCGTGGTGATGCAGCCGCCATCCACTGGGCACGGTGGTGGCATGGTCGGCCCGAGGGCAACCGCTTCTGCGGCGAAGCAGCCGCCATCCACCGGGCATGGCGGCGGCATGGTCGGTCCGAGGGCAATCGAATAGGCCAGTTCGGGCAAGGGCCGATGTGAGGGCGCGAGCACTGAGCCCTGCGCAAGATTCCACGCAAAAGCAAGCGTGAACAGCGGAAGAACCGGGCAATTTGATGGGCTGGCAAAGAATTTTCGCATAAAAGCTCCTTTGGTCTTAGTGACCCTTTTGCTTTGGTCCGCTCGGTTTTTGGCGCGAGCAATTAGGGTGAGTTCCGTGAGACATCCGGTACTCTCCTGTCGGTAGTGAACGGTATTCAGTCTACTTTCTAATTAACCTAAATCATTACGGAAGTATTTAGTAGAAAGGTAATCGTCCGATGTATATCAGGAGAATCCCTGAAGTGGCTAGGGCAGGCGGGTCTGGCGAATGCGGTGTTCCGGAAAAGTCGTCTCGGGCCGAAAAGGAAGCTGGCTCGGATAGTCCAACCTCATGTCGGCCGTGACCTCGTCGAGCATGGCCATCGTAGCGGTTTTGCTCTCCAAGGCGAAGGCCGTCAACAAAACATTGTCGCAGAGCGCGTTGATGAGGCGCGGTATCCCTTGGGCTCGAAAATGGATTTCCTTAACCACCTCGGGTCCGATAACGGTTTGAGCCGGCAGACCGGCCCGCTCCATGCGTGCGCTTACGTACACTGCCGTCTCGTCGGGTGTGAAGCTCCGCAAACTGCACCGCAGCGCGATCCGCTGCTTGAGCTGCCGGAATTCGGGCGCTTCCAGTTTCCGGTCCAGTTCCGGCTGGCCTGCCAGAACGATCTGCAGCAACTTTCCGCGCCGGTTCTCGAGATTGCCCAGCAGACGGATCTCCTCCAGCACATCCCAGTCGAGGTTGTGCGCCTCATCCACCATCAGAACGGTGGCTCGCCCCGCGTTAAATCTTTCAACGAGGAGGGCGTTCAGGGAAATCAGAACCTGCGTTTTCGACTGCCGTTCGCAGCGCAGATCCAGCTCGTGGGCCAGAAGTTCAAAGAACTGCCCTACCGTGACGCGCGAGTTGACCAACGACGCAAACAGGATCTGCTGCGCGTCCAGGAAATCCCGCAGGCATTCCAGCATGGTGGTCTTTCCGGTTCCCACCTCGCCGGTCAACACGATGAAACCCTTACGGCTCTGCACACCGTAAATCAAGTTCGCCAAGGCTTCTTCGTGATGTTGGCTGCGAAAGAGGAAGGCAGGGTCCGGACTGAGATTGAACGGATTCTGCTTGAAGCCGAAGAAGGCGTTGTACATGGCAGGGGCAATCCCACCCAAACTGCTAGCATGTTACCATGCTGCGGTTTCACGGCGACCACGCGAGGCCGGAGGCTGCGGGGACCGTGCGGCAGGCACCCGTCGAACGCCGCCCGGAGCGGATGGGGCTTCGCCGGCGAACGCAGGCGTCCGGTGCGGTCCAGGGGGCCCACACCACAGGATGCTACGAAGAAGGCTGTTGGGGAGCAGGAGCAGACTGCGGGCGCGGCGGCTTTTCTCCCGGGCTCGATTTTACCGCTGCCTTAGCCGGACTGATCAGAATGTGAGCGTTCCGGCCCTCCATGCGCGGCACGCCCTCCACGGTTCCATGGGAGGCCAGGTCCTCGGCGAAGCGCATAAGCAGCTTCTTACCCAGATCGGCGTGGGCAATCTCCCGCCCGCGGAACTGCACGTATGCCTTGACCCGGTTGCCCTCCTGCAGGAAGCGGATGGCGTTCTTCTTCTTGAAGTCGTAGTCGTGGTCGTCGGTATTGGGACGGAACTTGATCTCCTTCACCTGAACCACGTGCTGCTTCTTCTTGGCGTCGTGCTGTTTTTTCTTCTGCTCGTACTGGTAGTGCCCGAAGTCCACGGCCCGGGCCACCGGCGGCACTTGGGTGGGCGCGATCAGCACCAGATCGAGCCCCAGTTCCTGCGCCTTGCGCAAGGCGGCGGCGGTGGGCATCACTTCGGTGGTTCCATCGGGAAAAACCGCGCGCACTTCACGCGCGCGAATCAGTTCGTTTACGTTCTCTCTGCGGTTCTGTCGTCGAGGAGGGAAATTTCTCGGGGGATACATTTGTGATTATGCGTTAGATTCGGAGAGTGGTGCCGATCCGGTCCGGGCGCCGGATGAAACTGGGGCTTGGGATCGCGAAATGACGTGAATGGCCAGCAAGCGAGTAATATTAGCCCCCAGTACACCAGAAAAGGGCGCCGAAGTCAAAGGGGTAATGGGCCGGTTTCTCGAAGCTCGTTTCTGGGGCGTCGTGGCCGCCCTGGCGCTGGCTTCCGGGGCGGTCGAAGCACTGTCGGCGCTACAGGAGACGCAAACCTGGGACGAAGGCATTCATCTCTCGGCCGGCTATGCCTACCTGACCCGCGGCGACTTCCGCTGGAACCAGGAGCACCCGCCGCTGGCCAAACTCCTGAGCGCTCTGCCCCTGCTGGCGTTCCATGCGGAGCTGCCAGTCGGCGGCGAGGGCTGGCGGAAGCTGGACGAAACCCAGATGGGCATCGATTTCCTGTATCACAACCGCGCTCCCGCCGATTCGCTTCTCTTTGCGGCTCGCACCGCGACCATGTTGCTGTCCTTGCTGTTTCTCACCGCCGTCGCCGGGCTTGTCCGCAGGCGCTTCGGAACGGTCCCGGCCCTTTTGACCGTCTGCCTGTGCGGGTTCGATCCGAACCTGATCGCGCACGCGCGGTACGTCACCACCGATTTCCCGGTGACGGTGTTCTACTTTCTCGCGGCGCTGATGTGGTTGGAGTACCTCTTGACCGGCCGGACGCGCGATCTCGTCCTGGCGGCGCTGG
>Ga0075030_100007079_pt1 | contig 10006 bp, 5 predicted proteins | sample LitLauG_LLR_2012_FD_71393 | JGI IMG/M metagenome (GOLD analysis project Ga0075030, IMG submission 71393) | Freshwater sediment microbial communities from Pennsylvania, USA - Little Laurel Run_MetaG_LLR_2012 | ecosystem: Environmental > Aquatic > Freshwater > Creek > Sediment | place: USA...
GGCCGCGGAAGATGAACTCTCCCAGGCCTCCCGCTCCGATGGCCGCGGCGATGGTAGCGAGCCCCACCGAGATTACAACTGCCACTCGTACCCCAGACAGAATCACGCTGAAAGCCAGCGGCAACTCGACCTGGAATAGAAGTTGGCGATCGGTCAACCCCATTCCGCGACCCGCTTCGACCACCGCGGGATCGACACCGCGGATGCCGGTGTAGGTATTGCGAATGATTGGCAGCAGCGCATAGAGAGTCAGCGCCAAGATCGCCAAGCGATCCACTCGGTCACCCAGCCATGGCACTGGGAGAAGGAATCCGAACAGCGCCAGACTGGGGATCGTCTGAATAATGTTCGCGCCGGCCAGCACCGGCTTATTCCACCTGGGCCAGCGCGCGATCATAATGCCCAACGGTATACCCACCAAGACTGCAAGCAAGGTGGAAACGCCTACCAGCCAGAGATGCTCCAGGGTAAGCTCCAGGACCTGCCCGCGGTTCTGGAGGATGAAATGGAGGAAATTCATGACACCTCTCGATCTGCCACAGAGGCCGGCCCGACTCCAAAGGCTCTCACATATGCAGCCGCCCAGGGGTCGTCAGACCGCAGGAAGTCCTGCGGAGGAAGAACTGTGACCAGCTTCCCAGCTTCCATCAACGCGATACGCGACCCAAGCCGCAGCGCTTCGCGCAGGTCATGGGTGACGAAGACGACTGTCTTGTTGAGCTTTTGTTGCAGAACGAGGAATTCACGCTGCAGTTCGTCCCGCGTAAGCGGATCGAGCGCTCCAAATGGCTCGTCCATCAGAAGAATAGCCGGGTCCGCTGCCAGGGCCCGTGCCACGCCAACACGCTGCCTCTGGCCACCGGAGAGCTGTCGCGGGTATCGCGAAGCCATTTGCGCTTCAAGCCCGACCATCCGGAGTAATTCCTGTACTCTTTGGCGAATCTGTTCTTTCGGCCAAGCCTCAATTGTGGGGACGAGACCTATATTCCGCTCGACAGTGAAATGTGGAAACAAGCCCACATCCTGAATGACGTATCCGATGCTTCGGCGCAGACGAATGATGTCCCCGTTGGCGACTCCGTTCACTCGTACTTCGCCGCTGCTGGGAGACAGCAGTCGATTGACCAGCTTTAGGGTGGTCGTCTTCCCCGAGCCGCTGCGTCCGAGGAGTACCAGAGTTTGCCCGCGCTGCACTTCCAGATTCAACCCAGAAAGCAGCTGCTCGCCGGAAGGCAGAGTGTAGGAGACATCTCGGAATTCAATGGCGAGATCGTTGGCGATTGATCCCATGTGCATCAAGGATATGTGCGATAAGGATAGCGAAGTTAACGAAGATTCGGGCAGCGTGCCAGGAATGTCACGTTCTAATTCTGAATCGTGTGGTTCTTTCCTGATCTCATTCATCCGCGCATCGGGACCAAGGTCTGTCCGTGCAATTCTCCCGGAGCAAGTTCGTCCACATAGCACCAAACCCAGTTCTCTCCCGGCTCGATGGAACGCATGAGGGGGTGCTTCGTATGATGGAAGTGCTTGGTTGCATGTTTGTTTTTCGATGAATCGCAACACCCGACGTTCCCACATTCAAGGCAGAGGCGCAGGTGAACCCATCGGTCGCCCAACTTCACGCAGGCTTCACAAACCCGCTGATCTGTACTGGTAATCTTGATTTGGTTGAGATGCGTACATTCGGAAGCCATGATTGGTTCTCCTCTCAATGTCAACTTACCGCACCTGCACTCCGCTCGAGGCCATTGCGGTCCCAATTACCGAGGTTGGCCCCGGCTTCATAAGTACTCTGGCAAAAATCGAGTAATGATTTGCTGGGCGACTGCGTCTTTCGAACGTCGTCATACATCAGTAGGAACTCGCCTAACGGCTTCTGGTAGAAAGCGCCAACTGGCTGGACGCGTGCCTCATGAAACCCCTGTGGCTCAGGTGCCGTATAAGAATAAAAGGCGGGGCCCTTGATATCTCCTCCGCCCGGCCAAAAGCCGACACTGCTCACTTCATGGGAGTAGGCTTCTCGCGTCATCGCATCGGCACCAGGCCGCTCTGGGGCGCGGCGCCCAGAAAAGCGGGAGACGGCAAGGTCAAAGCTTCCCCAGAAGAAATGTACTGGACTGCTCTTGCCGATGAACCCCGCCCTGAATTGACTGAAGACGGAATCCACCGACATTAGAATGCGCCAGAACTTTTCCACCGCCGCGGGGTCGTACGACGCATGGGTCTGATCTTGATCGAAGGGGATCGGATCGGGGATTTCAACTGGCATGCGCCAGATGTTGACGTCGATCCCGGCAGATCGAAGCATCTCGAATAACTCTCGATAGAATTCGGCAACTGAGCGGGGGGCAAGCGGCAGCATCTTCACTCCACCGTCACTTGTGTCGAGGATCAACTGATGCCGCCTGAAGTCGAACCAGATCTCAAGCGATCTTTCGCCGTACGACATTCGCGATGTGGTCAAGCCTCGAGCAGTTACGTACAACGGAACGTTCCACCAGTGGTTTATCAGGGGTGTCAGGCTGAGCCGAACTTTCCCCACGATCTGGGTCCACATGTGGAGTGTGGCATAGGTGTCGTTCCACGAATCTAAAGGAAGCGCAGGCCAGCACTCCAGTCGATCGCTCACAAAGGACACCATAGTCGTTCCGGGCGGCACTGGCTTCACTTTCTCATGTATCGGCCCCATATTTCCTTACTCTTTGTCCAGATACTCATCCGGCACATCATCCTCTGGCCGCTCATGCGTCTGGACTTCCTTTTCATCACTCGCGTCGGCGTCTTCCACGCCAGTGACCACTTCAGCCTCGAACGTGTTTCCTTCCTCGAGCAATTCGTCAACACTCTCCGAGTCCGCACGTTCGAGGCTCGACAATCCCTGTAAATCACCCGATTGCCGCCCAGAACGCGCTCCCAGATTCTCCCGTGGGAATGCAACCGTATTGACCCTCTGGCTTATCCTCCGAACCTGCTTTTTAAGCGACTTCTCGGGTTTCGCGCTGCTTGTCGTGACGCCCACAGCTTTCTTTTTTACCGCAGCTTTTTTCTGAGCTGACTTCTTCTTCGCCAACTTCTTCTTGGGAGTTTCCCGCTTCGCGGCCGGCCTCTTGCTGGACGTTTTCTTCCGCAGCGTCGTCTTATTGCCGGCGGTTCTCTTGGACTTCGTCCGACTTGTTTTAGATTTCTTTTCAGCAGCCATGGACGCAGTCTACCACCGGTACATGTGCATCGGGCCCGCCGCGGCGCAAGTCGTGAGCATCCTGGATAGGTTGCATGCGCTTTGTGGTCTAGCGGAGTTTTCGCGTGCTTGGGTAAGAAAGCGGTAGCGGCAGGGCAACGAATCGCGATTTGGCAGGTGAACGACGATGCAATTTTGCGCACGCGGAACCGCGGCTATAAGGCAATCGCCTGAGCTTGGAAGATTTCTTGCAGGCACTCGATACCTATCACAATAGAAGCTTTCACTTCCCATCGGCTTTGGAGATAGCAATCGGATCCAGAGCATTATTGCGCAGCTTCTGGTTGAGTTGTGGCAGTCTTGCCTGCTTGAATGACGTCCACTGGGTGATGCCTGCCTTGAGTTGAAGGCCTGCCTCTTCAGACAGGGCAATCGCCTGCGAAGGCACGGCCCGATCCCCACTCTCGACCGCTCGTAGTGCCGACGCCGCAGCGGTGCATGCGTCCTGCAACCCAAAGGCTGTCCCCTCAGCGGTCTCTTTGTTTGCCAGAATCCTGCCGATTTCCGATTGAGCATCTGCAAGGGCGGACTTGAGTGCTGGGTCGGGCCCGGCAAGCTTCTGCTCAATATCTGTCAGTTTTTTGCGAACTGAAGTGATTTCGGCCAGCACGTGGTGGCCTTCCACGACATCGGCATAGATTCTCTGGGCGAGATGCAGTTGTTGCTGTAGTGTCTCGGAAGTCAGGGCAGAGCGCGGATCCATCATCACCTGAAGCGGCTGGCTCTGCGTCTCTCCGTTCACGGTCAGACGGACCAGATAATTTCCCGGCATCACTCGGGGACCTTTAGGGTTTCGATATTCCGATTCCTCGTCCGCGCTCGGGCCTCCCGAGTCGCTCCAGGTCAGGTCCCACATAAAGCGGTGCATTCCAGGAGTTTTCTCCAGGACCTCAGACTTCGGGAACCAGCGATCCGCAACAGGGAGCGGCAAGTGCTTGGCCGGGACGGGATCGTCTGACGAAAATTTGCGCACGAGGCTTTGTTGCGAGTCGAAGATCTCAAGCTTGATGTTCGTCGCCGGAGAACTAAGGACATAGTCGATCATGGCGCCGCTGGGAGGATTCTCAGCCGTTGGCTCTTCTGGTGGAAGAGGCGTGCCGGGAAAGGAGTCGTTGTCGACGCGATAAGCTGCAGCGGGATGGTAGAGCCAGAAAGTTTTTGCCTTCCCGGCCTCGAGGGCCTGCCGAAGCGGAGTGATGTTGTCGAGAATCCAAAACGAGCGCCCGTGCGTGGCAGCGACGAGGTCGTCCCCATGGATCGTGAGATCACGGACCGAGGTAACAGGGAGATTGAGTTGCAGAGACTGCCAGTGCTCGCCATCGTCGAAAGACACGTAGGCACCGAGTTCAGTTCCTGCGAAGAGCAATCCCTTAGATTGGGGATCTTCGCGAATCGCGCGCACAAAGGCGGGAGCAAAAATGCCGTTGGTGATCAGTTGCCACGTGGCTCCATAATCGCGTGTCCGATAGAGAAGAGGCCTCTGATCCTCCAGGCGACTGCGGTCCACTGCGGCATAGGCTGTCGCGGGATCAAAATGTGAAGCTTCAATCAACGAGATCTTGCTCCAATCGGTGAGGCCTTGAGGAGTGACGTTCGCCCAGGTCTTCCCGCCGTCGCGAGTGATGTGAATCCATCCAGTGTCGGTGCCAGCCCAAATGAGGTCACGATTCAGCGGGGAAGGCGCAATGGTGAATACGACTCCATAGCCTCGCTGTTTCGCATTCTCGACGGTTGAAGGCCCATCGGGTTTCTTGTCGCCCGGCTTTCTCGTTGATCCCGTGAGGTCTGGGCTGATGGTTTCCCAATGCAGGCCGCCATCAACGGTTCTCATCACATACTGCGTCCCGAGGTAGAGCGTGGTGGAGTCTGCCGGAGAAAAAACAAGCGGCGGCGTCCAAGGCGCGCGATACTTGCGCTGGTCAATCTCGGAGCCAAAGGTCTGCACCGGCCACGGTGTAATGTCCTGGCTGAAACCGGTTCCCCGGTTGTAGCGGTCGACGCTTCCATACGTTCCACTGAGATAAACAATGTTCGGATCCTTGGGGTCTGGTGCGATGTAACCGCTCTCACTCGCGCCGGCGGGAAACCAGTCGCGCGGCGTGATCCGACCGTGGTCCGTGCGGCTTAAAACCGCAGCGCTTCCGCTGTCCTGCTGCGCCCCATAGACCACGTAGGGAAACTGGTTGTCGGTAATCACGTGGTAGAGCTGCGCCGTCGGCTGGTTGTACCAGGTGCTCCAGGTCTGGCCGCGGTCCAAGCTGATGGTCGTGCCCTGGTCCGTCCCCAGAACCATGCTGGAGGAATTCCTGGGATCGATCCAGAGTTGGTGGTAATCGTCGCCGCCAGGTGCGCCGCGCACAATCGAAACCGTCTTACCGCCGTCCTCGGAGCGATAGAGCGCGACGTTCGGTATATAAACCACGTCGAGATTCTGGGGGTCGATGGTGATCTGGCTGAAATACCACGATCGGCTGGTGAGACGCTCATCGCGATTTTCGAGTACCCAGCTGTTGCCTCCGTCATCGGAGCGATAGAGGCCGCCATTCTTTGCGTCAATCAGTGCATAGACGCGTTGGCCATCCGGCGCCACGGCGACGCCAACGCGTCCCCAATCCCCATCTGGTAGACCGTTGCCTTGCAGACGCGACCAGGCCTTTCCGCCATCTTGAGAACGATAGAGACCGCTGCCGGGGCCATCAATGGGAGCGTAGGTGCTCCAGGGCGGACGATGCGTGTGCCATGTACCGGCAAACAAGAGTCCTGGCCTGCCGGCGCAGATTGTCAGATCTGAAACGCCGATTTCAGGTCCGACGTCCAGCACTTTGCTCCAATGAATCCCTCCGTCCGTGGATTTGTAGACGCCGCGTTGGTCGTTTGGCCCATAGGCGTGGCCGAGCGCGCCCACGTAGACGGTGTCTGCATTCTGAGGATCGATCACGATCCGGCTGATCTGGCGCGTGTCCTCCAGGCCGATGTGCGTCCAACTGGAGCCGCCATCCGAGCTCTTGTAGACGCCGTTCCCGGAAGATAGATCAGCGCGTATGTCGGACTCGCCGGTTCCAGCATAGATCGTTCTCGGATCTGAGGGAGCCACGGCAATGGCGCCGATCGAGCCGACAGGTTCGTTGTCGAAGATTGGCGTCCAGACGGTTCCGGCATCGGTCGTTTCCCAGATGCCACCATTGACGCCGCCAAAATAAAAGGTCGTCGAGTTGCCCGGCACACCGGCCACTGCAACCACGCGGCCTCCGCGAAATGGGCCGATCAGGCGCCACTTAAGGCCGCTCGTCAATGATGAAGGAACCGGCTGCGCCACAGCTGAAACAGCCGACAGAAAAAGAAGCACAACGAAACCCGTACGGAACCGCGCCCTAAGATTGTGCAAGTCGCAAATCCCTCTCGTTGGATAGCCAGTTTACTGGAAAAGAGAAGATGCCTGTTGAGACGCTTGCCCGACTGATCCCACGATGCGACCTTGGATCGCTATTTTTTGCTGACGTCGATCATGTTGTCATCGGCATTGCGGTCAATGAGCTTGTTGTAGGGGTCAATGCCCGCCAGGGTGGGCTGTTCGTCGACCGTAATCACGAAGGTCTTGTGTTCCTCGGTAAATTTTTCCTTCTTGAGATATAGCGGTTTCTCTTCATCTTTCTTTCCGCTGAACACACCGACCTCAATGTAGTCGGCAAGGGGCACGGGCGTTTCCGCCCCGTTCCCGTCCGCTTGCGCCTTGCGAGCCTGCACTTCAAGCGTGACCTTATATTTCCCATCAGGCATCCTCTGCGAGGTAGCGGACACGGCTTTGTTGTCGTAGAGAATGATGCGGTTGAAGCCGTCTTCCACCAGGTATTGCAACTCGGGTGGAGTTTGAGCGCGGATAGCGTCTACCAACATGCGGGTATCGGGATAAGGCCCGTTGGAGGCTGACGGATTGGCCTGACCCTCGTTTTGATTGTTTGCATTGGCGTAGCGGTACTGCATCAGGAAGTTGTGGAGTGCGAGATTCAGCTTGTCTTCGCCGATGTAGTCGGCGAGGGTGTAGAGGATCTGGCCGCCCTTTTGGTACCAGACGTAGTCTTCGCGCTGCACCAGCGCGAGTGGGGGTTCGTGGCGGGTTTCACCGGCTCGGCCGCGCAGATACCGATCCAGTTCGTGGCGCAGATAGCGATGCATCAGATCGCGGCCGTATTTGTGCGCCATGACCTGGAGGGCGGAGTACTCGGCGAGACTTTCCGACATCATATTGGAGCCCTCTGTGTCAGAGCCGATCAACTGGTGTGCCCACCATTGGTGGCCAAGCTCGTGCGCAGTGACGAAGTAGGTGAAATCAATATCGGTCGGTTTGATCACCCGCTCGATGAAGCCGATTCCTTCGGAGTAGGGGATGGTGTTGGGAAAAGACTGTGCGAAGGTGCGGTACCGGGGAAACTCGAAGATACGGTACTGGGTGAACTGGTATGGGCTGTAAACGCGTTGATAGTAATCGAGTCCAGCGCGCGAACTGGCCAGCATGTCGTCGACGTCGTAGGGGTGGGCTGGGTCGTAGTAAACCTCGAGGCTGATGTCCCCATTGGGCCCGTGGTAAGCCTCTTTGCGGGTCTGGTAGCGGGCGGAGATGTAAGAGAAGAAGTCCAGGATATGAGTGGAACCCATGCTGTATTCGAAGTATCGACGGCCGTCGGCCTGCCACTCGCGCTGGAGATATCCGGGGGCGATCGCTATCTGATCCGGCGACGTGCTAACGACGGTGTGATAGGTGATCCAGTCTGAATCTTGAAGGAACACTTGGTTAATGACGTGGGCCGGGTCGCCGCGGTGGGCCATCTCCTCGAGCGCGGGAAGACGCTCTTCGCGACGGCGGCGGGGATCATCCACCTCGAAATTCTTGTTGTAGCCAATGTACGGGGTGTAGTCGGAGTCAAAGAAAGTACCGTTGTAGGCAAACTCGGGCGGTTCGTTGCCGTCGCGGAAGCCGCGGGTTTGGTGGCCCACGTTGCAAGTGAGGGTCATGACTTCACCGGGCGCCAGAGGCTGTTCGAGAGCGTAGATGGAATACAAGTCACGGGGTGCTGAACTGACGAGATGAGCCGGACGGTCGAACTTGACGTTGCTGAGCGACTGTCTCAGATCGGTGATGTGGATCTGCGGAATCGACTGGTCGGTTTTGTTCTGCAGCGTCAAACGGATTTGTCCGTCGAATGAGCGGCGATCGGGATAAATATTGATAGTCGCATCGACCGCAGTTACTTTGGGCTGGATCAGGTTTTCGTATTTCTTGAATTGATTTTCGTAGTTGGCTTGGATGTCGCGCCGGGCCTTGGAGTCGAGGTACTCGTTGAGCACATGAGCGTTGTAGAAATACCACCAGCCAGCGCCCGCGGCGATGACGGCGAAAACAAGCGCAATTGGCGCAAGGCGAGGAGCCAGCCGAAGCGCCTGCCGTGCACGGACACGCAACGAGTCTTCTGCTCCGCGCCGGGCGAGCGCGATCGAGATCACGCCCAGCAAAGCCATGATCGCGAACCAGTAAGTGATCGACCAGAACATCGCGGGAACAAAGTGCCCGTAGCCGTTCATGTCGGAGTAGGTGTAAGTGGGCACCTGACCTACGAGGTAAAGCGTATTCTCCCATCCGAAGTTGTAGAGGATCGGCACCAAGACGAATAGTCCGATGACGATGGCGTGTCCCACAAACTTGTTTGAAACCACGGTCTGAACGAAGAGCGCAAGGAGTATGAAGGCGAGGACCTGCGGAAAGGTGACGACGTACAGCTCTTTGAAATATTGCAGCAGTTCGTAATGGAAGTACCCAGCAATGGTCTGCATCACGATGCCAATGAGCATCGCAAAAGCAAGAAGAATGAGTTCAACTACGACGATCGCGGTGAGGCGGGCGAGCCAGTCGGTAGACTCGCGCATGGGCAGAGCGTCATGGATGCCGTCGAAATGGGCGTCACGCTCGCGCCAGAGAAGTTCCGCCGCGTACAGGGCCGCAACAATGAAGAGAAAGAGCAACGCGCTGCCCTCGACAGCTTGAACCATCAGGTAAGTGACCGGCCAGACGTTTTGTTCGGCGAAGTGACCGGCGAAGTAGCCGTTATTGATTCCGAAGGCGACGAGCAGAGCAACAATGGCCCAGAACACGATGTCGTGGAGAATATTGCGCAGCCGGAGGCGCGTAAGCGAGAGATATTGCGCGACAGTTGTGGCGGAAGTGAAGGCTTGATGGGCGCGGGGAAGTCCGGCAGTGACGAGCGAGCGGACAGGCAGAGCTTCTTCGACCTCCAACTGCTTGGCTTTAGCCGCGCGGCGGCCCTGGGAAACGGCGGTGAGGGCCTCAATCGACATCGGGAACAGCGCCCAAGCCGCGCCCAGGAATAAGAATCCTATCGAGATCCAGAGCAGGCGGTTATAGAGGAAAACACCGCCGGAGAGAGACGGCGACCAGGTTACAAACAAGGTGTTCTTCTCAATCACGGTCCAGTAGCGGGTGACGTCGTCGAACAGGATGAAGCCGACAGGATCAACAATGCCTGACCAGAACCGCTCAAGCGACCGCGTCGCAAAGAAGACGGTGATGCCAATGACATAGAACATGAACAACGCCACGCCTTGGAGATAAACCACAAAGATTTTTCGGGTGAGGGCGGAGACGACGAAGAATGCTGATCCAACGAAGAAGATTTGAACTACAAGAATTGAAAAGAAGGGTTGAACGTATGCCCATAGATGGTTCGGACCGATGCGAGTGTGGTCCGCCCAGGG
>Ga0075030_100007081_pt1 | contig 10005 bp, 10 predicted proteins | sample LitLauG_LLR_2012_FD_71393 | JGI IMG/M metagenome (GOLD analysis project Ga0075030, IMG submission 71393) | Freshwater sediment microbial communities from Pennsylvania, USA - Little Laurel Run_MetaG_LLR_2012 | ecosystem: Environmental > Aquatic > Freshwater > Creek > Sediment | place: USA...
GAGGTTTTGAACCCGTTGAAATACTGATAGGTCCGATTCAAAAAACCGTGGCCTTGGGCCGCGGGAATGGACGTAGGATTCGAGATACTCGGGAGTGCCGTACGACCGTTCGGTTGGAGATGTACGTGCACAAAGACGCGGGAGTACAGAGTTCAGACGCTTAAAGGCTTGGGACTCGCGTACCCTTGCGTACAGTAATCCGAACAGTCGAAAATTCAGGGATACATTTTTGGACGGGTGGGGCGGGAAACCAATGACAATTCCAGACGAGAAGTTTTATCGCGCACAGATTACCAAGCGTATTGATTTTGCCCCGGATCTTTGGATGTTCCGGATCCGCAGCGGGGGCGAGTTCAAGTTTGTACCGGGGCAGTACGCCACCCTCGGGGTGGACGAGGGCGGCAAGCGAGTGGAGCGTCCGTACTCGATCGCTTCCTCGCCGGCCGAGGATGAAGTGGAATTCTTTTTTGAACTGGTACCGGACGGCGCACTAACGCCACTGCTGCACAAGATGCAGGTTGGCGATCAATTGCTCATGCGTAAAGTGCCGAAGGGAAAGTTTTCTCTCGACACGCAAAAAGGACGAACCAACCATCTGCTGATTTCCACCGTTACAGGCGTAGCTCCGTTTGTGAGCTACGTGCGCACGTTGCACAAAGAATGGGAAGAAGGGCGCTTCGATGGATCGCAGAAGCTATTTCTGCTGAACGGCGCGAGCCGACCGTGGGAGTTCGGGTACCTGGAGGAACTCCGAACTCTAGCAAAAGCGGCGGCCCCGTGGTTCACTTACGTGCCGACTGTGAGTCGTCCCTGGGATCACGAAGACTGGCCCGGTGAAATAGGCCGCGCAGACGATGTATTGCGGAAATATGCCGACCAGTGGGGCTTGGATGCCACGAACACCGTAGCTTATCTGTGCGGCCATCCGGAGATGATCGAGCACAGCAAGGCCATCCTGAAACGGCGCGGGTTCACCGAGAAGGGGGCGATTAAGGAAGAAGTGTACTGGGTGCCCTCGAAACAGGCGAGTCCTGGGCCGTGAATCCACAGTTGCGAGCTTTTAGATCCAGAAGGTCGGCAGGAGGTCTACATGCCGACCTTTTTGCTTCGGCGTTCCAGCAGCAGAACATCGCGCCACACATTGTCCAACTTTCCGATCTGGCGCCTCACGCCCACTTCGCGGAAGCCGCACGATTTGTGGAGGGCGACGCTAGCGGTGTTTTCAGGAAAGACACCGGCCTGCAGGGTCCATATGCCATGGAGCTCTGATTCTTCTACCAGGCGGTGCAGCAGAACCCTGCCGACGCCACGGCCTCTCGCGCGGGCCGCGACATAGACAGAAACTTCGGCCACTCCGGAATAGACACGACGCGCGGAGACCTGGCCTAAAGCCGCCCATCCAAGCACCCTCGCCGCCCGCAGATAGGTGAGGAGGATCTCTTCACTCATCGGCTCGACCGCGACCAAGCGACAATCCTTGCGATGTGCCGCATCCCATTTTTCCCACTCCGGAACCTCGGTCTCGAAGGTGGAGTTCCCCGTCAAGATGCCTTCGCGGTAGATCTCTCGGACGACTGGCCAGAGTTCCGGAAGCATCGGCAGGATGGAATATTGCATGATGGACTGCGCCGCTAGCTCTCGGGGGGAGCAAAGAAAACAAGGACTGCCAATTCTTCTGTGACGTCGTAAAACCGGTGCTCGACTTCGGCGGCCACGAAGATCACGCTGCCAGCCGAGACGTCCTGGTCGTCCCCCGCGGCGCGAAAACGGGCCTTGCCCCGAACCACATAGTACAGTTCATCTTCATGGTGAGGACGTTGGGGGTCCGTTCCGCCAACGGGCAAAACGTACAAGCCCGCGCTCATCGAGTCCACACGCAGGAACTCGCGATACAACTTGCCGGCGTGAGCCCGCTGGCGATCAATGTCGGCAATCTTTGCGAAGAGGGTTCTCAGGCGAGGATCCCTCCGAAGACCAGGTCGGTAAATTGCGGAATGAGGTTTTGCGCCTGCAGATTGCCTTCGGGTTTGTACCACTGATAGATCCAGTTGATCATGCCCAGCAATGCAAACGCGGCGGCCCTGGGGCTGACGCTGCCTTTTGACCCACGGGTGCGCAGGGACTCTTTTTGCACGTCGGCAATGAGGTTCTCGACGAAGTGCACGTATTCCTTTTTGCGCTGGTTGATACGCTTGCGCAGGGCGGGAGGAAGCGGGTGGTTTTCATGCAGCATGACCGTAATCTCGCGATCGCGGGGGCTGAGAACGACCTCCATGTGGCGGCGGATCAGCGAGCGAAGGCGCTCCTCAGGATCGACAATGCTGCGCACCGGTCCGAGCACGCGCTCCTGCGTGATCTCCATGGCATGATTCATGATTTCGAACAGGATTTCGTCTTTGCTCTGAAAATGATGGTAGAGGCCGCCCTTGCTCAGCTTGAGCGCGGCGGCCACATCGTTCATGGAAGTAGCGTCGTAGCCGCGCTGCTGGAACAGGCGTGCGGCGGTACGAAGGATTTCCTGCCGGGAATCAACCAGGGTTTCGCGTGGCATCGCGTGTCATGGTAAATACTGACGGCCCGGAATGCCAATGTTTGTGCGAACGGCGGGCGCGGCTCAGTCCCCCGGCTTATAGACTTCAGGGATGAAATTCTGCTCCTGAATGGGCGGCCGCACGTATTTCGTCTTGTCGAGTGGGGGAAGCTTGAGCGGCTCGGGAGTCACGTCGTTGTAGGGGATCATCGACAACAGGTGCCGGACAACGTTGAGGCGAGCGCATTTCTTGTTCTCCGCATTTACGACATACCAGGGCGCCTGCTTGATGTCGGTGACGGCAAACATGTCGTCTTTGGCGCGCGAGTAGTCGGCCCAGCGGCGGCGGGATTCGAAATCCATCGGACTGAGCTTCCAGCGTTTGGTCGGATCGTTCATGCGCTCCTGGAAACGCCGCTCCTGCTCCTCGTCGCTTACCGAGAACCAGTACTTGAGGAGGATGATCCCGGAGCGCACCAGCATGCGCTCAAATTCCGGGCAACTATGCAGAAATTCCTGGTACTCGGCGTCGGTGCAAAATCCCATGACGTGCTCGACCCCGGCCCGGTTGTACCAGCTGCGATCGAACAACACCATTTCCCCCGCGGCAGGCAGATGGGCAACGTAGCGCTGGAAGTACCACTGCGTCTTCTCCCGTTCGGTGGGCGCGGTCAGGGCAACAACGCGGCAGACGCGCGGGTTCAGGCTTTCCGTCACACGTTTAATGGCACCGCCTTTGCCAGCGGCATCGCGACCTTCGAAAAGGACGATTACGCGCAGTCCCTTGGCTTTGATCCACTCCTGCAGCTTCACGAGTTCGATCTGGAGTCGATCGAGTTCTTTGGTGTATTCGCAGTCTTTGCCGAGGCGAAGTGGTTTGAGGTTATTTTGCGGCTGGGGCGCTGAATTCTTCTCAAGGATGGCGGCGCGCTTGTCAGACATTTCTCACCTCCTGCAATGCAAAACGCTGTCTACCAGCGTACGCGGACTCCAGTGAATTAACCTCAAGAAACAGTGTTGCCACGACCCTTCGTTCGGGTCTGTAATCCTAATCACATCTGGAGGTTAGGGGGAGGCATGCACGTTTGTAGTAGAGTGACGGTGCGGTTTTGCCCTTGACACGCGTGTCAGGGATGAATAGCATTTACCAATTCCGACCGACCGGTCGGTTTCCAAAAAGCTGGCGTGCGGATCTTAGGAATACCCGCACCCATTCCCAGACAAGGGATTGCATTCTCCCCTTGTGAACGAGAGGAGCACGCGGTGGTCACTATTTTTTATGAACGCGACGCAAAACCCGAGACATTGAAGGGCAAGACGATCGCAATCCTTGGCTATGGAAGCCAGGGACACGCCCAGGCCCAGAATCTCCGCGACAGCGGATACAAAGTCATTGTTGGACTCGACCCGAACCGGCAGAGCGCCGCCCAAGCGCGTGCCGATGGCATGGTAGTCGTCGCTCCCGATGAGGCGGCCAAACGCGCCGACTGGATTCACGTGCTGACTCCCGACGAGACCCAGGGAGAACTATACGAGAAGCACATTCAGCCCTATCTGCATCCGGGCAAAGTTCTCGGTGTTTCGCATGGGTTCAGCATTCATTTCAAGACGATCGTCCCACCCAAGGACGTTGACGTGGTGATGATCGCCCCGAAGAGTCCCGGCCATCTGGTGCGGCGTGTTTACACCGAAGGCCGTGGAGTGCCGGCGCTGCTTGCCATCCACCAGGATGCCAGCGGGCACGCGCACGAATTGGGACTGGCTTACGCGCACGGCATTGGATCGACGCGCGCCGGCGTTCTGCAGACCACATTCAAGGAAGAGACCGAGAGCGACCTGTTCGGCGAGCAGGCAGTGCTTTGCGGCGGTCTGACCTCGCTGATCAAGAAGGGATTCGAGACGCTGGTTGAGGCCGGGTACGCGCCGGAGATCGCCTATTTCGAGTGCCTGCACGAGGTGAAGCTGATCGTGGACCTTATCTACGAAGGCGGATTGGCCCGCATGCGCTACTCGATTTCGAATACCGCGGAATACGGCGACCTGACTCGCGGCGAGCGTGTTGTGGGCGACGAGACGCGCGCGGCGATGAAGAAAATTCTCGCCGACATCCAAAGCGGCGAGTTTGCCCGCGAGTGGATTGCGGAAAACAAGAACGGCGGCAAGAACTTCAACGCGCTGCGCGAGAAAGAGAAGCAACATCCCATCGAGATCGTGGGCGCAAAACTGCGCGGCATGATGAGTTGGCTGCCGAAGGAAGGCAAGAAGCCGGCTGAGACTCCGAAGGATTCCACGAAACAGGTGGTGAATGCTTAAAGGAGCCGAAATCGTTCTGCAGTGCCTGCGCGCCGAAGGGGTAGACCTGGTATTCGGCTACCCTGGCGGCGCGATCATGCCACTGTATGACGCTCTCGATCGTAGCGGAGTGCGGCACATCCTAACGCGGCATGAGCAGGGCGCTGTGTTTGCGGCGGAGGGATATGCGCGGGTCACGGGCAAGGTTGGCGTTGCCATGGCGACGAGCGGTCCTGGGGCCACGAACCTGGTTACCGGAATCGCCGACGCGAAGATGGATTCGGTTCCGCTGGTTTGCATCACGGGCCAGGTGCGGAGTGCGTTGATCGGAACCGACGCGTTCCAGGAGACTGATGTTTTCGGAGTCACTCTCTCGCTCACGAAGTGGAGCCGGCTGGTGCGCACTCTGGATGAAGTTCCTGAAGTGATCGCCGAAGGATTTCATTGGGCACGCAGTGGGCGCCCGGGACCGGTGCTCATTGATATTCCGACCGACATTCTGAAGGCCAAGAAGGAATTTTCCGGACCAGCCAAGTTCACACCACATGCCCGGCCGGCGGATGCGAAGGCAGAAGGTGGGTTTACCGACACGATCGTGGCCTTGCTGCAGCAGTCATCGCGTCCGGTCGCGCTCGTCGGCGCCGGGGCGAAGTTGTCGGGAGCGATTCCGGAGTTGCGGCGGCTGCTTGACGATCTGAATGTTCCGACCTTTGCGACGGTCCACGGGCTCGGAGCAGTTCCATCCGAGGCGTCGTACTACCTGGGTATGGTCGGGATGCACGGAACGCGTGCGGCGAACATGGCGCTGCATGAAACCGACCTGTTGATGGTATTGGGCGCACGGCTGGACGATCGAGTGACAGGTGATCCGACGCGATTTGCGCCGCATGCCAAGATCGTGCATTTCGAAATTGATCCGGCCCAGTTGGATCGCGTACGGCCTTGCGATCTGCCAGTCATCGGGAACTTGGCCGACACAATTCCGGCGTTTCAAGTGGAGTTGCGGCAACATTCGATTCCGGACTTCAGCGCGTGGCGCGCGGTTGCCTGTGGCCCGGAACGGGCTGAACTCGATCCGCGGGGTCTGGCGCAACCGACGATCCGTTTTCTGGACGAGTTGTTCAGCCGTTTGCCCGAGAACAATGTGGTGCTTGCCGACGTCGGTCAGCACCAGATGTGGGCGGCGCAGCGTTATCGGGCGGCGTCACCGCGCGGGTTCGTGACTTCGGGCGGGCTGGGAGCGATGGGGTTCGCTTTGCCGGCTGCGGTCGGCGTGCAGCTCGCAAAGCCGGACACCTGCGTCCTCTGTGTCTCCGGTGATGGCGGCTTTCAAATGAACATCCAGGAATTGGCGACGGTGCGCCGGCTAGGGTTGCCAATCAAGATGGTGATCATCGACAACAAGTATCTCGGCATGGTGCGGCAGTGGCAGCAGCTGTTTTATCAACGCAATTATGCGGAGACGGACCTGAGCGACAACCCGGACTTTGTGGAGATTGCCAAGGCGTACAAGATCCGTGGCTCGCGCATGAATGATGACGCGATGCGCGAGTTCCCGGTCTCAAGCGGCACAGCGGACCAGATTGACCGGTTCCTGCATTCGACGGAGCCGGAGTTGCTGGTATTTGATTGCGCGCCGGAGGCCAACGTTTTCCCGATGGTTCCGGCGGGCGCGGCTTTATCGGAAATGATGTTGGAAGAAGAACCGGCGCAGTAAAACGCGGCCAAGATGGCCGCCAGACAGCCGGCGAGACGCCGGCGCTACGGAGCTGACACGATGCAATCGTTTCACATTCGGTATCGCAATACGCAGGGGACATTGATGCGCATCCTGAACGCAGCGTCGCGGCGCGGCCTCGACCTGACTACGGTCATGGCCGACTCGATTGAGCACGGGCATCAGGTCACGCTGGCGCTAGAGGTGAATCCCAAGCAGGTAGGGCAGCTCTATCGTGAATGGTTTTCGATCGCGGACGTCACGCATGTGCGATCGGGCGCGGCGCAGGCATCCATGTGGGCTCCGCATCCGCCGGCAGGCGTTTCGCACGAGGACGCGCGCGCAGCGGCGCGGGCGTAAAGGCGAGTTTGCATAACTGGGCAAGCATGACGATCTCCTGGGCAAACGTCATGCATCTTGGGGAACCTGCAACGCGGGTTCCCCGTTTTTGCAAGCAACGAGCCATGGGCAGTGAGCAAAGAGCGAACATGAGATGGTTTGCTCACGGCTCATAGCTCTTTGCTCAATGCTTCTTGTAAGCTCTATTCATGGATCTCAAGCACATTAGCCGCGGAATTACGGAAGGGCGCGACCGGGCTGGCGCGCGATCGATGTTTAAGGCCGTTGGTTTTACCGATGCTGACTTGAGCAAACCTCTCATCGGCGTGGCCAACACCTGGATCGAAACCATGCCGTGCAACTTTCACCTGCGCCGATTGTCGGCGAAGGTGAAGGAAGGCATTCGGGCAGCAGGTGGAACGCCGATGGAGTTCAATACCATCGCAATCTCCGACGGCGAAACAATGGGAACAGAGGGCATGCGGGCCTCGCTGGTGAGCCGCGAGTTGATCGCCGACTCGATCGAGCTTGTCTGCCGGGGACAGATGTTCGATGCGGTCGTGTGCGTGGTGGGGTGCGACAAGACAATCCCTGCCGCAGCCATGGCGCTAGCGCGCATGAACCTTCCTGGTCTCGTTCTCTACGGGGGAACCATTGCCCCGGGACAATATCGCGGGAAGGACGTCACGATCCAGGATGTGTATGAGGCCATTGGTGCGAACGTCGCGGGCAAGATCAGCGAGAAGGAACTGCACGAACTCGAAGATGTCGCTTGTCCGGGAGCGGGCGCGTGCGGCGGGCAGTACACGGCGAACACAATGTCGACGGTCATGGAGATGATCGGGCTGTCGCCGATGGGATTCAATAGCGTCCCCGCGATGGACGCGCTCAAGGATCAGGTGTCGTTTGAATGCGGCAAGATCGTGATGAATGTGCTGAAGGAAGGGCTGCGCCCGCGCGACATTCTCACCCGCGACGCGTTTGAGAATGCGATCGCGTCGGTAGCCGCAACCGGGGGATCGACCAATTCCGTGCTGCACTTGCTTGCCATTGCACGCGAGGCTGGAGTTCCGTTGGAGATCGATGATTTTCAAACCGTGAGCGAACGGACTCCTCTGCTCGCTGATCTCAAGCCTTCCGGAAGGTTCGTAGCGGCAGATATGCACCGCGCCGGAGGAATACGTCTGCTGGCGAGGCGACTGGTCCGCGGTAATTATCTTCATCCGGATGCACGGACCGTAACCGGGCAAACCATATCCGCAGAGGCGGAGACGGCTATTGAGACTCCACGTCAGGAGGTCATTGCTCCGCTGGAAAAACCGCTGAAGGCCACAGGCGGACTGGTCATCCTGAAGGGCAACCTTGCACCCGAGGGATGCGTGGCGAAGATTAGCGGGCACGAACGACTTGAGCATCGCGGACCCGCGCGCGTGTTCGAGTCGGAGGAAGATGCGATGGCGGCGGTCACCAGTAAGAAGATTCAGGCTGGTGATGTTGTGGTGATCCGCAACGAAGGGCCGAAGGGTGGGCCGGGAATGCGCGAGATGCTCGGCGTGACAGCGGCGATTGTTGGCGAAGGGTTGGGGGGTGCGGTAGCGCTGCTGACCGACGGGCGCTTCAGCGGGGCGACGCACGGGTTGATGGCGGGCCACGTTTCTCCGGAAGCGGCGCTGGGCGGTCCAATCGCGGGAGTTCGCGATGGAGACATGATTCGTTTCGACGTACGCCAGCGCGTGTTGGAAGTGGAAGTCAGCGCCGAAGGGTTGCGGCGGCGGATGGCGGCATGGAAGGCGCCTGATCCCCGATATCCCACGGGTGTTTTTGCGAAGTATGCGGCGCTGGTGTCGTCGGCCTCGCAGGGAGCCATCACCCGGCCGCGCTGAGGCAAGAGTGGACTTCTATTTTGTACGTTGTTTTTGCGTTCTGCGCTCGAGGCTGACGCATTTGCTGCAGGTGCATTGAAAGAGCGGGGAAGATGGGAGAGCGAGGTGACCGCAACTGGCGCAGAGGAACCAATCGCCGTCGGCTTGCGCGACCATGGCCCGGAACTGGCTGCCCTCAACGCAAAACGGGCAGCGAATGTTCTTCGGTTCGAAAAGTCTTCCCCAGGACACCGACTCACCTGCCGTGAATGCGGTAATTGAGAGGCAGCCAAAACATACAAGGCGGTGCAGTGATCGGCAAGCGTCAACATGCGCCAATCGTGACTTTGCAGTTCCAGAAACGTGATTGAACCCGGTTGCCCGGTCAGCCGCGCCCTTAAAAACTGGACTTACTTTTGACGGAGTTTATGGCTTCACCACGGACACTATTCGAAAAAATATGGGATGCGCACCTTGTGGCTCAACCAGCGGGGCGTTCGTCCATTCTCTACATCGACCTGCACCTGGTGCATGAAGTGACATCGCCACAGGCGTTCGACGGCTTGCGGGCGGCAGGACGCAGTGTACGGCAGCCGTCGCGCACGGTTGCGACAGTGGATCACAACGTTCCTACGGAGCCGCGCGGAACTCCCATCACAGATCTGATCGCGGCCAAACAAATCTCGGCGCTGCAAAAGAATTGCAAGGAGTTTGGAATCCGCCTGTTCGACATCGACTCTCCCGAGCAGGGGATCGTGCACGTCATTGGTCCGGAGTTGGGGTTGACACAGCCGGGGATGACGATCGTCTGCGGCGACAGCCATACCTCCACGCACGGGGCATTCGGAGCGCTCGCTTTTGGAATTGGCACATCGGAGGTGGAACACGTCCTGGCGACGCAGTGCCTGGCGCAGCAGAAGCCAAAGACGATGAAAATCGATGTGCGCGGGCGCCTCGGCGAGGGCGTCACCGCGAAAGATCTCGCGCTGGGCATCATCGGGCAGATTGGAACCGATGGCGCCACGGGGCATGTCATCGAGTACGCAGGTTCGGCGGTGCGCGCGCTCTCCATGGAAGGACGCATGACGCTCTGCAACATGAGCATCGAAGCCGGCGCGCGGGCCGGGATGGTAGCTCCTGACGAGACCACGATCAGCTATGTGAAAGGCAAGAAGTTCGCGCCGCAGGGTGCGGAGTGGGACAAGGCCATTGTGTATTGGCGGAGTTTGCCATCTGACGACGGTGCGGTGTTCGACAAGGTCGTT
>Ga0075030_100007082_pt1 | contig 10004 bp, 9 predicted proteins | sample LitLauG_LLR_2012_FD_71393 | JGI IMG/M metagenome (GOLD analysis project Ga0075030, IMG submission 71393) | Freshwater sediment microbial communities from Pennsylvania, USA - Little Laurel Run_MetaG_LLR_2012 | ecosystem: Environmental > Aquatic > Freshwater > Creek > Sediment | place: USA...
GGTTTCACCACTCTTCCCCGGCCCTCTTGAAGTCTGGCCGAGCTATTGGCTTGTGTGAGAGAGCGACCATGACTCTACGTTCGAATGGGGCGCCGGTCAATTCAGTATTTTTGGTGCAATTGAGGAAAAGCCTGACGTCGATTTCGGTGCAGCAGAACCAATCAAACTTTGCCTGAGGGACCGCTTCTCCCCCGCGCCGCCGCAACCCTTTTCGCGCCCGCCGAGACTCGCCTGGAAAATCTGGTAGAGTGGGCAACCGGATTGTCCACAAGCTCTGCACAGGAAATACAGAAAGGCAGTCGCCAGGTTTTTCCGAACCGGAGGGAATCTCTGATGCGAAAAATTGCTTTCATCGTTTTCTTCTTGGCCGCGCTGATCTCTTGTCTGGGCCAGACCGCAACCAAGGTCATCGCGCTACGCTGTGGCAGCGTGTTCGACGGACGCGGGGATTCACCGCGGACGAATGTGGTGATTGTTATCGAAGGTGGAAAAATCAAAGCCCTGGGTTCGAGTGCGCCGGATGGAGCGGATGTGATCGATCTCCCGCACCACACCTGCCTGCCCGGCCTTATCGATACCCACACGCACATTCTGCTGCAGGGCGACATCACCACCGCGGACTACGATGAACAACTGCTGAAACAATCGCCCGAATACCGCACGATTCTGGCAACCGTGAACGCGCGCCGAGCCCTGGAATACGGCTTTACGTCGATTCGTGACGTCGAGACCGAAGGCGCCGGCTACGCCGACGTTGACGTGAAGAAGGCCATCAACAGCGGAATTATTCCGGGACCGCGGATGCAAGTTGCCACCCGCGCGCTCGATGTAACCGGCGCCTATCCGCTGCAGGGATACGCACCGAACGTCCTGGTGCCCCACGGAGTCCAAATCGTCGACGGCCCTGACAACGCGCGGCAGGCGGTGCGAGAACAGATCAGCCATGGCGCCGACTGGATCAAGGTCTACAGCGACCGCTCCTACCGCGTGCGCGATGACGGCGTCCTCGACGACATCCCCACCTTCACGCTCGACGAGTTGCGCGCTATCGTCGACGAAGCGCACCGCGAGCGCCACAAAGTAGCGTCGCACGCCATGGCGCTCAATGGAGTCCACAACTCGGTCGAGGCTGGCGTCGATAGCATCGAGCATGGAAACTACATCGCAGACGAAGATCTGAAAACCATGGCCGCGCATGGAATTTTCTACGTGCCAACAATTTTTGTAGGCGAGTACGTGGCCCAAGGCCGTGCTGCGGAAGGCGCCCCGGTGTGGGTGAAAATGATTCAGATTCACGAAGACACGTTCCGTCGCGCCATGAAGGCGGGCGTGAAGATCGCCTTCGGCACCGACGCCGGCGGATTCGACTGGAAGATCAATCCCGCAAAAGAATTTTCTTCAATGGTGAAGTTCGGCATGACTCCCGCCCAGGCCATTCGCTCAGCGACCGTGACGGCCGCTGAGTTGTTCGGCATGCAGGACTCCCTCGGAACGATTGAACCGGGGAAGCTTGCCGATATCGTCGCCGTCCCCGCAGATCCCCTAGCCGATGTAAGCGCTATGGAAAAAGTAGATTTTGTGATGAAGGCTGGAGTGGTCTACCGCAAACCGTAGTGTGGGCTGCGGAGCTAAGGGCCCAGCCCCGAAGGGGCTAAACATTTTAGCCCAGGACGTATGTCCGGGGTAAGCATGGAAGAAAGGGGGTGGTGTCTTAAATAACGTGTTAAGACACTACCAGAAAGGGAGCCAGTCCCGTAGGGACGGCACGAGTTTTCATGAGCTGCGTGTGACCCGCAAACCACCCAGAACGCGTCTCTCAAATTCCTGCGGAGCCGTGCTGACCGCGCCGCAAGGATCCGCTCCGGGAACCTCCCACAGTTGAGCCTTCGGGGCACGCGCGTGAATCAGCCGCGAGTGTCGCACCGGAATGTTGCTGTCCACCTGGCCGTGAATCAACAGAACAGGAATCGTCGTTGCGGCCGCAGATTCGTCTTCAGTCAATGGCCGCCGTCCTGGATGCAGCGTTCCATCGGCGAGATAAATTCCGCCGACGGCGCAGAAAGCGACATACAGGAATAGCGCGAGAAAGAGATAACGAAGCCTACGCGTGGCGCGCATAGAGTCCTGGGCACAAAAGCATCAGGGAATAGTACGAAATATCAGAGGGCGCGGTTCAAATCACCCGTAAGAACCAACGAATACGCAGAGATGCCGCATAGATCTGTCCCCCAAAAGAGCAGGCGCGACCGACAGAACAAAGGCCCCGCAACTCTTACGGGGCCTTTTTGAGCTGTGTCGGAATACCCAGCAGGCTAACGATGCGCCATCGCCGGTTCGTGCGCTCCCTTGCCGGCCTTGAAAGAGGCGTAACGCTGGTTGATCTCGTCCCAGTTGACCACGTTCCACCACGCCGCGAGATATTCAGGCCGGCGATTGTTGTATTTCAGGTAGTAGGCGTGTTCCCACACATCGTTGCCGAAGATGGGATACAGCCCCTGCGAGATCGGGCTGTCCTGATTCGGCGTCGAGATGATTTGCACGTCGCCGTTGGCCTTGCCCGCCAACCATACCCACCCCGAGCCGAACTGCTTCACGCCCGCATCGTTGAACTTGGCCTGAAAGTCCTTGAAATTACCGAACGTTTTGTGGATCACATCGGCGATCGGCCCGCTCGGATCCCCTCCGCCCTTGGGCTTCATGATCTTCCAGAACATGGTGTGGTTGACGTGGCCTCCGGCATTGTTTCGCACGGCGCCGCGGATGTCCTCAGGAATCGCGTTGAGGTCGCGGATCAGATCTTCTGGGGATTTGGCGCCAAGCTCGGGATGCTTCTCCAGCGCGGCATTCAGGTTTTTCACGTAGGCGCCGTGGTGCATGTCGTGATGCAGAGTCATGGTTTGCTTATCAATCGTCGGTTCCAGTGCGTCGTAGCCATACGGCAAAGGGGGTAGTTCGTGAGCCATGATGATGTCCTCCAGGTTGTAGAGATGACGGGTAGCGGCGTTTCGATGCAGTGCCTCGAGGAAATGATTATATCGCGCCGCGATCTGAGAGAGTCCACGTAGAGGCAGCCGCCTCGGCTGTCCCGCGGAGCGAAGCGACGCGGCGCTTTCCCTTTACTTTCCCTCTCCCGCTATTTGCGCCCCAGCAGCCGTATCCGCGATGTAAACGCCCGCCCCTGGCAGGCGTTAAAGGTCGGATTGGGATGGCTCACCGGGTCGATGATGCTGTTGACCACGAAAGGATTGCACCGCCCCGTGATGTCGTCAAACCCGCCCCGCAAGGCCAGGTAGTACCGGAGCAGGTGGAAGCGTTTCTCAAGCTGCAAATTGAGAGAGAAATAATCCGGGAAACGCTGCGCCCCTGCTTTGCCAATCAGTTCCTGCTGGTTCGTGAACAAACTGAAGGGAAATCCCGTGCGCGCTTCCATCGAATACGCGAGTTCCATTTGGTGAATCACCGGCAACTTGAAAAACGGAACATACCCCCACGACAGGAAGCGGTTGGGCGCATCCCAGGAATAGGGTCCAGGCTGCTGCGCGCTCAATACCGGGTTGTCCACGTTGAAATCGAGCGCCTGATTGGAGTGCGCACTCGACCGCGTGTAGGACCCCATCACCGAATAGGTCCCGCGGAAGTTGTGGCGCAGCGTGATCTGGAAGGCGTCGAAATGGTCATCCCGCGTGTTCTGCAGAATGAAGTTTCCGCCCGCGGCCGAGTTCAGCGTGTTGTATACAAATCCGCGCGAGCCACGCTTCTCCAGAAACTCAGCTTTCAGATAGAGCGCCGCCAGCAGCTTCTTCTCCAGTCCCACGCTCCAGTTCACGAAGCGCGGCGCCTGCAACTCGCCGGTCTTGGCGCTGAACGTGGTCGCGATGGGGCCAGTGGTGACGGCACAATTCGCGGGGCAGGCTGGGTTCGACACCGAGTAGAACGTGTCCTCGCGCGTCCCCGCAAACGGCCGCGCAATCAGGTAGATGGGCGTCGCGTCGTAAACCAGCCCGATCCCGGCCGAGATCTTCGTATTGCCAGCGTTGTCGAGTACGTACGTCCCCGCAAGACGCGGCGCGATTTCAGCATGGCGAACAATCTCGTCCCAGTCGAGACGTACGCCGGGCTCGATCAGCAGCCGGTTGGTGATGCTCCACCGATCTTCCGCGTAAGCGCTGACTTCCGTGTTGTATTGCCAATGCAACGGCGCCGCCGTGAAAGTCGAATAGCGCGTGCAGGGGAAGCTTCCGGTTTGAGCCGCCGTGAGGCATTCATCTGCTGAGCTCAACCGATTGTTCCCGCTCAGAAACGAAATCGGCTGTCGCGCGAACTGCGCGTCGTACGAGATCCGGTCCAAGTCCACGCCGACCTTAAAATCATGCCGCCCGTGCCATTGATGCGACGGCAAAAGCAGATTCGCCAGTCCCTGCCATCGCCGCGCATGGGTTTCATCTCCAAGGTAATAGCTTCCGCCCGCGGTACTGGGATTGGCGAAGTACGGGAGCGTTCCGTAAGGTGTCATCTGCAAGTTGTACTGGTTGTAGCCAAATCCGGTTTCGAGCAGCTCGCCTCCTGCAAAGTAGTGCTGATCCTTCACACTTCCCACATACGCCGACTCCACGACTTTCGGATTGGAAAGTTGCGGGCTCTGCGGCGACAGAAACGCATACTGATCGCGCAGATAATTCACCAGAAAACTGGCAGTCAGGATGTTGCGGCTCGTGAGGTTCGCTTGTACCTTGAACAGATTGTCTAATTGCAGAATTTGGTCGTTGTCGGCCTCGACGGGCAAAGCCGTGTAGATAAGATTGTCGTACACCCCATCCCACGCGTTATAGAACCACATCTTCCTTTTGCGCAGTGGCCCCGAAAACGTAAACCGCGGCAGAAACTGGTCGAATCTCCATCCATGCTTGTTCTGCATAGAAGGGATAAAATCCGTCCCAAAAAAACGGAAGTGATCGTCGCCAATGCCGGTGTTCAGGTGGAGCACGCCGCCCGATCCCTTGCCATCCTCAGCCGGCTCGCGGGACGGTTCCACCTGGATCGAACGGAACGCGTCGGTGCTGACGCGCACCAGAAGCCGTCCGTTGGCCGGCTGCGTGACGTTGAAGCCGTCGAGCATGGTCACGGTCTGGTAGGTCTGTGCTCCGGCCACGTGCGGTTGCCCGCTCTGATCCTGCACTACGCCGGGAATGAAATTGAGCGCGTTGCGGTAGTCGTGCGTCGACGGATACACCATGTCGATGACATCCAGGCCGCTAATCGTCTCCTGCGACGAAATTTGCGCCGGATCAATCGCCGGCGGCGACTCGCGCACATCCACTACCTCGCGCACTTCCTGCTCGTGCGAGATGGAGACCTCAATCACCGACGTAGGCGTGATTTGTACACTGGGCTCCGCCAGCGCGTAGAAGCCTTCTTTTTCGACGCGCAGCTGATACTGCCCGGCGGGCAGCGAAGAGAACTGGCAGCGTCCCGCGAAGTCGGTCCGGCAGCGGACTGCAGGCAGCGGCGCAGATTCCAGGAACACGCGCGCCGATGACACCGCAACTCCATTCTCGTCCGTCACCGCGACCGTCGGAGCGGATTGCGCCGCCGCCGTGGCTGCAAAGCCGAGCGCAAGCAGAAGGACACGCATGACGTGGAGTGTAATCCTCAAGAATATACGGTGGGATGCGCTGCGGGTGTGTGTTGGCGTGGAATTTCAGGCTCTCACTTCAGTCCGCATTGAACCATGGCGGATATGCGCAGGCTGGCTAAGCTTTGGTTGCCAGGTACTGGCATACGCGGCGGACCGTATCTCTCTGCGCCTCGTTGAGCGTGAGAAATTCAAATCCGTAGCGCAACCCTTGCCGGTAGCGCACGATGGCCCGCACTTTGATGGGATAAGGCGTGAGCGGCAGCGGAATTTCCAGGGTCACGATCTCCCCGCTTTCCAGGCTGCCCGTAAGCGTGGCGCCAATGCCGTCCTGGCCGAGTTCCGTCGACCGTCCCCAGCAGGTGCGGAACTCTCCCTCCTGAAACATTTTTACCTGCAGGCGCACGTCAATGGCGAAGCGGGGAAATCGGCGGGTGAAGGTGACCTTACCCGCCGGAGATTTAGCGGGCGAACGCATGCCGCTGTCAGCAGCAGCCGCCGCGGCTTGCGCTTTTTTGTCTGTTCCCATGAAATCCCGTAGAGACATAGCTTGCTACGTCTCTGCCCGCAGCGTCCGCGCGGCGAGACGTTGCAAGCAACGTCTCAACGACGGGCCTTCAGCCGCGGTCCAACTCCTAATTCCCGTGCAGCAGGTATCCCGGCTCCAGCGGCAACTTGCCCGCCAACTTCACGACTGCCACGCTGCTGTTAATCGCATACACATCCACCAAGCCCATCGCTCCCGGAATCGACGCCACCTTGTTCACCAGGTCCTCATCGGAGTCCGCCACGATAATTGCCGGATGATTGGTGCGCGCATGGTTGGCTGACGCGATCAGTTCTTTCACCTGCTCCTCGGGAAGCTCGTAGACCTTCTCCAGAACCATCTTCATTTCCGGAGTCGCCGGTGCGCGCATGATGAAGGTCACCGGCTTGCCGTCGGGCCAGCGGTTGGTCTGCGCTTTGCAGACCTTCACCAGATCCGGCAGGGCGATCGCGTTCACCGAGTTGGCCTTGTTCGAGACCACTGCCAGATCGCGCCCCATCGCCAGCGAAACGCTGGCTGCGAGGAACAAAAAGACGCTTGTCGCTCGACCGTAGGACACGCACTCTCCCGCAGAAATTGGACTTGAGAATGATTTTCGTCCAATTCCCTCCCTGTCTCAACGGCCACTAAGGCCATGTACTTCTGGAGCCACCTCGCACCGTCTGGCCCGGACCCGCCCTGCGTAGTCGATGGGCCTATGGCCCACCAAACATAGTGAAGATCGGGTGCTCCATTTCTCGCGCGTCTTGTGCTCGAGAAGTCGGGAGTAGACCGATCCAGCCGCTGAGGTCCGCTTCGGGCTAGGGGAATATTCTTTCCGCAGCCTGTTCAGCCGCGCCGCAAGCGGCAAGCAAGGAAGAGCGCGCCTTTTAAGCCGCGCCCTAAGCCGGGACGAAGAATGGCGCCCTTTTTTGCCGCGGAGGCCCCGTCGCCACTTGGCCCACGGAACTCCCAGCAATTCCCTTCGTATCCTAAACTGTGGCCCCCGGGAGGTCCTCATGTTCTGCAACCGCTGCGGCACTGAAATCCAAGCCGGTTCCCTAGTCTGTGCCAACTGTGCCGGCCGGATCGGCGATCCCGTGAGCGTTGTGGCCCAATCGAGGCTGGAGCGCCATCTTCAAACCCTCGGCACTCTCTGGATGGCAATCGGCAGCCTGTTTTTCATTCCTGCCGTTGCCATTATGGTGTTCGGGCACGGCATCCGCTCGGTCGTGCACAATCGCCGGACCTTCTTCAGTTCCTCATCTACGTGGCAGGCGGCAGCCTGACCATTCTGGCCGCAGGCGGCGTCTGCGTCGGCTTGGGTTTGATCCAGCGCCGTGCTTGGGCGCGGATTACGGCCATCATTCTGGGAGGCCTGGCCTTGTTCCATCCCCCCTTCGGAACCGCCCTGGGCACCTACACTCTGTGGGTTCTCCTCGCCGACAAACACGGGGACCAATACGGCTACCTCACCGGCCAGACGTAAGGCGTTGCGACTGAATCTCGGCGTTTGTCTCGTGGATTTCCCGATTTCTGTGTGAGAGCTCGGCGGTCGCCGCGAGCGCTGGGCCTAAAACACGGGAATCCCGCCTCTACGCGGCTGGAGCTTGTTTCGTTCCACCGTGCGCATTCGACAGAGAGTTTCGTAACAGCCTCGGAAGTAGTGGGTGCGCTTGGGAACGGGGGAACGAGTCCCGGTAGGGACGTCACATGCTCACAAGGAATCGTCCTCTCACGGGTCTAAGGCAACGCTTCCCACAGCCGTGCACAAGAATCTCGACTTTGGCACAGCTGATCAACAGCTCAGGCAAGAATTCCGGTTGTGACCTCTCATTTCTTCGATCAAACTCCCTTCGAGCTTTGCCCCATGATTGTCCCAAAATGGCACACCTGGATACCCTGAACCAATCAACACTGCTCCTTTGTTTTCCTTCATGTGGAAAACGAGGCACTAGGCCCGCATCAAGCCCGTCATTGCTAGGGATACAACCTGTAGTGTTTCCCTCTTGACATGCACAACGGGCGGGAGTAACTTTGCAGTCCCATGCAATGAAATTTCGCCTCACGGGAATGGGGCGGAATTGGAAGAGAGCAGTCAGCAATACTGCCGCGGTCCGGCGCCAGGCCAGAGGTGACTTGGTCCAGCCCGCAGCAACAGGTGGGGCACCCGGGCTTCTCGATCCGTAAGTCCGGCGCCCGCAGCTTTGGTCCTTGGCAACTAGCCTTTCAGGTTTTTCCGGAAGCCGAATCCGGAAGCCGGAAGGCGAGCGTGCGGTGGCCGCTCCCCGACCCTCCCCCGGGGTGCGACAACAGCCGAAAGCGCAACACTAAGCAGAGCCTGCCCGCCGGCAGACCAAGGGAACTCCTTTTTCACCGGCACGGCAAATAGAACCCAGGAGCCCCGGAATGGAAGGTTTGACTCGTCTTGTTTCCGAATCGTTGGCCCGGCACGGCTTCGACCGCCCCTTGGACTATCGCCGCCTGCACTGGTCCCGCTGGTTCCGCTGCGAGTCGCACCACAGCCTCCTGCTGGTCCCCAGCAAACCCGGCGTCTTCGCCCTGGCAGAAGAAATCATGGATTTCAGCCCCCCCCAGACCTTGGCAAGTCCCGTGTGGGACCGGGTCTCAGACCCGCTCAGGCCGAGCACAGCTCGGCTCGATCTCGCGACCACCACCACAGCCCCATCCCGCCGCATGCTCGCCGTCACCCAATTCTTCGAAGACGACGACATGGCCTTCGTCCTCGACCGCATGCTGGCCGCCCATCATCCCATGCGCGCCCGCCTGACCTCGGGCCGCTATTTCGTTCGCTTCGTCGTCATCGAAGAGGAATCCCAGCGCCGCTCCATCTGCAACGCGCTCAATCAATGGATTGCCGATTCCTCCGAAAAGGCGAGTGGCATCGGCTCCCATTTCGCCAGTTCTTTGGAGCTGACCCCCGCCACCGAGTATGTTCCGCAGGCAAACGAATCCCAAGCATCCCTGTTCGAAGAAGCAAGTGTGGAGCGGACACTCCTGTCCGCTGCTGCCGGCAGTGGCGCAACTCCAAAGCAGGTACCGGAAGCCAGCGCTGAGTCGACCGTGCAAGCAGCAGTCCCGCAGCTAGACTCCGGAGACGCCACCAACATTCACTGTCCTTCCCCATTCCCCTCCGGCTTCTGACGGCGAGGGCGGGAGGATAGAACAAGCAGGGCAATCTCGTGCTCTCAGGAAGTAATGAGGGGGAAATTGATGCCAACAGCGACATTTACACTGACTCCTTTACAAATAACAAGGACTTCCGTTTTAACCGCTCTCGCCCGGATTTACTCGCCAGGACAGCAATGCCCGTGCGGTCGAGGATGGAATGAGTCACATGTGCATAGCATTGAAACAGGTGGGTTATTTCTGGTCGAGCTGATCCAACGATAGGACGAGAGCAGGAGTTTAAGAGGAATCCAGCCCCGAAGGGGCGACATTTGTTAGCCCAGGACGTAAGTCCTGGGGAAATGCAGGTAATTAGGAAGAAGTCCCGTAGGGACGACACGAGTTTGCTCTTTCCCAATCCCGCACCACCCCGATTCCCGCGCCCGCCAGCCGGGACGCCCGAATCGGCGCACCACGCATAGAATCTAATTAATGGAGAGCCCGATGCCAGAACTCAAAACCGAAACCAAAAACCCGGCCGTTCTTGCCCCCGCAGTTCCGAAAAAAAAGGCCCCCGGCCTCTCCTTCCGCCGCCTCTTCACCAAGCCCGGTGTCTCTCCCTACTCCGAAGTCGAATGGGAGCTCCGCACCGCTCAGATCACCGACGCCCAAGGCAACGTGATCTTCGAGCAAAAAGACGTCGAGGTCCCCAAAGAC
>Ga0075030_100007083_pt1 | contig 10003 bp, 5 predicted proteins | sample LitLauG_LLR_2012_FD_71393 | JGI IMG/M metagenome (GOLD analysis project Ga0075030, IMG submission 71393) | Freshwater sediment microbial communities from Pennsylvania, USA - Little Laurel Run_MetaG_LLR_2012 | ecosystem: Environmental > Aquatic > Freshwater > Creek > Sediment | place: USA...
CAGCGCGAGAAGTTTATCTTGCCAGACGTAACTCTCAAACGTCGGGCCGATGGAATTTTGTTTCAGTTCGGCGAGCGTTTCGGCATGAGCGATTTGGGCGAGGTCGTGGACGAGTTTTTTTTCGAAACAAAAACCGGCCCACGGATGGTCTATGACAATGAGGTCGAACTTGGCGGCCAGGACGTCAATCGGCGCGTGACCGAATTCATCGAGCGTGCGTTTCTGCCAGTGGATGCGCACGTCACGATGCGTTTCCTCGTAGCGCTGCGCGGCGGCCACGAGCGGCGGCAGCGCGCGGCTGTGATCCCACGCGATGCCGGAGAGTTGGACAGACGAACTCATCGAAATATTTTTGAATTCCAAATTTTCAGAGTTTCAGTTGCAAAATATTTTCACCGGGCCGAGCAGTCCCGATGGCAGCAGCGGCGTGTTTGTCTTGAACGGCTCCCACGAGCTCCAGGTGAACCGTTTTTCCGTCGGTAGAGCCGAGTCGCCGATCATCCGGTTCGGCCACAGGTTCGCGACTTGGATTTCGAGCGTGTTCACGCCGGCGCGCGCCGCACCGGTGATTTCGACGCGGAACGGCGGATGCCACGCGATGCCGCAATCCCGGCCGTTCACTTTCACCCGCGCCATCACCCGCACGTCGCCGAGCGTGAGAAAGAGTTTTGAATTTCTAGTTTTGAATTTTGAGTTGGGCAAATCAAACGTTGTCCGATAAGTCGCTGTGCCGGAAAAATATTTTACGCCGGCATCCGTGCTGTCGGGCCACGAAATCAAATTGGTCAGCGTCACCGAATCCGGCGCGCCCCATTTTGGCGGAAACGCCAACTGCCAAGGCCCGGTAATTTCCAGCGGCGGCATCACTTCCGCGACCTCCGCGCGGTTCGTCCGGCCGGATGCCGTAATCCAATCGTAGCTGCCCGGTTCGCGGGCGACGAGGTGCAACTGGTCGGCCGCATCGCAGAGGATTTTCGCCGGGCGTTCCGGCGCGGGTAAATCGAGCGTGATGTTTTCGGGATCTTTACCGGTGGCCTTGCACGTTTTTCCGGCGGCGACATATTCCACAGCCAATGTCTTCACGATGCCGTAAGCCGGGTCTCCCGCCTTCGCGAGTTCCGCGATCTGAAACATCGTCTTGCCCTGGCTGACCAGCGCCTGCACCTGCTCGCGCACGTCGCGCGTGCGCGCCGCGTCGCCAGGAACGCCGTAGCTGGCCGACACAATTTTCATGTCCGACAACTTCGATTCCAGCAGCGGCTCGCCGTTGCGCAGAAATTTCACCACCGGGTCAAAACTTTTTGCGTCTTGCCGGAACACAATGAATGCCGATTCACTCGGCCCGAACCGCAGCGGCACGGTGATGCCCGTCGCTGAATTTTCATACGTTGCCAGCAACGTCATTTCGCCCGTTTCCGGATTCCACAATTCCGGTCGCAGACCGTTCACGCGGAAAGTGCAGCGCGTTTCGACGGCGGACTTTGAGGGGTTCGCCACGAAATAAATCTCTGTGCCATCCACGCGGCGGTGAATCCAGTTTAGTTTCGCATCCACCGCAAAATCGGCGGGCTCACCCAGCTTGGCCAAAACCTGTTCGAGCGGCTGGCCCCAGACAACGCGACCGCGTCCCAGCGCGTGTTCGGTCACGAGCTTGCCATCGCAATCGCCCCAGATTTCGCCGGCGGTTTTGGCGACGGCTTCATCGCATCGCGGAAAGCCGGTGAAGCTCGGCGAAGTTTGTGGACGCGGGCTGACGGCAACAATCGTTGCGCCCGCCTTTGCCAGATCGCGGATTTTTTTCAACAACTCGGGCGTCATTGTTTTTGTTGTCGGCAAAACCAGCACGCGATAATTCATGCCGTCAGGAAGAATGAGTTGTCCATTCTTGACCGACACGCGTTGCATCAACGCTTCCGCGCTGATTTCATCACAGCGATAACCGGCGGGCATCGGCGGATTCGGGTTTAGAGATTTCCAGGTCTGGTTCGGCACTTCTGGCCGCAGATAAAGCAGGTCGGCCACGAATTTTCCTTGGCGCAATAAAAATTGGCACCGCGCCAGATACTCATGCCACGCGCCGGACATTTCCCACCAGGTTTGCGTGCGTTCGTAATGCAGACCCCACGGTCCCATCGTCGCACCCGGAAACCGGTCGAGATACGGCTGATGCGCGTAACGGTGAAAGACAAAGCGGTTCACACCCATCGAAAATTCATCGTCCCCCATCGCCTTGATGTCGGCGGGCGTCAGCTTCCACATCTCGTGATCGCTCGACGTGAACGATTCTGCACCAAGAATCGCGCGACCATAAACGTGCGCCACCGACGCCATTTCCAGGGTTCTAACCCGGTTATTGGCTGACCAGTCCGTCCAAAATTCCGTCATCGGTTCGTCGGCGCGGGCGGTGTAGGTGAACTCGTCGCCGAACGGCAGGTCATAACCTTCAAGCGAATAGCGCAAACCATTTTTTCGCGCCAGTATTTCGATGCGCCCGGAATAATTTTCCGCCAGCAACTCCGAAATGGTCTGTTGAAAATCCCAGCGGAACCGGGCCGTCATTGCGGGGTCACCAACGGCAGCCAGATTTGTTTTATTCGCGCCGGCCCCGGTCAGGCAGGGCAGCCACGGCAACAAATCATAGCCGCGCCGCTTCTGAAATTCCTCGCGCATTTTCGGCGTCCAGTTTTGTGCGCCGACTTCCCAACTGTCAATGTGCGTGGCTGCGAGCGATTTGCCCGCCAGCGGCCCGGCGGTTTTAATCAGCTTCCCCATCATGCCGGCGAAATGCGCGTCCATCGCCGCCGCGCTCAGCTTGTCGCACTCCAAACCGTTGCCGCCGACCACCGGCGGGCGCGTGCTCGAACCGGTCGTCGTGTGGCCGATGCGCTGGATGATCCAGTTGCCGGCAGGCACGTCCCAATTTAATTTTCCGGCGGGGCCGAGTTTGGCCGTCAAATCAACGACCGCCGCGCGCGGAACAATTCCATCGGCGGTCTGGGGAATGGCCAGCACCGCGATGTCTTCGTAGTAATTCTGATATTTTACCGAACTGTCCAAGAAGTCGTGTCCCTTCTTGGCGGAGCCGGTGTTGGGTTGCGGGAGCACGGCGGAAAAATTGGTCGGACCGGAAACGACCGTGTCGGTGCTGACGATCTTCTGCATCGAAAGTTCCGGCGTGATCCACGGACCGCTGCTGCCGCACCAACCTGGGCCGTTGGCCATGTTGATTTCCAAGCCGAGCCGCGCAGCTTCCTGCACAGAAAATTGAAACAAGTTCTGCCACTCGGCACTCATGAATTCCGCCGTGCCTTGCGGTGGCGCGAAACGCTCGACCACGTCCATGATGAGCGCGCCGCCGATGCCGACGCGCTGCATTGCCTCCAAGTCGGCGGTGATGCCGTTGCTGGTGACGTTGCCATTGTTCCAGAACCAATATACCCACGGCCGCGCGTCCGACGGCGGATTTTGAAATTTCCGCGCCAGGGAATCCGCCGGTTGCGCCCGCAACGAAAACAAAGCCAGCGCGCCGGTGAAAATGATTAACAATTGTTTCATAATTTCATTTGTTCTTTTGGATTTTTTACGGGACGGATTTTTCGATTGCAGCCGGATTGCGCCGATTCGCAGGTGGCTTCGATGATTTCCATGGAGGCGAGGCCGAGGTCGCCGGGCGAACCGTTTGGCGCTTTGCCAGAAATCGCATCAATGAAATTCAGCGCGGGAGATTCCGCGGGATAAATTTCATTTTCGGCGAGCGGACGAAATTCCGTTCGCTTGCCGGCAAAATCGATCAGCGTCATTATGCCGCGCCAGAGTTCGAGTTGCAGGATGGCTTTGCTGCCAAAGACACGAACTTCGTAATTGCGCTCGGCGAGTGGCGTCGCGCAGGTGCTGGCGAGTGATACGAGCGCGCCGTTTTCCATGGTGATGGTCAGCGCGTTATAAATGTCGTTCGGCGAACCGTCACGGTCGAAGCGTGCAAAAACTTCCGCCGGGCGCAGACCGGTGAGAAACGTCAAATACGCCGCCGCGTGTGAAACCTGGCAGTAAATTTGGCCCCCACCGGCGATGGCCGGATCGTTGTAGGAGCCGTGACGCGGCTCGACGTAGACGTCTGCCATGCCGTGCGTGGGCGAGGTGTTCACGCCGCGCAGCAGCTTGTCAATCGGGTTGGTCATCAGCACGGAAATCATTTTGATTTCGCCGAGCGCGCCGGCCTGGATCAACCGCCGGGCCTCGATGCCGTGCCGCGTGAAATGCCACGGGCAACTGATGACAAGCTGAAGATTTCTCTGCGCCGCCAATTCCACCAACTCGCATGCCTCGGCGGCAGTGAAGGTCATCGGCTTCTCAATCAAAACGTGCCGTCCGCTTTGCAGTGCGGCTTTGGCCTGCGCGTAATGGACGTTCGGCGTCGAGGCAACGATGACGGCGTCCAGTTCCGGCAGCGCGAGAATTTCTTCGACGGTGGTGCAGGCGTGTTTCACGCCGAAGTCGCGCGCAATTTTTTCCGCCTTGGCGCGTTCGCGGCTTTGCACGGCGACAAGCTCCGCGTGCGGATGCGATTTGACGGCGGGAATATGGGCGAAAGTTGCCCACCAGCCCGCGCCAATCACTCCGATGCGAATCTTCTTCATGCGAAGGAAATTTATTTTGCTCCGCCAAAAACGGCTTTGATCGCTTCGAGATAGCCCATGCCGTGAACGGTTTCCGGTTCGAGGCAACTGCCTTCGGGCCATTCGTTCCAGGCATTGATGGTGATGATTTTCGGCTGCGTCGGCGCCGCCAGCAGCCGCTGCTTGATGATCTCCAAGGTTTCCTGGAACGCGGCGGGCGTGTTGCCGGTGACCACCGGGTTCACGACGTGCGCGCCGGGATGACTCCAATCAGCGTTGGTCGCCGCGCGCGGACTGTTGTCCCAATTGATCATGGCGTTAGGAAAATACGGAATGGAATAATTTGTCTCGGCGCGCGCCCAAAAGGAAAAATATTTCTGGCGACCCCAAAGATAATCGGATGTGGGAAATGTGCTGTAATTCAGCGCGCCGTGATGCACCCAGGTGTAGCTCGTCAGGCTGTCGAGCGCGAGGTTGCGGCAAAGTTTTGGCCAGCCGGGCGGCGTTTTGCCGCCGGGCAAATTCGGTTCGCCCCAGACGATGGCGTTGACGTGCAGTCCGGGAAATCCGGCAGCGCGAACTTTCGCGCGGAATTTATCCAGCGCGGCGCTGGCGTTTTCAATCGAGCCAAAGCTGTCGAGGAACTGGCTCATTTCGTAAATGGAAAAATACGGTTTGCCATCCACCAGCCAGTAGCTTGGATGTTTGAAATATCTGGCGATGACCAAGTCGCAGATTTTGTCCCAGGTCGCGGGCGTGACTTTGCCCGGATAGAGCAGCTTGATGTGGTCGGCCGGATTGTAGCCTTGGATGTCATACCAATCGTGATTCGCCCACATGAGCGCAAACTTCACGCGGGCGTTGTTGGTCGCGTGGAGAAAACCTTTGTCCAGCGCGCCTTCGAGATAAGGACCGTCGTTGTAATAATACCAGTCGAAGATAAACGCATTCACGCCGTAGTCGGCGGCGGTATTTATTTTTTGCGCCATGACTTCGGGCAGCGCTTCATTTTGATAACCCCACAGCGGCGGCTTGGGCTGGACGTGTCCGGGAAAACGCGGCTTGGCGGTTTTGATCTCGTCCCATTCCGTGAAGCCGGAATATTTATTTTTGTCCCAACGCGGATCGGGATGTGTGCAGGGATAATAGTAGGCGGCAACGGTGATGGGTGTGTTGGTCGCGGCACGTGATGACTGCGCCGTCGCGGTAAGGCCGAAAAAGACGACCCAACAAAGTCCGACTGTCGTCAGCAATTTCATTTTCAACTTTTGAACGGCGCAAGCAACTCGCGTTTGAGTTCCACGCCGAAGCCGGGTTTGTTCGGATCGAGCGACACTTTGCCGTTCACCGGCAACGGCTCGCCTTCGAGCACGCTGAAAATCGGCTGGATTTCCGTGCCTTTGCCGACCGAGAGAAATTCCGCGAAGGGCGAATTCGTGTTGGCCATCACGAAGTGATAATTGTAAACCGACGAGCCGTGCGGAATCACTGGCATGTCGTAGGGCTTGGCCATCGCGGCGATCCAGCGCGTGGGCGTGTAACCGCCGCACCATTGCATCTCCGGCTGGATGATGTCGGTGGCGTGGTTGTGGATGATGTCGTGAAACGCCTTCGGATGGTATTCCAGATTGCCGGTCGCGAGCAGAATGGGCGAAATACGGTCACGTAATATGCGGTTGCTCTCGGTGGCCCAGCCGTTTTGCAGCGGGTCTTCGAACCATTTCACGTCGTAATCGCGGACGCGTTCGGCGACGCGCGTGGCGAACTCGATGTCCCACGAAAGATAGCAATCAATCATGATTTCTAGGTCGTCGCCGAGGCCGCTGCGAAGTTTGGCGATGAGTTTTTCCATTTTCTTGATGCCGTCGCGTCCGCTTTCCACGCCCCACGGCGCGGCGATTTTCACGCCGAGAAATCCGCGGTCGCGCCACGCGTCCACATAGTCGGGATGAATCGTGACATAGCACGGAATGGATTCCTTGGTCTGGCCGCCGATGATTTTATAGACCGGAAGTTTTTGCGCCTTCGCGACCAAGTCGTAAAGCGCCAAATCCACACCCGCCATCGCCATGCTCGTCACGCCGCCGAGACCGTAGGGCAATGTCGAGCGATTCATCTGATCCCAGATGAGTTCGATGTTGTATGGATCCTGCCCGATGAGAAAGCGCTTGAAATGTTTTTCGATGATGGCGCAGGCGAATTCGCCGCCGCCATAGTTCGCGCAAAAACCGCTCACGCCTTCATCGGTGAAAATTTCAATGACAAACGGATCTTGTCCACCGCCCATCCACAGGGAGCGGACGCGTGAATATTTGGGGTGGACGGACATGGGGTTGGAGATGAGTGTCTGCGCCTGCCAGCCGCCGCCCCAGTATTGGGATTCGCCGTGCGCCGCGCCGCGCGCGCCGGTGTCGCCGGATTTGATGGTGTAAAGTTTAAGGTCGGTGATTTTCATTTGGTGGGAGATAAGAGTCACAAAACCTCCGGCATCCCGCAATGGACAGATTGATTCATCTGGTGGACTTTTTGTCCGCTGTGCAGGATGGAAATTTTTTCTGCCGACGACTGTGATTGCGCCACTCGCCGGGAGTGAGGTTCAACTTGCGGCGGAACAGGCGGGAGAAATAATGTTCGTCCTGGAAGCCGGTCTGCGCAGCGATTTGCTTGACGGGGAGCTGGGTTTGCGCCAGCAGGCTGCGGGCGCGGACGAGGCGCAATTCCAGCAGATACTGATGCGGGCTAAGGCCGGAGTGGGCCGAAAAGTTTTTCCGAAACCAGCCATAGCTGACGCCAAGTTCGCGGGCCAGCGCGGTGATGTCCAGTTCGCAGGCGTAATCATTCTGAATCCGCGAGATGGCGGTTTCGATGATGTTGGCATTTTTTTCATCGGCCACGAGGTGGGTTTGTTGCGCGGAGTAAAAGAGCCCAAGCAAGTTGGCAGTAGCGCCGGCAAGAATTTGCTGAAGCGCCGGACGGTTGGTGCGCACGGACTGAATAATGCGGCTGAAAGTGGCGAGCAGAGTGTCCTCGGCGTGAATCTTAAGCACAGGATTTTTTGGCGAAATGAACCGGTGCTGCTGCCAGCGGCGCGCGATTTCACCATCGAACCCAATCCAATGCTCGTGCCAGCCGGTTTTGGGTGAGGGTGCGTAGCGATGCCAGACGCCCGGGAAAAGCAGGAAGGCGTGGCCCGGTTCAATCCCCATTGAAATCTGCGGCTTGGATTCAAATTTGCCGCGTCCACTGGAAATATAGACCAGCGCATAGCTCTCCAAGACGCGCCCTTTCTGCCAGTCAAACGCATAGCCTTTGGGATGGCCGCCGGGCGGATAGGGTGTTCCGGGCGCAATGCGCGTTTCACCCGCGGTGGTCGCGTAGAGCCCCCAATTTTTATCGCGCTTGCTGACCGGTAAATAGCGGTAAAAAAACGCCGTATCGGTTTTCATGGGCGATGGATACAAGTGCGACCTTTGCCCGTCAATGCGGCAAATTATCCACTGCCGGATATTTGTTGGCTGTTTGGTTTAGCTTTGCAATTTCTAGCCGAGCGCGTCGGGCTCCGATCCGTTGATGGCAGTCAGATTCCCCGCCAGAAGATTTACCTTGTCCATTGAAAGATCGGTCACTCGTTGCGCGAATTATTATTGTCACGCTTTTCCGTAGAGGAAGAGCAGCGGACGTTTTCCCCGGGGTTGCGGAGTGGGTTTTAACCCGAGAACTCGTGATGCGCAATAATTGCGAAAGGGTGCATGTTATTGGGCAAAATTAGCGCCCAGGCATTTGCCCCCATTATCAGCGAAAGCCCAACAAATTCTGGGCTGGGCAGACTTTTTAGGACCCCAACAACCTTCCAGATACAGCAACCTTGATCCGGAAATGCTGGAATTCAGCAAGTCAGACTTCTTGGAAGTGGCCGTTTTCAATCAAACACGGCAACGGATGAACTCTGCCAGCACACCGATTGGGCATTGGTCGTGACTGGTCTCCCTTTTCCGTGGACGGAGAGCACGGGTGCTTGCCTCAGAGGTTCCTGAGGCGGATTCAGCCCGAAATCTCGGGAGGTGCAAAAATTGTGAAAGAGTGCATATTGTCGGGAAAAGTTACCGCGTAAACATTTGAAGCCGACCCATTTTTATCTCAAGCCTGACGAAGTCGAGGCTGGGCGAATTTTTTAGAACCCCAAAAAATCTGCAAGCTTTGGCACAATTCATGAAACGCCCAGACAGATCCCTCTTTAAAATCACACTGAACCGTCCGGCCGAATCGGGCGAACGGCGTCGCCCTGCACAATATCGCGGATTGACTTGCCTGTCGCTGGTGGTTGGTTTCTGTTTTTCAGCGGCGACCGGTTTTGCGGCCTCGATCAGTTGGGGCCCTGCGACGACCATCGGCGGTGACGCGGATGTCACCAACTCGGGCAGCCTGGTCTATGCCTATACCGGCGGAACCGCCGCGACGGTCAACGGCGTGGCTTTCACGGGCGAAACCAGCGGCAGCACCTGGGGCAGCGTCAGCCTCACCGGCTTCGGCAATGACAACCAGACGGCTTTTGGTTCCGGCTCCAATGTCTCTCCGTGGTCGGGTTTGAGCAGCGCTTACAAAACCGTGCTTTCCGGCGGAGCCTACGGCGGAACTGCCGCCGGGACCGTGACCTTGAATGGATTGACTTCCGGCCATGCCTACTCGGTGCAGATCTGGGCGAACGACAACCGGGGCGGTGTTGAAGCCACGCGGAATGAAACGGTCACCGGCGGCAACACGGTCACACTGGCTTACGAGGCCAATCAGGCCGCAGGTGGCGGTGGCGTTGGTCAATATTCTATTGGCACTTTTGTGGCCAACGGCGCGAGCCAGGCTTTCACGATCACCCCGAGCGCCTCCGGCTCTGTCCAACTCAACGCCATCAGCGTCCGGGACAATGGCGTGGGCGTTTTCACGCCGACGCCGTTCACCGCGACGCGGGTGAACCTGGCGAAGTATCAGCCGGTGATCACGGATTCCACGACCGGATCGCAGGGCGGGCAGTATATCACCGATGGGCTGACGGTGGACTGCGACTATTGGCAGAGTGGACCCACCGTGAGTTCCAGCAACCCGCACTGGGCGCAGGTGGTGTTTCCGTTTCCGGTGCCGGTGGGCAGCGTGCAACTGGCGATGGGGCGGGACACCGTGTCGCCGCCAACAGTGTTCTGGATGCAATATCTGACCAACGGGACGTGGGCGAACGTGCCCGGCACGACGGTGGTGGGCAACACCAATAAAGAGCGGAACCTCGTGTTCCCCAGCCCGATCACGGCGTCGTCCTTCCGGTTCTATGATTCGATTGATGGCAATATCTACATTCGGGAGATGGCGCTGTATCCGCCCAACGGGACGAACGGTTATCC
>Ga0075030_100007085_pt1 | contig 9999 bp, 6 predicted proteins | sample LitLauG_LLR_2012_FD_71393 | JGI IMG/M metagenome (GOLD analysis project Ga0075030, IMG submission 71393) | Freshwater sediment microbial communities from Pennsylvania, USA - Little Laurel Run_MetaG_LLR_2012 | ecosystem: Environmental > Aquatic > Freshwater > Creek > Sediment | place: USA...
ACAACGACGGTTTATCCGAGCGCTGAGGCCGCTTCGGCGACTTCCTCGGCACAGCCGATTCCAGAGGCTGCGGTGGTGAAGCCGGATGGTGTGGTACCCGTTTTGGCTCAGGGTAAGTCGAGCGCGAAAGCGTCTTCTACTGTCGTATCCGCTCCCGCCATGTCGCTTTCCACAGTCCCCACAACCGCCACATCGACCGCTACATCGCAACGAGACCGATCGGCGGCGGCCTTAGCAGCAGCGGCCGAGGGCGCGCGGATCGCGTTAGCAGCCAAAAGCCTGGCACGGCCGCCCGCGTCTCCCGCTGTTTTAGTGGCGGCTTTGGCGCCACCGCTACTCGCAGTTCCGGAAAAGCGTGCGCCGGACAAGGCGGCGGATAAGATCGTTCGAGATAAAGCCAGCTCGCAGAAACTTTCCTCGGAAAAGGAAGTACCGGAGAAGCCAGAGTCGGATAAGGCGACGGCGGTTGTCGCAAAGGCTGAAGTCGCACCGCCTCCGGTTCCGAATGCCAGCGCAGACAGCGCGCTGTCGCCGGAACTGGCAGCGGCAGTCGAAGCCGGGAAAATTATTGAAGGAACCAGTCCGACTACTTCTTTCAAGGTGAAGCACGTGGCGGCAGGAGCGGCCTATCTGGACGGTGGACGCAGTTCCGGGCTCACCGAAGGCATGAAACTGGTCATTCGCGATGACAGCATAAAAGCTACGACCGATAATCCCGATGCTCCCGATCCCCGCGTAATTGCGGAACTGGAGGTTGTTTCGGTGGCGGAAACTTCAGCGGTGACGGAAATCAAGTCGCCGAAACGGGCGGTCAAGCCTGGCGATCTTGCGTATCTCTCGGCGGAAGATGATGCTGCGCTGATCACCAAGCGCACGCTGAGCAGCACGCGCAAGTATCCCATGGTATTGAGCTTCACGGAGGGCGATCCGCTGGATGAAGAAGTTCGTGCCGAGCTGCCTCGTCCGCCGCAGCCTTCGGTCAACCGCACTCGTTTGCGGCTCGGCGTCGACTTCGGCGGGATCATGGATCACGGCAGCGCGGGCTTGACGAGCACGCAAATTGGTTTTTCGACGCGCGCTGATATCACGCGAATTGGTGGGACGTTCTGGAACTTGAACGGTTTCTGGCGTGGGCGGATGACGCAGCGTTCGTCCACGGGGCAGCCCACGATCCAGGACCTGTTGAACCGGACGTATCAGATCAGTTTGTCGTACCAGAATCCGCAGTCGGCCTGGGTAGCCGGGGTTGGCCGCCTGTTCCTCCCCTATGCCACGAGCCTGGATACACTGGACGGAGGCTATTTTGGGCGGCGTTTTGGGCATAACGCGACCGCCGGGTTCTTTGGTGGTTCAACGCCCGATCCGACTTCCTGGAACTACGCGCCAGGGCGACGCATGGCGGGCGGATTTGTTAATTTTGAAGGCGGCAGCTACGAAGGCTTCCACTACTTCAGCACGACGGGTGGAGCGGCATCTACGTTGAACGGGCAGTTTGACCGGCCGTTCGTCTTCTTTGAGAACAGTTTTTCGTACAAACGCACGCTTTCTCTGTATTCCGCGGTGCAAGCTGATAATCCTCCTGGAACACCGGCGGTTCCGGCGAATCCACCCAATCCGGCCATTCCCGCTATGCCGGGACCGGGAGCGGGTCTCTCGCGGGCGTACCTGACGTTCCGCGTGCAGCCCGTCTCGCGGCTGTCATTCGATGCGAACTACAACTATTTTCGAGATGTGCCCGCTTTTGATCCCACCATCCCGCTCGTGCTTTTGGAAAAATATTTGTTCCAGGGCGTGAGCTTTGGCGTGCGTGCGGAAGTGATCAAGAACGTGACGCTCTACACGACACTGGGTGAGAGCGCGCGCTCGGGAGACAAGAAGAATTCCCTGAATCAGACCTATGGTGTGACGTGGAATCAGATCTTCCACACGGGACTGCACAGTGATGTTCACTATTCGAAGTTCGATAGCGCGTTTGGCGCGGGCTCGTATGAGTCCGTCTCGTTGTCGCGCAGCCTGATCGAAGGGTCGAGGTTGGAAGTGCAACTGGGCAAACAGGCGTTTTTGTCACCGATCGGCGGTTCGACGAACACCAAGTTCATCAACTCCACGTTTGACATGAACCTTTCCAAGCACTATCTGCTGCAGGGCGGAATCACGATCAACCGCGGCAACATTCAGAATTACGATCAGTGGTTCTTCGGACTGGGCTACCGCTTCGATAATCGGGAGAAGAAGTAATGACGCCAGCGTACAAGCCGCTTCTTCGCGGATCGCTGCTTTTTGTGGCGCTCGGGGTGAGTTGCGCGGCGCACGCTGGAAATCCGCCGCCGCAAGCCTTGCTCGACCAAACCTCAAAGCATGTGTCGGATTTTCTCGATCAGTTTTCGCAGGTGAAGTGCACGGAACATGTCTTGCAGGAAAAGCTGAGTGACAACGGCAGAGTGGAATTCAAAGACCAGTCGGATTACGACTATCTTGTGATCATGACTAATACCGGGGGCGAGTTGACGCTGGACGAATCACGCTACGAAGACAAAGATGCTCCCCACTCCAAAAATAAGAAGAAGATTCCGCTGCTGATCACGAACGGGTTTGCCACCTTGTTTCTTGTTTTTCATCCTTATTACCAGGATAGCTTCGAGTTTACCGACGAAGGCGAGGAAGTAGTGGCTGGGCATCCGGCTGTCAAGATTGGCTTCCACCACATTTCGGGGACGCGTTCTCCGATGGCGTTGATGCTGCGCGGCCGGGACTACCCGGTCGAGTTGGCGGGGATGGCCTGGGTGGACAAGAAGAACGGGAACCTGCTGAGGGCCGTGGCGGAGATTCCGGGGGGCATGGACGATGTTGGGCTGCACTCGATGCGCAGCGAGGTGAAGTACACCGCCGTAACCTTTAAGGGCTCTTCTGACTCGTGGTGGATGCCGAATGAGGCTAGCATAGAGGTGGAAACTAAGCGGCAGCACTGGCGGAACACGCACCGCTTTACGGATTACAAGCGCTTCTCAGTGGATACTGCGGAAGCGGTTAAAGGACCAACGGCAGACGCGGATGCGCCAGCTGGCGAACAAAAGACGAGTGAGAAACCACAATGAGTGCAGGTAGCGCGACCGTTCAGGCACGGACAATCGCTCCCAAACCCGGAACGCAGGATTTTGAGCGCGGGCACCGCTTTCGTTTGCGAGCGATGTATGGCTTGGCCATCGCGTTTCTGATCGCGTTGTCGGTTTACGGCTTTAACTATTACAAGCTGGGAGCGGAAGACCGGCCATTTTCAGAGAAGCATCATCTGCTGCGTCCGAGCGGGCCAGTTGGGCTATATCTGGGTGTCTTCGGCTTTTTCCTGTTTTGCGCAATTTTTCTTTATCCGCTCCGGAAACACTGGGCGTGGCTGGGGAAGATCGGTAATACGCGGCATTGGCTGGATGTTCACGTGATGATGGGTGTTGCTGCGCCGTTTATCATTGCGTTTCACGCTTCGTTTAAGTTTCACGGATTTGCGGGCGTCGCGTTCTGGATTATGGCTGCGGTAGCGGCTTCGGGCGTGATTGGGCGTTATGTTTATGGTCAGATTCCACGCAGCTTGAATACCGCCGAAATCTCCATGCGGGAATTACAGGACGAGCAGGCAAAGTTCGCCGCACAGCTGGCTGAGCAAAAGCTCTTGCGCAAGCAGGATCTGGAACTGGTTCTGAGGCTCCCCAGCGCGGACCGCGTGCAGAGGATGCCCATGGTAGTAGCGCTGGCGGACATGATTCTTTTTGATTTCCTGCGTGTACTACGGATTGCACGGATGCGCCGACATACCGTCGGGTTTGGAGAAGCAATTGTTACTCTGGGCGGGTTCCGGGCAACCGGTCATGCCGACGTTGAGCGCTTGATAGCTTCGGCCCGGGAGCAGGCAAAACTCTCCAAGCGAGTGCTGTTCCTATCGCGCGCCGAGCAGGTGTTTCACCTTTGGCATGTAATTCATAAGCCTTTCAGTTACACTTTTGCCTTCCTGGCGTTGATCCATATCGGGGTTGTGATCTCGATGGGATATCTGCCTTGGCTGCACTAAAAGCAACCACTCCATGGATACGCTAATCGCACTCGCCGTCGCTGCTGTTATCGGATGGTTCTTCCTGCGCGGCTATCTGAAAGGACTTAAAGAGCGCGAGGAGATGGCGCGTAAAGCCGCCGAGAAGGGAAAACTGTTCTCCGAAGGGCCGCGCTCGCAACACCCCCACATTGATACGACTTATTGCATCGGCTGTGCAACCTGCACCATGGTGTGTCCCGAAGGCGATGTGCTGGCGATGATTGGCGGCAAGGCGGCCATCGTGAACGGGTACAAGTGCATTGGACACTCGCTGTGCGCAGAAGAATGCCCCGTAGGCGCGATTACTATGGTTCTCGCCACTCCGAGTATGGGAGCGGACATGCCCTACATGACGCCGGAGTATGAGACCAGTATTGAGAACCTGTTCATCATCGGGGAGTTGGGTGGGCTTGCTCTCATCAAGAATGCCGTCAATCAGGGTCGAGAGTGCGTGGACAACCTGAGTCAACGGTTGGCCGGGCTCAGTCCGATCGAGGGCGTTCACGATATCTTGATCGTGGGAGCGGGACCTGCGGGCATTAGCGCATCTCTGCGAGCCATTGAAAACAAACTCAGCTATATAACGCTGGAGCAGGATGAGATCGGCGGGACGGTGGCCAAGTATCCCCGGCAAAAGCTGGTGATGACCAGTCCCGTGGAGTTTCCGATGTATGGGAAATTCAAGAAGACCGAACTTTCCAAGGAAACTCTGCTGGCCTTTTGGGATACGGTTCTGAACCGCGCCGACTTCAATTGCGTGACTAATGAAAAGGTGGAGGGAATTCGCAAAGGCGAAGACGGCATCTTTTCAGTAAAGTCCGCTGGAAACCAATACCGCGCCCGCGCTGTGATCTTGGCCATCGGGAAAGCGGGAACTCCGCGTAAACTGGGCGTTCCGGGTGAGGAACTTGGTAAAGTGATGTATCGGTTGATTGAGGCGGATCACTACGTCAACAAGAAGATTCTGGTGGTCGGTGGCGGAGATAGCGCGGTGGAGGCCGCCATGGGCCTGGCGGAGCAACCCGGGAACAAAGTGACGATCTCCTACCGCTCAGGCCAGTTCAGCCGCATCAAAGACCGCAACGTAAAACGCATCGAGCAATGCATCGCCAGCGGAAAGCTTGAAGCGATCTTCAATTCCAGCCCCACCGAGTTCACTGCGGATTCGGTTGTGTTGGATGTGCAGGGCGCGAAGCGCGAGCTGCCCAACGACTATGTTTGGATCTTTGCTGGTGGCATCCCCCCATACGACTTCCTGAAGAAGCTCGGCATCCAGTTTGGAATGCGTGACCTGACGCAGGAGGCGAGCGGTGAAGCCAAACAGGCCGCCGCGGAGAAGAAGCAAATGGCCGAGGCCAGTCGTGCCGGCGTGTAGGGTTTACTTGACCGCTGCAAACGGCTTCTTCTGTTGAATTCCGTTACCTTCCTGAACGGTGTAAATAAAATCGGCAGCAACGTCTTTCAGAATTTCCGTTTGGCCATTCGGCCATCGGATTTGGACTTCATTGATCTTGTCTTCCGTGCCCAACCCGAAGTGTAAGCGCAAATCGTTTTGTGATAGGTAGCTGGAGCCGCTGCGTACTTCCTGCATTTGCGTGAGCTTTGGGGTTTTTACTGTCACCCTTGCGCCGATGGCGAGGCGGTTGCTCTTCGTCCCCAGCAGTTGGAACGTAAGGCGGTGGTTTGCGGGGTCGCAGTGATTCAGTAGCACCGTGGGAGGCGCGCCGACGTTGAGGATCACCACGTCGATGCAGCCGTCGTTATTGATGTCGCCGAAAGCGGCGCCACGCCGCGATGCCAGTGGGAGGTCTTTGAGTCCCGTGCCTGCGCTTACTTCATCAAAGGTGCCGTTGTACATGTTATGGAACAGCAGCATGGGCTGATTGTATTTTGATTCTCCGGGAATGGTTTCCATCTGCGGATAAACATGGCCGTTCACGACCAGAAGATCCTGCCAGCCATCGTTGTCCATGTCGAAGAACGAGGTACCCCATCCTACGTAGGGGCGGCTGGGTTGGGCTATTTTTGAGCTGAAACTTGCGTCTGTGAAACCTTGCTCGCCTTGATTGTGGTAAAGGGTGTCGGATTGGTCGGCGAAGTTGGTCACAACGATGCTCAGGCGGCCTTCGTTGTTATAGTCGCCGAAGTCGACGCCCATCGAACCCTGCTCCTGACCATCACGGCTGAGATCGGCGCCCTCCATTAAGCCCGTTTCCTCGAACGTGCCGTCGTGCTTGTTACGGTAGAGGTAATTGGGGCCGGCATCATTCGCGACGTAGAGATCGGGCCAACCGTCGTTGTCGTAGTCGCCCCACATCGCGCCGAGGCCGTAGTAGTGGTTGGGGTCGTCCACGCCCGCTTTTTTGGACACATCTTCAAACGTCCCGTCACCGCGATTGTGGAACAGGAAATCCGATTCGCCTGCCATGCCCCAAGGGCCGCACTGCACGAGGACGTTTCTGTAACGGCAGAACTTTTCGTCGCTCCCCAGTTCGGGCAATTTGTTCATGTCCACATGAACGTAACGGGAGACGAAAAGATCGACGCGACCGTCCCGGTCATAGTCACCCCAGGCTGCACCAGTGCTGAAGCCGCCCACGGCCAAGCCAGCCTTTTCGGTGACGTCTTCGAATTTGCAATTCCCCAGGTTGTGGTAAAGAGCATTGCCGCCGTAGCCAGTCACGTAGATGTCCGGCAGGCCGTCGTTGTCGTAATCGGCGACCGCGACACCCATGCCCCAACCTTTGCGGGTCAGACCTGCGGATTGCGTGATATCGGAGAATTTGAGGTCGGAATCCTGATGGTAAAGGGTGATCATGGGGTCGCCACCGGTTTTTCTGTAGCGATCCACCGTCGAGCCGTTCACCAGGAGGATGTCGAGCTTGCCGTCGCCGTCGCAGTCGATCAGCCCCGCGCCGCCACTGGTGGATTCGACGATGTAACGCTTGTCGACGGAGGAAATATGGGAGACGGTTATGCCTGCGGATTTGGCGATGTCCTCGAAGTGGGGAAGGGGAGAGGGGCTGGCAGGTTGAATTTGGGCGTGCGCAGGTCCAGCGGGAAGAGCAGAGATTGCAATAACAAAAATCAGCCGAACTGCGATTCGCATGCGCCTCCCGCTTCTCGCATTATAGTTGAGCGCGGGCCAACGCTTGCGGAGGGGGTTTCGCAAGCAGGTTATCGATAACAGCGGTCTCAATCCTCCATATCAGTTACTGCGAACCAGACACAATCTTCGAAACACCCGGTGCCATTTCTTCGGCGGTCGGGCAACCACCAATCTTCGTCAAACAACGAAAGTTGAAAGAATCAAGAACAGCCCTTTCCTGATTCGTTGATTGTGGGGTGATGTGTATCAAGGCCTTCAGGGCAACTCCCGTTCTGTCGCGGTCTATTTTAGGCGGCCAGATTCTTGCATTCGGAGGCGAATCGGTGTCGGTGACATAAACAACACAACAGGGACCCGCCCCCATATATATTGCTTTACGCTGCAGTATCCCATTATTAAACCAGAGACTTACACCAAATCCATTTCCCGGAGCAAGGTGAAACGATTTCAGCCATCGGTTAGTGATGTCATAGCTGCCGCACCCAGTTGCACTGCAACCCACGCCCCCGTTGCTATATCGATTGAAGCGTTCGAGGTCCCTCTTTACGGTAGCAAGCGTGGTAGCGCCAACAACGAATGACTTGGCGGTTGTGCACAGATTCTCAGCGTCTTTCCGCCTCCGCTCACTGTCAACAATAATCCCGACTACGACTGCGATCACGACGAACAGAGCCGATACTAAGAACAGAAACTTGGTAGACGACCTAGGCATGAGATATTGACTCCCATAAGCGAGTTGGTCTAGTGCTCCGTTGGTGGAAAAGACCCGCCCGGCCAATGGAGCTGAATAATGCTCCCTAATTCTTGTTCGAAGCGGACGCCGAGTGTGCGGCGAGGATTAGAGTCAGCAAGTCCGGCTGGTTCTCGACCCGTTGCAAGTGCGGATAACGCTCCCCATCAAAATAGGGTAGCGAGTAGGTGGCGAAGCGTTCTTTGTTTTCGACAATCAATTCGATCGGTTGATGCTGCGTTTGCGCGGTCTGAATAGCTTGTTTCAACAAGCCGCCCGACCAGTGTCGACCATTTACGGCGATGAGTTTCATTCCCGGGCCAAGACCCGCTGAATACGCAGGGGAGCCTGGAATTACGTCGCCGATTTCTCCTTCTTTGCCCACCCAGAATCCAATCGAGAAGCGCAGGTCTGTCGTCTTGTTGGCCTTTTCGCTTAGGCTAGCGAATTTATTGGGATGGGTATCGTAGACGAGCTTCCAACCTCCATTTTCAATTCCCCCGAGCGGTGCGCGGGGTTGGGTCGTGTTGAGGCGCTCACGCAGCAAACTGGCCCAATCAAATGGGGCGACCTCATTCAAGGTACGCACCACATCCTCGAAAGTATAGGGAACAACACTGGGAGGACCGTCCTGCCCGCCGTGGAACTTGTGACAGAAGTCATCGAGAGATTGTTTGCCTTGCGTGATCTGGCGGATGCGTATATCGACTTCCAACCAAATCAATTCGCCTTCCGGATAGTAGTCGAGGCCGCGACGCCAGCTGCCCCACTCGGGGCCGACCATGCGGAGAATCTGGACGGAACGGGCCGTGTCCTGCAAGGGGCGCCAGGTTCGTCCGGCGCGGTAATCGAGGCTCGCCGCGGTGTCGGCTAAGCTTTCACGATATTCTTCCGGCGTCCAGAGACCGCTCCGGGCAGTGAGAACATCCCCCAGATATTCGGTGAGACCTTCGTAAACCCAAAGCAGATCTCCAATCATGGGATCCTGATAGTTCCGGGTGGCCAGTCCGGCAGGGCGACGGTATTTTCCATTCCAGGAATGCGTGAATTCATGGGGCAGCAGTCCGGCTTCGGATTTGTCGAGATCCGGCTCCAGCAGCGTGCGTTCGCCTACGGCGTTGTCGCTGGATTCGTGATGTTCCAGGCCGTGATGACCCACGTCGTCGCTTAACGTATAGAGGAAATGGTATTGGCGATAGTGCCGTGCTCCGAAGAGCGCGTTGGCTTCGCCGACCAACTGCTTGTAGCTGGAGAGGTCCGTGGCGGGTATTTCTAGTGCGGTTTCGGTCTCGGCAACGATATCCAAATAATGAGGCGGATTTTCTCCGGGCTGCGAAAGTAGGATTTGGCGATAGTGCGCGCCTGCGATCAGCGGGGAATCCACCAAGGTGGTTAAGGAGACTTGCTCGAACTTCACGTTTCCTTGCTCCTGGCGGGCCACATTGAGGGCGCTACCGAAGTTCCATCCAGCCAGAAGGTGAATGTTCGGCTGTACCTGCAGCTCATCCGAGTTCGTGTTTTGCGGATACAGAACAACTTGATTCCAATTGAGGTCGAGAAGTTGGGAAGAGGCCGCTGCGCCACCTGCTCCCGCACTGTCTGCGGTGATGGCATCCAGAGTAGCTTCGACCTCGTTTACGCCCTTGGGGACGCGCAGGTGGAACGCATACATATCGAGCTGATCCCGCTCCCAGGGGAGGGGTTTTCCGTCCGCCTGAAAATGCAATCCGGTCAGGTTCGCGATGGGGCCGCTGGGACGATGGTTACCGGGGATCCACTTGGGGTAGACGAGGGTGAGATCTCCGGGAGCGGCGGGAATCAGCAGGCGCGCGTGGAAGATGTTTCGGGGAGCGTCGGTTGCATCGACGAAGATCTGAATGGGCTTCGGGGGAGCGGCTGCCAGGGCAAATGGCGCGCAAGTAACAAGCGCGAGCAGAAGCCAACCGAGGCTTTCAGTCCAAGTCCGTCGAAAAAATTTCCCCAAAAAATTCATCCAAGCTCCTGCCGGTGTTTGCTCAATATACGGGGGCGAAAATCGCCGCTCCTGAAGCGACGATAGTGTACCGCAAAGGAGTATGC
>Ga0075030_100007086_pt1 | contig 9999 bp, 8 predicted proteins | sample LitLauG_LLR_2012_FD_71393 | JGI IMG/M metagenome (GOLD analysis project Ga0075030, IMG submission 71393) | Freshwater sediment microbial communities from Pennsylvania, USA - Little Laurel Run_MetaG_LLR_2012 | ecosystem: Environmental > Aquatic > Freshwater > Creek > Sediment | place: USA...
CTCCTTGTTCTGTGGACGGACGAACAGACGCGGGCCGCCCTAGCTGGCGTGCCCCGTCCCTGTGCACCTTCACCGGCATCCATGCCATGACCGACTCCTCCTGAGTACGCGCCAAAGCGGACGTCGGGTTCGCCACTGGCTCCCCGCCGGCCCAGGCGACCAAATTGCAGGCCAACAGATCAACGCCTCGTCCACAACATTCCCACAACGGGAACACCCAGAGTGATAGACGACCACGATCAGTGATGCAAGGGCCATTCTGCGTGGACTACCCCGGACCTAGTCAGCGCGGCCGAGACACGTCCACCGCTGACGATCCCAGTCCCCCCTGTCCGGGTCGCGACCACGCCGCTGCGCAGCCGACCTCAGCCCTGCGTCGGGTGCCGTGGCTTGGGGATGCGTCGTGTGCGATGCCGTACAGCGACCACTACTGGTCACGTCGGTTGCCGATCCGACCTGGCGCCGCCGCCTGAGGAACACCAACTGATTCCCCTACATCAGCCGCGGGCCGACGCGGCGGTGCACCGGACCGTGCTTCGCGGCGGTCGATGACCTCTATGGGGCGGGCGCGGCGAGCTGGACCTGGTCGCGGCCGGCTTGCTTGGCGCGGTACATCGCGGCGTCGGCCGCGGAGATCAGACCGGGCCCGTTGTCGGCGGCCGTCGGGTAGACGGCGACGCCGATCGACACGGTCTGCGTCCAGCCCTCGGGGAGTACCGACGCGGTCCAGTCGGGTGTGCGGGCACGGAGCCTGTTGGCGAGGCTGGCAGCGCCCGGGGTGTCGAGGCCGGGGCAGATCACGACGAACTCCTCGCCGCCGATCCGGGCCACGCTGTCGTAGCCGCGGAGATCGTCGGCTACCCCTTGGGCGAAGGAGTGCAGGACCGCGTCGCCAGCGTCGTGGCCGAGGGTGTCGTTGACCTGTTTGAAATGGTCGAGGTCCAGGTAGAGGAGCGCGACCGGTTCTCGGCTGCGTTCGGCGCGCGAGATCGCCTGCGCGAGATCACGCGTTCCCCGACGGCGGTTGCCGACGCCGGTGAGCACGTCGGTGTCGAGCTCGGCTTCGAGGTGGCGACGATCGTCGGCCCGGCTGAGCGAGCCGGAGAGGGCGACCAGCACCGCGTCGAGGGTCTGGCGCTCCGACGCTGAAGGCTCCCCCGCCCAGAACACCTCGATGCCGAACGAGCCGCCGGCTGTTTCGACGAGGTGGGCGTCCGACAAGACAGTGGGCTGTCCTGATTCCCGCTCGACGGGGCGACCGAATGCGCCGTGATCGGCGACAAGCTTGGCCCCGGTGGCCGTGGGCAGCGCGGCCAGGGCGGCGACCAGACCCGCCAGGGCCTCATCGGTGGCCTCGTCACCGAGCGTCGACGCGAGCTGCAGCGCGGCCGCCGCCGCCGCCCGACGCCGGAGGCGGTCGTTGTCGATGATCGCCTCCACCGAGGAGGAGACCAGCTCGGCGACCGTGGCGAAGAACTCGGCCCTGCCCGATGGGCACGCCACCATCAGCTCACCGACGTTCCGATCTGCGACACACAGCGGAACCGAACCGGGTGACGGGGTGTCGCCCAGGCGGCCGAAGGTGGCCTTGACCGGCGGGAGCCCATCCGCTTCGATGCGCACCGCACACCCCGCCAACCCGACGAACTGCGTCAAGATCGCGACGACATGCTCGGCGTAGGCGGCGATGTCAGCGCAGCCGCCAGCGACTTTGGCCAGCTCGAGGAGACAGTGGGTCTCCACCAGCTCGGCCAGCAGCGAGGACTCGTCCGTCCCGGCGCGGAACCGCTTCAGCTCGCCGTCTTGGGACAGCCCGATCGCCCTGAGACTGCTCATCCGGCTCGCTCCACCAGCTTCGCGGTGCGGTCGAACTCGGCTCGCGTTTCAGCGACGAGCGTCGCGGTTCGGCCGGCGTCGATACCGAGCACCTCGAGCGCGACCCCGAGCTCAGATCTCGGCTCGACCAGGCCGAGGTCCTCGACGAGACAGGCGAGCGCCTCCCCCGCGATCAGCACCTTGGTCAACGCGTCCCCGCGCCCTTCGAGGGGAACGTGATGGTCGTGCACTGCCCGCACCAACCGCGCCGGCAGCCGCCACGCCGTCAGGGCGGCAGCCCCCGCCTCGGCGTGCGTCGCCCCGAACATGTCGCGTTCGGCGTCGAGCAGCCCGGACCCCCCGGCTGTGGTCACCTCCTGATACAGGCGGGGGTCGTGGCGGTGCAGCAGCGCCGCGCCCAGATCGTGGAGCAGCCCGGCGCTGAACGCGTCCGCCGCGGTCATCCCGACCTGCCTAGCGACGACCGAGGCCGCCGCCGCGGTCGCCACCGAATGCGCCCAGAAGTCTTCCGGGCCGAAGTTGACGTACTCGGCGAGCAGCCCGTTGGCCGCGGCTGCCGCGACCCCCTTCACGGTCGAGAACCCCAGCAACACGACAGCGCGCGCCGCGCTCGTCACCGATCCGCTCAAGCCGTAGTGCGGCGCGTTCGCCAGGCGCAGCACCCGCGCGGACAGCGCCGGGTCCAGATCCACTACCGCACCCAACTGAGCTGCCGAGGCGTCCGGATCCGCGATCAAACGCAACACCTGCACCGCGGCCAGGGGCTGCGCCGGCAGGTGCGTCAACTCCTCGATGATCGAATTGTCCAATTCCTACCCCTCCGGTCACTCCAGCCGAAAGCCCGTCATGCCAATCGGACGAAAGGGCACGGTACGTAGCCGGGCGGCGCCGATTTTGCCTCGCCGGGCCGTGGAGGCTCTGCGGTGCCCTGGGTGCTGGGTATGGCACTGAGGCGGGGCCAGCTCAGAAGGCCGCTTCCCGAAGGCTGATCGGGGCGTCGGGATCGCCGGGTCGAGGACCGGCGTCGCTGGTAATCTGTCGAGCGGCAGGGCGGCCTGGTGGCTGCCGACGAGGCGGACCTTGCCAAGCGGGTGCCGATGGGCCGATCCTGGCGGGATGGCGATCTACGTGGTGACCGCGGCAGGCCCCTGGCCCGCCGCCAGTTCCACCAGCGCCCACCCCGTTCTCGGCGAGCTGTATGGCGTCACCCGCGACGGCCAGATGGGCCGGGCGGTCATCGCCTCCGTCCCCCGGGCCGACCTGGTCGCCTTCGAGCTGTTCCTCCGCGAGGCCGGCCGGGCCCACGATGAGATACGAAGCCTTAGCCGACTCGCGTTCCGCCACCTCGGTGGCGACCTCACCCGCGAGCGGGCTGCTGCTGGTGCGCTCGCCCTGCTCGTCGGCGACGAAGCCCTCGAGGTCCCCGTCGAGCTCCTCATGGCGAAGCAGCTCATCCGCGACGACCGATTCGTGCGGTATCTGCCGGGCGACAAGATCGGCGTCCCGTTCGACGGGCCGTAGTCCGCACCGCCGGGCGGTCACCACCCGGCGTTCACCGGCGCTGGGGGTCCGAACGATGGCCGACCGGAGCGCAAGCTCAGGCCGACGCGCCCGCGGTGCGTGACCGCGTCGGGCAGCCCGCACCGTTGAGCTGACGAGACTGACCCGACCGCGAGCCCGCGTCCCGGCCGGTTATCCCCAGCCTCGGTGAACCCCAGTCGCGGCCAACGAACGCCCGGGAACATTCAGTCGAATCGAAGTGTCCGGTCGACGACGTCGCAAGCAATCGATTCCACCGATCGGCCCGTCTCCGTCGAAGTGGCGATCAGACGGACGGCGGCCTCTCGCAGGCCGGCACCGATCTGTACCGAGACGATCCCCGTCGCCTGATGCACGACGGGCTTCGGCCCCAGCAGGACAACAAACTCATTGACCCCGACGTCCACGCTGCTCCCCTCATCGTCTGCGATGGTGACGCCAGGGTCCGGGGCGGGCTGCGGGTCGATGACGCAGCCACCCAACATATTACCGACGAACGCTGGGATGGGTCTGTCCGATCCTCCAGCAGGCGTTTTCGGATCCTCTCAGGCGAGGTCCGGGGACGCGCCTCCTGGGATACGTCTTGGGCCCGTGGCGCTCGCCGATCGCCAGGGGTCGCCGCGCGTTTCCACTGATCTGCTCTCGGCGCGGCCGACCCGAGTTGTCCACCCGCAGCCGCCCGGGTGTAGCAACAGGGGCCCACGCAACTGCATTCTGAGCGGCGAACTCTGTCCCGGTTCGGCGATCAGGAGTGGGTGGTGGCTCGTCGGTCTCGGAGGAGGAGACGACCGAGATCTGGGGGCGCCTCGAGCGGACAAGCCGCTGCGGGCGGTGTCTCGGGCCTTGGGCCGTGAGACCGCGTCGGTGCGCGAGTTCGTGTTGGCGTGCGGCGGGCGTCGGTTCCACCCGTCCGTCTTGCCGCGGCGGGGTGCTGCCTGTCGCTCGCCGACCGGGAGGAGATCTCCCGGCGGCTGGCGGTGGGCGGGTCGCTGCGGACGATCGCCGCGCGGTTGGGACGGACGCCGTCAACGGTGAGCGGGGAGGTGGCCGCGAAGGCGGCTCTGCACCACGCACGCTGGGCATCCGAGGTCGGGGTGTCGCCGCTGGCGCCCCTCCTCGCCTCGAAGCGAACTCCCCTGGTCAGCCGGCGCGGTCGAGGTCTGGCTGAACCGCACCGGGTTTGTTGGAGGCTCCCGGATCCCGGTGCGGTTCAGACTGAGGCTCTGAACACCCTAGTGGTCCGTCGCGGAATTGACTTGGCCGGTCGCGTTGGACTGTTCGGCTCATGCCCTCGCGCCGCCTGGCGGCGCGAGGGGCTCAGCCATTTTGCAGACAGACCGCGGGTGTCAACGCCGGTCGAAAACTGACCCCCTTCCAACGGTTGAAAATTGACCCCCTTCCCGAGGTCACCGTCACTGCGTGTGGTTGATGGTCAGCGGCTCACCTCCTCGGGGCGGGTTGTCGGCATCAGGTCTCGTCGGCTGGGACTTTGCCGAGGTCGCGGCCTTTGAGCCGGTAGCTGTCGCCTTTGAGGTTGATGACCTCGGCGTGGTGCACGAGCCGGTCGATCATGGCGGCGGCGACGGTGTCGTCTCCGAACACCTCACCCCAGCGGCTGAACGCCTTGTTGGAGCTGACGATCACGCTGGCGCGCTCGTAGCGTGACGACACGAGTTGGAAGAACAGGTTGGCGGCTTCGCCCTGGAACGGGATGTAGCCGACCTCGTCGATGATCACGAGCGGCACCCGCCCGAGTCGGCGAAGCTCGTCTTGGAGCTTGCCGGCGTCATGCGCGGCGCCGAGACGGTCGACCCACTCCGCGGCGGTCGCGAACGCGACGCGATGCCCGGCGAGACAGGCGCGGATGCCGAGCGCGATCGACAGGTGGCTTTTGCCGGTGCCGGGCGGGCCGAGGAACACGGCGTTGGATTTCGCTTCGATGAAGTCGAGGGCGCCGAGGTGGGCGACGACGTCTTTGCGGACGCTGCGCTGATGGTCGAAGTCGAAGTCCTCCAGCGTCTTGCGGGCCGGGAACCGGGCGGAGTGGATGCGGGCCTCGCCGCCGTGGGACTGGCGGGCGGAGACTTCCCGCTCGAGACAGGCGGCGAGGAACTCCTCGTGGCTCCACGCGTCCGCGCGGGCCCGCTCCGCGAGACGCTCCACCCCGGCGAGCAGGGACGGGTGCTTGAGCTCGCGGCACAGATACGTGAGATCGCGGGCGCCGCTCATGCCGCACCCGTGGCCCGGTCGTAGACGGCCAGGTCGCGGACCTCGACCTCGCCGTTGTCGGGCTTGGGAGCGCCGGCCAAGGCGCGGGCCGCCTCACGGGCCCGGTCATGGACCGGGTCGGTGACCGTGACGTGGCTGGCCAGCACCCGCTCGTGGCGGGCGACGACCTCGGCGCCCAACGTCACGATGACGGTGGCGTCGTCGACTTTGACGTGCACCCGCCGCCCGACGGCCTTGGGGTGCACCGAGTAGTCGTTGGTCTGGTGGCGCACCCAGTGGTCCGCGGGGAGACGCAGGTCGTGATGGGAGTCCATGTCGGGCAGCACCGGCGGCAAGGCCATCATCGCCGCGAGGTCCTCGTCGATGCGTTCCGACGGCCGGCACCGCAACCCGGAATGGACCCGGACGTTGGCCTTGGTCTCCAACCACTCGCCGAGCTGGGTGTTGAAATCGTCACGGTCCGCGAACGTCCGCCCGGGCATGAAGCTGGTCTCGAGATAGCCGTTTGCGCGTTCCACCACCCCTTTGCGTTCTGGATGGCCTTTGGCCAACACGATCGACCCCATCCCGAGCGTGCCCTTCAGGCGCAGGTAGTCGCGCGTGTAGATCAGCCGACGTCCTCGGCGCACCGAGATCGCCGGCTCCCCGTCATACACCCCGACGCGCGGCACCCTCCCCAACTCGACCAGCAACCCGAGATGGCCGCCGAGGACATCGGCGGACTCCTTCGAGGCGATCATCCGGGCCAGGATCAGCCGCGAGTAGCACGGCACCCCGACCAGCACCGGCAACACCGCGGTCTGGCCGCGCCCGACCGGGATCGCATAGTCGGGGAACCACAGATCCCACTGGCCGAGCTCGCCCGGCTTGTACTCGGTGCGCCCGAACGCCTCGGGCAGCTGATAGGCCGGGCGGAGCTCCGCGACCCGCTCGCGCAACACCGTGATCCCGCGCGTCCAGCCGATCCGCTCCGCGATCACCGTCGCTGGCATGTCCGGCGTCACAGCCAACAACCGGCGAATCGCCGGCTCGAAGGCGTCCACCGCCGAGCCCGGCCGCTCCCGCTCATAGTGCGGCGCCTCCTCGGCGCGCAGCGCGGCGCGCACCGTGTTGCGGGCCACACCCAGCTTGCGCACGATCGCCTTCACGCCCATGCCCTCCGCCCGGTGCAACCGTCTGATCTCTGCCCACTCCTCCACGTCGATCACAATCCCTCTCCCGGTCGGCCACATCGGCCAAGCCAGGCTCAAGTCCAAACCACTGCCGGTGGTGGACCGTCGGGACAGGGGGGTCAGTTTTCGACCGGCGATAAGGGGTCAGTATTCAGGCGGCGGCGACAGCGGGAGCCTCCCGCGCCTGGTCGTCACCGACGCAAGAGTTGATCGTGTCGACCTGCTCGGACCGGGCGCATCCCTTGACTGGACGCCGGGTTGGCCGCGGGGGGTGCGGTGAAGCCGGTGCGGGGCATCTCGCCCCAAGCGGGGTCGCGTCCGCGTACGCTCGACCACAGCCCGCGGAGTCGCCACCAGGCGTGGAGCTGGCGGTAGCCGAGGTTCTCCGCGACGGCGGCGAGCGCACCGATGCCGATGTCGCGCCATTCGGTGGAGTGGTGGGGCGTGAGCTGATCGATGGCCAGAGCCGCGAAGGACAGCAGCACGCCGTAGGCGAGCGCGACCGTGGCGAGAAGGAGTGCGAACGACACGTTGACTAGGCCGAAGGCCAACCCTACGGCCACGGCTGCGATGCCGAGCAGTTCGACGATGGGGCCGAGGAGCTCGAAGAACAGGTAGTAGGGCAATACGACCAGGCCGACCCGGCCGTAGCGCGGGTTGAACATCATCCGACGCTGTTTCCACAACACCTGGGCGAGGCCGTGGGACCACCGGCGACGTTGCCGGCCCAGGACCCGCCGGTCGCGGGGGAGTTCGGTCCAGCAGGCTGGCTCCGGGACGAAGACCACGGCGTACTCTCGGCGGTGCTCGCGCAGGTGGCGGTGGAGCGTGGCGACCAGGTCGGCATCCTCGCCAAGCGAGTTGGCGTCGAGGCCCCCGACCTCGAGAATGGCGTCCCGGCGAAACAGGCCGAAGGCACCGGAGATGATGAGAAGGCCGCTGAAACGGGACCAGCCGGTCCGGCCGAGCAGGAAGGCCCGCTGGTATTCGACGACCTGGATGCGCTCGATCCATCGCCGCGGTTGGCCGACCTCGACGACCTGACCGCGGTACACCTTCGCGCCGTTGACCGGCCGGATGGCTCCGCCCGTCGCGACGACGCGTTGCGGATCCGTGAGGAAGGGCTGCACGACTCGCAATAGGGCGTCGGGGTCGAGCAGCGAGTCGGCGTCGACCATGCAGACCAGCGGGTAGCGGGCGACGTTCAGCCCTGCATTGAGCGCGTCCGCGCGCCTGCCGGCGTTGGCTTTGCGGACGACGACGAGCGGCTCGTCGCCGGCAGAGGGAACGTGCACGGAGCGGATCTCGCCACGAAGGGGAACGGCGGTGTCGATGGTCGGCGCGACCTCGCGGAGGTCGTATTCGCGGCGGAGGAGCTCGAAGGTGTCATCGGTCGAGCCGTCGTCGACGACGACTACCTCGAACTGCGGGTAGCGCAGGGTCAGCATGCCCCGGACGCTGTCGATGATCCCGGCCGACTCGTTGAACGCGGGTACGAGGATCGAGACGGCCGGGGTGAGGGGATTGGCGAAGATGTCATCGCGGCTGGCGGGGTCGGGCCGCCGCACGGAGCGGACCATCGTCGCAGCCGCGCCGGCGATGACCACCAGGTACGTCGCGTTGAGCGCCACGAAGTAGGTCAGCACGAACCAGTTGAAGTCGACGACGAAGTCGACGAGCCATCTCATGACGCCAGGGGTATGGCCGACAGCACGGTGCCGCCCTCGGGGGGGGACGGCGACGACGGGGTGTCGGCGAGCCACGTTCGTCCCTGTCCGAGGGATCCCAGCGCGGTGGTAGCTGCCGCCGAGATCCTGCCGGGTCGTGCGGACGCTTCGAGCAGCAGCGCGAGTGCCCGGCGATCACCGATCTGGCCGAGCGCGCCGACGAGTGCCACGCACCGGTCGATGTCAGGGTCCCGGCCGCTCATCAGACGCTCGAGACGGCGCATCAGGAGCTCGACCGCGGTGGGTCGCCCGAGCCGGCCCAAGGCGGTCGCCGCCGCCGCCATCGCCGCCGGGTCGTCGTCGTCGAGCATGCCGATCAGTTCGAGCTCCGCTTCGCCAGCGCGGAGCAGCCCGAGCAGCTCGGCCGCGACCCGCCTGGTGCGGGGGTCGCCGGAGCTGACGCGGCTGGTGAGCGGTGCGATCGCCGGTGGCCCGATTCGGTGGATGGCCAGGGCCACCGTGTGCGCGGCAAGCGGACGGGATCGTCGGCGACGCAGGAGGGCGTCGATCGCCAAGGGCGAGCCGATCCGCCCGAGCGCGCGGACGGCGACGTCTCGGACCTGACGGTCGCGGTCTCGGAGGGCAGCGATGAGGACCTCGACATCGGCGGCCCGCGCGAGCAGGTCCAACATCACGACCGATCGCAGTCTCACCGTGCTCCAGCGGGAGTTGACACCTCGGCGCGCTGCGTCGTCCACGCCGTGTGCTACGAGGATGTCGGCGAGGGCTTCACGGTCGGAGCCCCGGACCTTGGACAGCAGGTCACCGGCGATCTCGACGACGGCCCTGCGCTCAGGTCCGTTGAGTGGCACGGCACCGGAGTCCCCCCCGCTCATCCAGGCGAGGACGAGCGCTCGCCATCGCTCGGTGCGCGCTGCCCTGGCCCGGCGACGCCGTCGATGCGCGACCTGCGCGGTGACGATCAGTAGTCCCAGCATGACCAAGGCGATGAGACAGGCGACCAGGGCCGCCGCGAAGGCCGCTCGGACGCTCATCGCCGGGATCGTGCCAGCGCCGCCCCCACCCGGCTCGCCAGCTCGCGGGGGCTGAACGGCTTGACCACGTAGTCATCGGCGCCGGCGGCGAAGGCCCTCTGCACTGCCACCTCCTGAGCCTTCGCCGTCAACATGACGATCGGGACCCGGGCAAGTTCGGGGTCACCTCGGACGGCTTCACACACCTCGAGGCCGTCGAGCCGCGGCATCATCCAGTCGAGCACGATCAAGTCAGGGCGCTCGGCGTGGGCCGCGGCGAGCGCCTCCTCGCCGTCGCGGGCCACAACAACCCGGTAGCCGACGGCTTCCAGCTTGAACTGGATGAGGGCGCAGATGTCGTCGTCGTCGTCGGCCACCAGGACCAGGCCCGTTCCGGGCTCCTCGTGGGCGCGAGCCGCAGCCCACTTCTCCGTCCTCCTGGTCACTAGTCCAAGAGATCGGCCGATCGGCGACCGCGCTTGAGACGGCGGGCGGAAGTCGTGCCGGTCGCTCAGCCCGGCT
>Ga0075030_100007088_pt1 | contig 9996 bp, 12 predicted proteins | sample LitLauG_LLR_2012_FD_71393 | JGI IMG/M metagenome (GOLD analysis project Ga0075030, IMG submission 71393) | Freshwater sediment microbial communities from Pennsylvania, USA - Little Laurel Run_MetaG_LLR_2012 | ecosystem: Environmental > Aquatic > Freshwater > Creek > Sediment | place: USA...
TGCATCGAACGCCAGTGGCTCATCGGCACGATCAAGAAGGTACAGCAGATGATCAACCGGCTGGAGCTGGAAATCCGCTAGAGCCTGCCATCCTGTACCCGCTGACGGACCCGCCGTTTGTGGCCCCTAATTTAATGGCGGAATCGAGGGTAGTTGACGTACCACGCCCAAACAACTCCTGTGGTCCTCGAAAAGCCCGCGAAGCAGCCTCGTGGGAACCTTGCCGATCAGTCCCCTACCAACGCGCTTGTGACCTGTTCCTTCCACGAGGCTGTATCGTCTCGTCGAAGTGGTGCGGCCAATCCCTAGTCGCGGAGACGAAAGAGGAGCTGTCTCACGAGGCAATCGTGGAGGGATGCCGGCGCTGCGCCGGCGACCACATCGGCAGCGTTACCAGCGCGGCAACACCCGCTTCCAATTCGGGTCCACGTGCTTCCGCATCTCCGCCTCGTCGTCCCGCTTGCGGAAAGGAATCTTCTCGTACCGCTCGCGGCCCCGCGCCACCTGGTCGTAGTCCACATCTACCCCCAGGCCCGGCTTGTCCGGAATGCGCACGCATCCGTTGACGAACGGAATGCGTCCGCCCGCCGCCACTTCGTCCTCGGCCGTCTGCCACGGATAATGCGTGTCGCACGCGTAAGTCAGGTTGGGACAGGCCGCCGCCACGTGCGTCATCGCCATCAGGCTGATGCCCAGGTGGCTGTTGGAGTGCATCGAAAGCCCCATGCCCAGCACCGCGGTCAGGTGCGATAACTGCTGCACGTTGCGCATGCCGCCCCAGTAGTGCGGGTCGGAAAGCACAATTTGCACGGCGTTCAACTCCCGGGCGCGCGGCACGTCGGCAAAACACGTCACGGCCACGTTGCTGGCCTGTGGAGTGTGGTTGCCCTCCGCCGCCAGGCGCCGGTTGACCTCGCCCATCCCCTCCAGCGTCGCGCACGGGTCTTCCAGGTAGCCGCCATTCGAAAGTTCGTCTTTCAACTCGCGCCCAACCCTCACCGAGGTCTCCACGCTCCAGGCGCAGTTCGGGTCGATGCGCAGCGGGTACGCCGGTCCGAACTCACGCCGCAGCGCACGGATGCTCTCCATTTCGATCGCGGGCTCGAGCACGCCGCCCTTCAGCTTGATCTCGCGGAAGCCGTATTGCGCGATCATCTGCTTGCACGACCGCACGCAAGCCGCGGGGTCGAGAATTTCGCCATACTCATCGGGGCGGGCGTCGCCCTCCGCGCCACCACCTCCACCGTGCTTATAAAACAGGTACGCCGAGAAGCCGACTTCGTCGCGCACCCGCCCGCCGATCACGTCGCAAACCGGCTTGCCCACGGCTTTGCCAATCAGGTCGAGGCAGGCAATCTCGATCGCGGCGAACGTGCGGGTGTGGCGGTCCAGCGGGTTCTCGCCCGGCACCAGGTAAGTTTGCGAACGGCCGCCCGGAGCGTCCGCCGTCTGGCGTTCGGCATCGGCCGTCAGATCGCGATACAGGCCGGCAAGCTGGAAAGGGTCCATGCCGGTGACACGATGCCGCACCGCTTCCAGGCCCGCCAGCGGCCCTTCGCCGCCGTAGGTCTCGCTGTAGCCGGTGATGCCGGAATCGGTTCTCAGTTCGACGATGGTGCGCAACGCGAACGGCGCGTGCAGCCCGTACGAGCTGCGCAGTGGGGGATCGGCGATGGCGATGGGGTGCAAAACCAACTCGGTGATCCGCATGGCAAGTGAATTGCTCTATTCAGTGGCGAAGAAAGGGAAACATGGACGCCTTTGTGATCTCCGCTACACTGGTTGGCAGCTTCCTGGCAGCCTTTGTGCTCCAGAAAGCCGCCTTGGAGGGTTTGTTTCGAATGATGGGCCGTACCCGCCACTAACCGCTACGACTTGCGCGAGCCGCGCCGCGGGTTTCGCAATTGCGATTGCCGCACCTTAATTCTCTTCCGCTTGGGCTTGCTGATCACGAAGGTGCCGCTGCCCAGATATTCCGCCTTGTACAGTTTGTCGTCAGCCATTGATCTCCCATTGTACCGCGCATTATTCTGAAAGAGAGCATGGCGGCGCCACGGACACCAACGGGGGGAGAGACGTCGCCGCTGGATTTGGCGGAAGTGCCCGCCGGCGGGCAGTTGGGCGCCGTTCCGCATACCTTCCGCGCGTTGCGCCACCGCAATTTCCGCCTCTTCATCGGCGGCCAGATCGTCAGCCTGGTCGGCACCTGGATGCAGAACGTGGCGCAAAGCTGGCTGGTTTACCGCCTGACGCACTCCGAACTGCTGCTGGGCACCGCCTGGTTCTGCGCGCAGATCGCGGTCTTCGCGCTGGGACCTCTGGGCGGGCTGGCGGCCGACCGCTACTCGCGTCACAAAGTGGTGATTCTTACACAGACGCTATCGATGTTGCAGGCCTTTGTTCTGGCTGCCCTCACCCTCTCCGGCCGCGTGCAGGTGTGGCACGTCCTGGTACTGGCGGGCCTGCTGGGCTGCATTAACGCCTTCGACATGCCGGGACGCCAGGCGCTGGTGATCCAGATGACCAGCAAGGACGATCTCATCAACGCCATCTCGCTCAACTCCGCCATGTTCAACGCCGCCCGTGTGATCGGGCCGGGAATCGCCGGTGTGCTGGTGGCGGCCGTGGGAGAGGGCACCTGCTTCGCATTGAACGGCGTCAGTTTTCTGGCCGTGATCGGCGGCCTGGCGGCGATGCGGCTGCCCGCATTCCAGCCCAAACCGCCCTCCTCGCCTTGGGCGCACTTGACCGATGGTTTCCGTTATGTGTGGCGTCACCACGAGGTCCGCCGTGTACTCGCCGTGATGGCAGCAGCCACGATTTCCGGCATGCCGGTGCTGGTGCTGATCCCGTTTTTTGCCGACGACATCTTCCATCGCGGTTCGCGCGGGTTGGGATTCCTGATGGGCGCCATGGGAGTCGGGGCGGTGGTCGGCACTTTGGTGCTGGCCCGCCGAACCCAGGTCAAAGGCTTGGCACGTGTCATGGTCTATAGCGGCCTGCTCGCCGGCGCAGCCTATGTGGCCTTCGCGTTCTCCCGGCAGTTTTATTTTTCTTTGGCCGTAATGCCTCTCATCGGATACAACGTGATGCGGCAGATGGCCTCGGCGAACACCACCATTCAAATGCTCATTCCCGACGAATACCGCGGGCGCACCATGGCGCTCTATGCGATGACCGTGGTGGGTCTGGGGCCGTTTGGAAGCCTCGCGGCCGGTGCTCTGGCCGGCAGGTTCGGCGCCCGCGCCACGGTGGCGGCCGGAGGCGTTGTGGCTTTGCTGGCGGCGGCAACGTTCGCCTGGAGCTTGCAGAGGAGACCGATTGCATAAGCCTGTTTTCCGAGTGTTCGCGAGCCTGCTGCTCTTGGCGGCGCCGGCCGTTGCCCAGACGGATCCGCGCGCCCAGGCGCTGTGCGGCCAGATCGGCGGCATCGCGGATACGCTGACCAAAATTTCCGGAATGCCGCTCAAGCACCCGGTTCCCTGCGACTACATCAGCAAGGCCAAGGTCAACGAGTTCCTCAAGAAACGCGTGAAAGACGTCGCCAAGCCCGAAGAGATCCGCGCCGAGGAGTTGACGCTCAAGAAATTCGGCCTGGTGCCACGGGATTTCGACCTGGCCAGGAACACCGTCGACCTGCTCACCGAACAAGCCGCCGCCTTCTATGACTACGACAAGAAGAAGCTCTTCATCACCGATTCCACGCCCTCCGACACGCAGGAGCCCGTGCTGGCGCACGAACTCTCGCACGCCATCGCCGACCAGAGCTACAACCTGTCGAAGTTCATCCGCTCGGGCCGCAAAAGCGATGACGGCTCCACGGCGCGTCTGGCCGTGATGGAAGGCCAGGCCACCTGGCTAATGTCCGAATTCCTGGCGCGCAAGATGGGGCAATCGCTGAAAGGCTCCCCTTCGCTGGTTTCCATGATGAGCACCATGAGCGATACCGCGGGCGGCCAGTTCCCGGTCTTCGATAACTCCCCGCTTTATCTGAGGCTGACGCTGGTCTTCCCCTACACCAAGGGCATGCTGTTCCAGAACGCGCTCTTCGAGCGCGATGGCGCGGCCGGCTTCAGCGAAGTCTTCCTCAAGCCGCCGGTCTCCACCCAGCAGATCATCCATCCCGACAAATACTTCGCCGGAATCAAGCCCACCCAGCCCGAAGTTCCTGATCCGCACTTGAAGCGAGCCTATAAAAGCCTGGTTGGGGGGACGCTGGGCGAGCTCGAGCATTCAGTAATGCTGGAGCAGTACCTGGGCAAAACCCGCGCGGCCGAGCTTGCGCCGCATTGGCGCGGCTGCACGTTCGAACTGTTCGAGAACCGTAAGGCCGCGCGCACTGTGCTCCTCTATGCCGTCGAATGGGACAGCGAGCAGAGCGCCAGCCAATACTTCGAGGCCTATCGCGCCGTGCTGAAGAAGAAGTGGAAAGCCATGGAGGTCGCATCGGAGAGCGCCGATTCCGTCACCGGTACCGGCGACGATGGCCGCTTCGAATTGCGCCACAAAGGGAACCTGGTCACCAGTGTGGAAGGCCTGGACCCTACGGTAAACTGAGAATCATGCGAACTACGGCACTCCTGTTGTTTTCCCTGGTGGCCCCCATCTTGCGCGCCGGCGAGGTCCCCCGCCCGGCGCCCGATTTCGGCATCAATCTGGCGCCGGGCAAACAAATCCACCTGAGCCAGTACAAGGGCAAGACGGTGGTGCTGGCCTTCATCCTGACGTATTGCACGCATTGCCAGAAAACGGTCGGCTTCCTGAGCAACCTTCAGCAGGAGTACGGTCCGCGCGGCTTGCAGGTGCTGGCCTCGGCGGTCGATCTGCCCACCGCCGTGCCCGGGTTCATCCAGAAGTTCAATCCGCCGTTTCCCGTGGGATTCAACCCCAACGAAGAGGCCATGGGCTTCATGCAGCACGTGCCGATGATGACTGCGTACATGCCGATGATCACTTTCATCGACAAGGGCGGCGTCATTCGGGGACAATACGAGGGCACCGACCCGTTCCTGAGCGAGGCCGTGCAGGAGCGGAATCTACGCGCGAAAATCGAGGAACTCGTGACGCCCGTCAAACCGGGAAAGAAAACGGCGAAGTAACACGGCCATTTCTGGCTGTGTTTCTTATTTTGCGGCCACTTCCGCAGGCTGAGCGGCCTTCTTGCCGGCCCGCGAATCCTTGTACTTTTTCTCAAACCGGTCGATGCGCCCGGCGGTGTCCACCAGTTTCTGACGGCCCGTGAAAAACGGGTGGCACGACGAGCAGATTTCCACGCGGATATCGCCCTTGTGGGTCGATCGCGTCTTGAAGCTGTGGCCGCAAGCGCAGATAACCTTGACTTCGTTGTAAGCGGGGTGAATACCGGCCTTCATGTTGGTACGGGGATCCTTTCGAGACTTTCAGTATAACAGAGTCGCCGCGACCCCTTCTGGTCGCGAAAAGCGTAAAAACCCCGCAGGCTCGCGAACGAACCCGCGGGGTTTCGGGGTAGCCTACGGATGAAACCTGAGGCTTGTAGCTACGCAAGAGGCAGCCGGTCCACAGGAACTTGATCCCACCACTGAAGCGGGATCGGCTACGTTAGAGGCTCGACTTCAACAGTCGGCCACCTCTCGCGGTCTTTTACTATCCATTTTTCTGGACCACCTCCTTTTTCAGTGATGCTTTGATCCTCTCATGCCCCTGACCGATTTGTCAATATGATATTCCGTAGAAGTTCCGGAAAGCGCCGCCTAGTGGGGCTCCACAATCTCCACACAACAATATGTAGTATTCGAGTTACAGGTGACGGGCAGCGAACCGGCACATCGCCAGGCCGTCCATCAGGTTGAAGGGGAATTGCCCGGTGGTGTAGTGGCCGCACGGCAGATGGAACACTTCGTGCCGTAACCGCATCTCGCGAAAGTACTTCAGCACCTGCCGGGAGTACACCGGCAGAAACGTGCTGTCGTGGCTGGCCCACACCAGCAGGCTCCGCAAGTCGCGGCCGGGCAGACGGTCCAAATAGGCGGCCGGGCTGATCACCGACCAATATTCCCGCAGTTGTTCCTGCGTGATGCGCCCGTCAAACCCCTGGCGCACGTTCTGCGTCGAGAGCCCGGTCCACACCACGTCCGAAAAGTACATCGAAACGTGGTTGAAGATTCCCACCTTCACCCGCGGATCGTGGGCCGCCGCGATGAACGCTACGCACGAACCCAGACTGGTGCCGAGAATCCCCACACGCGAATAGCCCTGTTGCCCGAGCCAGTCCAGGCAGGCCCGCGTGTCGATCACCGATTGCCGCGCGGCATGGATGGTGCGGCCCACGTTGCTCGAGACGTGGTAGTCGGCACGCTGCGTCTCGGCCGGACGCCGCTCCGCATGATAGGCCATCGTCATACGCAAGGCACTGATTCCGAACCGGTTGAGCAGTTTCGCCAGGCCCACGTGTCCGTCCGGCCCGGAATTCCACTGGGGCAGCACCACCAGCGCCCGCCCCCGGTCTTTCGATGCCGGCAACCACAAGGCGTGCGCCGTGTTGTTCTCCGGGTAGCGGGTCGCCACCGGACTGGTAAAGGTAAGGCGTGAGCCCCGCAGTTGGTAGTCGGCCACGGGCGGATAGGCGAAGAATCGCTCTGAATCCTGTAGGGCGCCGTCCACAAACCGCGAGACACATTCCGCCGAATCGCCGTTGGCATCGGCCGGACAGGCTGGGAAAGCGCAACTACTCAACCAGTCCGTGCCCCAGTCGAAGGGACGCACCACCCGGTTGGTGTCGCGCGTGGCGAGGTTCCGTTCCCAATTTTCGATCCAGCGGGCGTAGATTCCGGTCATGCAGTGAGAAGACCAGTTTACCAAAACGGCAAAAAAGAACCCCGCTCACGGCAGATGGAACCGGAGCGGGGTGGCAACGCCCAAGAAGAGGCAACTCGCCAAAGCGGAAATCCTCTAAATTGCCCATCAGTGGGCTTGCACGCCGAACGCCATTCGTAAGTGCTTGAGAAACCACGGCGCAGCCCGGAGTTATTCAGGAATCCGGAGGATTGTGCTACGGTTTCCGGGAATTCCCCCGTGCCCGTAAGTGAGAGCAAAGCACGCCGCGCCCGCGTATGCTAGAATCCGCTCACCAAGGCGCAGAGAAGAGATTTCGGAGGTCACCATGGCTCCCAGACTGCCGCTTTTACTGTTGATCCTGGCGTTGATTGTCCCTTCCAGGCCGGTGAGGATGGCCGCGCAGCATCTCACGCCCTGTCATGTCCCGCTGTCGCCGATTTTGATGAAGACGGCGTGCCGGATCTAGCCTGCGGCTACCGGAGCGCAACCGGCGGACGCGTGACTGTTTATCGGGGGAACATCGACGCCATCTATCCGAACAGTCCCGAGGCCCAACTCCGCAAATCCACCGGCCAATCCACCGATGCGCCGTTTCTTTCCCCCGCCCGAATCTTCGAACTCCCCGAATCTCCGGACTTCCTGTCCGCCGGAGATTTCGACGCGGACGGCCACTGGGACCTGGCCGCGGGCGCACTTGGAAGCACCAGGCTATACTTGCTCCGAGGCGATGGCCACGGCGGTTTCGCGGCGCCAGAGTCGGTGTCCTTAGCCGGCGCCATTACGGCCATGATCGGCGGCGAAGCCGGCCGCCCCGACGGCCTGATAGATCTCGTCTTGGCGTTAAGATCCGCGCACGGAGCGCAGTTGGCGATTTTTCAGGGACCCGAAGGAGCCTTGTGCACCAAGCCCGAAGCAATCCCTCTGCCCGCGGAAGCGAACGAGCTTGCGCTGGGCAGATTCTATGGCGGACCCTTCATCGATCTGGCCGCGGCGCTGGGATCCAGGCTCGTCTTAGTTCGCGGCTAGGACCACACGCTACAAACGGTCGCCGCTCCCTTCATGATCGCAGGGCTGGCGGCCGGGAATTTCCAGGGCGGCCCGGACGATCAACTCGCGCTTTTGGCTGAGAACGGCCAGATCCATGTCCTCGGCGTTACCAGTGGCGCCGCGTCACTCCATCGGCTGGCCGCCGTAACGGCGGGCTCGAAACTGGTTTCCGCCAAGGTCTCAACCGGCACGGGTCAGGACTTGGTCGTGCTGGATCGCGCGCACCGGCAACTTCATTTCAGCGTTGGGGCCGGGGATGTCACGTCGTTCGAGACTGAAGCCGAGCCCAGGGCGGTTCTGCCCATGCGTCTAAGTTCGAGCGCGCGCCGCAGCCTGGTCCTCTTGCGCCAAGGTCACAGGGCTCCCGCCGTCGCATTGGCCGCGGCCGGCCCGTGTTCACGGTGACCAACACCAATCCCAGCGATGGGGTCGCGGGTTCACTGGGCGCGGCGATCGATGCCGCCAACGCCACCAGCGGCGGAAGCACGATCGTTTTTAACATCTCTGGAAACGGGCCGTTCACGATTCCGTTCTGTACCGCCAGCGCGAACATCAAGCAATCGGTGGTCATCGATGCCACCACGCAGCCAGGATACAAGGGTGCGCCGGTCGTGCAACTGCTCGGCGCACCCGGAAACAACCGGCTGAACGGGTTCTCACTGATAGCCGCGAACGCGGTCACCATTCGCGGCTTCGCCATCACCAGCCTCGCCTTAGGCGTTTACGTCGTGGTGGGAGGCAATCACATCATCGAAGGGAATTACATCGGGACGGACTTGGCGGGCAATATCGCGACCGGTCTGTATGGCGACGGGAGTGCGGCCGGCGTGGGCATCGAAAACTCGAACAACGTTCAGGTTGGCGGAACCACGGCCGCGGCGCGCAATGTGATCTCGGGCAACTTGGCCGGGGTGATTACGAACGTTGCGGCCACGATTCAGGGCAATTACATCGGGGTCAACGCGCAAGGCACGTCGGCGGTGGGCAATCAAAACTACGGCGTGTATGGCGCGATGAACGCGGTGATCGGAGGGACCACGGCTGGGGCAGGCAACGTCATTTCCGCCAACAACGTTTCCGGGCAGGCATATTGCGGCGGTGTTCGCGCCGATGCCGCTGGTCAACTGGTGCAGGGGAATTATATTGGCACGAATGCCGCGGGAACGGCCGCGCTCGGGAATCATGGAAACGGGCTCTGCCCCGGCCAAATTCAGGTCGGGGGCACGACACCCGCGGCGCGCAACGTGATCTCCGGCAACACCGGCGACGGCATCGGCGGCGGCGTCGGCATTGTAGTACAAGGCAATTACGTCGGCACGGGGGCGGACGGCGTGAGCCCGGTCGGCAACGCGGGACATGGCGTGTCCGCGACCTGCTGCGAGATCATCGGGGGCACGACGGCGGGCGCGGGTAATGTGATCGCGTTCAATGGCGGCGCGGGGGTACTGACGCCTCCGGATCGCGACTTCATTCGCCGGAACTCCATTTTTTCGAATGCCACTCTAGGCATCGATAACGGAAGCTATCAGGACCGGGGCGATGGAGTGACCCGGAATCGAAACTGCGCCGGCACCAACTTTCCCGTGTTGACGTCCGCCGTGTTCACGGCGGCGACGACGATTGCCGGTACGCTGAATAACGATAGCAATGCTTCGGTGGATATCGACTTGTTCGGCAACGCTTCGTGCGACCTGTCAGGTTACGGGCAGGGACACACTTATCTCGGATCCACCACCGGGACCACGGACAGTTCCTGTAATGCAAGCTTCGACGTTGCGTTGCCCTTGGCTAATTGGGGCGAGCCCTTCATCACCGCAACCGCCACCAACGTTAACGGCCCACATCCGGTAGGCAGCAGCACCTCTGAATTCTCCGAATGCCTGCTGGCGCCGGTTCCCAGGGCGACCCTCAACGTGGGAACCACTCAGTCGGCCAACCCCTTGGATACTCTGCCCGCCAGCGTTCGCGTGGTCGACTCCAATGGGAATCCCATCGCGGGCGCGCCCGTGACGTTCTCAGTCAGACACCCCCCGCGGAGCGGGTGGCTTGATGAGTTGGGCCGCCTCAAAGGCGGTCGGTCGTAGGTCTAGGCGTCGCGCTAAAGCGCGCCTTTGTTAACTCTTCAGAATTGTC
>Ga0075030_100007094_pt1 | contig 9995 bp, 12 predicted proteins | sample LitLauG_LLR_2012_FD_71393 | JGI IMG/M metagenome (GOLD analysis project Ga0075030, IMG submission 71393) | Freshwater sediment microbial communities from Pennsylvania, USA - Little Laurel Run_MetaG_LLR_2012 | ecosystem: Environmental > Aquatic > Freshwater > Creek > Sediment | place: USA...
GTCTTCCCGCGGGGTACGCTCCCCACGGCATCCACGTCATCGGTAACCAAATCTATGTTGCCTATGCCATGCAAGATGGTCTCAAACACGACGCCCGGCCCGGCGCCGGCTCGGGGCAGGTGGATATCTTTGACACGAACGGCAATTTCGTCAGCACCTTCGTCGCCGTCGGGGGTAAGCTCAATGCGCCGTGGGGCGTAGTGGCGAGCCCGGCAACCTTCGGAGAGTTTCCGAATGCAATTCTGGTGGGAAACTTTGGCGATGGCACCATCAACGCGTTCGATGCAACCGGCAAGTTTCTCGGCCAGCTCACCGACTCTTCGAACAACGTGCTGGTGAATCCCGGCTTGTGGGATATGGTGTTTGGCGGAGGCGGTCCCTCCGGTGATCCAAAAACTCTTTATCTCACCGCTGGAGGCAGCAACCAACCCAACTTCCCAGCTGGAGGGAGCACCACCAGTGTATTTGCCAGCCTTGTTCCTGCGGCCGCGGTCAGCAGTCCAAACTTTTCCTTGAGTCTCTCCGCCCAAAGCGCAACCGTCACGCCGGGCGGTTCGGCTAATTTGATGATCAGCGCCAGCGCGGTAGGAGGATTCAACGGTCAGATTGCGCTTACCTGCTCCGCACCTGCCGGGCTGACTTGTGCTTTCAACCCCACAACGATCTCTCCCGGATCGAGCGCTTCCTCTTCCACCTTGACCATCTCTGCTGCCGCGACGCCGCCGGGTGGCGGCCCCTACGGCATCATGGGGACGGGTGTGCTCCCTGGTCTGGGGCTGTTCGGAGCCGTTCTCGCGACTCGCAAGCGGAAACCCCTTACACGCAAGAGCATTCTGTCGATGAGTTTGCTGGGGTTGCTGCTTGTCGTATCAATGTTTGCCCTCGGATGCGGTAGCAATTCAAAAGGCCAAACGGCCCCATCCCAGGTCACCTTGATGGTCACAGGGACGTCCGGCTCACTAAGCCATTCAGCCCCTGTAACCATAACCATCAACTAAGACAACTTTGGCACGGGCGCAATTCGGTGCGCCCGTGCCCAAGCTCCTTTACGACTTGGATTACGTGGTGGTCGCAGGTAGTTCCGCGAGGCGAAGCTTACACGCCGACAGTGATCGGCAGTGATGGCACTGCCTACGCCATTAACAAGGCGGTACTCGACGCCATCGGACACTGAAGTTGGGGCGGAGCGAAAATACCGCGTAGAGACGCGGCTTGCCGCGTCTCCCCCCGGCGCCCAAAGGCGCCACCTTGGGGGCGGATCTCAACCTTGAGGCGCAACGCTCACGGCAGTTGCCAAACGATCGTGCTTTCTTGAACCCGCTAATGATCGGAATTTGTGATGTGGCCGTCGTTCCAGGAATAGCTTCCAAAACGATCGAGGGCCAGTAGAGGCTTTTCATGGCTGAGGCACACCGTCTTCTACCCATCGAACGCACAGCGTCCATGCCGCTCCTCGTCCACCTGGAAGAGTTGAGGAAACGAATCATTTTGTCAGTCGTCGGGGTACTCGTCGGCTTTCTCTCGTGCTGGTCCTTTGCTGACCGTATTTTTGGTTTGATGCAGCAGCCGATCATCCAGGCCCTTCGCCACCACGGGCTCGGCGGTGGGTTGGTCTATTTAAACCCAACTGAACCCTTTAATCTCTATCTTGAGGTCGCGTCTGTTGCCGGATTGTTTGTGGCCTCTCCTTTTGTGTTCTACCAATTGTGGCTGTTTATCGCTCCGGGACTGTATCGCAAGGAAAAACGCTATGTCCTGCCATTTTTACTGAGTACGGTTGGTTTGTTCATAGCCGGAGGCCTTTTTGGCTACAAGATGGTCTACCCGGCGTCCTTGGACTTCTTAATCGGATACGGCCAACGTTTCCAGCCGATGATTACGATTGGAGAATATACGAAGCTGTTTGTGACAATCATCATAGGTCTCGGGCTGATTTTCGAAATGCCAATTCTCGTGTTCTTTCTCGCTTTGATGCGAGTGGTTACGGCTCGCTGGATGTGGCAGAACCTGCGATATTCTATTCTCGCCATTTTTATTGTCGCGGCGATCGTCACCCCAACCGCCGATATCCTCAACATGTGCCTTTTTGCCGCTCCGATGGTTGGGCTCTACGCCGTCAGCATGGGAGTAGCTTGGCTGGTCAATTCCAAGCGTGAGCGTGGAGCAGGTACTGTCTAGTCGGCGCTGACCCTTCCCGCTGTAAATCCTCCACAGCCACTGCCAAGGTCTAACGGATCGGCAAGGAAGGTCTCGACAGACTGTTCGTCAGGAAAAATATTTCTTGGAATTGGGGAATAACGGTCGTTCGGCGGAGTTTCATATATAGCTGGAACAAAATCAGAAGCTATGGAAGTAGAAATAAGAGCGTTGCGCGCTAGTTATGAACTCAGTCTCCGTCGTTACACGCTGCAGGGATGCTGTCAGCGCGCGTGTGCAAAGAGTTGACAATTATATGACATGCTCTCCGCATCTCGTCGTTCGGTGGTTGTGTCTAACGCACAGTGGTGCTGGAACAAAATCCTAAACAAAGGAATGGAACAAAAACTATGAAGGAAAAGAATTCTCCATCTGCGGTGGTGTCCGAGACAAACTCACCTGAAGTAAGTCAGTCCTCAGTAGAAGAAGGTGTTCAACGTCACTGGCAGAGTGTAGTCAAGAGACGTTCATTCCTCAAGGGCCTGGGGATTGCCGGTGCAGCGCTGTCGGCCGGCACACTATTGGCGCCTGGGGGCACCGCGCAGACCTCATCGAGCACAGGCAGGCTCTCGCCAGGCGATGTTGCCCTCCTGCAGTTCGCGCTGTGGGCTGAAACTGTCGAGAGTGATCTGTGGACCCAATACGCGGAACTCGGCGGAGTCGGGCCTTCGGGAGGCGGGGCCGCACAATCGACCGAAGAATTCAAGGGATTCATCGGCGGGAATCCAGCCTACACCCTGGCGCTTCAAAATCTGGATGGCGACATGCCGCAGTACATCACCGACAACACCGATGATGAAATAAGCCACGCAGCTTTTCTGAAGGCTTTCTTGCTGTCCAGGGGCGAGGTACCGCTCGACCTCAGACCATTTCGAAATCTGCCGAGCAGTCAAGCGACTGGGGCAAGGCAAATCAAACGGATTACAAACCTCATGAACCTTAACGTCGACCTCAGTTGGTATACCCGGTATCGCAGTGGACAGAACCCCGACTTAGGTACGGCATTCAAGGGACCCTTCGTCATCACGAACCAACCGGCCATTCCCCTAAATGATACGGACACTCCTCCTTCGACTAATCCAACAATTCCCATCACAGGTCGTGATGCCCAGCGCATACAAGCGATCGCCAACACTGCGGGATTTCACTTTGCGTTTATTGAGCAGGGTGGCGCGAGCCTCTATCCGACACTGGCCTTCAAGGCAACCGACCCAACAGTCCTGCGGATTCTGGTGAGTATCGGCGGAGTCGAAATTGATCATTTCGGACTCTGGCACGATAAGGGCGGTAACGCGGTGTCTCAACCTTTGGCCGGCGTGGTCGATCCTGTGACCGGGCTAACCTTTCCCGATCTCAACAACCCTGCCACAGAACTCACCCAGACCAATAAGATCCTGCCCGAGCCGTGCAATTTCATTAGCAAGAGCCTGCCTCGGTGTTCGGTGATCCGACCGACCTCGACGCAGAACGGAGGCGCAGTGGCTACGGTGAGAGCTTTCACGGAAGACGGGCTTTTCAACGGTCAACCGGCCTTGTTCTTTGAGCAATCGATGCAGCTGGCCATCGCAGCGGACTCGGCTCAACGCGGTTTTTAAGGCTGCGTGCTCTCTCCCCTGCTCTACTTGGTGGGCGCTGTAACTGGTTACTGGTGACAGCGCCTACATTTTTGCTACTAGCGACTTCGAACTCGCTTGAGCTCTTCACCCAACCTACGGAGGACCTATGTTTGAAGGACTGTTTCAACCCATGCATCTGCTGGTCATCTTCGGAATTGCCCTGCTTGTTTTTGGGCCCAAAAAGCTCCCCGAACTCGGCAAAGGAATCGGAGAAGGTATTCGCGGCTTCAAGTCAGCCATGAAAGCTGACGAAGAGAAGCCAGCCAACAACACAATCATCGTTGCCGACGACCAAAGCGTAACCAAGGGGTGAATCGTGGGTTTGGGTACCGAACTCCTGTTCATACTCATCGTCGGACTGCTGGTGCTGGGTCCAAGGCAGCTGCACACGTTGTTGGGACACGTGGCGCGGGCTAAAGCACAGTTCGAAGAGGCCAGCCGCGGTTTCAAGTCTCAGCTTGCGGCGGAACTCAAGGCTGCGCATCAGAAGGGAGAAACTGATCCTTCGCATGAATTGGTTGGGGACCGTGAACCATCCTAGGGTGCTCGGTATCGGAACGGCGAACCCATTGGTTAGGCTCACCCAAGAGGAAAGCTTTCATGCTGCGGGTTACCAGGGCGAGCGCATTCGGAATATCTTCCTGAATAGCGATATTGATTATCGCCATTTCTATCTGGAAGGCACTCTGAATCGCGGGGAAAGTTCTGATCAGCTGAATCAGCGCTATCTGCGCGGCGCCATGAAAACAGGTTGCCGCGCGATTCTGAACTGTGTGAACGCGGCCGGAACTACTGTGCAGGATGTCGATTTCCTTGCCGTCTGCACCTGCACCGGCTACGTGTGTCCGGATGTAGGTAGCCGCCTCATCGCGCATATGGGCTTCAGCAACAACCTGCAGAGAGCATCGATCGTCGGCCTTGGATGTGCAGGTGCCATTCCCACGTTGCAGCGAGCGGTCGATTTCGTTCGCGCAAATCCAGGCCGCCAAGCATTAATGCTGGCCGTCGAGATATGTTCCGCTTGCTATTACGTCGATAACACCCTCGAAACAGTTGTCGGGAATGCGATTTGCGCTGATGGCGCTGCGGCCTTTTTGCTTGCCGCCGGGCAACAAGCCAATCACAGCTATCCACAAATCATCGACTTCGAGACGTTCATCGATACGGAGCAGATCGAGGAGGTCGGACTTCAGCATCGCGAAGGAAAGCTGCGAATCGTGCTGGGAGCCTCGGTTCAACACCTGGCCGGCCCCATGATCGAAGCGGCACTCCAGCAGTTGCTGCAGCGACATGGACTTTCGAGATCTCGCATTGGCTTCTGGGTTGTTCATCCAGGTGGGCGCAAGGTGATCGACAACGTTCAAAAGCACTTCGGCATGACGGATGCCCAGTTGCGTTTCTCCAGAACGGTATTGCGGAATTACGGAAATATGTCCTCCCCGACAGTCATGTTTGTCTTGGAGGAAGTCGTGCGTAGCGGAAACCCGCAGCCAGGAGACTGGGGAGTGATGATTGCATTGGGACCAGGAATGGCTGCGGAGGTCGCACTACTCAGATGGTAGCTCGACGATTGAGTCCTTGGCGGCTGCTTCAGATTCTGCGTCCGGTGAGCACTACGGGTGTCTGGACGGAAATCAAGCAGCTCTTGAACAGTCGACTCCTTCCCACAAGACTCGCGAGAAGGAGAGACGAGAATCCCGCACCTCCCCCTCTATTTGAAATGGCAACCGGTTATTGGCTTTCGCAGGCGATTTACGTCGCCGCGAAACTAGGCATTGCCGACTTGCTGAGAGACGGCCCCCAGTCGTATGTAGCACTAGCAACGTCGACCGGCTCAGACGCCCCATCGCTTTTCCGTCTCATGCGCGCCTTATCAAGCGTGGGGATCTTCGCGCATCGCGACAGAGATCGCTTCGCTCTGTCCCGGCTGGCGGAGTGCCTTCGGACCGAGGTTCCTGGATCTCTCAGGGCGATGGTGATCACGATCGGTGAAATTCACTACCAGGCGTGCGGAAACCTTCTGCATAGCGTCCAAACGGGATCGCCGGCCTTTAACAGTGTGTTCGGAGCGAGCTTATTCGACTACCTGCAACAAAACGTCGATGCCGCAGATGCGTTTCATCAGGGTATGGCGAATGTGTCCTCAATGCAGGCCTACGCAGTTCTGATGGCCTACGACTTCGCGGGAATCTCTTCGATCGTCGACATTGGAGGAGGCCAAGGTAAGCTCCTTGCGAAGATGTTGCAGTTCAACCCACACATCACAGGTACTGTTTTCGATACGGCGTCGACGATCGAAAGAGCAAAGCAAAGCCTCGGCAACGATGCATGGAGCAGACGCTGCTCATACGTGACAGGAGACTTCTTCACCTCGGTTCCACAAGGCGCAGACGCCTACCTTTTGTGTGGTGTCATTCACGACTGGGACGACCGTCGTGCAATCACAATCCTTAGAAATTGCCGTCGCGCTATGGCAGAGAAGGGAAGAGTGTTAATTGTCGATATGGTTGTACCAGACACGGACGCGATGTCTTTCAGTAAGCTTCTCGATCTCAACATGCTGGCGATGACCGGAGGACGGGAACGCACCAGAGCTGAGTTTCGCGCCGTGCTCGATGCTGCCGATTACGAGCTCACGAGAATCATTCCAACTATGGCTCCGCAGAGCATCATTGAAGCTGTGCCAAAAGTAGGTCGACCCGCCTAATCTGAGCCAAGAATGACCGCAGTGGGTGCGCTCGGTCAATCACCCAGATCTCCGCTCTTGCATGTCTAAGCGCCTTAACGGCGGCGAGCGCTCCAAACCCGTCGCCGATGATCACGATTCTTTTCATCATGGCCTCAATTTGTGATTCAATTCCTGAGTCCTCATTGAAATCGCGTTTTTTCACGTAACGCGATTCCCGAGGGGCACATGCGACTCGACCATGGCTCGGATATCGCGGTTCTCCAAAATCAAGCCTTGGCCCTCGTGCGTCTGTCGCAGCACAAGATCCACCATGGCGCGGGCCAGATCATCGGCGCGAATGACCTGGTTCGGGAACAGCACCCGGAATACCGGATAGACCGTGCGCAACAGCCGGTAGCTGAAGTTCGGTTCGTTCCGCGGCTCGACGGGGTAGATATACGCAGGCCGGAAAAGGTAAACATGCGGGAAACCGGCCGCTAGCACTGCGTTCTCAGCCTCTCCCTTGTAGCGCGCGAACGCAAGCCGGCTTCGTCCTGTCGGGTCGGCGCCGTTTCCGCTTAGGAATGAGAACGCCGCACCGGAGCTGCTACCGCGGAGAACACGTGAGAACTCGACGGTATAGTCCACGGTTATTCTGTGGAGTTCCGCGTCCGACACAGAGCCAGTGTAGGTTCCGAGGCAAAAGACCGCCCCATCTTGACCCGAGAGTACATCTGAAAGCGCGGAACAGTCTGCGAAGTTTTTATGCAAGACCTCTTTGAGCTTTGGGTGGCTGATGCCGAGCTTCTTGCGCCCAATCGAAGTCACGCTATTCACGGCGGCATTGTTGAGCCCGTAGCGAAGAGCGTAGCCGCCGACCATTCCAGTCGCGCCCACAACGGCAAGACTTTTTTGGCCGACCGTTGGATTGGTCATCGACGCATCCAAAGACGCCTGGTTTGTAGTTGTCATAAATTTCGCAGTTCTCGATCCAGCGCAGTCAGTCCCAAGATTCGTTCCTGAACCTGCCTACCAAAACCGCCACCGTAGTCGCTATGTAGAGAACCCCCGTCACCCCTTCCAGTGCTGTTAGTATGCGGGCGGTTCCGCTGAGCGGCACGATATCGCCGTATCCGACGGTAGAGAGCGTTATCAGGCTGAAATAAAGCAGCTCGGTCTGACGGTCGGCTGAGTGACTTCCAATCTGGATTGAACCCGGAGAGAAAGCATCTATCGCTAGATAAATCGCCGCCCACAGCAACCCAAGCAATAAGTAGATGTTGACAGCAGTGTAGAGCTCCGCCTGAGCGACCGAACGAGAATTCCTGAGATATGAGAAAAGACCTGTGGCCGTGAGCCCGAAGAAGGCAGCGAGAAATGCCCATCGAATTCCGGTCAGCGTCGGGCTTGGAAACGTATTGCCCGCCACCACAAAAACCGCATTGCCCAATGCCAACAGAACCGATGGCCACACCCACCTTTTGATCTGCGACAACCGGACAATGGATAAGACAATTGGTATGAAGGTGACGGCCGCGAGCACCAGCCGCCTCCAATTATCCTGGTTCAACACCGGAGTCAACAGAATTGCCACTAACAAGGAGAGGAGGAGCAACAAGTCCGGCCGCGATTGAAGTTTCGCATTCAATGAGAAAACCTCAACAACGCGCGCTCGCCCACAATGATAAGGCGCTTTTGGCCGACATTCAGAACGTGCATTGGCGTTCCCGAAACCAGCTTATTCGTCGCCGTCATGACAGTGCGCGTTCCTCCAGCCAGTCGACGTAGAGTAGGCGCTCTGCAAACAGCCACACACTGTCGATCTTGACGAACGTATCCGAGTAGCGGAGAGCGGCGATCATCAGGCTTCGCTTTTCACCTTCGATCGTGAGGTGGTGCGCCAGAGTGTAGGCCTCCCCCGTGGCTCGATCGCCGGTCAGGGTGAGAATTGTGCTCTGTCCGACGAAATGCATGGTGGCCGTGTACTTGTTAAGTTCGTCGAAGACAGGCGCAAGCGCCGCGCGCGAGTGGAGCTCCTGAGAGGGCGTGGGATCCCTGGCGTTCATGTAAACGACGAAGTGCGTATCTGGGGTAAAGAGAGACATCTGACCTTTCGCGTCACGACGATCGGCGCAGTGGGCGTAGGCATCGACGAGCTCCCGGATCGCGAGGCGGTTCGCGGCTTCGCTGGGGGAGATGGCGATGTGCTTGCTCATAAGGTGGTCTCCTTGTCCGATTCGTTCCCTCGCTACCAGACTGTCGCTCTTGTAGCCCGGCAAAAATGTTGGGCGGGATATGATTCCGCCCCTCGGATCGTCGTAAGATCAAAAAACGTTCTGGGCATTCTCCAACGGCGATCCGAGGAATTCCTGAAAAACATTAAGAGCTAGATAACGCCTTCCACGATCAGGCCTTGGTAAATCGCTCCTTCTTGACGGTGTTTGGCGATGCTTTGGTATCGTTCGCCGTAGTACCAATCCTTCGCTGCCTTTGCGGTTGGGAATTTTGCTATCACGATTCCCTCAATGGGATCGCCCTCCAAGACTTCATGCTTCCCATAAGCCACCAAGACTTCAATTGGATGTCCTTTCATTGTCGCTTTAATTCCAGCCCAGTAAGTCTCGAGCTCTTTTTGGTCCAGTGTTTTTGTTCTAGTGAAAACGATGTAAGCAGACATGATTGTTCTCTCTTTATGGGTTAGTCGATCACAGAAATTCCAATTCAAGGCAAATAGCGACGTTCTTGGTCATGCGAGTCCTCCCTAGGACACGAGTATCGCTCGCGGTTCGAGAAAGGCTTCGATCCCGAAGGTACCGAATTCACGGCCCACGCCGGAGTGTTTAAATCCGCCAAACGGGGCTTGTTGATCATCAAGCATGCCGTTGATTGCTACGCGGCCTGCGAGGAGATGGGAGGCTACCCGGCGAGCGCGCTGTAGATCGGTCCCGCTCACGTAGGCGTGCAGGCCGTAGGTGGTATCGTTGGCGATCCTGATCGCATCTTCGTCGTTTTCGTAGGTGATGACACATAGAACTGGGCCGAAAATCTCTTCCCTGGCGATTGTCATCTCGTTTGTGACATTGACAAAGACGGTGGGCTTCACGAAATAACCCGCTTCAAGCCCCTTTGGATGGCCTTCTCCACCCACCAGCACCTCCGCACCTTCTTCAATTCCTTTGCGGATGTACGACTGCACTCGCTCGTACTGCTTCTGCGTCACCATAGGGCCGACGGCGGTCTTTGGATCGGCCGGATCGCCTGCGGGAAAGGCGTGCATGGCGGCCAGGATCGCTCGTTTCACCTCATCGAGGCGGGTTTTCGGTACAAGGAGCCGCGTCCCAGCGACACATGCCTGACCGCTGTTCATGAACGCGATTGCAAGTGCCGTTGGGATTGCCTTGTCAAGGTTGGCGTCGTCGAGCAGGATGTTCGGCGACTTGCCGCCCAGTTCAAGGGTGACGCGCTTCATTGTCGCGGCACCGTCGCGCATGATGGTCTGGCCAACGCCTACAGAG
>Ga0075030_100007095_pt1 | contig 9995 bp, 4 predicted proteins | sample LitLauG_LLR_2012_FD_71393 | JGI IMG/M metagenome (GOLD analysis project Ga0075030, IMG submission 71393) | Freshwater sediment microbial communities from Pennsylvania, USA - Little Laurel Run_MetaG_LLR_2012 | ecosystem: Environmental > Aquatic > Freshwater > Creek > Sediment | place: USA...
CAGTCCGGGTGCCGAAAATACAAAGAACAAATCGATTTTGCCTGAATCGCGAGAGACTTGCCGGCGAGTATTCACTTACTCGGCTTTCCCGTATGCGCCATCCTTGTATATTTTCTGGATAAAGGAGAATGCTTCCTTCTTTTTACCGTCTTCCGAGATCAACCCCTTGCGGTTGTAACCGTCTTGAAGCAGAGGAATATTCCGGGTAGGCGAACGAAAGTCCATAAGCACCCACGGGGCGAATCCGCGGATCTGCGGAATTTTAGAAAGCATCACGAAGTTGTGGCGATAGAAGTCGAGTTGGAACTCTTCGGTCCAGCGCTGGTTCTTGGGGCCATGGTTTCCGGCTTTGGCCTCGGCGCCGAATTCGCTCGCGATAATTGGCTTTTGCGGAAGTTCAAACTTGATGTTATCCGCCTGAGGAGGAGTGTAGGTATACCACCCCACATAATTGTTGACGCCGACCACATCCAGTGCCTGGGCAAACGGGTCGGTGAGGATCTTTGTGTCCCCCGGCGATTGCGGCTGAAGCAGGGCTGCCGTGACGGGGCGGGTGGAGTCGAGTTTATGGGCTTCGGCAACAAGGTTCGTGAGGAACGCGGTGCGCGTCGAGTTGTCGGGCGTCTCGTTGGCCACCGACCACAGAATCACGGATGCTTTATCGCGGTCGCGTCGAATCATCTCCTGCAGCATGGCATCGGCCTTGGCGTACACGCTTGGCTTGTCATAAGAGATGTGTTGCCATATCGGAATCTCGGACCAGACCATGATTCCACTGCGGTCCGCCATTCGCTCCATGCGCTCGTCATGCGGATAGTGGCAAAGGCGCACGAAATTTGCGTTGAGGTCCTTGAGGAATCCGAAGATGGCGTCGACATCCTTGTCTGAGTCAACACGCCCGGTCCGGTACGGCGCCTCGGCGTGCGCATTAGCACCGCGCAGAAAGACCGGCTTGCCGTTCAGCAATATTTCTGTACCGGAGACACGAATATCGCGGAAGCCTATATCGTCGGTGAGGCGGTCGCTGCCAGATTCAATCGCTACCTTGTAGAGCTTTGGGCTTTCGGGAGACCAAAGAGCGAGGTTGTTCGCAGGGATATTAAAGCTCGCTCGGCCGTTGGCGTCAGTTCTGGCAGTAGCGGAAAGACTGGCCTCGGGCACACTGATGCTGACCGGTGTTCCCTCGGGGGCGTCCTCAACGTGAACATAGCCCTCCAGAGCATCCATGCTTCCCGATTTGAGATGCACATCGAAGTCATCGACAAACGCTTTGGGCACGTCGACAAGCGACACGTCCCTGGTGAGTCCGCCATAGTTATACCAATCGGTATCGAGGCCAGGTATGCCGTCCAATAAACGAGTGGAGTCCACGGCAATGACTACGAAGTTGTTGCCGGGATGCAACGCGGCGGTGACTTCACAGTCGAAGGGAGTGAAGCCGCCTTCGTGGTCGCAGATTCTCTTCTGGTTGACCCAGACATAAGAGCGATAATTGGCCGCGCCGATGTGGAGAAACGTTCGCATCTCGGGCCTGGGCTGGTACGTGAAGTCGCGTTGATACCAGAGCACGCCCTCATACCGGAATAGCGTTGGTTCCTGTGTATTCCAGTCTCCGGGGACCTTGAGGGTGGGAGCATTGGCGAAATCGTATTCCTGTCCCTTGCGTTCGCCGACCAGGGCAGGGTGTTCATTGAGCCCGTAGCCGTTGGCACGCACAGCGCCGTCGGCAGCGTACAGACTCTTTCCGATTGGATCGACAAGGTAGTGCCAGTCCCCATCGAGGCTGGTGGCCGGTCGATGGTCGACATCAACAAGAAGGGTCTTGAAGGGCTGTTGCGCTCGAACGGAAACTGAGCACAAGGCTCCGAAAATGATTGTCACGGAAAGATAGCCAAGACTGCGAAGGGCAGAGGTGTGATTCGCAAACCACTTCATTTTCAACACTCCTGGGCGGAGCCCACAAACTCTATTCAAGGTTAAATAGTGCGCGCTCGCATCAATTCGAGGAATTCTTCTCGGATGAGAGCGAAAGATTGACGATCGGTTCCGATCAAGCCAGTCAGGAGAGAAAGTGGCTTGCCATTCAAATTGCAGGTGCAACTCCGGCGCACCAACCTTGCACCGAAATCGATAGCAAGGTTGGTGTGCCGGGTCGTTGATGCGCGATTAGAACGTCACCTTGGCACCCAACTGCATCTGCCTGTTCGGATAAGCTCCGTTCAGTCTGCCGAATGACGAACCGCTTGTTGCGGTCGTGCCCAGCGAGCTGTAGTTGCAGTGGTTCAATGCATTGAAAGCGTCAGCCTGGAACTTGAAATTAACCCGTTCGGTGATGACGAACGCCTTGGTGAAGGTCAGGTCCACCTGCTGGAGCGAAGGAAGCTCAACCTGTCCTACGCCGGCGTTTCCGAAGGCATTGCCAGGAGCCGCGGTCCACGCGGCCTGGTTGAGCCATTGAGCCTGGTGATTGGCCAGGGCGAAGCGGTTTCCCTTGGCGTAAAGGGGAGAACCTGCAACGTAATTTGCCCGGCGTGTCCCAAGAGTAGGGGCGCTTCCGGTTATGGAGTAATATGCTCCGCTCTGATAGCGATAAACTCCGGTCAGTTGCACTCCTCCGATTGCCTCGCGAATCAGGATGTTTTTCCCGGTGAAGTTGGGCAACTGCCAGGTTACCGTATTAATGAACGCATGTCTGCGGTCGATGCTGAGCGAGCCGTAGTTGTATGCAAGATTCCGCCAATTCTCCAGCCCGGTATTGTTCGTCGACGAATCGCCAAGCGTCTTTCCAAATGTGTAGCCGCTGGTAAAGGTCAACTCTCCAGTGCGCTTGGTCAGATAGGCTTGCAGCGCGTTGTAGTTGGAGTTGGAGTCGCTGCGGTTCTGCGAGATTCCAGTGAAGCCCTGGAAGGGGTTGAAGTAATTTGTGTTGTAGCTGGTATTTGTGGACACCTGCGCAGGAGTGGGTGCGTTTATATTGGGCTGGCGCATCAGGTGATGTCCGAGGTTGCCGACGTAGGTAGTTTCCAGGAGCATGCTCCAGGGCAATTCCCGCTGAATGCCGAAGCTGTAGTCCTCAACGTAAGAGTTCTTCAACTTCGGATCGATGGCGGAGATGCCTCCCTGCAATGCGGTGTTGTTGGGTGTGCCACCGGAGATGTTGGCGAGATTTGCATTGTCGAATTCGACGCTCTGCAACCAAGGTTGAACGTTGACCTGGCTGAAGGTGACGTTTCCTTCCACGCGATAGTAGAACATGCCGAAGCCTCCGCGGACTGAGGTCTTTGAGTCGGGAGCATAGGCAAAGCCAACGCGCGGGCCGAACGCGCCTTTCATGTTGTAGAAGCCGCGCGGTGCATTGAGCGGGATCTGCGAAAATGCGGCAGTGTTTATATTAGGCACGCGAATCGCCTGATCGGCTGGAACGCCGCCGCCGGCGCGAACCAGGCCGTTGTATGGGTTGCCGGAGCCTGGCACAACCTTTCCATTAGTGAGCACCGTGATGACCTTGGTCGGATCATAGACGGAGGGGTCGAAGTTCGACATGTTGTTGCCCTGTGTGTAGAGCGGACGGATCAATTGCCAGCGCACGCCGTATTCAAGACTGATTTTGCGCGTCGCCTTCCATGTGTCCTGAGCGAAAGCCTCCGGCTGGTTGAAGCGGAAGTGACCGGTCGGATCGGCGCTTGCCTCGGTGTATGCCTGGAAGTTGCCCAATAGAGCGTCTGCCAGCGCATTGCCGGTGGTCATTGTGCTGCTGCTGGTTGTGAAGTTGATCTGGCCGTCGTATTGCGGGCGTCCATTCTGGTCGACTCGATTGCGAATGTAGATTCCGCCGACCTTGATCAGGTGGTTGCCCTTGATGATCGACAGCGTATCTGCGATCTGAATGTCGGTGGTTGGCGAGTGCAACGCGAAGTTCGGCCCCTGGAACGACGCGAAGTTCTGAATCGTCACATAGGGGATGCCGGTGGGATACGGCCCTGCGCCCGGGAAAAGCTTGTTGAACTGGAAGCCGTAAGTAGAGCGCTTCCAGTTCACTCCGTATGGAGGGATGTTCTGCGAAACCCAGCTAAAATTCACAGTTGCCTGGTTGATCATTGTGGGCTTGATGGTCCAGGTCTCGGATGCGAGGTAGCTCTGCCCCGGACGGTTGCGCGTGGTCGGCGTCGTGGGCAGGTTGCTGCTGGAGAAGGTTCCGAAGGGATCGATCAAACTATTCGAGTCGTTGATCCATCTGCCAAAGATGTTGTGCTTGTTGCTGATGGTGTAGTCGAACCGCGCGATATCTTCGCGGTAGTTAAGTGGATTGAGAGGAATCAAAGTAAGGTTGTTGGTAGCGCCCGTCTGATCGGTATACGCGCTGCCGAGCTTGTTCATTGTGGTGAAGACCTTCGCAATAGCTGTGCCGTCGGCCGTCATCAAGGATGCGATGTTGTTGTTGGGGATTGGGGTTGTTGTCCCAGGAAAATTGAGTTGAGCGACCCCGGCGAAGTTTCCGGCAAGTTGAGCGGAACTCGGCGTGGTCTGCACAGAGGGCGACTGCTGCTGGCGAAGCCGCTTCCATTCCTCACCCACGAAGAAGAACAACTTGTCCTTCAGGATCGGGCCGCCGACAAAATAGCCGAAGTTGTTGTAAACCAGCTGCGTCTTGATTGCGCTGAAGTACGGCCGCGCGTCAAGATCGTTGTTGCGGAGGTATTCGACTGCACCTCCGTGCCATTGGTTGGTGCCGCCTTTGGTGACGATGTTGAATGCCGGTCCGGAGGTTCTGCCGAATTCCGCGGAGAAGTTGGAGGTCTCGATCTTGACTTCCTTGATGAAGTCGGGACTCACGTTGTTGATCAAACTTCCGTTGCTTCCCGAGGCCTGGTTGAAAGCACCGTCAACGGTCAAATTTGCAGAGTCGGCCCGGTTACCGTTCACAACCTGGTTGGTCGAGTTCAGGCCCGTGGTAACCGCGAAGATATCCGGATTGGTTACAACCGCGCCAGGAATCAGCGTAAGCACCTGAGTATAATTGCGTCCGTTCAGCGGAAGTGCTTCCACTTCTTTGGTGTCGATGACGTGGGCAAGTTCGCCGCTCGTGGTGTTCAGCGTTTCTCCGGCGATTGCGGTCACGGTAACTTCTTCTGTCACCGAGCCGACCTGCAATTGGAAGTTGGCAGAAAGGTGTGCATCCGCGATGACGGAGAGGCCAGTGTGTTTTGCCGAGCCGTAGCCCGTCTTTTTCACTTGCACCGAGTAATCGCCGATGGGCAAGTTGGTGACAAGATAGAATCCGTTGTCGTCCGAGGTCGAGGTATGGAGCGCCCCTGTCCCGCTGTTTGTGATGGTGATTGTGGCGCCGGGAATGATGGCCCCGGTCGCGTCGGTCACGGTGCCGGCGATCTGCCCGAGTGAGGTTTGTGCGTGGAGCGGGATACTGAAGCCGATGATAAGCAGGAACACCGGCACAGCCTGCTTGAGAAGTCTTTGCAACATACTGCCTCCAAACTGTTGATTTTCGCCTCTCCGAGACATTCAGATGAAAATGGGTCGGCGATGGCTGATTTACTGAGCGGTCACTTGCTTACCGAGGTGACGATATGGCAGTGACCAGATCGTCCAATTGATATTCGGTCTTCTTGAGAGGTCGAGATTTTGAGATAATAGTACACCCGGCAATGGTCCCAAGTCGCCTGTGAGCCACGTTGCAGGAACTCTGAACAGCCATCCAGGACCATCCGATCTTCCTAAGTTGCCTAATGAGTTCATCAGGGTCGAATAAACGACACGCTGGCCAGATGAGACCATGCACCCGCCAAAAGTACTATCGCGGGGTTTTCTTGCACGCTGAATTCAATGGGTGCGATACCAGCGTAAAGAGACCATTTTGTTGAGCTTGAATCCTCGCACACTTCCGATCTCGATCTCAAAAGAGGTAGTTTGGCCCACCCGCCGTGCTCACCGGAGCAGGAGTCGAACGAGAGAAGTTGGTCGATACACTTCTGGCCAGGCGTTCCCAATCGTGTTGGTTCAGACGGTCACCCACGGATGGGCAAGGTAAACCTCCGCCGGCCCCTCCGCGAAATGATTACGCCGTCCCCGATCAGGCGGGACTGTCGCCATCCCGGTTACAACAGTTAAAATACCGACACTACGCAGCTTCGTCTGCTTTCGGAATGGGAATCTGGAGGGAATTCACGATGGCCACTATCAATGTGAATGGCGAGCGGCGCGAGGTTCAAGCGCCGGGCGACACGCCGCTTCTTTACGTATTGCGCAACGAACTCCAGTTGGTTGGCCCGCAGTTTGGCTGTGGGATAGCGCAATGCGGAGCATGTTCGATTCTGCTCGACGGCAAAGAAGTGCGGTCGTGCATTACCTTCTTGTCCGACGTTACTCCCAACCAGGAGATCACGACGCTGGAAGGCTTGCCGGCAAGATGGGCGAAGCACAAGGGGCTGGCGGCGGAGGAAGCAAAGACGACGCTCCACCCGGTTCAGGAAGCCTGGATCGAGCATCAGACTCCGCAGTGCGGATTCTGCCAGAACGGGATGATGATCAAGGCAACCGAACTGCTGGAAAGCAATCCCAATCCGACTCTGCAGCAGATTAAAGAGGCCTACACCACATCGGGAGTGTCGCCGAATCTGTGCCGCTGCGGAACCTACCACGCGATCATCGAAGCTGTGCAACATGCTGCCACGCTGATGGCAAAGGGGAGGTAAGCGATGGCGACCAAGAGCAACAATCCTATCGATTTGTCTGGATCCACCGTGACGCGCCGCCAGTTTGTAAAGACAGGCGGCATGCTCGCCGTTGGCATCTGCATGGTTGGCCCAGAGCTTTTGAACGGCCAAGCTCCGATTGCAACTGTGGCGAAGAACTCACTCGATCCCTCGCTCGCGAGTTCATGGCTCGAGATTCATGCGGACAACACCGTGCTGATTCGTACGGGAAAGAATGATTTCGGGCAGGGCTCGGTTTTTACGGCGTATCGGCAGATTGTGGCTGAAGAGCTGAGCATGCCCTTCGACGCCATCACCACGGTTGTGTCTGGAAGCACGGATAGCACACCCGATGGAGGTGGTTCCTTTGGTTTCCTGAATGGGGGAACGCCAAACCTGCGCAAGGTGGCTGCTTATACCTATCAGGCATTGCTCGATCTTGCTTCAAAAAAGCTTGGCGTGGAGAGAGACAAGCTGACGGTGAAGGACGGCATCGTGTCAGGCGGCGGCAAGAGCATATCGTATGGCGACCTCATCAAGGGACAGCAGTTGAACCTTACGATTCCCGTCCAGGGAGACCTGACGAGCATTATGGGGTTGATGGTCCAGGGGAATCCGCCAATGAAGCCGGTGAGTGAGTACACGGTGATTGGCAAGTCGTTCAAGAGTTCCGCCATTCAAGCGAAGGTTTCTGCGAAGGCGGTGTGGGCAACAGATGTGCGTCTTCCGGGAATGCTGCATGGACGCGTGGTGCATCCGAAGACGCTAGGCTCAACCTTGGTGTCAGCCGGCGAAGTGGACAAGACAAAGTATCCGCATGCACAAGTCATCGTGAAGGGGAATCTTGTTGGAGTGGTTGCGCCGACCGAGTGGGAGGCGATCCAGGCCGCACAGCAGGTAGCCGAGGGCACCAAATGGACGGATTGGAAGGGACTGCCGGGTACCGAGAAGCTCTACGAGCATCTGAGAAACGAGGCCGACTGGAAATCCACGGTTGTGACGAAGAGTAGAGCGACCAAAGGCGATGTTGGCCCGGTGCTTGCATCGGCGCACAAGAAGCTCTCCGCCACGTATCAGATGTCATACATGAAACACGCGCCCATTGGCCCAACAATGGCCGTTGGCGATGTGAAGGCGGACGGTACAGTTCACATCCACACGCACAACCAGAATCCACAGGAACTCCGCGGCGAGATTGCGAAGATGCTCGGAGTGACGATCGATCATGTGATCGTGCATATCTATCCGGGGCCCGGACATTACGGAAGATCGAACGGCGGAAACGCAGGAGCGGAAGATGAGGCGGTAATCTTTTCGCAGGCCGTCGGCAAACCGGTCCGCGTGCAGTGGATGCGCGCCGACGATATGCAATGGTCCACGCAATCGCCGGCCTCCTTTTCCGACGTCGAACTGGCGGTTGACGAACACGGCAAGCTCGCAGCCTACCAGATTGACCACTTCATGCCACCCATGCAGGACGATCGGCCAGTGGGCGCGGTCATTGCCGGGCTGCCCACCATGCCGGCGCCGGATGTCCACGGCGACTTTATCTCCTCAACTGCGAACTACATCTCGGATGGGTGGCTCTATGGAGAAGCAGCCAATGTTCTTGAGCAGGGCCACGGCACGTTCCAGGTAGGCCAAAAAAAATCTCCTCTCGCCGTCGGTCTCCGCGACCACAGCATGCGCACTCCTGGGCAGTTTCAGCAGAACTATCCGCGCGAACTGGCAATCAGTGAAGCGGCAGCACTCGCGGGTGTCGACGCCATCCAATTCAGAATCGACAACACAAACGAAGCGCGCGCCATTGGCGTACTGAAGACGGTGCGCGAGGCTTCCGGATGGGACACGCGGCCATCTCCTCGCCCGGATGCTGTTTCCACGGGTTCGGCAGTGGTGCGAGGCCGCGGAGTGTCGCTGATGCTACGCGACGATACATACTGGGCATGCGTCTGCCACATCGCTGTTACTCCGGAATCGGGTGCGATTTCGGTGGAGAAGTGCACAATGGCCGTCGATCCGGGAATTGTCATCAATCCGCACCACTTGAAGCGCCAGGTTGAAGGCGGCGTGATGATGGGAATCAGCATCGCGCTGTTCGAAGAGGTCACGTTCGATGAGAGCGGCATTACGCAGGAGGACTGGTCCGGCTATCCGATCCTGACTATGGCGGACATTCCCGAGGTGCGTGTCGAGTTGATCAACAATCCAAAAGTTGGCAAGTACGGCGGAGGTTCTGAGGCAGCGAATGCCCTGGCAGCGCCGGCGATTGCTGCAGCCTTCCATGACGCGACTGGAAAGGTGATTCGACGGCTTCCGATGAAACCCGCCTATGTGCAGGCGGTTTTGAAGGCGTAAAGGAGTGTCAACAGTATCGCGGCTATGGAAGAATCAAAAGCCTTCTCACCGCTTCCTGGCGCACTCGTGCATCCACGTTCGTAACCGGGCGGGCGTTCCCTGTGAGACTGGTTCCTTGTCAGCGAATGAATCTGGCGGTGCCGGCTGAGCGGTAGGCACCAGAGCATCAATCAAAGCAACAAGTTAGACCGGTCTTTCCATAGCTTCGGATGCGGGTATGCTGAATCAACAGGTCGTAAAACTGTGATTCAAATCACAAAGTTGTCCGAGAGTATGATGTATATGGTATATAGGCTCAAGATGGGACGTTTATCCAAAGTCGTGACGCTTTCGCTTCTGCTGATCCTGGCGGGAGTTCCAAGCTCCGCGTCCTGTCTTTGTGCTCAGCCCCAGGCTTCCGGCTTGCATGCTTGCTGCGCAGAACAACAGCAGGTTTCGAGTGCGGGGTGCGGCATGGCCTCCAACCTGCCGGTAAGCGCTGCCTGCTGCAAAGTTGCGCCGATTGAATTCACGCCTGTCGTGTCAGCTTCGATAGCCGGCAGCTCGCTTGACGGAGCGATTGGACTTCACGCGACAAACGCCTTAGCTGTTGTTCTTCCAGTGCGGATTCTCCTTACTGATCGTGGCTCTCCGCGATTAGTCAAGTTGCAGGACTCGCACGTTCACGCTCTTCTCTGCACTTTCCTGATCTAACTCCCTCCCTCGTCTCGATCCGCTCAGACCGATGGGTCTGCCACGCGTATTTGTATTGAGAGAACGGGAGTACTCCATGAAATTCATAAGGATCATTTCGGTCCTGCTGCTCTTGCCGGCTCTGGGCGTGCTTGCGCCAGTCGTTGCGCAAAAAAAACAGGATCGCAACCAAGTTAGTCCTGCGCAAACATCCACTCCCTGGGAGTCGTCGGCGAGATTGCACCAGTTGATGGG
>Ga0075030_100007097_pt1 | contig 9994 bp, 8 predicted proteins | sample LitLauG_LLR_2012_FD_71393 | JGI IMG/M metagenome (GOLD analysis project Ga0075030, IMG submission 71393) | Freshwater sediment microbial communities from Pennsylvania, USA - Little Laurel Run_MetaG_LLR_2012 | ecosystem: Environmental > Aquatic > Freshwater > Creek > Sediment | place: USA...
CAAAAGTACTGGAAGTACCGATAGGTAGGAGGCCGCTAACCAAAGTGAACCGGGGGTTTTACTCCACAAACTCATCGGAAGAACTCGCAGCCAGGCTGATTTCGCCCTTTTCCTGCAACGACCGGGCGGTAGCAATGACGGCTTGTTGGGCTTCCTGGACGTCGCGGATGCGCACGGGGCCGAGTGCGCCCATATCTTCGATCAGCATCTCCGCGGCGCGGCTGGACATGACGGAGGTGAAGTGCTTCTTGATTTCGGGGCTGCTCCCCTTCAGCGCCATGGTGAGGATTTTGCGGTCCAACTGTGCCAGCAGTTTGCGGAGGGCATCTTGCCCAAGATTGAGCATGTCCTCGAACACGAACATGAGCTGCCGGATCGACTGCCCCAGCGCCTGATCCGCCTCGTCGATGGCCTGGAGTATTTCCTCGCCGGTGGCCGGGTCCACGCGATTCAACAAATCGGCAACCGCCCGAACGCCGCCGCAAGGCTCCAGGTTGGATTCTCCGGTGATCTGCAGTTTAGCCTGGATGAGGTTGGCCAAACGGCCTACGATCTCAGGGGAGACCTGATCGAGCGATGCCATGCTTCGGGCCACCTGGCCACGCAAGTCCTGGGGTAGCGAGCTGAGCAGCCGGCCCGCGTTGGCCGAATCCATTTGGCAGAGGATCAATGCAATGGTGCGAGGATGTTCGCGCTGCACCAGTTTGGCCAACTGCAGAGGATCGGCCTTGCGCAGGGAGTCTACGTCGGAGGGTTCCTGCTTCATGGATTGCAAGAGACGTTCGGTGATCCGCTTGCCCTGATCCGGTCCGAAAGCGGCCAGGATCACGGAAGTGGCATACTGGACTCCACCGGGGTGGAAGGTACTGGGGTTTTCCGCCGCGCCTACGAATTCCTTTAGCACCTCATGCCGATCCTGGTCGGTCAGCTTGCCCAGCAGGCTGATCTCGCGTGTCACCTCATGGACTTCATCTTCGCTGAGCTGGCGGAGGATGGCGGCGCTCACCTCATCGCCCACACTGGTCAGAAGGATGGCTGCCTTACGGTAGCCCGTTAGCGCCGGAGCCGAGGTGGGGATTGCCAGAGAAGCAGCCATGCCTGCCGGCAAATAGCAATTTCAGGTCCCTCGGGAGCGCCAACCTTTTCACGCAGCCGGGACGATTGCCAGCCTCACAGCGCTGTCAAAATTTTGACGTGTCAATGTCTCAGCGGTTCTCTTTGGGCTGTCAAACGCTGCGCTGCGGAAGGCTTTCCGCTGGACTCAAAAATGCAATACTCCGGTCGTCCTATGAATGAACGCTCTTTGGGGAGCCTGGTAAACATTGACACGCTGGCCGACGTACCGATCCCAGTCGAAGTGCGTTTGGGTTGCCGGCGCGTCACGCTGGAGGAAATCGCCGGGCTCGAAATCGGCAGCACCATTCCACTGGGCACTCCGGCGGGCACGGCTCTCGATCTGTTCGCAGGCAATCTGTTGCTGGCATCGGGGGAACCCGTGGCCGTCGAAGATCGGCTGGCGATTCGCATTACGGATATCTTCACGCCGATGCCGGCCGCTAGTTCCCTATCGTAAAGAAGCCATGGATCCAAACTCCAAAACCGAAAGCGACCTGCTGCCGCAATCCGTGGCGGGCCTGTCGCTGCGTCTACACATCAGCTTGGGACGGACCACGCTGCCGTTGAAAGAACTTTTCAAAATGACGGCCGGGTCCACCTTCGGACTCGGCAAGCTACTCACCGAGCCGGCCGAGGCGGTAGTCAACGGGAAAGTGCTGGCGCGCGGGCAGCTCATGGTGCTGGACGGCAACTACGCCCTGAAAGTGGTGGAGAAGGTATAAGGCGCCGCCGTGGACGCGATACCCTTTGATTTCCGGCGCTCGGAGCTGCTTACGGAGTCGCAGGTCCAATCACTCCAATTGATGCACGAGGGTTTCGTCCGGAACTTGTGTTCGCGTCTCTCCCTCTACCTGCGGTCGGAAGTCTCCGGAGAATTGCGGAGCGTGGAGCAGTCCTCGTTCGGCAAACTGGTGGAGAGCCTGGCATCGCCCACCTGCATGCTGTTTTTTCGAACCGAGCCGGACGCAGGAAATATCCTGGTGGAGGCGAATCAGTCGCTGGTCGCTCCCATATTGGACTGCGTCTTGGGGGGTAATGGGAAAATCGATTCCGATCCGGCCCGGGAGATCACGGATATCGAGAAAAATATGCTCGAGGATTTCTTTCGAATCCTCGGCCGCCAGTTGAAGGAGACCTGGAAACCGGTGGCCCCCGTCGATTTCGTTTACGACGGGGTAGAGACCAACCCGCCGTTGTCGAAGCGTTTCGACCGGGACGAGGCAATCGTCACCATCGCGATGGAGTTGCGGCTCGGCGATCAGGCCGGCACAGTAAACCTCGCAATTCCCTCGATGACCCTCAAGCTCCTGGCCCCGAAGTCCGACAAGCCAGCCACGCATCGGAAAACCGCTTCCGTGGAGAAAGAAACGGCCCTCAAGCTTAGACTCTCGGCGGGGCTGAAGCTGGAGGTGGAATGCGCGCTGGTCGGATCCAATCTCCGGTTGCGCGACCTTCTGAACCTGAAAATCGGGGACGTCATCGATTCGGGGATCGCTTGTGATGGCACCGCCGACATCCTGGTGAACGGCGTTCCGAAGTTCCATGGCGAGGTGGCCCTCGAAAACGGCCGGCAGGCGGTGATTGTGCAATCGCTATACAGCAGTTGCTGAGTTGGTTAGAACCGGAACCGCAGTACCGCTTCTACGGACCGCGCCCCGCCGGCCTGGAGCAAGGGCCCTAGTCCGCTGCCTGTACTGCCGGTCCCCAACATCATGTTGAGCATGGAAGTGGACTGTCCGAAATAAGGACTGTTCAAATATTTGACCGGGTCCGCAAAATTCGCATGGTTAAAGGCATTGAACGCCTCGAGGCGGAACTCGATGGCTCGCCGGTCGGCTACGCGGAACTCCCGGCGCAAGGCGAGGTCCAGTTGCGACATTCCGAAACCGGCCAGGCCGTTGCGTCCCAGATTGCCTTGGCGTCCCCCTCTGGTCCATTGAAAGGCTTGGGGATTGAGACGCCGGCCGCCCGGCGCGGCAGTATCCGCGATCCAGACGGGAACATTCGCCACCAGGTCGGGGCGGAAGGCATTGCTGAAGGTAATCCCCATGTACTGTTCGGCCTGCAGCACGGTGATGGGAAAGCCGGTTCGCGCCCGGAAAATTCCGTCCAGGGACCAACCTTTTGCGGGGCCCGGAAGGCTGTAGCTGAGCGAGGCGCTCAAAGAATGGCGCAGATCGAAATCCGAGGAACCGTGGTCGAGAGCCGCTTCCGATCCCGCTCCCGCCCAGAGCAGGAACGCGTCGCTCGAATCGTTGTCGAGTGAATGCGACCAGGCATAGGAGACCAGACCCTCTAACCCGCGGGCCACACGTCTTCGGTACTGTGCCACCAGGGAGTGGTAATCCGAGGAGCCGTGATTGGTGGTAAGCGCCACCCAAGCCGTCGGACTACTCCCCGCCCCGCCGACCTCGCGGCGGATCAATTGGCGTCCAGCCGAGCCTACATACCCCACTGAAATTACATCGCGCGGGCTCAACGAGCGGTCCACCGAAAAATTCCACTGCCCGACGAGCGGCAGGGTCAAGTTGGGCATAAACCCGAAGCTGAGCAGACCGGAGAACAAGCCGAACCTACCGCTGGTGAAGAGGTCTACGTTCAGGGGTCCGCCGTTGATGGCATCGGTGGCGATACTGAGGCTGGAATCCAAGTAAAGGCCCGCGCCCGCCCGAATGACCGTTCGCCCGCTTTTATCGGGGCGGAAGGCGAAGCCCAGACGCGGCGCAAAGTGTCCATAGGGTCTCAACCATAGCGGCCGGGTTTCCTGCTGGGTAGTGCCGTACAAAGGGTTGAAGAAATTGACACCGCCGACGGGCACAGGAGCGGGACTGTATTCCCATCGCAGGCCGGCGAGCATGGTGAGCCGCGGCGCGATTTGCCAGGTGTCGTGCGCCCACAGCGAAAGCTCGCCCACTTGCATCGTTCCATTCTGCGCCGCCGATCGCGCCACCCAAAGGCTCTCCTTGTCAAGAGCCGAAACGCTGTCCGCAATCAAGCTGATGGTATCGCTGGAATCGCGCCGCACCGCCACGATCCGGCGGAAGTCCACGCCCAGTCGCAGGGAATGCGAGGAGCGTTTCCAGGCAGCGGACTGGAGGAGCTGAAACTGCCGCTGGCGGCGGTCGCCTTCGCGTCCGGAAACCAGTTGTCCGACGCCGCCTACCGAAAACCGAACCAGCAGGTCGCAAGAAGGAGCTGTGGACGAGGGAAGGAATTGCGCGGCCAGAGGCTGCAACTGGCAGTCGGCCGCCCCGCTCCAAACCGATTGCGCGGAGGTGGCCGACTGGTTCACCCGAAAATCCACTACCGCCTCGGCTCCCACCCGCCAGTTCACTCCGGCGGTCGCGCTCCACGACCGGAAATCCAGGCGGTTCACTTGGGTGCTACCGAATTCATTGCGCGATGGGGAATCGCTATAGCGGCCGAACAGCGTCAGGCGGCGGGTGAGCGCATGATCCAGCCGGATACTGCCGGCGTCGAGAAGCGCCGGCCTCGAGTTACGGCCATTCCAAGCGGCCAGACCACTGCCCAGGGCCGGCCCATTGGGATCGGGAAACATAGCGAGCAGCGGTTGCGCCCAAGCCGGTGCCGCTTCCCTGGCATCGAGAGTGGGCACCGGCGCCTGCCAGGCGAAGGGTTGCCGCAACGCCATCCGTTCGTAGGAAAGAAAGAAAAATGTGCGCCCGCGCCGCACCGGACCACCCAAGGTCACAGTGCCGTTATCTTCCCGCAGGGGAGCGGGCGGCTCCCCGGCCCGGTTTGCAAACCAATCGTTGGCCGCCAGGCGTTCGTGGCGAAAGCTGAAGGCCGCCGAGCCATGAAACTCGTCTGTACCCGACCGGCTGGTGATGGCCACGCTGGCTCCCGGCAGCCGGCCGAACTCCGCCGCGCTGCTCGAGGTTTGGATCCGAACCTCCTGCACCGCCTCCAAGGCGATCAGCGCATCGAGACTGCCGAAAGCACTCATCACCGGCAGCGTTCCGCCGGTGGTCTGGGCCGGCAGGCCGCCGGCACTGACGCCATTATTGGCGGAGATTCCGTCGACCGTGAAGTAGTTGGTGTTGGGCCGCTGTCCGTCCGCCACGAATTGTCCGGCATCGCCACGCGTCGCGGGCACGATGTTGGTACCCGGCGCCAGCTCCAGCAGTCCCACCAGACCGCGTCCGTTCAGCGGCAGTCTTCCGATTTCCTCCCGCCCGATAGAGGTAGCCACTGAGGCATCGTCATGCGGCAGCAGCGGGGCGGTCCCCTCCACTGTAATGGTCTCTTGCATGCTTCCCAGGGAAAGAGTGAAATCGGCGCGCGCAGGAGTGGTTCGCTCGATGGGAATGTGAAAGCGGATCATGGTGCGAAAGCCGGGTTTCTGCACCATTACCTTGTAAGTGCCCGGGGCGAGGGAGCCCACGGCATAGCCGCCATCCGGCTGCGATTGGGTCGTGCGCCGGAAGCCGCTGTCCTCATTGACCACCGTCACAGTGGCCCCGGATACGCTCGCTGCGGAAGGGTCAAGGACGTGACCGTGGATGTAAGCGGAAGGTTGGGCAGCCGCAGTCCCTCCGTAGATCAGACCAACGGCGATGAGCGAAACGATTCGCCCCGGGGTCATTGCCAGGTTCCTATTGCGTCAGAAGCCGTTCACATTGTTGCACGTCTGCCTGAAGCTGTGCCACCGCGGCGGAAGCCTGCGAGGGGAGAGTGTTGGCCGGGGTGTCTGGTGCGGCGGCGCCCAGCAGCGCGGCCAGCAGGGTCTCGACCCGCTTAGCCGAACGGAACAACTCGTCCGTGGCGGCCTGCCAGGTGGCCGCCTCGCCGCGGCTCGGCCGGACTGGCTCGGAACCGCCCAAGGCCGAGAGTACGGGGGAAGCCTCGCGATCAATCGCTCGTACTTCCCGCGCCAGCGCCGCGGCATGCTCACGCCCGAGATTCCTCAATATTCGCAGATCTTCCGGCCTCAACTGCGTCTCCGCAGCGGCCGGAAACTGCTGCGCCAGTCGCCGCAGCGCGTACACACGGCTCATGGCTGCCTCGTTGTGGTCCAAAAGCTGGGAGCTGAAGCTCTCCAGTTGCGTATGTCCCCCGAGTTGCGTTTCCAGACGATTGGGTGTGGCAGGCGCGCGCGGGTTGGGAACGGCATTATTCCCATCCGGCAAGATCGGTTCTACCGGCGCAGGCGCAGGCTCGTCGAATCGCACCAGCACATGGGGGACAGATACCAGGGCGCTGCGTATCTTGTTCTGGAGGTCTGTGGAGACACCGGTGCCGCTGACTACGATGTGCGCGGCTTCGCGGCTCACCTCGACCGGCTCCCCCAAGTCGGCCCCCAGTTGATGCAGGGCGGCCACAGCCTGGAGTTGATCGGCGAAGCTCACCTCCGCGGCGGGTTTCGGCAGGGCGGCCGGCAAACCGCGCCGGACGGACGGCTCCGAGCCGTCCGTCCGGGCGATTGGGCCTGCGGGAGAATCTTCGATATGAGGAAATTCCTTTTCCGGCGCCGGCCGCAGGCTTCGGCTTGTGACGGGCTCGACGCCGGAGCGGAAGACAGTGGTCCGGAGAGTGAGTGTGGCAGCGGCCAGCGACAGGCCGGTAGCCGCCAGGGCAGCCCAACGGAAAACCGGCCGCTGGAACAAGGGCCGGCGTTCGGAGGAAGCATCCAGTCGTTCCAATTCGCGCGTAAGATCGCTCCAAGGGGCGGGCGGAGGCGGTAGCAAGCTCGGCAGCAGATCGCGACGGTAACGGACGCACGCGCCCACGCTTTTCTGCAATTCGTCGAGTTCACTGCGGCACTGCCAGCAGGCCTCCACATGGCGCCGCACCCGGCGCGCCTGCCGCGCCGGCAGTTCGCCGTCCAAATAGGGCAACAGGAGATCCCCTTCGGGATGGCGCATTTCCAGGTTACTCATCGCGCACCCTTCGCAGCCGCTGGATGGCGCGCCGCAGGAACTCGTTTACCGCCGACGGGCTGATTCCCAGCACCGAACCGATCTCCGGGTAACGCAGCCCTTCCATCCGCAAAGACAGGCAGCGTCGCTGTTGCTCGGAAAGATTCTCGACCGCGCGGTGGAACCGCAGCATGCGCTCCCGTTCCAGCAGTTGCTGTTCCGGACTGGCGCCTGTCGCGACAAAACGCGGGTCGAACTCCGCATCGAACGGGCATTCCGACTCCTGGCGTGCGCGGATCTTGAGTCCCAGGTTGTGAGCCACCCGAAAGATCCAGCCTCTCGGGCTGTGAATTTTTTCCCCCTGGCGCAGGGTGATGTATAAGCGAAGAAACACTTCCTGCGCAGCCTCTTGCGCCTGTGGAGGATGCAGCCCGAGTGTCAGGAGATACCGGTAAACGTCGTCGCGCGATTCCTCGAAGAGCCGCGTGACCTCCTCCCGCAGTTTGGCGGCCCGCTCCTGCCGGGCGAGGCCCACCAGTTCTTCCCCGATAGAAAATGACGACATTCCCTCTATCCGAAAGACTCGCCTGCCTGTGTATTCCACTACACCAATCGAAAATATTTTTCAGGAACCATAACTTCAGTGTAGTTGACCCGCCTTTTCCCGAGTCTTTGGAATATCCATGCGCGATTCATCTGTTTGCGTATCCATCGTGACTTACAATAGCGGGCGCTATATCCGGCCCTGCCTTGAGGCGGTACTGAGCCAGCAGGGGGTACACCTGGAAGTGGTGGTGGTGGATAACGCCTCTACCGACGATACGCACAAGGTTCTGTCTGCCTTTCGGAGGCGGGTCAAGGTGATCCGCAATGATCGCAACCTGGGTTTCGCCGCGGCGCAGAACCAAGCCATCCTTCGCTCTTCCGCACCCTGGGTATTGGCGCTGAACCCCGATGTCCTGCTCACGCCCGGCTTCCTGCAAAGCGTGCTCCAGGCGGCCGAACTCGACCCGCGGGCCGGGGCGGTGAGCGGCAAGCTCCTCTCCATAGGTCCCGGATTTGTCCCGCTTCCCGAACCCCGGATTGATTCCACCGGCATTTACTTCACCCCGGCCATGCGCCATTTCGACCGCGGCTGGCAACAAATCGACGAAGGCCGCTACCAGCGCTGCGAATATGTCTTTGGCGCCAGCGCCGCCGCGGCGTTCTACCGCCGGGAGATGATCGACGATGTGTCGATCGAAGGCGCGTTCTTCGATCCTGATTTTTTTGCCTATCGCGAGGATGCCGATGTGGCTTGGCGCGCCCAACTGCTGGGCTGGCGGTGTATCTATACGCCCGGGGCGGTAGCGTATCATGTGCGCACCGTGTCGCCGGAGAATCGCCGCTCGGTCTCCTCGAAGATCAACATGCATTCGGTGAAGAACCGGTTCTTGCTGAGGATCAAGAATGCGACCCCAGGGCTCTTGCGGAGGTACTGGCTGCCCATGACCGGGCGCGACCTGATCGTCATCGGCGGCTGTATGCTGGCCGAGCCTCGCTCGCTCGAAGCGTTTTGGCGACTGACGCAGTGCTTGCGCCGGGCCCTCGAAGCGCGACGCGCGATCATGAGCCGCCGGCTGGCGTCCGACGAAGTGATGACGCAGTGGTTCAGTTTTGAAGCGGTGGCGCGGCCCATCGGCGCTATCGAGATTCCGCAGGAAATCCTGGCCCCGGTGACATGAAATTACTCTGGTTCCTCGTCGTGGTCCCGTTGTTCGGCCAATACCTCCCTAACGTTCCCTTTAGCAACCTGGTTACCACGCGCGACGGCCAGACGCTTTATTTCAGCTCGCCTGCGAGCTTGCGCGGCGACAACGAATTTCCATATCAGAAAATTTTTCGGATCGACCCCACGGGCGTTCATCTCACCGTCGAGTTCGACCGCGTGGAGCCTTTCGGAGGCCCGGTTTCCAGCAATTTCTATCTGGCCATCGAACCGGATGTCAGTGCCGATGGAAGTGTCTTCAGTTATGTGGCGCGGCGCACCTGCCAGGGCGGTAGTTCTTGCGTGTTTGTGGAACTGTACCAGAGCGGTGTTACCGGCCGTGGTCCGGAAATCCAGTACACCGGGCGTACGCGCTTGAGCCGCGACGGCCAGTACGCGCTGCGCTATGGCAGTACGGGCATTGCCTTCCCGAGCGATCCGGTTCCTGCGTTGATCGATCTCGCAACTGGCGAGCGCACTCCTGTCCCGGGGCGCATTCCCGAAGGGCGGCAACTGGCCAGCGGTGGAACAGTCTTAACATTCGCCGGCGGCGCATGGAATCTTTGGAACAAAGCCGGCTCCCTGGCCGTCGGTTTTGCCCGCCCGGTAGGCCGCGCACTGGTGAGCGACAACGCCGCCGTGATTGTCTTTGAAAGCCCTCTTCCTTCCAACGAACAGGAACTCTACCTCTACGATGTGGCCTCGGGGAATGCGACGCTGGCAGATCAGGGCCTCGCCGAATTCGACGCTTCCCTGTCCGATGACGGGCGGCTACTTTGCTACCTGCGCGATTCTCAGGTGGTCATTTACGACCGGGGCACAAGCTTGTCGCGCACGTTTGCTGCCATACCGGAGGGTGTACGCGAGGCCGTAGTTTCCGGAGATGGCCGCACTATCTGGGAAGCTACCAATCTGGGACGGATCCTCCAGGTGGATGCCGGCTCCGGGGATTCTCTACAGGTCATTCCGCGGACACCTCTGATCACGCACGTGGACGGCGCACCCGTGCCGGGCTCGCTAAATTGGGCGCGGGGCAGCGGCTTGAGTTTTGCCTCGGCCGCAGCCCTTCCGCCGCTTCCCGAATTCATTCCGGAAGTCGACGCCGGAGCCGGTGTCATCGTGGGCAGCGCGACGGCAAAACTGCGCAGCATCTCCCCTAGCGAGATTCAATACCAAATTCCGTTCGAGGTGCCGCCTGGGACCTACGACCTGAGGCTGCTGCCGAACGATTCCCCCTTCGACCAGCCGCTCA
>Ga0075030_100007098_pt1 | contig 9994 bp, 7 predicted proteins | sample LitLauG_LLR_2012_FD_71393 | JGI IMG/M metagenome (GOLD analysis project Ga0075030, IMG submission 71393) | Freshwater sediment microbial communities from Pennsylvania, USA - Little Laurel Run_MetaG_LLR_2012 | ecosystem: Environmental > Aquatic > Freshwater > Creek > Sediment | place: USA...
GCCGCACTGATCACCGCCGGAATATTGAGGTAGCTTAGCGCCAGTTGCGGGGGCCCGATACAAATCGCCTCGTCGGCAAAGCGGACATGCAGCGAATTCCGGTCCGCCTCGCTGTAGATGGCGACCGTGCGGACGCCCAACTCCTTGCAGGCGCAAATGACGCGCAGCGCAATCTCCCCGCGATTGGCAATCAGAATTTTCTTGAACATGAAATTCAGCTTTTGGCTCTTAGCTTCTAGCCTTTGGCTCTTAGCTTGTCCGCACTCTGGCCCAGAGCCATTTTCGGACTTTGTGGGGACGGCCGCCTCGGCCGTCCGCCGGACGCAGTCCGGCTTTCGGTGGCCCGCTTCAATAAACGCAAAAAGGCGCGCATATTGCGCGCCCGGAATCCCCACCCTCACTTCTTCGGCCGGATGGCAAACAGCTCCTGCCCGTACTCAATGGGCTGGCCATTGACCGCCAGCTTTTTGACGATCTCTCCGGCCACATCCGATTCAATCTCGTTGAGCAGTTTCATGGCTTCGACGATGCAGAGCACCTGCCCCTCTTCCACCGTATCTCCCGCTTTAACAAAGGGAGGCGCTCCGGGCGAAGGCGATTCGTAGAACGTCCCCACAATTGGGGACTTCACCATGTGGAAAGTTTCCTGAGGAACGGGAGCAGGCGCGGGGGGAACTGCAGACGCCGCGGGGACACCCACCGTCTCAGGAGCAGCCTGGGCCGCGGGTACCGCAAAAAAGCGCGGCTCGCCGGGCGCGTGGGCTACGGTCTGCTCTCCAGCCCGCTTGATACGCACCTTGACATCGCCGCGTTCCAGTTCGAACTCGGCAATATCCTTTTCGATTAAGAACTCGATGAGTTCTTTCAACTCTTTTTGATTCATTCTGTGTACGGTGGGACTGCCTTGCCACTCCCGCTGCCCAACGTCTGGGCCGCGCGAAGAAGCCGGGCGCGGTCTTGCCCGGCTGAATACTATTGAAGACTAAACTGCCAGAAAATCCTTGCTTGTCGGCGTCAACACCTCACGGCCGCCAGCCGTGACCAGCACCATATCCTCGATCCGCACGCCCCATTTGCCGGGGAAGTATACGCCCGGCTCGATAGTGATGACCATCCCTTGCCGCAGGATCTCTTCCTGCCCCGCTGCCACCCGCGGGGCCTCATGAATCTCCAGCCCTACACCGTGCCCGGTCGAGTGCGTAAAGTGTTTCCCTAACCCTGCCTTACGCAATACTTTACGGGCCGCCTCATCGACCTCACCCACGGTAACGCCGGGCCGCACGGCGTCGATCGCGCCCTGCTGCGCCTCGCGCACCGCCTCGTACGCCTGGAGGGCGTCGTCGGCCACGGGACCCACCCATACAGTGCGGGTCTGGTCTGAACAATAACCTCGAAGTATAACACCGAAGTCGCAGACCACGAATGCGCCAGCCTGGATCACCTGCTCCGAAGCGCGCCCATGCGGCAGCGCCGACCGGGCTCCCGAGGCAATGATCGTCGGAAACGACATCTCCTCTGCCCCGGCCCGCCGGGCGGCCAATTCCATCTCCGCCGCAACGTCGGTTTCCGTCACCCCCGGACGCAGGACCTCGAGAGCCCGTTCGAACAACTTAGCCCCCAGATTCACCGCCTCGCGGATACGCCCCACTTCCTCGTCATCCTTGACCGTACGGTTCCGCTCCACCATCGGCGGAGCATCTTTCAGGCGCACGCCTGATGGTCGTACCTTGGTCAGCCGCTTTTTGTCGGCGATGGTGAAGTGTTCCGCCTCGATCCCGATTGTCCAAGCCCGCGCCCGCTTTCGCCTCTGCCCCAGAAACCCGCCCAACGCGGGCAGTACCGCCTTGCGCGCGATCACCACCTTTGCCGCCTTAACTTCTTCATGCGCCTGGGTGTCGTAGCGCACGTCGGTGAAAAATACGCTCCCCGCCTGTTCGACGAGCAGCGAGCCGGCGCTTCCCGTAAATCCGCAGAGATAACGAATGTTGGGAAGATGGCTGATCAGCAGCCCGTCAAATCGAGTGATGGCGAGGTGCTCCCGCAGCTTTGCCTGGCGCGCAGCGTAGTCCATTAACTATGAGTTTATCAGGAGAGCGAGACACTCAGACTCGGGCAACCCCTTGTCGCGAATCTCGTGGTGCATTCGCCAGAGTAACGGACAAACTTGGACTTTGTTGGAATCAGTGAGACTATTTGGACTGGAGACGGGTAGGAGGCAACATGAAATACCGAATTGCGATGTGGGCGAGCGCGGGCTTTCTGGTGGCGGGTTGCTGGGCACTCTATGCCTTCGCAACGTTCCCATTTACTAGCGAACGGATGCGGGACGTGTGGACCCCCGTCACCTTAACCTGCCCCATCGCAATCGCTGGTATGCATTTCCCCATCAGTTTGTATTGGGCTCTCGTTGCGAATGCTGCCACTTATGCCATGGTCGGCCTGATCGTAGAAACCGTGCGCCAAAGACTGCATCACGCAAGATAGTTCAGACAGCCCGCTACTTCCTTTTGCCAACGTGCGAAAATCAAGAATGTCGGGACAGCCGCCCAGGTGGTGTGCAGGCAAGGCTCGCCAACGATGCCTCCAAGGTCGTCCAAAATCTGCTGGGCCCGAGCCCGTTTCCGCGATAAAATGAGCTTCGCACGGCCGATCCCCACGGTCGCATGAGCGCTCCCAGCCTCCTCGACCCATACCCATGAAGTCGTTTCCCGCATGCCTACTGATCGTTGTCTTGCAAATCACGGTTCTCGCCGCCACTGCGCTCGCCCAGAATTCGGCCAGCTCGTCTTCCAGTGCTGCGAAGCCGGCCACGATCGAGGGCATCGTCATCAAGGACCCCGGCAGCGAGCCGGTTAAGAAAGCCCTGATCGAGCTGATCGGCGAGACGCAGCCCGGTGGCCAAGCCTACACTGCCGTCACCGCCGCCGACGGCATGTTCCACATCGCGGGCATTGCCCCGGGGCGCTATCGCCTCTTCGCCGAGCGCCCCGGATTTCTCGAACTCGGCAAGCGTCGGGTCCGTACCGAAGGCCGCGTTCTAAATCTCGTTGCCGGTCAGGAACTCAAAGATCTCCAGATTCGGCTCCAATCCGCCGCCGTCGTCCGTGGCCGCGTTACCGACGAAGACGGCGACCCCATGCTCAACGCCCAGGTCTCGGTGCTGCGACAGACCTACTCCTCCGGCCACAGCCGCTGGGAGCAGGTAGGCTCCGAACGCACCAACGATCTCGGCGAATACCGCATCGCCAGCCTGGGCGCCGGCAACTACTACGTGTCGGTCAGCCCGCCGCCGGATTTCAAGAGTCTGATCGAAGCCACGGCCACAGCCTCGGTCGAGCCGCGCTACGCCGGCACACCGGAAAAGAACGCTGGCACGTCCTACCAAACCACTTTCTATCCGGCAACGACCGACCGCAGCCAGGCCGCTCCCATCCAACTCCACCCGGGCGACGATTTCCCGGTTAATTTTTCCCTGACGCCCAGTCCCAGCCTGAGCATCCGCGGCGCGATCGTGAATCTGCCGCCGCGTTCGTCGGCTGTGATCATGCTGCAATCGCGCGATTTCAACCTGGTTCTGAATGGCGCCGAGATGCACAAGGACGGAAGCTTCGTGATCCACGACGTGGCTCCCGGCTCCTATACCATCCTGGCCACCGTCGAGAACGCGTCTCCCCCCATGATGGCGCGGCAGTCGCTTCTAGTGGCAGGAAATAGCGTCGAAGGTTTGCGGCTGGCGCCGCAACCTGGAGGCTCGATTCGCGGCCGTCTGCGCCTCGAAAGCAAAGGCCCAGTTACCCACTTCGATCCCGGCCAGATGTTTCTGTCGCTCCAGTCAACAGATGGCGAAGACGATGCGAGCGCGTTCACTCTCGGCGAGGGATTCTCCAATCTCGCGCACGTCGCCCCCGACGGCAGCTTCGCATGGAACGGCGTTCCCCCGGGAGACTATTGCGTTCACTTCGTCACCGACTCCGACGCTAACGCCGACTGGTATCTGAAGTCGACGCTGATCGCCGGCCGCGACGTCAACGACTCCAGTATCAGCGTGAATGGCGGCTCGCTCGCCCTCGATCTAGTCGCCAGCCCCAACGGAGCCGTCGCCGAGGGTGTTGTCACTGATCGCAAAGGCGACGCGGTCCCCAATGCTGTGATCGTCGCCGTTCCCGAGCCGCGCCTGCGCGGGCGCGTCGACCGTTACCGCAAAACCGTCAGCGATCAAACCGGACGCTTCACCCTGCACGGCCTACATCCCGGCTCCTACACTCTGTTTGCCTGGGAGAGCGTGGACGGCGAAGCCTACTACAACCCCGACTTCCTCAGGGCCTATGAACCCCAGGGAACCCCGCTGCACGTAAGCGAGGGCGACCGCAAGCCACTACAACTGGAAGTAATCCCCGAAGCAGAGGAACAGCCGTAATCTCGTGTGGGGCCGACACTCTTGTCCGCCGCCCTTGACTTTAGGGTGGTGCCAATCATCCTTCTGAGGGCCAAATGATTTGTGAAAGTCACTGCTTCCACAGGCTGCGGCAACCTCAAGTGCCCAGTTTGTGAAAGAATGATGCCTTCCTGATTCCTCATGAGCCTAGGACGCAACCTCCCGCTCGACTATACGCAGTCTGCTGGCGGGCGAGTTCCGGCAAACACCGTCGCTCGTATTCCCGGACATGTACCTTCGATTAGAAATTGTTTTCGACTCCGGGCTCGTGCCCTTCTCATTCCGCAGTATGCTCATGCCTTGACGCTGCTGCGCAATCCCGCCTTGCTTCTTGCATTGTTCGCGCTTTCGGGGTCAGCCGCTCCAAGGCCGGAACAACACAAGCAAGCGCCCCCCCCTCAGCTGGAACGCGCGGATAACGGCTGGGCCGAGAACACTCTAAAGTCACTTTCCCTCGAGGAAAAGGTCGGCCAGCTCTTCATGATCCGCCTGCGGGTGGAATTCCTGAATGGGCGAAGTCCCCACTACTTCGAGCTCCGCAATAACATCCGCAACTATCACATCGGCGCTCTTGCCATGTCAGTCCCGGCACAGGGGCGAGCACACAATCTGAACCGTCGCTATGAGACGGTTACGTTGCTCAACCAACTCCAGGCGGAGGCGAAGTTGCCGCTCCTCATCGCCGGCGACTTTGAGCGGGGTGTCCTGCCCGCCCGTCTTTTTGGAACGACCGTGTTTCCCCACGCTATGGCGTTTGGCGCTGCCGGGAAGCTGGCTTACGCCGAGGAGTTCGGCCGCATCACCGCCCAGGAAAGCCGGGCCCTGGGCGTGCATTGGAACCTGTTTCCCGTCGCCGATGTCAATTCCAACCCGGCCAACCCAATCATCGGGACCCGCGCCTTCGGCGCGGATCCGCAGCAGGTGGGCGACCTGGTAGCGGCCTATATCGGCGGCGCGCGAGCGAACGGAATGCTGACCACGGCCAAGCATTTTCCCGGTCACGGCAATACCGCAACCGACTCGCACTTGGCAATCGCCTTGGTGGATGACGATTTGGCGCATCTGCATTCGATCGATCTACCTCCTTTTCAAAAGGCCATCGCAGCGGGAGTCGATGCGGTCATGACTGCACACGTGCGAGTGCTGGCGCTCGATCCCGACCGCAACCGCGTGGCTACCACCTCACCGGCAATCGTTACAGGTCTGCTGAAGAACCAGCTCGGCTTCAAGGGCATTGTGGTGACGGACGCTCTGGATATGGCCGGACTCGGTGGTCTCTATGCCCACAACCCCGGACGCGCGGCTGTGGATGCCTTCAAGGCGGGAAACGATGTGCTGACCATGCCCGCTGATCTGGGTGCGAGCTACCGGGCCATGCTGGACGCGGTGCGCGCAGGCGAGATTGGGCAAGATCGGCTCGACGCATCCGTCCTCAAAATCTTGCGGGCCAAAGCCTCGTTAGGTCTCGAGAACAGTCGTCTGGTCGATGTGGCAGCCATCCCCAAGCTGGTGGGCAGTCCGGAGAATGTCGCAATCGGTCAACGTATCTCCGATGCTTCCATTACCCTGGTGCGTGACAACGGCAAGCTGCTTCCGCTGAAAGAGGCGCGACCCGAACAGAGTCTGCCTGTTGTCTATCAACCGGTCAAACGCCGGCCTGCCCTGCTCGTAATTATTCTCTGCGACAATCTTCGCGCAGATGACGGTCGCGTTCTGGAGCGCCAGATCCGGCAACGGGCGCCGGATGCGAGGGTCGTCTACGTAGATCCTCGCGTCGCCGCGGCCAGGTCCGATGATGTGTTGAAGGCAGTGTCCTGGGCGCAGCAGGTCGTGGTGGGGGTATATGTCGTCCCTTCTGCAGCGCGAACGCGGACAGTAGCGCGCGGCCAGAGAAATTCCGCGTCTTTGCCGGACTCGACTGCCAATTTACTGGCCACGATTCTCGCCCGTGCCACCGAGAAGACTGCGGTTCTCGCCATGGGGACGCCGTACCTGACGGAGGACTTCCCCACTATCCAGAACTACATCTGCACGTTCTCCAATGCCACGGTCTCGGAGATCAGTGCGGCGAGGGCAATCTTTGGGGAAATTCCGATCCCTGGCCATTTGCCGGTCAACATTTCCAACACCTCCGTCCCCAGCGCCAAAATCGGTCCATCGGCACGATTCGCCAACGTGGGATCGCCCAATTAGTGGTGTGCGCGCGACTCCTGCCTTCTGGACCAGTCAGTCGAGAGTCGCAAGCTGGCGAGATGAGTAGTTCCCAGCCGTCACCGTCCAAGTGGCCACTGTGGCCGACAACCAAGCTTGATACGTACGTCTAGGCGCGTAACTAGTGCTGCGAAATCGCCCTCTTTGCCTCTAGAATCTCCGCCCTTCCTGGCTGGTCCGCCTGCCCACACCCCCCCAACAATTCGCGGAAATACTTCTGACTCGCCTCGCGATCTCCGCTGAGCTGCGCAGCTCGCGCCGCTCCATAGAGTGCGCGGAAGCGCCCCGGCTCTTTCTTCAGCGTGGCTTCGAATTGCTCCAGCGCCTGCGCCGGCTCATGCATCTCCAGTAACATTTCACCCAGTAGCTCACGCGCCGGAGCCAGTGGCCCGGGCGTAACCGCGCTCTTCTCCGTCCCATCCTCCAGTTCCGCCGCCGACTTCATCTGTGACAGGGCTTCCTCTTTCTTACCCTCCGCGAGCGCTGCCCATCCCCCAACTTCAAGCTCCTGGATTTCCACTTGCCGCGCCCAGTAGTTTTCACCCACCCTCGAAAGTCGCTCCCGGATTTGCTTCAGCGCCGCCACCGACTCGTGCGCCGCCGGCGCTTGTCCCAGGCGGGCGGCGCCTGATCCGCGGGCGAACCAAGTCATGGCCTCGGTGTAAGGAAATGCTGTCTCTCTCGGAGTGAGTTGTGCAGCCTGCTTCCATTGCTGGCGTTCCAGCACGTAGCGTGCCGGGATCGCTGCCAGCGCGAAGTATCCTGCGGAGGGCCCACCTGCGCCGCCGATCACTACTTTGGGATCGAAGCGTGAGGCCATCTCCGGCAAGGAATCCAGTACCCGCCGTGCCGCCTCGTCCTGAGCCGTTTGCAGGTATGCGTACATCAGGTAGTCGGTGGCGTGCAGCTCTTCTGCCGTCTGATTCTCGCGCCGCGCCGCAGCGGCCGCTGCTACGTTGCTGTCGATGGATTCCTGCCAGTAACCCGTGCGGGTAAAAGTGTGCGACGGCATATGCAGCGCATGCGGCGCATCGGGCGCAATCTCCGAATAACGCCGGGCCGCCTGGAGCGCGCGCGACGCAAGCGGTGGCACGTCGTAGGTATGGATGATGTAGTGTGCCAGTCCCGGATGCGCCGGCTCCTCTTCGAACAATGTCTCCAGAATTGCGCCTGCTTTGAGCCGCGCGGCGTAGGTCTTGTCCGTCGGCTCTTCCGATGCCGCGAGCGCAAGCGCGTAGAAGATCTGCGCCTCGTGGTCCTCTGGATATTTCGCCGAGACCTCTCCCATGGCGTCCCGGTATGCGATCAAACGCGTTTGCTGCGGCGTGCTCTCGAAGTCGATGTACAGTTTTGCGACGGCGGCGATGTAGGCGCGTTCGCGCTCCGTCTTCGCGCCTGCGGCTTTGCCGCGCTCCGCGCTCTCCTTGCCCGCTTGTAACTGGCCCTTGTCTTTCATTCCCGCGGCGAAGGGATTACTCCATTGGCTGAGCGCGATGCCCCAGTACGCGATCCCGCAGGTCGCATCGCTGTTCAGCGCCGCATTGAATCCCTGGATGGCACGGCTGAACTGGAAGGAGTGCAGCAGTGCCACCGCCCGGTCGAACTCCTTCTGTGCCACTTGGTTGCACGACGTGGCAAAGTGTACCGCTCCCAACATCTGGCCATTCCCATGCTGATGCTCCTGCGCGATGCCACTCGGCGCCAGCAGTGTCATTAGGAATCCGGCAATGACTCTCGCCTTGACCATTTCGCACCTCCATCGCCCATCCGGTACAGGAGGAGATCGAGTTCACTCGCGGATCACAGCGTGGCCAGTCGCCGTTGCACCAACAGAAAGTACAGCGCCACAAGAACCAGCACCAATCCGTTCACGCCCAACACTACCGGTGCGCTAAACATCGGAACCAGCCATCCTGACAATAGGTTCCCCATAGGCATGCCCCCCCGGAACGCACAGGTGTAAACGCTCATCACACGCCCACGCATTTCGTTGGTGACGATCAACTGCACCAGGGACGTCACAGTGGCGAAAACCGCCATCATGGAAGCGCCGACGAGGACGAGCATGGCATAGCTCAAGGGCAACGACCGCGAAAGCGAAAAAACTGAAATCCCGACTCCCAGGCAGATTAAAACGCTCAACGCGAACCGGCCCTTATTGTTCATGTTCCCTCTCTCTGCAATGAGCAGGGAGCCGCAGATCGAACCGATTCCCATCAGGGAGAGGAGGTTGCCGTAGGTTTCTGGACCGCGATGAAAGATGTCTTTCACGAAGACGGGAATATACGTCCGCATGGGCATGCTGAGAGCGGTCATGCAAAACGCCAGCACGATCAGCGCTTCCATGGAGTTCTGCTTGCGAACGAACTTGATGCCCTGTTTGAGGCTGCTGAGAATCGACTCCTTGGTGCTCTCCGGCACAAATCGCGCCGAGATTATAGAAAGCGTAATGATCGGGGCGAGAAAAGAAATTGCGTTCAACCCAAAGCACCACTTCTCCCCCAGCTTCGCCAAAGCCTGACCGGCGAGCGCAGGCCCAATCGTGACCGCCATATTGAACTGGATCGAGTTCAGCGCGATCGCGTTCGGCATGTCTTCGCGATCAACCAGAGTGGGAATCAGCGCCTGATACGCCGGCCCGCCGAAAGCCTGGGCCAACCCGGAGACGAACGAGAGACATAGGATATGCCATACCTGCACCGCCCCGGTCGCCACCAGCACCGTAAGCACGGCCGCACTTCCCATCTGAACATACTGGGAAGCGAGCAGAATCTTCCGCCGCTCGGTGCGGTCGGCCACCACGCCGCCAATCAGCGAGAACAGGAAGATAGGAATACCTCCGAGAAACTGGTCCAGCGCGAGCAGGAATGCAGAATGGCTGAGACGATAAATGAGCCAGCCCTGGGCTACGATCTGCATCCAGGTGCCAATGCTCGAGGTACACGCCCCGAACCACATCAGGCGGAAGTCTCGATAGTGAAATGCTTTGAATACCCTACGAAGAGTTGACGATTCCATTTGCCCCGCGTGTCTCCGCTGCGACAGTCTATCTTCGCATGGGCGCAGATACGCCGTTTTCCTTAGTGCCTCCCGCGACCCGGGTCACAGAATCAGCCGCAGCATTTCAATTCCGAAGAAGTGATGGAAGCGGCCGGATCTTTCGACGCCACCCGAACCCCCGCCGGCGGTCATTGAATGCTCGCAGGCCCAGTTTGATTCCTGATGCCTAGCAGGCGCTGAAAAATGCTGGAGGGTGATGTTTTCGGGAAGGGCACGAGTTTTACTCGTGCCGTAAGTGACGCAGATTCAATGCGGCTTTAGCCGCTGAGGTCCGCTTTTGATCGTGCG
>Ga0075030_100007099_pt1 | contig 9993 bp, 10 predicted proteins | sample LitLauG_LLR_2012_FD_71393 | JGI IMG/M metagenome (GOLD analysis project Ga0075030, IMG submission 71393) | Freshwater sediment microbial communities from Pennsylvania, USA - Little Laurel Run_MetaG_LLR_2012 | ecosystem: Environmental > Aquatic > Freshwater > Creek > Sediment | place: USA...
GTAGTCTGCCTCCTGGCACGCGACCGCGGCGGTCCTCGACTGGCATTCCAGCTCCTGGTCTATCCCGTGACGGATTACCACGACGACCGGCCGTCGCTCCACGAGTTCGCCGAGGGATACCTGCTGACACGCGCCGCGATCCCCTGGTTCTGGGGCCACTATGTTTCCGGGGCGGAGCAGGGCAGCCAGCCGCATGCGTCGCCGATCAAGGCGGGGAGCCTCGCGGGTCTTCCTCCGGCGATGGTGATCACCGCGGAATGCGACCCGATTCGAGACCAGGGAGAGGCCTACGCCCGGAAGTTAAAGGAAGCCGAGGTGCCCGTAACTCTCAAGCGGTACGCCGGCGCGATTCACGTCTTTTTCCAGATGGCCGGCGTGATCGATGCGGGGCGGGAGGCGCAGGCCGATGCCGCCGCCGCGTTGCGCAACGCCTTCTCCTCCGGCGCGGGAGCCCGGGCGTAATGGTGCGGCCCCTCTGGTCAGCTCGGCATCGGTGATCCGGCGGCGCGGGTGCGCGGGTAGACTTCGTCGCAAAAGAAGCTGAAATCCTGCCCGGCTAGGATGGATTCGAACTCCACCGGTTCCCCATCCTCACATAACCACTGACCATACGCCACTCTCAGCTCTATCGTGTCGCGCGCTCCCCTGACCGCCACGCGCATGCGGCTGGCGCTCGCCGCCAGCAGGACCGCTTCATGCCGTCCGCCTATCGAATCGAGGATTGTCAAGTGCACTTCAATCCACCTTTCTAATAGAAATCTTGCAGCGGGCGGCCCCCGCGGCGTAAGCTCACTTTTGTTATGGACCCTCGCCGTTTGGTATCCTCACGCACAGAAGTGAACGGATGACGCGCTGCGCCTGGGCTCGCGATGCTCTGTCGATCGTCTACCACGACGAGGAATGGGGCGTGGCCGTGCATGACGATCGCTCGTGGTTCGAGTTTCTGATCCTGGAAGGCGCGCAGGCGGGCCTGAGCTGGTCGACCATTCTGGCCAAGCGTCCGGCTTACCGAACGGCTTTCGACCGATTCGATCCGCTTAAGGTCGCTCGCTATGGAGAAGACAGAATTGCGGCATTGCTGGCGAATCCCGGCATCGTGCGCAACCGGTTGAAGGTGCGGGCGGCGGTCCGCAACGCGCAGGCGTTCTTGGCCGTGCAGAGAGAGTTCGATACTTTCGACCGCTACATTTGGCAATTCACGGGCGGGAAGCCCTTACAGAACCGCTGGCAGCGCATGGAGGACGTGCCCGCCCGCACGGCCGAATCGGATGCGATGAGCAAAGATCTGGCGCGGCGCGGCTTTACGTTCGTTGGATCGACGATTTGTTACGCTTTCATGCAGGCCACCGGCATGGTCAACGATCACTTGGTGGGATGTTTCCGCCATAAAGAGCTGCGGTGAGCCGCGTCTGCCCTTCGGTACTCCGATCGTGCTAGGATAACCAACCAGCGAGGAGGATGCGGTCGATGCGACGAAAATGGCTGGGGTTCGGGCCGGTGTGCCTGATCTTCATGGCTTCCGGCCAGGCCCAGCAGCCCAAGCAGAACCCCAATTTTCAAGGGACCGTGATCACGGTCACGGAGAACTCCCAAGCCAACATCGCCCATTACCGCTTTGAACCGGGGTCTCGCACCAAGTGGCACGTCCATGAGAAGGGGCAAATTATTCTGGTGGAGGAAGGGGTCGGCCGTTATCAAGTGAAGGGCGGACCTGTGATGGAATTGCACGCCGGAGAGACCATCTATTGCCCGCCCGGCGTGGCGCATTGGCATGGCGCCGCACCCGACCAGGGCGGCACGCAATTCAACATCAGTCGCGGAGGAATCACCTGGCTGGACGAAGTCACCGACAAGGAGTTCTCCGCGCCGGCAAAACATTAACAGGAGGTTTCCCATGAGCGGTCGATTACTGTTGATCGTGGCGGTGCTGTTGGCGCCGGCCGCGGGCTTTGGCCAAAAAGCGAAGACCTGGACTCCGCCGCGTACGGTGGACGGCCAGCCCGATCTGCAGGGGGTCTGGTCGGATGCCACGGCGACGCCATTGGAGCGCCCCAGCGAACTGGCCGGCAAGCCGGTGCTTACCGAACAGGAGGCAGCGGAATTTGAACGGCAAACGCTGCAAAATGCGAGTGGCGACCGCAGGGATGGGGGCGCCCAGGCCGACGTGGGCCGCGCCTACAACGAATTCTGGCGCGAGCGCGGAAAGGTCGTCCCCGGCCGGCGTACCTCGCTCATTGTGGATCCCGCCGATGGAAAGATACCTCTCCTCACACAGGAAGCACAGAAGAAACAGTCCGCTCTGGCAGCCGCCAGGCGCGCCCGTGGGCCGGCCGATGGGCCCGAGGATCGGTCCCTCGCCGAGCGGTGTCTCATCTGGGCCTCTGCCGGGCCGCCCATGCTCCCGGCCGGTTACAACAGCAATTTTCAGATCCTGCAGGCTCCCGGATACGTCGTGCTCCTCAATGAGATGATTCACGATGCCCGGGTGATTCCCCTGGATGGCCGGCCGCACGCTCCTTCCAACGTCCGCCTCTGGATGGGCGATTCGCGAGGCCGATGGGAAGGCAACACGCTCGTCGTCGATACCACCAATTTCAGCGAGAAAACCAACTTCCGCGGCGCCGGCCCAAACATGCACCTGGTGGAGCGGTTTACGCGCGTCGATCCGGAGACCCTGGTATACGAGTTCACGGTGGATGATCCCACCACCTTTACCAGGCCGTGGACGGTCTCCATCCCGAGCAACCGTATTGAAAGCCCTATCTACGAATACGCCTGTCACGAGGGCAACTACGGGATGACGGGCATGCTTGCCGGCGCGCGTGCCGAAGAGAAGAAGGCCGAGGCGGCGGTTCAAAAGGGATCGCGATGAATCGCGGCGTGCTGGTAATTTCGCTTATCGGCACGATCGCGCTCGCGGGGTGCGGCGGCGCCGCGCAGTCAGCCACGCCGCATCCGCTCGTGACCCAGGCCCAGTACGACCGCTGGCGGGTGGAACTGTCGAACTGGGGCCGCTGGGGGAAAGACGATGAGATGGGCACCCTCAACCTGATCACACCGGCCAAACGCAAGCAGGCCGCGGCGCTGGTGAAGGAAGGGATTTCGGTATCGCTCGCCTCCAACGCCTACACCGAAAAAGAAATCGACGTGCCCTGCCCGGTGGAGTGGGCCATGACGACCGCAACCCAATCGACCGCCATGGATCGGATTGGGTACCCCTGCATCCATGGTGCGGGCACTACCCACCTCGATTCTTTCGCCCACATCTTTTTCGACGGAAAGATGTGGAACGGTTATCCGGTGGCCGGGCTCGTGACCAAGGAGGGCGGGGCGGGGAGGAGCTCCATCCTCACCATGAAAAGCGGGATCGTCACGCGAGCGGTTTTGTACGACATCCCCCGCCTGAAGGGCGTGCCGTATCTCGAGCCCGGCACCCGCATCTTCCCCGAGGACCTGGAGGCCTGGGAGAAAAAGGCGGGCGTGAAGGCTGGCCCTGGCGATGCTCTCCTGGTTCGCTGGGGACGCTGGACGCGGCGGGCGAAACTGGGGCCGTGGCCCATCACCGAGCAGACCGCGGGACTCGATAATTCGGTGATTCCATGGCTTAGGAAACGCGATATCGCGCTGCTGGGCTGGGAGACCCCGGACTACGCGCCCAAGCCGGCCGGCGATCTTCCCGGAAGCTCTGTACACAATTTCGCGCTGACGATCCTGGGCATCCACCTCATCGACCGCGCCGACTTTGACGCCGTGGGTGAAGCCGCCGCCGCCCGCAACCGGTGGGAATTCATGCTGACGGTGGCGCCACTGCCGATACCGAAGGGGACCGGATCGCCTGTTAACCCGATTGCCATGTTCTAACCGCGGCCGCACAGGCATTCTCGCCTGTGTCGGTGTCCTGTTAGCCTCTCCTCTAGCCGCGCAGCCGCTTCTGCCCTGGCCCGCCAGTTTCCAGACGAACACAGGGGTAACCCCGATCGACACGACCTTCAGCATCGCCGTATCCGGGGCGGGCGCCGGCGACTCTCGCGTGGTGGAATCGATCGCGCGTACGTTCACCCGCCTGGCGCGGCAGACCGGACTGCCGCTCCTGCCCCGCACCGCGCAGCCGGAACGCGCCACCCTGCGCATCGTGGTGGAACAGAAAGACCATCGCCCGCCGCAGAAGTTGGGCGATGACGAACGTTACACTCTGCTCATCGAAGCCGGTCGCATCCGGCTCTCGGCCGATCATCCGCTGGGCGTGCTCCGCGGCCTGGAAACCTTCCTGCAACTGGTCGGTCCCAACCCTTCGGCCGCGGGTTTCGCCGTGCCGAACGTCGAAATCCGCGATGAGCCGCGGTTCCCCTGGCGCGGGCTCTCGCTCGACGTGTCGCGCCACTTCATTCCGGTCGAAGGCATCCAGCGCACGGTCGACGGCATGGCGGCGGTCAAGCTCAACATCCTGCATTGGCACCTTTCCGACGATCAGGGCTTCCGCGTGGAAAGCAGACGCTATCCGGGCCTTCAGCGGGAAGGCGCCGACGGCCAGTTTTACACGCAGGCGGAGATCCGCGACGTGATCGCCTACGCGCTCCAACGCGGTGTACGCATCGTGCCCGAATTCGATATGCCCGGCCACTCCACCAGTTGGCTGGCCGGCTATCCCGACCTCGGCAGCCGCCCCGGCCCATACCAGATCGTGCGCGAATATGGTGATGCTTACGGCGCGATCGATCCAACTCGCGAGTCGACGTATCGCTTCCTCGATGGCTTCCTGGGCGAGATGGCGAAACTGTTCCCGGACGAGTATTTTCATATCGGCGGCGACGAGGTGGATGCCAAACAGTGGACCAGCCAGCCGCGCATCCGCGACTACATGAAACAGCACCGCATGGCCACCGCGGCCGAGTTGCAGGCCTACTTCAACCAGCGCGTACAGAAGACGCTGGCGCGCTACGGCAAGCGCATGGTGGGCTGGGACGAAATCCTGGGGCCGGGATTGCCGAAGAGCGTGGTGGTTCAATCCTGGCGCGGGCAAAAGTCGCTGGCGGATGCAGCGCGTCAAGGCTATTCCGGCATTCTTTCGGCGGGTTATTATCTCGACCTGATGCGTCCCGCGGCCGAGCATTACGCGGTCGATCCGCTCAAAGGCGAGACCGCGGGTTTGAGCCCCGAAGAACAGAAGCGCATTCTGGGCGGCGAGGCCGCCATGTGGGAGGAACTGGCCACGGCGGAGAACCTCGATGCGAAGCTCTGGCCGCGGCTGGCGGCGATCGCGGAGCGGTTCTGGTCTCCGGAGTCGGTTTCCGATCCGGCCGGGCTGTATGCGCGGCTGGCGGCGGTCGGCCGCTGGCTGGAATGGCTCGGCCTCACGCAGCGATTCAACCTGGTGCTCATGCGCGAGCGCCTGGCGGGGCCCATCCCGATGGCCTCGCTGGATCAGTTCGCCTCACTGCTGGAGCCGGTGAAAGGCTATGAGCGGCACCGCAATCACTACGGCGCCGCGAGCCCCTTCAACCACCTGGTGGACTCCATCCCGCCGGAAAGCGACACGGCGCGCGACTTTCTTAGTGCAGTGGAAAGATACCTGGCGTCGCCGGATGCCGCGGGCGCGGAGAATCTGAGCCGGCGATTTGCCGCTTGGGAACAGAATGCTGCGCAGCTTCGCCCGATGCTGGAAAGCAATCCGCTGCTGGCGGAAAATGCGCCTCTAGCGGCCGCCGTAGTCACGATCTGCCGGTCCGCGCGGGAGGCCCTTTCGTATCGCGCCGCGGCCGCTCCGGCGAATTGGAAAATGAGTACTCTCGCGGCTCTCACCCAAGCCGCCGCGCACCAGGCCAACATGTTAGTCGCCATCGCGCCCGCGGTGCAGAAATTAGTGGAAGCGATTCCCTAATAGCGGCTCGCAGCGGTGAACCGCTGAATTCGTTGCCTTACTTCTTCTGCCGGCGCCGCCAGGCGGGCGAAGACGTAGGCAAACGAGAGGCCCAGGCCGATTGCGCCCAGCGTGAGCATGCCGAAGGAGAGCATCGCGTTTTCCATGCTACCTGCGAACCGGAACGGTGGCAATGTTATCGAATCTTAACGCGGTAAACGGATGGGTCCCGGTCCAACTGCTACTGCTCGAGTTGATTCACCAGCTTGGCTCCCGCGGGCGGCGCGAAGTGAAACAGCTCTTCGGCTAAAGGCTCGTCCACGCTGGCGAGGGAATAGATGACACTGCTTCGCGGCCGGCGTGGGGATTCCGGCGCCGTATCCTCGCGCAGAACCAGGGATCGTTTCGTATCCACCCACCAGGTGTAGTTGTCGCGGTAGCCCGGGCGCGGCGCTTGAAGCTCAATCACGTAACAATCCACGCCGTTCAGTTTTTCCTGCCGCAGAAGTCGCGCGCGATCCAATGCTTTCGCGAGCTGCGCATAGCGCGACAGGAAGACGGCGTCCGCCTGTAAGACAAAGGTCTCCGGAGTGATGGCCGGCGGCTCCGTATCCAGCAACGGCAGCGTCACGCCTTTCTTGGTGTACTGCTGAATCTCCGGCACGTAATTCCAGGCGCTGCTGCCGTCGCTGACCATGGTGATGTTGTCGAATTCATCGACTCCATCAATCACGCGCCCATCGGCCTGCAGGCGGAATTTATTCGGCTTCTGGACCGCGATTTCGATTGCGCCCGCTTCCTCTCCCGTCTTCTTCATGGCGAACCGGTATTGCTTCGCATTGGCATACGTCTCGCTGACCCTGCGCAGGATTCCCGCCAGGTCCGACTGCTGAGCCAGGATCGGCGCCGCCACTAGAGTCGCAAACCCAAGCACGAATAGGCGCATGCGGCTAGGGTACAGAGGTTCCGGGGCAGTTGCAAGCAGCGTCGTGCCTTCGGTTCCGCTTCGGTCAAAGCGACGTTGCCCCGTGACTCTTAGAAGCAGTTTTCTGAGCCCACTGTACCAGCAGCGCTGCCAATATTACGAAAACAGCCACCCAGATCGCGTTGACCGTGGCACTTTCGAAATCCTTGTGCAGGTCCTCGGAGCCTTCAAATGCGGAAATCGTATCGACGAATCTATGGATCGCAGAGGCCACGGCGCTGAGCGGCGACGTCCCATCGGCGCTGCCTAAATTCCCCAGGCCAAACCCGCCCAGCAGGCCCGTGGCTCCGGCTTGAAATTTCTCGCCGATGGTGTTCACCATGATGATCGAGAGGATCGCGCCATCGACGGCTCCGGCTGCGACCAGGTAGGGGTTCGGGTGGCCGGTCGATTCGCCGAACCAGGCAAGTCCCGCATTAAACAGTACCCAGACAAGTGCTAACACGGGTGGCGGAAGGAATTCCAGAAAGGAGACAGTAGTCCTCCTCGCCGCGGGATCGGCAACCGGCGTGGCTAAAGCGATTCCGTCGTTTAGGGACAATCGGCGAAGATCATGAATGGCTTCTGGAATGGTCATATTCCTTCCTCCCGTCTCGAATCGGTGGCATAAGCGAGCAATTTCCGGGCCAGCATGCCGGTTTCCGCTCGAGGCTTGCAACGTACTGAAAAAGCGGCCCGCCGGGTGACCGGCAAGCGAGTCGTTGAACCGATTCGTTCATCTGCTTGGAACTGGCGGGTTAACGGAGATCGCGCCGGGCCCGACAACCCTCGCCGCCGTTCCTTCCGGTGAGTGTTTGCGATATAATCCCCGCTGATTGTCAGAAGAGGGAGGGGCACTCGATGCACATTTCATTTCGTGGGCCGGTACGCTTGACGTGGATAGCGTGCCTGGCGGCCTGGGGAATTCTCCCGGCGGCCGCTCAGTCCGGAGCGAAAAATGGGGAATGGCGGACTTATGGCGGCGATCTTGGAAATACGCGCTACTCGCCGCTGGATCAGATCAATGCGTCCAATTTCTCCAAGCTGGAAGTCGCCTGGCGCTTCAAGACCGATAACCTCGGCCCGCGTCCCGAAGCCAACCTGGAGGGGACGCCCTTGATGGCGCGCGGCGTTTTGTATTCGACCGCCGGCACGCGGCGCGCCGTGATCGCGCTCGATGCCGCCACCGGCGAATTGCTCTGGACCCACAGCGAAAATGAAGGTGAGCGCGGCGCAGTCGCTCCCCGCCAGCTTTCCGGCCGCGGGCTGGCCTACTGGACCGACGGCAATGAAGAGCGCATCATCTATGTGACTCCCGGCTACCGGATGCTCTCTCTCAATGCCAAGACCGGCATCCCCATCGCCGGCTTCGGCAAGAACGGCGTGGTGGATCTGAAGGACGACGACGATCAGGAGATCGATCCTCTGAGTCCCGACATCGGACTGCATGCCACGCCGCTGGTCGCGAAAGACACCGTGGTCATTGGCGCGGCGCACAAGCCGGGCGGAGTACCCAAGAGCAAGAGCAACGTGAAGGGCTACGTTCGCGGATTCGATGTGCGGACGGGCAAGCGCCTCTGGACCTTCCACACCATTCCCAAGCCGGGTGAATTCGGGCTCGATACCTGGGAAAACGATTCCTGGTCCTACACCGGCAATACCGGCTCGTGGGGGCAGGCCGCCATCGACGAAGACTTGGGACTGGCCTATCTAGGGGTCGAAATGCCCACCGGCGATTATTACGGCGGCCACCGGCCGGGCAACGGCTTGTTCGGTGAGAGCCTGGTCGCGGTCGATCTCAAGACAGGCCAACGCAAGTGGCATTACCAGTTCGTCCATCACGGCATCTGGGACATGGACAACCCGTGCCCGCCGATTCTCACCGACTTGAACGTCAACGGGCGGGCAATCAAAGCGGTGGCGCAGTGCTCCAAGCAGGCGTTCACCTATGTTCTGGACCGGGTGACCGGCCAGCCGGTGTGGCCCTTCGTGGAACGGCCCGTAGCCAAAGGCGATGTGCCCGGTGAGTGGTACGCGCCCACGCAGCCGTTTCCCACCAAGCCGCCGGCATTCGACCGCCAGGGCATCTCCATCGACGATCTGATCGACTTCACGCCCGAGTTGCGCGCGGAAGCCGTGAAGCTGGTCTCGCGGTACAAGCTGGGGCCGATGTACACGCCCCCGGTGGTCAGTAAATGGGAAGGACCCATGGCCACACTCACGGCCGCCACCGCCGGCGGCGGGGCCAACTGGCCGGGCGCCTCCTACGATCCGGAAACGCATGTGTTCTACGTGTCTTCGCAAAGCATTGTCACTCCCATTGGACTGATACAGCCGACGCCCGACCGCTCGGATATGAACTACATCTCCGGGCAGGCCCGCCCGCCTGCAGGCACAGCCGCTCCGGCAGGCCGCGGCGGCGCGGGCGCCGAGGGCGGCGGACCGGGCGGTGGACTCACCGTGCAGGGCTTGCCGCTCCTCAAGCCGCCGTATGGCCGCATCACCGCATACGATCTCAACAAAGGCGAGATCCTCTGGCAGGTGGCGCACGGCGATACGCCCGACAACGTCAAGAACAGTCCCCTGCTCAAGGGGCTGAACATCCCGCGGACCGGCAGGCCCGGGCAGGCCGGCACCCTGGTAACCAAGACGCTGCTGATCGCCGGCGAGAAGGGCGTAGCGACGCAGGAAAACGGGCAGCGCGGCGCCAAGCTGCGCGCCTACGACAAAGCCACCGGCAAAGACGCTGGCTCAGTTTACATGCCGGCCCCGCAGAGCGGTGGCCCGATGACCTACATGCTCAATGGCAAACAGTACATCGTGTTGGCCATCAGCGGCGCGGGCTACAACGCCGAGTTGGTCGCCTACCGGCTGCCGAACTAAATGGGGCCACCGCCCCCTCTGGCCGCGGCTCGGTAAGCAGCCACGTTACCGGGCCCCTACGGCAGGGAGCGGTTGTCAAACCCCTCCGAACAGCGATAAGATACCCCGGTAGCCCGCGCCGCGGGCGGCTCGTGTTTTTCGAGAAAGGTACAGTCATCCCATGAAATATTCAGCGTTGCTATTCCTCTGCGTCACGTCGCTCGGATGGGCCCAGCGCGAACCGGCCCCGGTCAACAAGGAAGCTTCCGTCACCAATGTGCCGTTCGAGCGCATCCTGCGGGCCAACCAG